>Ga0067045_1002436_pt1 | contig 124446 bp, 121 predicted proteins | sample TerdegcTABiofilm_FD_59184 | JGI IMG/M metagenome (GOLD analysis project Ga0067045, IMG submission 59184) | Combined Assembly of (Gp0054472, Gp0054536) Wastewater bioreactor microbial communities from Singapore -Terephthalate degrading...
GACATTACCTATATTCCTACCGATGAAGGATGGCTTTACTGTGCTGCCCATAAAGACCTCTTTAACGGAGAAATAGTTGGCTATGCCTTAGGATCAAGAATCACCAAAGACCTTGTTGCCAGATCTCTTTTAATGGCGGTAAGGACAAAAAGACCCGAACCCGGTCTTATTAATCATTCAGACAGGGGCATTCAGTATTGTTCAAGGGACTATATGAATCTCTTAAAAAGATTTAATATGAAACCCTCTATGAGCAGGAAGGGTAACTGCCCCTATGGAGAGCTTCTGGGGAACCATGAAGAACGAGCTTGTCTATCATAAACATTACAAAACAAGGGAACAGGCGATCAGGGAAATTACAGAATATATTGAAGAGGCTTTGATACCTATCACCTATTGCCTATAGGAGACAGTTTGTTGTGAGGAAAGATGCAGCATGAAAAATATTTGGTCTCCACGATTGACATCAGGGGTCAAAGTAGAGTTTGAAGACGGAACAAAGATTAATACCAAAGGTTTGGATTATAAACTTATTAAACCATTAATTTGGTAGGAGTAAAATTATGTCTAAACAAAGAGAAAAAATAAAAAAAGTTGCAAGAGAAATTTTAGAAAATTCGTCAAAAGGAATACGATATGCCGATTTAATAAGAAGCATAAGCGATGCCCTGCCAGACACGAAAATTAATACTATACATGGCACAGTTTGGGAATTTAAGCAAAAAATTGATAAAGGAGTTTAAATGACCCAAATTCAGGAAAACAACATCCTTGAAGGTCCGTTCTGGCCAGAAAAAGTAAGAGTTATTTCTGCTAAAACCCTTAGTGAAAGTCAGATAAAAATAGAAGCCGTAGGACTTACAACTAACGGCTTTTATGACTCAATCCTTTCTGAAGAGGATATTAAATCCATCGCTATACTCCAACAAGAGCAAGCTTCGTTTTCCTCTGATGGGGAATCTGTTTTTCTTTATCTTGAATCTCAAAGAATAAGGAATGCATTTCAATTCGATCCCCTCTATGCTGTGAATGTTTCTCAGATTGATCCATTACCTCATCAGATCGAGGCGATATATTATTACATACTACAAAATCCCAGAATCAGATTTCTTTTAGCAGATGACCCAGGAGCTGGAAAAACTATAATGGCAGGTCTTCTTCTTAAAGAACTTAAATACCGTGGACTTGTGGAGAGGACAATCATCGTTGTTCCAGGTCATCTTAAAGACCAGTGGCTAAGGGAAATGAAAGAAAAGTTTCATGAGAATTTTTCAATCATAAGCAGAGAGACAATGAATGCTGAGTGGGGGAAAAATATTTTCGCCGATAAAAATCAAGTGATCGTCTCTATGGATTTTGCCAAGCAAGATGATGTTATGCTTCCACTTAAAGACACAAAATGGGACCTGTGTATAGTGGACGAGGCACATAAGATGTCTGCCTATAAATATGGTCAAAAAATTAGTAAAACCCAGCGATATAATTTTGGCGCACTCCTTTCACCACTTACAAACTTTATACTTTTCCTTACAGCAACCCCTCATCGAGGTGATCCCGAGAATTTTCGTCTTCTGTTAAACTTATTGGAGCCAGATTTCTTTGTCGATACCTCCATGCTCTCTGAATCCATTCAAAATAAAGATAATCCATTATTCTTAAGAAGATTAAAAGAGGATTTAAAAGATTTTGAGGGAGCCCCGATTTTTCCACCTAGAGAGGTAAAGACTATCAAGTATAATCTCTCAGATGATGAAAAGATACTCTATAATGCTGTTACGGAATATGTTGAAAAACATTTTAACAAAGCTCTTGAAAAAGAAAAACGTAATGTGGCTTTTGCTCTTACCATACTTCAGCGCCGACTTGCTTCGAGTGCTCGTGCTATAAGAAAATCTTTAGAAAGACGGTATGAGCGTTTAAGTGAGTTATACAAAAAGGGGCAACTCTTCCAAGAAGTTAGATATGATGAGGAAGATATTGAGGACTTAGAAGAAAAAGAACAATGGGAAAAAGAAGAGGAATTGCTGGAAAAACTAACTTCTGCAGAAACGCTTGAAGAACTCAAAGAGGAAATAGAAAAAATTGAAGAACTTATAACTCTTGCCAGAGAAGTTGAAAAGAATGAGATTGAAACAAAACTGAATGAACTTAAGAAAGTAATGGATGCCGAAAAATTAAAGGACTCAAGTATAAAGCTACTCATTTTTACTGAGTCCAAAGATACAATGGATTACCTTGTTGAAAAACTTAAAAAATGGGATTATTCGGTAGTTTGTATTCATGGTGGGATGAATCTGGATGCAAGAATTAAAGCCGAGGCTGATTTCAGGAACCGTGCACAAATTATGGTATCTACAGAGGCTGGCGGAGAAGGTATAAACTTGCAGTTTTGCTGGCTGATGGTAAACTACGATATTCCATGGAATCCAAACCGTCTGGAGCAGAGGATGGGAAGAATCCATCGCTATGGCCAACAGCACGAGGTTCACATTTACAATTTGGTAGCGGTAGATACAAGAGAGGGACAAATTTTAAACAAGCTGTTTGAAAAACTCTCACGAATTAAAGACCATCTTGGTTCAGACAGGGTTTTTGATGTTATTGGCGATGTGTTGGTAGGTAAGAGTTTGAAAGACCTTATTTTGGATGCCATTGCCAATCGTAGGACAATGGAGGAAATCCTTAAGGACTTTGAAAGAATACCTGATGAGGAGGCTATTGAAAAAGTTAATAATGCAACCCAGGAGGCTCTTGCCACAAGGCATATTGATTTAACCCGAATCGCAAGCGAACAGCGAAGAGCAAAGGAAAACAGACTTGTTCCAGAATATGTGGAGGCATTTTTTATAAAAGCTGCAGAAAGGTTAAATATCAAAATGGAGAAAAGAAAAGATGACCTATGGCGCATAACTTCAGTGCCTTCTGAGATAAGAAATCAGGACTACAGCTTCAGGATAAAACTCGGCGACGTTCAAAGTGAATATTCAAAAATATCCTTTGACAAAGAAAAAGCCTTCAAAACTCAAGCAGAATTTGTAGCTATGGGCCACCCGCTTTTAGAGGCGGTCGTAAGTTGTATTATTAATCGTTATGAAAAATATGCTTTAAATGGTGCTACATTCATTGACCCTGAAGGAAAGAAAAATGGTGTGATATGGTTTTTAGAGGCAAAAATAAAAGATGGCAATAACATGGTTGCCGGAAAAAAATTGTTTGCGGTTTATCAAAACCTCGCTTCGACGACATCAACTGGAAACAAAAACTATGATCTCACTTTCATTAACCCGGCTGTTCTATGGGATTTAAAGCCACTTCCTGCCAAAGCTTCGGCGCAGGCAGAAATTTCACAGGATAAAGATATTGTCGTATCCTTTGTTATAAGCAAAGGGCTCGAAAATTTTAAAAGAGAACTTTTAGAAAAGCGCCAACGGGATGCCGGGATAAAGAAAAAGTATGGAATTCGCTCGCTAGAATCCATGATTCTCGAATCAGATGCAAAACTCGCTGAATATGCAACTAGAAGAATGAAAGGTGAAAATATACCTGATGTTACGATTCAAAACGAAGAGAGAAAAAAAGAAGATCTAGAGCGCAAAAAGGATCGATTGCAAAAGGAGATCGAGGCTGAGATACACCTCTATCCTACAGAACCAAAAATTCTTGGAGCTGTGAGGGTTATACCCCTAAACTTACAAAAAATGGTTAGCAGTAAAGAGATTGAAGAAACTGGAATGAAGATCGCCATGGAATATGAAATGAGCCAGGGGAGAACCCCGGAAGATGTATCTTCTCAGGATGTTGGGTATGACATTCGTTCTTTTGATGAAAATGAAAATTATCGATATATTGAGGTAAAAGCAAGGGCAAATGAGGGAGAGGTTGCTCTTACACCAAATGAGTGGCTTATGGCTCAAAGGCTTAAAGACGAATACTGGCTTTATGTTGTTATTAACGCTGCAACCAATCCTGAACTTTATACCATTCAGAACCCTGCCTTTAAATTTGAACCGGATAAAGTGATGGATATTGTAAGATATGTTGTCAAGAACTGGAAAGACAAGGCAGAGGTGGCAAAATGACCAATAAATCATTCATTGAAGTAGATTTTCCAGTAAAAGAGGTGAGTGAAGAATCTGCCCGTGAGAAGAATATTCGTCACGGTCATATTTCAACCCTTCATATCTGGTGGGCACGAAAACCTTTGGCTTCCTCAAGAGCAAGTATATATGCTGCACTCACTCCAGAACCAAAAGATGAAGAGGAGAGGCTAAAGAAATCACATTTTATCCATTACCTTTCAAAGTGGGAAAACTCCCTTAATAAAAACTTAATTGAAAGGGCAAGAGAAGAGATTTTGAAGGCAAATAACGGCAAACCACCGAAGGTGCTTGACCCGTTTTCAGGTGGCGGTGCAATTCCACTTGAGGCTCTACGGTTGGGATGCGAGACATATGCCAATGATTTAAATCCTGTTGCCGTGCTCATAGAAAAATGCACACTTGAGTATCCACAGAAATACGGCAGATGGGGAATGGGGGATTGGGGATTGGGAATAAAAAATAAGGAGATAAAAAATGAGAATACAAATTCGCTCTTTGGAGAAGAAATAAATTCCCGAGTGGCAATATCCAATCCCCTATTGGCTGATGTCAAAAAATGGGGTGAATGGGTTTTAGAAGAAGCAAAAAAAGAGATTGGTAAATTTTATCCAAATGAGAAAGATGGCTCAATACCTGTTGGTTATTACTGGATGAGAACTGTAAAATGTGGAAATCCTTCTTGCGGCGCTGAAATACCTCTAACCGCAAATTGGTGGCTTGCAAAGAAAGAAAATAAAAAGATTGCTTTAAAGGTGATCCCAAAAGGGAATAAAATTGAGTTTGAGATTATGGAAGGCAGACAAATAGATTTTGACCCTGAAGTCGGCACAGTTTCGAGAGCAAAGGTAATCTGTCCTTGCTGTGGTTCGGGCTTAAGCGACAAAGAAGTAAGAAAGCAGTTTAATGTAGGGGTGGATGGCAATCCGCCCAAAGCCGGACAGAGAATGGTTGCAGTCGTTCTTCACCATCCAAAAAGACAAGGCAAAACCTATCGCATTGCTAAAGAAAAGGATTTAGAGATTTTTAAAGAAGCAGAAAAGTATCTTGAAAAGAAAAGGCAAGAACTTATGGAGAAATGGGGATTTGACCCTGTGCCGGATGAACCATTAGTGAGAGTCCCCGTTTCTTTTGGCGTAATCAATGTCTGGGTATATGGAATGAATAGTTGGGGCGACCTTTTCAACTCTCGGCAGAAATTGGCGCTGATTACCTTTGTGGAGAAGGTGAAACAGACCTATGAGAAGATACTGGCTGAAGGTTATGATAAAGATTATGCAAAGGCAGTGGTGAGTTATTTGGGGCTGGCTATAGATCGCCAAATTGATTATAATTCAACACTTTGCGTTTGGGCTGTGGTAGGAGAATTTATTGCTCATACTTTTGGAAGGCAAGCACTTCCGATTGTTTGGGACTACTTTGAATTATCTCCATTCAGTGAAGCTACTGGTGATTGGAATTCTGCAATGAATTGGGTCCTGGGAGTCATTTCCAACTGCTCCCAAATTCCTTTAATTCCAATTCCCAATTCCCAATTTCCTGAAATCACCCAATCCTCCGCCACCTCTCTTCCCTATCCCGATAACTACTTTGATGCAGTAATCACCGACCCGCCATATTATGACAATGTGCCTTATTCGTATCTTTCTGATTTCTTCTATGTCTGGCTCAAGCGAACAATTGGAGATTTGTATCCTGAGCTTTTTGCAACACCACTTGCTCCAAAATCAGAAGAAATCGTGGCTTACTCACACGGCGAAGATGGATTTGAAGGTGGCAAGAAGTTTTTTGAAGACATGATTGCCAAGGCTTTCAAAGAAATTCATCGTGTTCTAAAGCCAGAAGGCATTGCTTGTATTGTCTTTGCTCACAAATCTACAGATGCATGGGAAACAATAATCAATGCTTTGTTGAACTCAGGTCTTTACCTTACTGCCTCTTGGCCGGTGCACACAGAGATGAAAGCTCGCCTTCGTGCAAAAGAATCTGCTACTTTAGCTTCTTCCATCTATATGGTTTGTCGCAAACGAACTGAAAACAAAACTGCATATTTTAATGAAATAAAACCTCAAATTGAGGAAAGGATTAAGGAAAAGTTAGACCAATTCTGGAACGAAGGGATTGGTGGCGCTGATTTCTTTATCTCTGCCATTGGACCGGCCATGGAGGTCTTTGGTAAATACGAAAGTGTAGAGAAACTTTCTGGTGAAAAAGTCTCGGCAGCTGAACTTCTTGAATTTATCCGTAAAACTGTGAGCGAATATGCCCTTGCAAAAATCCTCAAAAGCCCACAATTAGGCGGTATAGACGAGGAGACGAGGTTTTATTTACTTTGGCGCTGGACTTACAACGGTGCAAAAGTTCATTTTGACGATGCACGCAAACTTGCCCAGGCTGTTGGTATAGAAATCACAGAGCAGTGGGGAAATGGGTTTATTAAAAAAGATAAAGAATTTATTTCTGTTCTTGATGCAAGAGGAAGAGATAAAAAATTCTTAGAAAAAGAAAAATTTAATAGTATGATAGATATTCTTCATGCCTGTCTTTTATATTGGGAACAGAATAATAGAAAGGCAATTGTAGAGCTTCTTGAAAGTAGTGGAAATAAAAACAACAACACTTTCTGGCAGGTAGCACAAACAATTTCGGAGGTTTTACCTGAAGGAGATAAGGAAAAACAGATGCTCCAAGGATTTTTATACGGGAGAGAAGGCTACAAAAAAACAGAGACAATGGTTGAAAGGCAGAAAAGTTTTGAATTCGAAAAGGAGTGATGGATGAAATCTTTAAATGAAATCAATGAAATCCTCAGGGCAAATAAACAACAACTTTACAAAAAATATAAGGTAACGGAAATTGGTATCTTTGGCTCCTTTGTGAGAGGAAAAGAGAAAAGAAAAAGCGATGTGGATATCTTAGTGGAGTTTGAAGAGGTTCCGGATCTTCTGGAGTTTATAGCACTCGAAGACTACCTCAGAAAGCTTCTGAAAAGAAAAGTGGATTTAGTAAGAAAAGAGGCTGTAAGGCCGGAGATTAAAGATGCAATCTTAAGAGAGGTAGTCTACATATGAAGAGAGACTTCAGGTTGTTTATCAAAGATATTTTAGACTCTATCGAACATATCGAGCATTTTATTGGAGAGATGGATTTTGACAAATTTAGCCAGGACGAAAAAACCAAAAGTGCTGTTGTTTGGAAAATAGGGGTAATCGGAGAAGCAACCAAAAACATTCCAAAAGCAATTCGAGATAAATATAAAGAATTACCATGGAAAGAAATGGCAAGAATGAGAGACAAAATCAGTCATTTCTATTTCGGGGTTGATTATAAAATCGTATGGGAAGTTATCAAGAGAAGGCTTCCGGAAATAAAACCAATTATTCAGAGAGTTTTAAAAGAAATGGAGGAATAATATGGCTTTGCTGTCCTGGTGGCAGATAACAACACCTCACAAAGATATCCGTGAGGGCAAATTAAGTGAAGCAATATTTGCAGCAGATTTAGGGGATGTATATATCGGTAAAGCTCCTCTGGAATATCAGGATGCTACCCTCTTCTTTCAGAAAACCTATCTAACCCAAGGACTTAAAAACCTTCTTGAGAATGTTTTATCTCGTTTGAATGGGGGGAAAGGTGACCCAGTGATACAACTCCAGACTCCCTTTGGAGGAGGTAAGACACACGCCCTTCTGACTCTTTATCATGTCATTAAGAACCGAAAAGAGATAGCTCACTTACCTATAGATTCTGAGTTACCGAAAATAAAAAATGCCAAGGTGGCTGTTTTCGTTGGAACACATGCAGATGCGGTATCGGGAAAGACCCTGTGGGGGGAAATAGCCTTTCAATTAGGGCAATACGAAGTGGTAAAAGACCACGACAAAAAAAGAATAGCTCCTGGCAAAGAAAAGTTTAGACAAGTTCTTGATGCTTCAGGTCCAACACTTATTTTATTGGATGAACTATTAGAATACATTGTAAAAGCGAATCGAACAGAGAAAATTGAAAAAATCACCCACGGGCAAACACTCGCTTTCCTTCAAGAACTCACAGAACTTGTAGCTTCTACAGATAGATGTTCTATGGTCATTACTCTACCTGCCAGCATTCTTGAACAATATGACGAAGAGGCAGAAAAATCTCTTCAGCAAATACAGAAAATTTCTGGTAGAGTTGAAACTATCTATACCCCTGTAGAAGGGGTAGAACTTTACGAAGTGATAAGAACAAGACTATTTGAGAATTTTGGTGATGATAGAACCAGAAAGGATGTTGCCCAATGGTATTTCAGCCTTTATCAAGGCCTTGGGACAGATGTTCCTCCAGAAGTAAGGGAGTTAGGTTATCGTGATAGAATTCAGAGGGCATATCCATTTCATCCTGAGCTTATAGATGCTCTATATGAAAGATGGGGGTCTTATCCTACCTTCCAAAGAACAAGGGGTGTCTTGCGGCTTCTGGCAGAAGTAGTAGCAGATTTATATAAAAAGAAAACTGTTTCACCCCTTATCCAATCTTCACTTGTTGACCTGCATAATCAAACTATTCGTAGAGAATTTATAAAGCACATTGGAAATGAATATGACAGCGTTATTTCTGCAGACATAGCAGGCGAGCAGGCTAAAGCACCAGAGATTGACAAAGAAATGGGTAGTGAATATGAGAAATATGGTATTGCAAAAGGAATTGCTACGTCTGTGTTTATAAACTCTTTTAGCGCAGGAGTAAGCAAAGAAACAACTTTGTCAAGGATTCGAGTGGCACTTCTTCGAGAAGAAATTCCTGTAACCATTGTCGGTGATGCAGTCAGCAAGTTAGAAGAGAAACTATGGTATTTTCATTCTGAGAGAAAGCAATATGCCTTTCGGAATCAGCCAAATCTGAACCGTGTAATAGTAGACAGAGAAGAGACCATTTTGGAGAGCAAAATCTTAGAAGAACTTAAGGCAAGGGCTCAAAAAATATCTGGCGGAAAATTAGAAATTTATCTTTGGCCAAACGGAGCATCAGATATTCCTGATAATAAAAACCTCAAATTAGCCATTCTAGCACCGGAGTATATACACGATTCAGAAAAAACAAAAAAACTTACCTCTGAGCTCTTTGAGAGGGCCGGTAGTAGCTTTAGAGTGTACAAAAACACATTGTTTGTTCTTGCAATGGACGGAAATCAATACCTTACGCTTATTAAATCATTAAAACGCTTTCTGGCACTGGAAGAAATTCAGGGTGATAGCAACATTATGACAGCGCTTAACAAAGAGAGTCATCAAGAATTAAAGAAAAAGTTAAACGACGCAGAAAGGGAAATACCGTTTATAATTCTAACCGCTTACAGGCATTTGGCAGTATTGGAAGAAAAGGGTGTGGATTGGAAGGACATAGGCATTCCAACGGTTGGGACAAATGTAACCATTTCAGAAAGGGTTAAAAATTATCTTTTGGCCTATGAAAAAATCCTCCCCAAAATCAGTCCAAAATACATCATTGATAAAACATTTGCTAAAGAGGAAAATGAAAAGGAGTTGCGTGAAATCTACGAACTTTCTCTTAAAACCCCAGGGATGCCCCTTTTTGAAGATGAAAATGTGCTAATTAATACAGTGAAAGATGGAGTAAGAAGTGGTTACATTGGAGTCAGGGAAGGCACAGAGATTTATCACATAGCTGAGGTTTCACCGACAATGGATTCTATTGTTTTGCGCAGCGAAGTAGCAAAAGAGATAAAACAGAAAGAAGTGGAAGGTAAAGCAAAAAAAGAAGAAGATAGACCAGGGATAGACAAAAAAGATAATGAAAAAGACAAAAAAGATATTAAAAAAGAAGGTGGAGCTGTTAGAAAGTTAACTTTGAGAGCAAAGATTCCATGTGATAAACTATCTTATATAGTCAGTGGTGTAATTATACCTCTGAACGATAAAGGGCTTCCGCCAGAAATTACCATTGAAATCAGAGCAGAAGCAAAAGAATATTTTGATAGAGCCACGCTGGACACTAAAGTAAAAGAAACCCTTCAGCAGATAGATGCCGAGATAGAAGATTGGAAAGAGGAGTAGTTGATGGTAAGTATACTCATTTGTGAGTGTTCTTACACTGAGAGGTAACATATGACGTTGGTCTTTTATGCTACTTTGACCTAACTGGTGAAAAAAATCTTACGCTTTATCACAACAATAAGATTTAAATATTCAAAATGTATCTTGAAAAACCCATGCGCGATCATGTTCTTTTGCAGGCAATTGCACGGGTAAACAGACCATATGAAGATGAGCAAGGTATCAGAAAGCCTTGCGGTTTTGTTCTGGACTTTATTGGCATATTTGACAAGTTAGAAAAAGCACTTGCCTTTGACTCAAAAGACATCTCTGAAGTTGTAAAAGACATAAATTTGCTTAAATACAGATTTAAGGAAATGATGGAAAATGCAGACATAGAATATCTTTCAATAATTAAAGGCAAGAAAGCAGATAAGGCTATTGAAGAGATTCTAATCAATTTTATAGATGAAGAAAATCGGAAAGAGTTTTATATTAAAAGAGAAATTACACCTTGATCACAATCGATGATTTTAAAAAAGAAATATTTGAATGGGCTAATGAGATAGGGTTACCCTCGCACAATAAATTGTTCCATGCCCTCCTTTCAGCCTATCTTGCCAAGAAAGGAATGCTTAAAGATTCTATACTTGTATAGTCGTCTTTAATGAAGATGTTATGAAGAACATATAAGTATCAGATAAAATAGATATTAAAAACCATAGCATAAAAAGTAAATATGAGAATGGTAGCTATTTTAATGATTTCAGCTAAAATTTGATATGCTCTTCATTACTGTCTTATATGGAGATTCATAACACGAGGTATATTCCTTCATATTCATGGTCATATCCCTTCTTGCATATTTTTCTGCTCCGTAAGGATCACGGTTTTTTATATAAAAGATAATCTTTTTATGGAGATTTAACCTTACTCTAATAAGCTCATACAAATCCCCATTTGTTTTTTTTATCTTAAAGTTTTCACCTGACAAATTATTTAACATCTTAAAAAGAATCGTATTTTTTGAATAATGACCAAGCATGATGTAAAACTTCATATTATTCAAGAAGAAGGCATTATAATCCTTTGCCTCGATAAATTTTTCCTCAGCCTTGATAATATCCTCAAGGGATTTGATGGCATTATCAGGCATTTTTCGAGTTGCCAAAAAAACTGCATATCCCACCAATCCCGCTGATAACTCTAAAAATTCTTTTGCATTGTTCTCTATGCCCTCAGACACCGCATAACCACCTTTAGATCTTTTATAAATGAGGCCGTCTTTCTCTAATCTCTGAAAGACTTCTCTTACCGGCGTTCTGCTTGTTCCCAACATATTGGCAATCTTTTCCTCTATTAATCTCATATGGGGCGAAAACATCCCATTTTTTATGGCATCCTTCAATTTTTTGTAAACAGTATCTCCCATCAAAACACGTCCTTCAATTTTGTCTATCTCTTGAAAATTATTCATTTTATACACTCCTAAGAAAGTTGTTTTTTGTATCTTTTTCTCACCATATCCACAGTCTTCATCATATTTTTTAGATTTTTCACAGTTTCTTCCCGGTCTCTTGTCTTTAAACTACAATCAGGATTAATCCATAATTGCTCTGGCGAAAACACTGAAACAGCCTTTTTTAGAATAGCCATCATTCTGTTTAGTGATGTAATCTTCTTTGTATGAACATCCCATACACCCAACCCTATTTGTTTTTTAAAATTTATATCTTTAAAAAATCCTATAATGTCTCCCTTACTTAGTGATGCCTCAATAGGAATTACATCGAAATCCATCTTCATAACATACTCTAAAATTTCACCAAACTAACTATGTCGTCTAATTTAATAGTAACCATAAGCATATGTCTTCATAGCAAAACCTCTCCTTCGATTAAAAAATAGATAAACTTTTCCTCTTCAATCAGCCTAAGGATAAATAGTTTAATAAGTTATACGCTGATGATGCTTTTGGGCCTTATTATGGAAATTTTAATAACATAGGAGCCTCCTTATACCTCGTAAGGATGTATTTTTTGACATCTGACCCAAAGTTTCCTGGCTTGGGGCAAAATCAGGATGCCTTCCCATTCCTTATAAACGGAACAGTGGCTGGCTTTTAACCGATCCTGACCATGGCGCCCATCACAGTTGCGGGACAGCGGGAGATTTTCACTCCACTTCCATTGAAAGCCAGACGTTTTAGTGATTTAAGTAACATTTCAGATATTTATTGTCAATTTTTATTTCAGCTTTATTTAGCAGATAGACAATTGTATTTAAAGATTAAAAAGTTTTATTTATTCCCATTTTGTTATGATACCCACAAGCTCAGCAAGGATTTTTTCAAAAATTATTATTGTGATAGATTTTTTTTAAAGTTTATGCAATGATGTGATAAAAAAAATTATAGGAGAGAAAATGTCTTTCATTTTTAATAGGCTAATATTATGGATAATATTTTTTCCTTTAACAACAGCGGTCTGTTATGCCCAGAAAAGTGATGTAAGTTTTGCCTGGAAAACAGAATCTAAAGCTCAGATTGCCAATCCTGCCTCTGTATATTGTTTAAAATCTGGTGGCACATTGTCTATAAGAAAACACAAAGACGGCGGTGAATATGGGGTATGCGTATTCAAGGATAACAAAGAGTGTGAAGAGTGGGCTTTATTCAGAGGTGAATGTCCCATAGGAGGTATAGATATAGGAAATTTTAAAACCCATGACCCCTTTAGATACTGTTCTATTATAGGCACAATTGATGCACCTGATGCGAGATACACAGGCAAGGAGAAACCAGATTCTATTATGAAAAGCATGATAAAACAGGGTATTATCTCTGCTGATGCACCTCCTGAGTTTATGGGTAATTTTGTCTGGAGATGTATGCATCATAGGGTATGGGTTTGTCTGTATGGGGCAAACATACCTTGCACAGATAAGGCAAATATATCAAAAGAACCTTCTTTTGAAATGATGGAATATTGCAAACAAAACCCTTCATCAGACAATATACCTGCCTATTTAACAGGAAGGACAACGGTCTATGCCTGGGGATGCAGCAATGGCAGACCGTTCATATTAAAACAGGTCCATCAGGTAGACCATGAAGGGTTTATAAAGGCATATTGGTATGAATTGCGACAGGAGTAAATTCACTGTATCAGCTTAAAAATACATTATCCTGCATTTCTCCAGTTTATAGAAAAATAAAAATTTAATAGACTTGATATTTATTCTGTGTTATATGCAAAAGGTATTTTTTTATGTCATTTGAAGCAAGCAAAAGATTTATGTCCATCCCTCCAGGTGCTATAATACCCGGGAGCCTTCCAAAATTCAAAATCTTCATAAAAACCTTTGGTGGAAAATATATCCTCTGGGCATTAGAGGGCAATGTGGTTACAGAAGAACAGTTGAAAAAGCTGGCTGAAAATGGCCATGATGAGGTTTTTGTAGACCTTGAAGAAGAGGTCCAATATGAGGAATATCTTGAAAGTCACCTAACAGAGATTGTAAACAATAAGTCCATCAATAATGACCATAAGGTCAATATCATAAGCAGGGTATCTACAAATATAGTAAAAAATTCCTTCGAGACAACAATAGAGAGCGGTTTTGTTGACCCAGATATCATTGAAAGGATGCAAAATCTTGTAAATAACGCCTTAGTTTACATAGATCAGTATAATTCTTTGGCTGCCTTGTCTAAATTACTGGGACATGATTACCAGACATACGAGCATGCCACAAAGGTCTTCTGGCTTACAATTGCCTTTTTGTGTAAAAATCATGATGTGATGGAGGAGATAAAGAAAGAGGCAGATAATGTGACCCATGAAAATCTAATACAGCAATGTGGCATAGCTGCAATCCTACATGACATTGGAAAGGCATATATACCAAAAGAGATATTATATAAAAAAGGGCCGCTGGATGATCTGGAATGGGAAAAGATAAAGAAACATCCATTAAACGGTGTTGCCATGCTTATAGACTCAAGGATACCTACTTTTGTAAAAAAGGCAGTGTTACACCATCATGAGAATTACGACGGCACAGGTTATCCCTTTAATCTTGAAAAGGGCAATATAAGCTGTTTGGCCCGTATTATGCGCATAATAGATGTATTTGATGCCATGACATCCAATAGACCTTATAAAAAGGCGCTTTCACCAAGAGAGGTTATAAAGATCATGGTAAGCCAGCCATCATTTGTAAAACAAAGAGATAATGGCATGAGAAACTGCTTTGATGAAAACCTGCTTAAAAAATTCATAATACTTTTAGGAAAGATCAAGATAACAAGGAAATAAAAGACAAATTTCTATCAAAAATCATAAAAGAAAATCCTTGACAAATTATTAGGCATCATGTATTTAATTAGGAGTAACTAAATTTATGAATTGAGGTAAATTATGTCATCAACAGAAACCATCTCTGCAAGTATGGAGGATTACTTGGAGGCTATATACGAGATTATTACTGAAAAGAGTGCGGTAAGACCCCGTGATATAGCAAAGAGACTGAATATCAGTTATCCTTCTGTAACAGGTGCTTTAAAATTACTGGCAGAAAAGAAGCTCATACATTATACACCTTATGACTTAATAAAACTGACAAAGGAAGGGGAGGCTGCTGCAAAAGATGTATTAAGAAGACACGAGATATTACGTGATTTTTTTACTGAAGTCCTGGCAGTGCCCTATGAAGAGGCTGACGCTGCAGCCTGTGAGATGGAACATTCAATACCTAAAAAACTTATAGAACGTTTTGTGAGCTTTATAGAATTTGTCGATACATGCCCAAGAGGCGGAAGTAAATGGATTAAAGGGTTTGCCTATCACTGTCATAATGAAGGCGCTATGGACAATTGCAAGGAATGCATTCTTAGCTGTCTGGATGAATTAAAATCAAAATCAGGATCAGATAGTAAAGATACGGCAAAGATATCAAGTTTAAAGGACTTAAAACCGGGTAATAAATGTAGGGTCGTAAAAATAAACAGTCAGGGGGATGTAAAAAAGCGCCTCCTTGATATGGGAATTACACCCGGTTCGCTCATTGAACTGGAACGCATCGCCCCTCTCGGTGATCCGATTGATATAAAGATAAGGGGGTATCACCTTTCCATAAGAAAGGATGAGGCAGAAATGATAGAGGTTGAGGTCATATAACATGAGCCATAAGGCACATTTTATACCTCTTGCGTATGTTAACGAAGGAAGTCGTGTTCGGATTGTTAGGATGGATTTAGGTCGGGGGCTAAAGGCAAGACTTACTGCCATGGGTATTATCCCTAACACAGAAATAGAGGTGGTCATGAATTCATTAAAAGGCCCTTTTGTAATCTCCATAAAGGGCAGTCGTATCATCCTTGGCCGTGGAATCGCAAGTAAGATTATGGTCACATAATTTTTTTTGATATAAATATTAGGTAAGACAAATATTATTTTGAAAGACTAATTATTTTGAAATTGGGGGATGATCTTATGAAATCCATTACAATAGCCCTTGCAGGCAATCCTAATTCTGGAAAAACTACCATATTCAACAGGCTCACAGGAGCAAGGCAACATGTGGGTAACTATCCGGGCGTAACCGTTGAAATAAAAGAAGGTTCTTTGAATTACAAAGGATATGCCATCAAGGTGGTGGACCTTCCGGGGATTTACAGTCTAACTGCCTATTCTGCCGATGAGATAGTGGCAAGGGATTTTATCATCCATGAAAAGCCCAATCTGGTGGTAAATATTATCGATTCATCTAATCTGGAAAGAAATCTTTATCTCACTGTTCAACTCATGGAAATAGGTATTCCTTTGATTCTTGTTTTTAATATGATAGATGAGGCAAGGGCGAGGGGTTATAAATACGATAAAGAAAAATTCACACTATTTTTAAATGTGCCTGTTGTGGAGACCATAGGGCATAAAGGCCAAGGCATAAACGAGCTATTGGATAAAATTATCTTTACAGTAGATTCTATAAATTTTTCTTTCAGTGGCGACCATATCTTTAACTATGGTGAAGAAATAGAAAATGAGATAAGCAAAATCAAATCCTTGCTTGATAAAAATACATCTTTATCGGATGGATATAACACACGCTGGCTTGCCATCAAACTACTGGAAAACGATAAAGATTTAATGGAACGCATTAATTCCCATGAAATCAACAGGCTAATAGAAGAGCGCAGACTTCTTATTGAAAACATTACAGGAGAGGCCCCTGAAACATTAATTGCAGAAAAAAGATATGGTCTCATATCAGGCATCTGTCAGAAGGCAGTTTTATCAACAGTAGAATACCGCCACAATACCTCAGACAGCATAGATAGAATAGTCACCAATCATATCTTAGGGATACCTATCTTTTTTGGACTCATGTATCTTGTCTTCTCTTTTGTCTTTACACTCGGAGAGATTCCCAAAGGCCTGATAGAAGAGTCCTTTAAATGGCTTGGAGACAAAGGGAAGGTTCTGTGGCCGGAAAATAACCTTATTGCCTCACTCATAATAGACGGGATAATAAATGGTGTAGGCAATGTCCTTGTTTTCCTTCCCAATATACTCTTTCTTTTCCTGGCTATAGCTATCCTTGAGGATTCTGGATATATGGCAAGGGCAGCGTTTATCATGGATAGGCTCATGAATAAAATAGGGCTTCACGGAAAGAGTTTCATACCTATGCTTATAGGTTTTGGTTGCTCTGTCCCGGCAATCATGGCTACAAGGACATTGGAGAATAGAAGGGACAGATTGGTAACCATGCTTGTTGTCCCCCTTATGAGTTGCGGTGCAAGATTACCTATTTATACACTCATTATACCTGCCTTTTTTCCAGAAAATTTATATGCCCCTATACTATGGGTCATTTACCTAATAGGTGTTACCACGGCCATTTTGATGGCAAAAATACTTCGCTCCACCACTTTTAAAGGTGAGGCGATTCCTTTTATTATGGAATTACCTCCTTATCGCATGCCTACCATAAGGGGTATTTTAACCCATATGTGGCTTAGAGGCTGGCTGTATGTAAAAAAGGCAGGGACAATAATACTCGGTATATCTATTCTCATGTGGTTGATGAGCACATTCCCAGGTTTACCTGCTCACCAGGAAAAAAAATTTGATGAAGAAAGACAAAAAATTGAATCTACATATACTGAAGAAAAAGAAAGGTCAGAGAAGATAGCTTTAATGGAAAATATGCGAAAGGAGACACAACTCCGTTACAGCATCGCCGGCAGGATAGGTAACATCATAGAACCCATCATCAGACCCATGGGTTTTGATTGGAAAATAGGCACTGCCCTTATGGGTGCATTCGCTGCAAAAGAGGTCTTTGTTGCACAGCTTGGCATTGTCTATTCCATAGGTGAGGTAAAAGAATCTTCTGAAACACTGAGAGAAAAGCTAAAAGAGAACTATTCGCCCCTTACAGGATTCTGTATAATGCTGTTCTGTCTTATTGGTATGCCTTGTATGGCAACGGTAGCCATAGTTGCCCGTGAAAGCAGTTCATGGAGATGGGCGCTGGCACAGCTTATAGGTCTTACGCTCATTGCTTATTTGATTACCACCATTGTGTATCAAACAGGCTACTTCTTAGGAGTAGGTATGAAATAAAGATGTTTTCTGGCTTTTAAAATTAAGCCGGCACTTTAAAACAATAATAAAAAAAGGAGGTTTTCGTGAGGCTCATAAAGAGATGTGGGGAGGTCTTTTCAAAAATGACCCTAATTATGGTATCTATTGTCATATTCCCTTTAGTTACCCATGCAACAAGGCCTTTTATCACCGATGACGCAGGAACCATAGGCAAGGCCGGATATCAGTTAGAGACAGGCATGGAATGGTCTACAAAAAAAGACCGTGAAGACGGCGTTACAACAAGAGAGACCCAGAGGAAATTGTCCACCATATTTACCTACGGTATCACAGATAACCTTGATATCATGGCAGGCATGCCTTATCTATGGAAGAAGAGAAAAGAAGGCGGTGAAACAATGCTTAATAAGGACAGATTATCAGATATGACTATTGAGGTAAAATGGAGATTTTATGAAAAAGATGGTCTTGGTTTAACTGTAAAACCAGGTATAAGCCTGCCTACAGGGGATTACAGGCAGGGTTTCGGAACAGGAAGGGTTACCTATGGTGCGATCTTTATCATATCAAAGGAGATTGAGCCTTTGGGTTTTCAATTAAACACAGGGTATACAAGGAACGAAAACAAAATAGATGAAAGAAAAGACCTTTTTTCAGCCTCATGTGCCATAACCTATGAAGTAATAAAAAACCTTACGATTGGCTGGGATATGGTCATAGCGAGTAATGCTAACCCTAAAGCAAGCACTGCCCCTGCTTCTTTTCTATTTGGTGGAAATTATAAAATAGGAAAATATACGACTATCGACGCAGGCATAAAGAAAGGGCTTAATAGGCATGAAATAGATCATGCATTTATAGGGGGTTTCTCTGTGAAATTGTAGTTTAACATGGTTTATGAAAGCCCCTTAAACTACCACCAGTTTTTGCCTGGTTTGCCCCAGTCATAATCATCATACTTGCCTATGGGGTAGTCATAGGTAGACTCATAGGCAAGAAACTCTTCATCACCGTTTATATTTTTAAAATCCATATCATCACCAAAATAGGTCTGAAAAACCCCGGGGATAAAACCCATTTCAGGCTCAAGCCTGTCGGGGATACCATCTCCATCCCGGTCCTCAGAGGTTATCTGATCCCGAGTCTTTCCACTCCACCATGTGTGATGATGATTGAAGTGGGTAAATTCATGCATGATTAATACTGCAAATGTATCAATGTGGGTGTATGTAATATAATGTTTTGTTTTAAGTGTTGCTGGGTTTTTTCTACTCACCCATGGGATTGTTACCTCAAAGTTCCCGCCCACCTTTTTTGAAAGGTCACATACATGGATTGACTTAAATAGATGGTCAGGCTTGTATATTGCCATCACATGCCCTCCTTTGCACAGGTCAAACTCTGTTCCACCAAACACTATATTTACATTTTGTCCAAAAGGCCTTGCTGCTGGTGTCTGTTTCCAGTAATAGAACCAGTTGGGATATTTTCCTTCTGGGTTGTTCTTTTCATCCCTTGGATAGAATAATACCACCTCTTTCTTATCCTCTATAGTGCATGAATCCACCTTCAAGCTTGCAGTAACTGTCTTCTTTCCAAACTCTTTATAACTTTCTGGTAAACCCTTGTATATAACCTTAACCTTTTTGCCTCTTGGCTTATCAGATAAAGAGGCTGGGACAAAGATTTTTTTTGAACCCTCTAACTTAGGTATCTCCCATTCAATTGAATCAGCGTATCTCTCAGGTTCAACTTTTGCTTCCAGTTCTAACTCGAGCCTGTTTGACTCATCCTCCATCAACGCATATTCACCGCTATATAGATATTTGCTTTTATTTTCAGGTTTTATTATCTCAAGCTTTATATGTTCCATATTTTTGCAAAGTTGAGGCTCTTCATCCTTTTTAAGTTTTATATAAAGCTCCATTGTAGAGCCAGGACGGCAACTTAATGAAGATATAGCCTTATTGAGTCTTATTTCACCTCTTTTAAAGAGTGTTTCAAATTCTGACCCTGTGATGATCCATTCGGCTATGGAACATCCAAGCTTTGTGCTTGTCTTACCGTCACTGGATCTGAAGATAATTGTTGGGGCTCGTGCCTCTATTTTTATCTTTCCATCACCATGTGGGTTTAAAGATGCCGTATTAGAATAAAATTGAGGATAATGTTCGCCCGGGTCTATTTCATATATCGAAAGGTTTGCCCAGCGGGTGCAAACAGATGGAGAACCTGAACTCCATTGGGCACATTTTTTCCCAGCCAGATTTATCACATCAATACCCGTAGAAAGGGTATCCAATTCATATTCCTTTTCCTTTTCAAAACTTCCCTTTATAATATTATATGTATGCAATACAATAATATTCCCAACAAACTTCTCTTTGATGCGGTAAATAAGATCCGTTTTTATTTGATCCCTACCCCATAATTCCTTTTCACCACCGTCGACTATAAGATAACCTTCAATGGGTAATGCCTGCGCAATCTGGGGATTTTCTTCATCTTGAGCGAGTGCGCCGAGCATGTTTTTTGCCTGTTCATACTGGCTGTTAATAATCTCTCTGCGACGCTCTGCCTCTTGCTCCGGTGTCTTTGCAGGTGTAACTGGTGGGGCTTTTGTGCCGGTTATCCTTCCTGCCTCTCTATTTGCATCATCCATGTCATGAATGGCACCTTTAAAGTTCTCCAGAATCTTATTCAATCCCAGCATGCCTTCTGTTTGCTGGGCAATTATCATCAATTCTTTCTCTTGTGAAGAGACATTAGGACAAAACAAAAAAAAGATAAAAACAAACATCAATCCAAATGATAAGAAAAGGCCCTTTATTCTCATTATTTTTTAAATACACCACCTTAGAATGATTTTATAGAATTCTTTCATACCTTTATCGAGTAATAATATTTGATAATTTTGCCTTGTGTCAAGATTATTTAAAAGTTGCTTTTAAATCCTTATGTTTTGTTTTTTTTGCCTTTATGTGTTATATCTTTTTTATGGATAGCCTCAAAGACTTTATAAATGTCCTTGAAAAAGAAAACGAATTGATAAGGATAAAAAAACCCGTATCAAAATACCTGGAGATAACTGAGATAACAGATAGGGTATGCAAATCAACACCGGATAAAAACAAGGCACTTCTGTTTGAACAGGTAGAAGGTTTTGATATACCCATAGCCACCAATCTTTTCGGCACCGAAAAAAGGATTGCCCTATGCTTTGGTTTCAATAATTTAGAGGAGATTGGTAAAAAATTAACACAACTTCTAAAGTTAGATTTTAAAGGCGGCATATTTAATATATTGAAAAAAGGCGGGGAACTATTTAGCCTTTTTAAGGCCCTTTCTTCAAATAAAATCATAGAAAGGCCTTTATGCCAGCAGCTAATCTACAAAGACGATTGCTCCCTTAATATTCTACCTATACCTCATATATGGCCTAAAGACGGTGGGCCTTACATTACCCTGCCCCAAGTGATAACACTCAATCCAGAAACTGGAAAGAGAAATGTGGGGATGTATAGACTTCAAGTGATAGACCATAAAACACTCCTTGTGCACTGGCAGAGGCACAAACACGGAAGGGCACATGAAGACAAAACAAGGGAATTAGATGCCAGACATATCCCCTCTGCCATAGTTTTGGGTGGGGATCCATTGTGCATCTGGGCTGCATCTGCTCCACTCCCCCCGGAAATGGATGAATACGGGATGGTTTCTTTCTTCAGGGAAAAGCCCCTTGAAATGGCCAATTGCGTAACCCAGCCATTGACGGTTCCTGCCCATGCAGACATTGTTATAGAGGGTTATATAGATATAGAAGACAAAAGGATGGAAGGCCCTTTTGGTGACCATACTGGTTATTATACCCCTAAATCCCTGTTTCCTTCCTTTCATGTAACAGCCATAACCATGAAAAAAGACCCTATCTATCCAGCAACGATTACAGGTATACCACCTATGGAGGATTTTTGGATGGGTAAGGCGGTTGAAAGACTTGCCCTACCCTTTTTAAAACTCTCGCTACCCGAGATAAAGGATATAAACATGCCTTCTTTCGGAGTTTTTCATAACCTACTTATCGTTTCTATAGAAAAAAGGTTCCCAGGCCATGCAAGAAAGGTAATAAACGCTCTATGGGGCATGGGGCTCATATCTCTTACAAAAGCTATTGTGGTTGTAGATGATGATATTGATATACATGACCTCTATAAGGCAGGCTGGTATGTCCTGGGAAATGTGGACTGGAAAAGAGATGTTATAATAATGGAAGGTCCTATTGACCAATTAGATCATGCATCTGGTGTAGATTCTTTTGGTGGAAAGATAGGCATAGATGCCACAAGGAAGTTCAAAGAGGAGGGCTACTATGGCGAATGGCCCGAGCCTGTAAAGATGGATGAAACAATTATAAAAAAGGTGGAAAAAGATTGGGCATCCACAGGAATCTTTTAATCAGCTTTAAATCCTTATTTATATTTTTCCAGATGATAAAATTCGAGCACACTGTCTTTGCCCTGCCTTTTGCATATATAGGAGTCTTCCTTGCAGCCAATGGTTTTCCCACATTCAGAGAGTTTGTCTTAATAACCATTGCCTTTACCTCGGCAAGGACATATGCCATGACACTGAACAGGCTCCTCGACCTAAAATATGATAGCAAAAATCCCAGAACCACGGAAAGGCACCTTGTAAAAGGCACTATCAAAAAAAAGACTGCCTTTTATGGAGTTATTATTTCCTTACTGGTTTTTGTATTTTCTGCATACCTCCTTGGACCCCTTCCTTTTGCCCTTACACCTGTTGCCTTGTTTTTTCTTTCATTCTATCATATTACAAAGAGGTTTACATATCTATCCCATTTTTTCCTCGGTATTACAGATGGTCTTGCACCAGCAGGTGGATGGGTTGCCATAAAGGGCTCCTTTTTTTCCTTAGTAGACCTTCCTGCATGGTTACTCATTTTTATAGTCACCTTCTGGATAGCAGGCTTCGATATCCTCTATCAATGCCAGGATGTGGATTTTGACCGTAAGGAAGGCCTGCATACAATACCATCCATATTCGGTATAGAAAAGGCGCTGAAGGCAGCCAGATTGTGTCATTTTATTACCATACTGGGATTGATCTGGCTGGGAGTATTTCTATCTTTCAGTATCCCATATCTTATCTCTCTTGTTATTATTATTTGGCTTCTCATAAAAGAACACAAACTCATTTCACCCCATGACCTTTCCAAACTTGATATGGCTTTTTTTAACATGAACGGCTATATAAGCATTATTATCTTCTTTGGTATTATGATTTCCATCTTTTTAAATAAATATTCAATATGAAAGCCAATCTTTTTATCTAAATCATATTGACTTTTACATAGACCATCCTGTTTCAGCCAATATCTTTCCTTTAAAACATTCGTAAATCTCTGTAAGGCTGTAAAAGGGTATGTATTTTCATTTTGATTCCATGGCATCTTTAATCCCATCCCTGTGATATTTAAACTCATACCTATCCAATACGAATGGACTATCATCTCCCATAGACCAGCAGTCATCAAAGAGAACGGTTTTATGGTGGTTTAGATGGATTTTATGAGATTAAGATAATTCTTTTCAAGCCATCTTATAATCGGCTCATACGTTCCATTTTCCTGTGGCTTGCTTTAATCATAAAAAACCCGATTCATACAATTAATTGAGAAATTCCTTTTCATTAGGAAACATTGGAACTTATCCTGCTTTAAGTGTATGTCTTTTATGATACTATAGTCCAATGATTAATATTTTGTCCTTATGGCCGAGGTCTTTGTTAGCCCTTGATCCGTCAACTATTTCTCTGTTAAATAAAAAATCACGCTCCATCTTTAACTGGGCGAGTTCATTTCCATATATACCCTGGGACGTGTTTATGGCTTTATCATTCCTCCTTAATGATGGTGATTGTCGCGGGTTTCATCATGGTTAACATGATAGTAAAGGTTGTTGTCACAGTTTATGGAACTGGATTCAAACTGTAGCGTGCTATGACCTATACCGTTTTCCTTTAGCATATCTTCTATGTTATGCTTTGTCTTATCAATCTCACTCAAGGTCTTATCATTAACAAGGATGTGCGCAGTAAATGCCACATTGTTATGCGCTACAGGCCAGAGATGAACATGGTGAACGCCTATGACATCAGGCATGTCAGTAATCTTCTTTACGATTGCCTCTACATTGAAATTTTTAGGCGTCAGATTAAGAAAGATAGATACTGTATCACGCACAAGCCTGACCCCTCCCAAGATAATGATGCCTCCAATAAAAACGCTTGCAATAGGGTCTGCATAAACCCACCCTGTAAAGTAGATTATAACTCCTGATATGATAACCCCTAAGGACGAGAGGGTATCACCGATGATGTGGAGCCAGATACCTTTAACGTTTAAGTCCTCATGGCTATGGCCTAAGATGAAGGCCATGACAAGGTTGCCTGCAAGGCCAAGGACAGCGATCGCCAGCATTACTGGAATTTCGATGGCAGGTGGGGTAATGAACCGCTCATATGACTCATAAAAGATGAGAAAGGCAATGACAATAAGACTTACGCCATTAATAAGGGCGGCGAGAAGTCCGACACGCTGGTAACCGAGGGTAGCGTTTTTGTCTGATGGCCTTTTGCTGATTCGGGCTGCCACAAAACCCAGGCCTATAGCAAGGGCATCTGTGACCATGTGACCCGCATCGCTCAATAAGGCAAGGCTGTTGCTCAAGTAGCCACCGATTAACTCGCCAGTAAGTATTATTAAGGTCACAAAAAACGTAACTGCAAGACGCTTTTCTCCGCTCTTATTCAAATGAAACTCCATAACATTTTTGCCTCTATTGAGTAAAGCACAATCCCTTTTATTTTTTTCATCTATTTTGCCTCAAGCCTTTTGTGCATTAGCCACAACCCAACCAAGGCGCCGGCTATCAAATCTATGGGGAACACCATGGGCACAGCGAGATGAATCGACGACCTTGTCAATTCTTTTGTCCAATCATCCATATATTATTACCTTTCCGATGAATCGAATGTATAGCTACCAAACACCTTTAGGTAAAGCGCCTCTCTCAACATCTCTTCAGGGAGACTGTCATAGATTTTGCCTTTATAGACATAGGAATTGCAATTTGTTTCTTTTCCTATGAGGTCAGAACAGGATGGGCATTTAGTGAGAACCCTCTGCTTCTTTTCTAAGATGTCCATGATGTCTTTCCCGTTTATTCTCACCGTATTTGATTTGTCTATGCTGTCTTCATTCAGTGAAATCTCTTTCAGTTCAACATGGATATAAGGATTTTCAGCCTGGAACTCATTGACTACCTTGCGGACAAGATCAGTGCTTTCACTACACCTGCAACAGGTAGTGCCATTTTTCTCATAACGGAACAATTCAATGATAACTTTTTTGTCCATCTTTTCCCCTTCCTGAAATCCTGAATTTTACCTTGGAAACCTTTATTAAGGAAATCATTTCAGGTGATCCTCTCCTGAATGTATTCAATAAATTTATTCTTCTACCTATTTTCTATCTACGATTTGCCTATGAAAGTGCCCACAACAATAGCCATAGGTAGGTAGTCCTGTTCCTTTTTTAAAGACCATTATCTTCCTTCAAAAGAGCAACTGATAAGATAAATATTCAGTATCTCATGTATTTTATGCAGCACTTGCTTTTATGTCAAGAACAAGACAAAACTTACAGGATAAAAATAAAGATACCTGCAAAATAAGATTGTGCAAAAGTCAAAGAAGAGGTTCAAATTAAAGGCTTAAATAAACAAGGGTATAAAGCAAACACCTTCCAAATTTTGAGGAATAAAAAAGTGGGGTTTGAGGTGAACGTTTTTTGTTGTCATTATCTCTTGATATCTGGTGGAATGGCAGGTTATTTTATATAAAAAACAGGAGGTGCAGTATGTCTCTTTTTAAAGTAATAGGCTGAGTTACCTGAGTTGATCCCAATGCACCGACAGTTAGTCGGAAGACAATCAGATTTGTAGATGGAACACAGATTGCTCTAAGCAATCTCCATGAGATAATGGCAGAACTTAATTCTGTAGGTAAAAAGCCAAACAAGGAAACTATAGATGAGATTATTGCCGGTTTGGAAGCAATGGGCAATTACATACCGGATTCAGAGGTTATAAGGAGAGACTATAGGAATGTTTTAATGAAGGAATACCAGGAATTTATTGAATTTCATGGAAATCAAAAGGCAAAACAAGAGGATCCTGACAATAAAAGAAAAAAATAAACAACAGAGATAATACAGAATGTATTTTATGGAATTAATATGTTTGAAGTTAATGAAAAGGTAAAGGCAACGATAAAAACATAATAGGTCCTGAAAAAATCCTGCTACAATTAGGATAGTAGAACAGGGGTTTAGAGATAATATTCCCCTTGGATTAGCTCTCGATGAGCCAAAGGAAAACGACAAAAAATTTATAAATGAAAATATAACCTTTTAAAAGATAATGACTTATTTGTATGAGTTAAACCATTTTATATTGATTTTATAGAGACAAATAAGGGCAGCCGGCTTTAAATAATATTGAGCCTTTCTCCTGCATATGGTGAATGTTTTTCATCATGACTCGATATAACGCAGACGCCTGAGCTTTATCACCACGTAAACCTCTTTTCCCTCTTCGATTGAAAGCTCATCAAATGCGTTTTCAGGTAGCTCTGCAAGGAGGTTGTTCTTCCCTATAGACACCCTTACCCTGACGGTTGAATTTAGTTTGGTAATCTTTTCAACCACACCTATGAATCTGTTTAGGGCAGGGCCTGGAGGCATGATATCTGAAATGTAGATATCTTCCGGTGGAATGGCAATCTTTTTGATATCACTGCCATCGTAAGGCAGCACCATCTTCATCTTATCTGAAATTACCTCGACCAACCCAGAAGCAAGTATACGAGAACCAGTGCATTCTATTATATTCGGCATACCTACAAACTGTGATACACAGTCGTTCTTTGGATTAAAGAAAAATTCCTTAGGTGTAGAAACCTGCTCAATTCTCCCGTCTGATATAAAGGCAATCCTGTCGGCAATCTCACCGGCTTCTCTTAAGTCATGGGTTATGTAAACAGTTGTTATTCTCAGTTTTCTCAATATAACCATTAATTCGTTTCTTAGATATTTTGCAGTTTGATGGTCAAGACTCGATGTGGGTTCATCAAGGAGGAGTATCTGCGGAGACGGCGCCAGTGACCTTGCAAGGGCAACCCTTTTTTTCTCGCCGCCGGAGAGCATATGGGGAAAACGGCCTGAAAGGTGCTTTATGCGCACCATTTCCATGAGCGAATCAACACGATTTTTAATTACATCCTCTTCTAAGCCCATAGCTTTTAAGCCAAAAGAGATATTTGATTCGACAGTCATATGGGGAAAAAGGGCAAGCCCTTGAAAAAGGTAGCCCACACCCCTTTTTTTAGGAGAAATCTTATCAACGCACACGTCACCAATAAAAACGTTTCCAGAGTAATTTGTAACGCCTGCAATAATATTAAGAAGCGTTGTTTTCCCAGCGCCTGTTGAACCCACTATAACAAATATCTCCCCGTCATTTATTGTGAGGTTTAAATCCCTGCAGATATGTTTACTTACATTTACAAGTCTGATATCAGGCATAATTGCTCCATTTGCCCACTAAATATCTTTCTGCAAGCGTAAATATCTTTTCAAATATGAGGCACATAATGGAAAGCACTATAAGACAGACCATTATTATATCAACCCTAACAAGACTTTCCGCCTGCATGAGAAGAGCGCCTATGCCGGTTGGGATGGCGACCATCTCTGCTGCCACAAGAACCCTCCATGACATCCCGGCTTCCAGTTTCAAGCCGGTAAATATGTTGGGAAGAGCCAAAGGCACAACCACCTTAAATAATATCCTCATATTAGACGCTCCAAGTGTTTCTGCGGCATATATATATCTTTTATCAACATTTTTGATGCCTGTAGTGGTATTGTATACTACAGGAAAAAACGAACAGATAAAAATGATTGTAATAGGAAGCATCTCATTGATGCCTATCCATAACATCAAAAGCGGTAGCCATCCAAGTGCAGGTATCGGGTATAAAAGGCTAATAATTGGGTTTAACGCCTTATTGACAATGTCCTTCCATCCCATTAAAATTCCCACTGCAATGCCTGTAATGGAGCCTGTTATAAGACCTATAAGCACCCTCGTGAGGCTGCTTAAGAAATTTTTACCCAACACCCCATTTGCTGTTAAATGATAAAACTCCTTTAAAACAGATGAAAAAGGCGGAAAAAAGAACTGTCCAGGGAAGAAGTTAAAGCGCCCGACTATTTCCCATAATAAAAGGAAAACGAGAACTGGCAGCATGCCCCATATTGTCTGTAATCTGTCAGTTTTTTTCATCTTGAGAACCTTAAGTCGAGCAAATCTTTTGCGCTAAAACCTTTTCCGATGTAACCATGAGCTAATGCAAAGTCAATATTATTCTGAATTTCTGCCGCATCAATATCTGTGGAATGCTCTATCCTTTTCATTGATCTAAGCACTGTTTCCGGAGTTACTATGAGTTTTTCTACTCCTTCAGGTGCATCAGAAGGAGAGTTTTTATCCCCAGTAATTTGTAATTGTTTTGACATTATTAAGGCAGCCTCTTTAGGGTTCTTCTTTATCCAATCTATAGAGCTTTTGGTTATATGCACTATTTTTCTCACAATATCCGGATGATCTTTTATAAGCTCTTCTTTTACTATAAGTACGCTGCCCTGCATGTTGGGCCATATATCCTGACTGGTGACGAGCATTTTAAAACCACTGTCCTCTGCCATAGCAGGCCAATGCTCGCAATTAAAAAAAGCATCAAGCTTGCCCATCCTGATAGCCAGAATCTGTGTTGCCGGGTTCATCCTCTGAATCTTGTTCAATATCTTATCTCTGTCAAGATTATATTTTTCTATAGTCTTATGGATAATTGCATCTGCGGGTCCACCCACCTTATTGCAACCAATCCTTATATCGAGCTTTTCCAAATCTTTTACGGTTTTAACTTTAGATGGATTAACCGCCAAACCATAGCCGTGCTTATGCAATCCAGTTACAATCTTTATAGGGATTTTGGCATTGGCATACGCAGTGATGGCAGGCAATAAACAGATATAGGCAGCTTGTATGTCACCTCGTCCCAGAGCAGAGGCCAACGACATGCCTGTAACGTAGCTAAAAAATGTCGGTTTAATCCCCTCTTTCTCGAACCAGCCTTTTTCTTTTGCAATATAAGCGCTTACTGCATGATCAGTAAATTCAACTGCTATTTTTATTGGAAAGTCTTCTTTTGCATGGACCAGAGGACTCAACGCACACATCATAACTGCTATTATGGATATAAAAAAAATTCTTTTCATAGCTCCTCCTTGAACATTTATTAATTTCCAGATTTTATAGACTAAAATCATAAAAACCGATAGGTATTGCTTGTAGGCTATATTTATATCATTATTTAAAATATGCGTTATATACCATAGTATATAACGCTATGTCAATATATCTTGCCAAAAAGGTGTATACCTTCCTTTCTCCCCACCATAAAAACTAAAAGAGTTGGCAGAAGACAAAACCAACTCTTTCCTTACCAAATTGTATAAAAAAAGGTTGATTATTTTAAATTTTTACCTTGACAAACATTAATTATGAATATATATTCATAATGCAAAAGAAAAAATAAAAGGAAAGGATATGCCAAGACCGAGATGTAGAAGGATAATAGGCTTTTTACCCCAAACAAGTTACTTCAAGCCTGCAGGCATAAGGCTTGTGGACCTTGATGAAGTAGTTATACAACACGATGAGCTTGAAGCATTAAGGCTTAAAGACCTTTTGGGTGAACAACAGGAGGAGGCTGCAAAAAAGATGGAAGTCTCACAGCCTACCTTTCACAGACTCCTTCAATCTGCTCACCAAAAGATTGCTGATGCCCTTGTGAATGGAAAAGCCATAAGGATAGAAGGTGGTAATGTAATGGTGGAGACAGACCAATTTCCTCCCTGTGGCTGGAGAGAAAGGTGTAGATATGGAAGGACTTGGCAAAATCCAGAAAGTAGCATGGACTTAAAACTTCAGATAGGAGGTAATATGAAAATTGCCGTATCAAGTTTTGATGGTAATATTGACGGCCCTGTAGATGAACGTTTCGGAAGGAGCAGAAAGTTTATTATTTATGATGCCGAAAGTAAGAACCATACTGTTATGGACAACACAATGAACATGGGAGCTGCCCAGGGTGCAGGAATTCAGAGCGCACAGAACATAATAAATGCAGGTGCAAAGGTATTAATAAGTGGACATTTAGGGCCAAATGCATTTAGGGTGTTAAACACAGCAGGCGTAGAGGTCTTTACAACATCAGGCATGACCGTAAGACAGGCAATAGAGGCCTATATTGCAGGTAGACTCAATAAATTAAGTGGACCTGATGTGTCAGGCCACTGGTAAGAAAGGAGGTGTTTTTTATGCCAAGAGGTGATGGAACAGGACCAATGGGTATGGGTCCAGGAACAGGACGAGCAGGAGGTTACTGTGCGGGCTTTAGTATGCCAGGCTATATGAATCCTGTGCCAGGAAGGAGGTTTTTAGTAAGGCCTTGGGGTTTTGCAGGCAGAGGAAGGGGCTACAGACACTGGTTTTATGCCACAGGACTCCCTTTCTGGGCAAGATTTAACCCTAATATGTATGGACAACAGCCATTGTATGGACAGTATTCAGGATACAGCCCGCAGATTACCAAAGAAATGGAAATTGATTTTCTTAAAAGAGAGGCTGAAGACCTGGAAAATGCATTGAAGGAGATAAAGGATCGTCTGGAAAAGCTTGCAGAGGAAAAGTAACTGCAGGTGCGGGCAGAGATAGCGAGGTTTCTGCCCGCATCATAATCATGAAAGGAGACAAAGATGGCTAAAGGTTTTGGTCAGGGTAGCGGGAGAGGACAGGGAGGCACCGGTCAGGGTGCAGGAATGGGAAGAGGACAGGGAGGCACAGGCAAAGGCAGGATGGGGGGCAGAGGTGCAGGTCCTTCAGGAGAATGTGTATGCCCACAATGCGGAACACGAACACCCCATCAAAGAGGCATTCCATGTTTTGAACAGAAATGCCCGAATTGCAATACCCCAATGGTGCGAGCATAAAGGAATGATAACATGAGGATTGTATTTGCAAGTGGAAAGGGTGGCACGGGTAAAACCACTATAGCGGTGAATTTTGCCTTTTTTCTGGCATATTCCCAGCAAAAGGTTCAGTATCTTGACTGTGATGTGGAAGAACCAAATGGCCATATCTTTCTCAAACCAAAAATAGATGAAAGATTACCTGTAAAGGTCATGATACCTGTAATTAACCAGGAGGTATGCACATATTGTGGAGAGTGCAGTAGGCACTGCCAGTTTAATGCCCTTGTCACGCTTCCCAATAATGTTCTTCTATTTCCAGAATTGTGTCATGGTTGTGGTCTATGTTTGCGTATCTGCCCTGCATGTGCCATAACAGAAGGTGAAAGAGAGATAGGGTATATAGAAAAAGGCATGGCCTTAATGGGTATTGAGTTCGTAAGCGGTTTACTGAATATAGGAGAACCTATGGCAGGCCCTGTTATCCAGCAGGTTAAACACCACTATAATAATGATTGCGTCCAAATCATAGATGCACCCCCAGGGACATCTTGCCCTGTGGTGAAGACCATAATCGATGCCGATTGTGTGGTTATGGTAACAGAGCCAACACCCTTTGCCCTCCACGATTTAAAGATTGCCGTCTCTGTGGCGCAGACTCTTGGTAAACAAATTGGCATATTAATCAATAGGGAAAACGGTGAATTTAAACCCTTAAAAGAATACCTACTTGAGAATAATTTGCCAGTATTGGCAACAATCCCTGAAGATAGAGAAATTGCCCGGGTATATTCAGAGGGTAGTCTCCTTATGGAAAGACTTCCGCTTTATAAATATAATTTTATAGAGTTAAGCGAAAATATTAAAAAATTATTCGGGCAGAGAACATATGGGTGATCTTATGGTAGATATAAAGGAGGTTGTTATAGTAAGCGGAAAAGGTGGCACGGGTAAGACAACCCTTGCAGGTGCCCTCGTAAACCTCATGGAGGATAAGATTATTGCAGACTGTGACGTAGATGCTGCAAACCTCCACATAATAGTCACACCTGAAAAGGTAATGACTCAAAAAGATTTCACAGGCGGAAAAAAGGCAAGCATTGATTTGAAAAGGTGCACCCAGTGCAATATATGCAGAGATATCTGCAAATATGATGCAATAACAAAAGATTACATTGTGGATAAGGTATTATGTGAAGGTTGCGGTGCATGTTATTTTCTCTGTCCTGCCAGGGCAGTGGAGTTCACGCCATCACTTTCAGGTTATTGTTATACCTGTTCCACCACTCATAAAGAGATATTTGTCTATGCAGAATTGCTCCCCGGAGAAGAAAACTCAGGGAAGCTCGTTGCAACTGTAAGGAATATGGCAAGGGAAGAGGCACAAAAGGCCAATAAAAAATTGATACTTATCGATGGGCCCCCTGGAATAGGCTGTCCTGTTATTTCAAGCTTAACAGGGACGCACCTTGCTCTAATAGTAACAGAGCCAACACCATCAGGCTTCCATGACTTAAAGCGTGTTGTTGAGCTTGCCCATCACTTTCAAATAAAGACTGCCATTGTGGTAAATAAGGGAGACATAAACATTAAATATGTGGATGATATGAAAAAATACTGTTATGATAATGGTATTATATATATCGGTGAGATACCTTATGAAACAAAGATCACAGAGGCACAGAGAAACATGAAGACCATACTTGAGTTTGACCCTGACTGTCATGCAAGCATGGCAATAAAGGAGATACATAAAAGACTACAATCAATTTTGGAGGAGATATGAGTTCTGAAAAATTAAATGAAGATGCATTGCTTCAAAACAAATTAGATAAGATTCGTCACACCTATATAGTCCTTTCTGGAAAAGGCGGGGTGGGCAAAAGCACAGTGGCAGTGAACCTTGCCTTAAGTCTATCCTTAAGGGGATTAAGGACTGGGATACTCGATGTGGATATACATGGCCCGAGTGTCCCAAAACTTCTTGGCCTTACAGGCATGAGGGCAGGTGTATCAGACGAAGAGATTATACCCATAGAGATCTACGGACAAATAAAGGTAGTATCCATAGGTCTTTTAATAAGCAGTAATGAACAGGCTGTAATCTGGAGAGGGCCCCTTAAGGCAAATGTAATAAGACAGTTTGTCCAGAACGTTGCATGGGGTGAACTTGATGCCCTGGTGGTAGACTGTCCTCCTGGAACAGGTGATGAGCCACTATCCATTGCTCAACTTGTTGGGAAAAAGGCAAGCGCCATAATTGTAACAACACCACAGCTCGTTGCCACCATTGATGTGGAAAAATGTATAACCTTCTGTAGACAGCTTGAACTACCCATAGCAGGCATAATAGAGAATATGAGTGGTTTTGTCTGTCCTCACTGCGGTAAAGAGGTTGATATCTTTTCTTCCGGCGGCGGCCAAAACCTTGCAATTGCCTATAATGTTCCTTTCCTGGGCAGCATACCCCTTGATCCGGACATTGTAAAAAGTGGAGATGCAGAAAGGCCTTATATCTACTTCTATCCCCAGACAAAGACCGCCCAGAGGTTTGACGAAATAGTAGAAAAAATTACAAGCATAAAGGAGATTTGGCAGGCTTCTGGAGGAGACAACATAACGGTTGCTAATATAACCGTTGATAAAGAAAAAATAGACAACAAGGAAGATGGAGGTAATGGTATTATGAGGTTTGCAGTGCCTACATATGGAGGAAAATTATGTGCCCATTTTGGCCACTGTGAGGCCTTTGCATTGATTGATACAGATGCAAAAGGTGAGATAGTCAGTGAGAACCATATAACTCCGCCTCCCCATGAACCAGGTTTACTTCCCAGATGGCTATCTGAAAAGGGAGTCAATTGTGTTATAGCAGGCGGTATGGGATCTCGAGCACAGCAACTATTTGCCCAGCAGGGTGTAAAGGTAATTACAGGTGCACAGGGTGAAGATCCAAAAGAATTAGTGGAGCAATACCTAAAAGGCCTGCTTAAGACCGGGGCAAATACCTGTGACCATTAAAGGCGTAGGAGGTATTAATGCCTATATATGAATACAGGTGCAAAGAGTGTGGCGCCATCTCTGAATATTTGGTAGGTGTAGGAAAGAGAGATAATGATATAGTAAGATGCAGGGTCTGTGGGGCTAACAACCTGGAAAAAGTCCTTTCTACAGCCAATCTCTCAAAGCGTGGACATATGATTTCCACGCAGGGTGGCAAAACCTGTTGTGGAAAAGAAGAGCGCTGTAGCACTCCACCCTGCTCAACAGGTGGTGGTTGCAGAAGATAAAAACAAAGAAAGCGTAATGTAAATAAAAAAATCTGCTGGTAAATCTGTTCATGAAAAGCATGGACTATCATTATTTCATATCAAAAGGGGAAGAAATATAGCTTCATGTTTAATTCTAAAATAGAACCTTTAGGCATTATAAAACAATAAAGAGGCAATAAGTTTACTTATTTTGATGTCATGATAAATTTTGTATCTGAGAAACCAGAACAGATAAATTATAAATACATAATAAACATCTTTGACAAAAGCAATATAAATTATTCTGAGAGGAATCAATGGATGTAAATGATTGGTTAAATATGGCAAAAAATAAATTCGAGGAGATTTTAAAGAAGAATGGTTTTATGGACGAAGACATACTTATTCTTGTAAAAACCCTTTCACCTGAGGAGGCTATTGGAAATCCAGGAAGGAGGGATTTTCCCATAGTTACAGGTAAGGAAAGGGTTATAGAGGCAAGTTTTATGGGAGTTAAGTCACATGCCTTCACAGATAGTCCAGGAGAGTTTACAGGAAAACTAAGGGATATAGTATCCTTGCCCCTTCAAAACAATAAAGAAAGGGCCCTATTCATAGCTTGCATGAATGCAGTTCTTAAATATACGGGCATATGTGATAAGGTAATACATTGCAGAGATGATGAGCCAGAGGTTTGTGCTGAAGAAATATGTAAACATATCAAAAAACACTATGTTGCACGACAAATTGGTCTCATAGGTCTAAATCCAGCTATCCTTGAAGGATTAGTTAGAAACTTCGGTCCTAAAAATATCTTATGCACCGATCTTAATAGGAATAACATTGGTGCTATCCGATTTGGTGTGGAGATCTGGGATGGAAACACCATGACCGAACAGCTTGTTTCTGCTTCTGAACTTGTGCTTATGACAGGAACAACTATTGTAAATAACACCTTCAACAAAATATGGGAATATATTGAAGCTTATAAAAAAAATTACCTTATATATGGAGTAACAGCTTCAGGTATGTGTGCTCTTACAAACCTTAACAAGATCTGCCCATGTGGGAGATAACAGGCAATGTATTTATATTTATTAAAGATAACCTCTATATCACGGTAACCGGATAGATTAAAAAGATAACTTACAATGATACTTAAAGACATAATACAGAGTTTAAAAGCTGATGCACATGTGAAAAAGGTCATGAAAGGTATCTTTTGGACTGCTGTTGCAAGTAAATATTGTGGACTTGCCTCTACTATGATATATGAATCCTGCTTTCAGGAAGATAAGGATAACCTTCATTTTTCTTCATTAACAGATAAGACAGTTTTAGAGCTTGCACAATATGTTTTTTCAAATCGTATTTCAGATGTATCCATAGGGCTTGCTGCAATAAATTCATTAATAGATATAAATGAATCAAGATGCAAAGAGGTAAATGCAGGAGATCTCCTTATAAAGTTAGGGGAGAAAAAGAATGTATCGGTTATAGGTCACTTTCCTTTTAGTGATGCATTAAAGAGCGTGACAAACAATTTGTGGGTCATAGAAAAAAGGGTAAGACCTGGAGATTATCCTGAAAGAGATGCAGAAATATATCTCCCTCAATCAGATATAATTGCAATCTCAAGCACTACCCTCATCAATCACACTTTGGATGCAATATTGAAACTTTGTCCAAAAAGGAGTATAAAGATACTTCTCGGGCCTTCAACGCCAATGAGTGAAATCATTTTTGATTATGGTATTGATATTATTTCAGGTATCAAGGTGCTTGATGAGGTAAAGGTTTTTAAATACATAAGTGAAGGCGCTAATTTTAGACAACTAAAAAAGACCGGTGCTATTATGCTTATCACCATGGCAAGGAAAGAAATTATATAGACAGGAGGATGACTTGCAGATATATAGCAAGAAGGTTCTTGAACACTTTAAAGACCCTAAGAATGCAGGATATATGGCAGATCCAGATGGTATAGGGGAGATAGGTGACCCTGATTGCGGTGATTTTCTCCGTGTTTTTATAAAGGTAGATGACAATATCATAAAAGATGTTAAATATCAGATACGAGGTTGCCCTGCATCTATTGCGTGCGCCAGTGCTATGACTGAGATGGCAAAAGGAAAAGACCTTGATGAGGCAATGATGATAACAGATGATGATATAGTAAACGAGCTTGATGGGTTACCTGAATTCAAGATCCACTGCTCTGCCCTTGCTGCTACAGGACTTCAGAAGGCAATAATAGATTATTTTGAAAAATATATAAATAAAAAAAATTACGAAGGTAATTAAAGATGATCTATAGATTTGATGGCAAAGAACCTAAGGTAGGGAAAGGGACTTACATAAGCGAGACAGCCATTGTAATAGGTGATGTTATAATAGGTAATGATTGCTATATAGGTCATGGATCGATCCTCAGGGGTGATTATGGCAGGATCGAGATAGGCAATGAGACATCCATTGAAGAGGGTGTTATTGTCCATGCCCCACCTGATGATGTATGTTATATAGGAAACGGGGTAATCATCGGACACGGAGCAATAATACATGCTAAAAGTATAGACCATGGATCCCTTATAGGTATGGGTGCAATCCTGAGCTTAAGGTCAGAGATAGGTAAAAACTCTACTGTAGCAGAGGGCGCTATTATTAAAAATAACCAGGTCATCGGAAGCTCCATTATGGTAGCAGGTAACCCTGCCCGTAAAATAAGGGAAACCAATGAAAAAGACAGAAAATTTTGGGAATATACAAAAAACCTCTATGTAGAGTTAGCTCACAAATATTTGAGATTAGGCATTGAGAAGATTTAATTAAAAAAGTGGGGGTTACTATGAAAAAATTATTTTTTTCTTCTTTTCTATTTATAATTTTGTTTCTATTACCTTTTTTGGTTTTGGGAGAAAACGATTTTGAACCTATAGTTTCAATTGATTGGTTGAAAAAAAACCTTAATAATCCATCTGTTATTGTACTTGATATAAGAGGTGTCCAAGAATTCAAAGAAGCACACATCCCTGGTTCTGTAAACCTTTCATACACTGCATGGAGGACAATTAGAGATAACCTTGACTGTCAGCTTCCCCTCGAAGATGAACTAAACGATACAATATGTTCTATAGGTCTTCAGAAATATGCCCATGTGGTAATAGTGGGGAAGACAGACACGGATAAAGACTGCGTCAATATGACAAGGGTTGCATGGACCATTAAATATGCAGGTATTAAATCCCCTGGTATATTCAACGGAGGCTTTAATAATTGGGTGAATTCAAACTTGCCGACTAAGTCTGGGTGGGAATCAAGGGAAAAAGGTAGAGAGAAATGTAAACTTAATAAATCTGTAGTTGCCACAAAGGAGCATCTTAAAGAGGTAATGGGAAAAGCAGCAATAATAGATACAAGAACAGAGAATTATTTTTCTGGTAAGGAGATAGACCCAAGATTGAAAAGAAAGGGCCATATCCCCAATGCCATAAACCTTCCTTATTCTCTTATATTTAAAAAAGATGGAACTTTTGAAGATAAAACAACCCTTGCTTCACTGGCATATAAAACAGTTGGAGAAGATAAGGATAGAGAGATTATTGTCCTCTGTTGTAATGGCCAGTATTCATCCTCATGGTGGTTTGTGTTCAGTGAGGTCCTGGGCTATAAAAAGGTTTCCATCTATGATGGCTCTATGGAGGAATGGTGCAAAGACGGAGATTCTCTTGTAGTAGAACCGGACAAAAAATGAGATTAATGAATATAAATAAAAAATGCTTTTTGATTTATATGTGATACAAACCTTAGACTTTTGCATAATAGGCTCGGCATAAGGCTTACAAACAATAAAAATAGGGGGTGTTATTATGAAAGAAAAAGGCATTACCAGGAGGGATTTTTTAAAAATCACCGGGGTATCAGGGGCAGCTTTTATGGCAGGGACATCCATTTCAAGGACAATGGCATTTGCAGACACACCGGGGAAAGAGGATTTCGGTGAGTGTAAAAGTGTTAAAATTAAATGTGTATCCGAGATAGGATGGATAGATGGCCAGAAACTCCTTAAGGATATGGGTGCATCAGGGGGGCCAAAAGCAAATCAGTGGAGGGTGAACTGGGACCCTAAAAATAGCGGAGGCTGCTGTAATCTTATTGAGGTAGAGACCCTTGACGGCAAAAAACATAAATTTCTCCTTGATACTGGCTGGAATAATGATTACATGGAGGCTGTATATAAAAGGGAAGGTATTGACAAAATGCTTGCCAATAAGGAGATTGAATTTCTATACATAAGCCATGAACACTTTGATCATTTCTTTGGCCTTGAGACTACACTAAAATATAATCCTGAAATAAAAATAATAATACCCAGCACATTCTATGATGAAGGCTATCACTTTATAGAAGGTGCAGAATTCATGAGAGCAAAGGCAAGAAACAGAATCCCCCATAAGGGTGAGCTTATAAAACATGAGCCAGCTAAGGTCTATAAAATTTATCCAGGTTGCGCATCAGTCACTTTTGACCTCCCTATTGTTGTCCGTGTCAGGGGTGAACAGTCGCTATATTTTAATGTAAAGGATAAGGGTCTTGTGTGCGTAACCGGGTGCTGTCACCAAAACGTCATAACTTACGTGGACTTTGCTCAGAAAAAACTTTTAGGTGGTGAAAGCCTGTATGCCCTTTATGGTGGACTCCATATCGCTCCTGTAGGGGCTTTAAACCCTGAAGGTGAAAAGATGGTAAGAGATATGGGAAAATACAATTTCAAAAAATTAGCCTGTAACCACTGCACAGGGGTGAGTGCTGTTCAGAAGATGGTTGAACTGGGTTATCCTGTAGTAAAGGGATCGGCCAGATACGGCTCTCAAAGTGATTTATACCTCGGTAATGGAGATGAAATAGTATTTTAAAGGTGAAACCACGGGTATAAAAATAATTATGGGGGGCGCCAAAACAAAATAACTTCCTGAAAAGACCTCATATAACAGGGCTAAAGATAATGGTTTAATAGATGGGTTACCTTAAAACCAAGTCCTGAACTTGCAGGAAATGCGTAGAAGGTCTAAAAACCAGTTATAGGGTTTTAGATACCATGTAAATGGACCGAATTAAATAAAAATTTACATCTATTTAAGCCATGCATAATAACCATGTAAAAGGTATAGGGCAGCAAGGGGGTTATGCCCTGTTACACGGTCTTTTACTGCAAGAACAGTAGTTGGCGCCTGGGCATATTTAAGAAATAGTGAATCATGGCCAACACATAAACCCAGGAGTATATTGAAATCTACCTCTTCTTCGTTTGCCATCATTGCTTGAAAAATAGGATTACACATGGATTCATGACTGGCCCTGAAGATCTTTTCATCGTCCATTATGCCTATCTCCTCTTTTGGCACGCAACCTGCCTTACATATGATAGAGACTATTTCAAAACCTTTCTGTTCATAAAACTCTGCCACTGCTTCAGCCTCTTTTGCAAGCCCGGCACAAAAGGCAATACCAAGACGCCTATAACCCATCTTTTTTGCAAACTCGGCAATCTCCAAAATCCTGGGTTTTGCAGGGTGCATGACATAGGGCTTTTTATCCCTATCTATGTAGCACTCCCCTTCCTGTATAGATGCATTGCGGGCAAACTCATAGTTTTCCTTTGTTTTATATGCCTTTTTCGATTTTTCAAGGGTATCTTTTCTCGATACTGTAGGGCAATTTGCCGATGGTTTTCCATCAGGCTTTATGCATATCCTCTCTCTCAATTCTACAGTGCATTTTGCACAATGACTCTGATTCTTTTTTTTATTAGATTTTGATTCCATATATGCCTCCATTTTTATCAAAATAGACAAAATCTTTAATTATCAGATAAAGACAAAAAAATCTATTTTTTATTGGATTATAAGGCGATTTTTTTTATATATTAAAATGTCTTAAAGAATGCCTTATGAATGCATTGAAATTTCACATAGAAAGATGTATTGACTGTCCTGATACAAGGTGTCTTACTAAGTGCCAACACATAAATCTATCTCACGAAGAAGCAAAAAGAGAGATCCTGAATATTGCCCAAGGCAAGGATTCGCCTGTCCTTCATGAATGTGTTACCTGTTATGCCTGCGAGGAATACTGTCCTTATGGAAATCATCCTTTTTATCTCATTGTGGAAAAACAGGAGGAAAAGAATGCCTTACCTGTGCCTGCACCTCTTGTAAAGCGGGCTGTAAATTTAGGTAAACCATTCAGAGGGGAACCGGAGATAAAGGAGGTATACGGGCCTGTAATAAACCTGGGTGCATTTTCTCATTTAAGGAACAAGATAGATGGTAAATTATTTGAAGGCCTTACAATCATATCAACGGATGAGAGAAAGATGTTCCACTATTTCTGTCAGCTTATGTATTTACACTATGGCAGGTTATCTGTCATAAAGGAGAGGTTACCAAAAGCAATAGACACGATTTCACGCCACAGGCCTACAGAGGTTATTTGTTTTCATGACGAATGTTATGGTGCATATACATCGTTCTGCAAAGCCTATGATATAACTGTTCCGTTTAAGCTTGTCCATCTTTTTGAGTATTTATATAATAGTCTCCTTGAGCTTAAAGACATCATAAGGCCTGTGGGCTTAAAAGTGGCGTATCAGAGACCATGTTCATCCCGTCTATCTCCTGATAAACACCTATTTGTGGATAGGATCTTTGATCTTATAGGTGCTGAACCTGTAAAAAGAAGATTTTCTCATGAAAACGCCCTGTGTTGCGCCTTAACCATTCAGGGTCAGAGGAGAGAAGGTTCAAGGAAACGCGCCCTTGAGATACAGAAGATAAATATAGATGATATGAAGGATTCAGGTGCACAGGTTTGTGTATTTAATTGCCCTGCCTGTTATGATACCTTGAGCGCAAAGGTCATGGAAAAAGGTATGATACCTATTTTTATGAGTGATCTGTGTAGATACGCCATAGGAGAGATATCCCTTAAAAACAAAGAGGGTCTTGAATAGATATGGATGATATATATAAGGCTTTATGTAGTATAGTAGGCGAGGAACATTGCTCTGCAATGCCTGAAGAGCTTTTTATCTATTCCTTTGATTTGGGAACTACAGAGCCCAAGGCACCTGACTATGTAGTAGCACCAGACTCTGTCGAAGAGATTCAGGCAATAGTAAAGCTTGCAAATGAAAAAGAAATACCTGTTGTGCCTTTAGGTGGAGGACTTTCCCTTGCAGGTCTTGCAGTGCCATTAAAAGGCGGCATACTTATTGACCTCAAACGCATGGACAGAATCATTGAGGTAAATGAAAGGGCAAGATATGCAGTGATTGAATGTGGTGTTTCCCAGGGGCAACTCACATCATATCTTGAAAGACATCACCCCAACCTTACACACACAGAACCCGGCGCACCCCCTGCTGCAACCATTGCAGGCAATGCCATGATCCATGGACAAGGCGACCTTGCTCATCCATATGGGTTCACATCGGATATGGTATGTGGACTCGAGATTGTCCTTCCTGAAGGGGAAATATTGAAGCTGGGCTCATGCTCCATAGGTTCTGGCTGGTTTACCCTTCACCCTCTTCCTGACCTGAATATATTCTTGGGTTGGTGTGGGACAACAGGGATAATCACAAAGCTATCAATAAAGTTGTTTCCAGCAAAAAAAATTAGGGGTATGGGCACATTCGTTGTTGAAGACCCAGACCTTGTCCCTGAGATCATATATAAAATTACCCATACCCAGTTATGCGAGGATATAATTGCATTCAGCAGGGCTATCCCACCTTTTGCCAGTGGTCTTCATCATATTACGGTAAATATCGGGGCAGATTCTGAAAAGGAACTGGAATTTAAAGAGGAGATTATATGGGATGATACCCTAAGTGAATATATAAAGGGTGATGTGGGAGGCTATCTCGGTTTCACACGGGGGTTAGAGAGACCTCAGATATCCAAAGCCTCGGATTACAAAAAAGGCGGGGGGTTTGAATATGTAGGGGGTATCATGCCGATCGATACTTATCCCCAATGCTACAGAAAGGGGAGAGAGATTTCAGAGAGACACCATATACCATACACGGTCACTGCCCGTGTGATAGGTTCTGGCAATTCTATGATGTTTGCATGGACATATGCCTTCAACAGGGCAGACCCTGAGTCAATAAATGAGGCAAGGGATGCCCTCCATGAGACGGATGAGCTTGTATTGGAACTGGGCGGTGTTATCTGGAAGCCAGGTGTCTACGGGCAAAAGCTTATCATAGAAAGACTTAATCCTGTAACAAAGGGGTTGATGAAAAAGATCAAGCAGGTTCTTGACCCCAAGGGGATCATGAACCCTGATAATTGGGAGTTTTCCCATGGCTTTTAGCGATTTCCCATACATGGATATCATACACAGGTGCTTCAGGTGTGGATACTGTAAATTCCCTGAAAACTGGATCGATGTAAATAATTGTCCACCTTATGGAAGATTTAGGATGGAGACTTATTCATGCGGTGGCAGATTATGGCTCATAAGGGCATGGCTTACAGGACAGATTTCCTGGTCAGAGCACCTTGCAGAGATAGTTTATGCATGCACAACCTGCAAAAATTGTGAGGTAAAATGTCCTTTGCGATTCAGTAATGACATAGTCAACATGGTAATTGCTGCCAGGGAAGAGATGGTAGAAAGGGGAAAGATCCCTCCTGTAGTAAAAAAATTTCTCGAAAATATTGATATATATGGAAATCCATACGGGTTAAGCAAATCAAGTAGGGCATCATGGACAAATGGAGATATGGAAAGATTCCAAGGTCAAGAATACCTACTTTTTGTGGGATGCGCAGGCTCATATGACCAAAGGGCAAGACAGGCAGTTAAAGCACTGGCTTATCTCTTAAAAAAGGCCAATGTTTCATTTGGGATACTTGGAGAAGATGAATATTGTGATGGCAATGAGGTAAGGAGTCTGGGTGAGCAGGGGCTTTTCGAGATACTTTCACAGAACAACATAGAGCAGTTTAAAAAATACCATGTGAAAAAGATTATTACCTTTTCTCCTCATGCCTTCAATGCCTTTAAAAACTATTATCCTGATCTCGAAAGTTTCTTTGAGATTTATCACTATACACATATTCTCTACAGATTGATAAGGGAAGAAAGACTTCTGTTAAAAAAAATGTCAGAATTGAAAATAACCTATCATGACCCATGTTTTCTTGGAAGGTGGAATAGAGAATATGATATACCCAGAGAGATCTTAAAGGCTATCCCACAAATAGAGTTCATAGAGATGGAAAAAAACCGGGATGCCTCACTATGTTGCGGTGGCGGAGGGGGTAATTTCACCATAGACCTCTTAGGTGGAAGTAGCCAAAGCCCTGCCAGAAGAAGGATAAAAGAGGCATCTCAGACAGGGGCACACATACTTGCCACATCCTGTCCAAAATGCCTCATCATGCTATCTGATGCCACAAAAGAAGAAGGGCTTAATACAATCTATGTCAAAGACATCTCTGAAATTTTGACAGAATCTTGTTTATAATACCCTTTCTATCTTTTTTGCTTTAAGATTACTTTCTCATTCCTTTGAAATAATTATTCGATAGCCTGACCCTTCCTGTTCAATATTTTTAACCGTCCAACCCTGTGATGTAGCTGCTCTTGCCACATTCTCCTTTGATGTATCGGTATCCACAAGGATTATAATCTCTCCCTTTTGCTGCTTTTTAATTTCACCCATAGTTAAAAGCACTGGCTGGGGACATGATAGCCCTTTTGCATCCACTATTACACTCATTTTAATACCTCCAGTTATTTATGCAATCTGTTTTCTCATGGTAAATCCTATAAATAGACATACAAGAAGCCCAATAATTACTGCAGGGATTCCATAAGGCCCTACGCCATCAGGAGAACTGGCAAGCCCAAAGTTATGTGATATGCCGGCACCTACTATCATACCAAATACAAAGACTGCTGCATCACCGTCGCCTTCACCGGCAAGAAAGAGTTGTCTACCTGGACAACCACCTGCTAAGGCAAAGGCAAGCCCTGCCAGCACCATACCGCCAAAGTTCCATAGACCCATGGTGTGGGCTACAGGTTGTTTTACAAAACCGGGATTAAACTGTCCAAGAACAAGGTTTGTAAGAAATGCGAATACCACAAGGGCAATGAATCCTGAAAGAAGATGGGTCTGCCTGAAAAGGATCAGATCCCTGATGGCTCCCATGGTGCAAAACCTGCTCCTCTGGGCAATAAAACCGATTAACAAACCAATTATAAGCGAGACAATGAGTGGTGCGTGCATAGAGCCAGGTCCTTTTTGACTGTAAAAAAGAACACCGCTTTTATCCTGTCCTGGAATCTGGGGGAAGATAAGCATAAGAGCAAGAAAGCCAAGCATGGTAAGGGGCATAAGCCAGCCTACAGTAGTATGGGTATTTTGAGAACGCCCAAGGTTATAACCACCTTTAAGAAATAGGGTGCCTACCCATATACCCACAATGAGGCCTAAAAGACCAAATATGGCATTTCCATCACCACCTGCAAAACGAAGGGCTGCACGCCATGGACAGCCAAGAAACACAAGCCCCCCTATCATGGCAAAGACCCCAAGGATAAAGCGGACAATAGGGGCAGAGCCTGCTCTGGCTCTGAATTCTTTAAAAATATAAGCAGCGATAAAAGAACCAATGACAAACCCTATAATCTCAGGCCTCATATACTGAACCACTGCTGCCCTGTGTAACCCCAGGGCACCTGCTATATCCCTTTCAAAACAGGCTACACATACACCCATGTTTGGCGGGTTTCCCAATTTTTGGAGAAGTTGTGCCAGAATACCTATTACAGCACCAACAATGATAATACCCCAGCGGGTCGCAAAAAACTGAACAAATTTAGCCATAAAGCACCCCTTATATTTAAGATTTTACCAGCTTTTTTAAAATACATAGACAAATATTATATGTCAAATTGATATTTTTTATAATAGTTTATTGAATTATTCATAAATTTAATTATTGGGCTCTTATCACCACTTGTTTGACAACACCTCATAATTATTATATGATGGGAATGTTTTATTGTGATGTCATCATATTAAAGTGATTGCTGGATAGTGGATGTATAGAAGTTGTAATGGGTCTTGAAACGTGAACATTTTTTCAGATCGGATAAGAAGGAGATATAATGTCAGAAAGATTTAGATATATCTACGGTCCTGTTCCATCATGGAGGGTAGGTAGTTCTCTGGGTATAGACCTTTTAAGCCAGGCCGACAAGATATGCAGCTTTGACTGTATATACTGTCAGCTTGGAAAGACAGATATACTAACAAAAGAGAGGAAAATCTTTGTCCCTGAGGAATATGTAATAAAGGAGATAAAAATGCTTCCCAATGATATAGACATAGATTACATAACCCTATCGGGAAGAGGCGAACCTACGTTGGCTATGAATTTAGGTGAAGTAATTAAGGCCATAAAGAAGATAAGAAGTGAAAAGGTTGCTGTAATTACAAATTCGACACTTATAGATGATAGCCATGTTCAGGAGGAATTATCTTATGCCGATTTTATCATCGCCAAACTTGATGCAGGTTCTGAAGATCTTTTTCATAGAATCAACAAACCCATTAAAGACATAGATTTTGCTCACATTGTTGACGGATTAAAAGAATTTAAAAAAAGGTTTCTGGGAAAGCTTGCTATCCAGATCATGTTTATAAAAGAAAATGTGCCGTATGTGGATGATTTGGCAGACATGGCAAGGGCGATAGACCCCCATGAAATCCAGATCAATACGCCACTTAGGCCTTGTGGTGTTAAACCATTAGACCCCGATGAGATTTCTTCTTTAAAAGAACACTTTAAGGGACTCAATACAATCACGGTGTATGAGAGTGAGAAAAAACAGATAAAGCCCATAAGCCATAAAGATACCCTGAAAAGAAGAGGTAAGATATAAGACAGGGCTGCCTTTCTTAAAGATTTGTTATGAAAAATGTTTTGATTGTATATCACACTCAGACAAATAATACTAAAAAACTTGCCGAGGCAGTAAAAAAGGGGGTGGATGACACAGAGGATATAGTAGGGGTTTTTAAAAAGGCATCAGAAGCCGTGGCAGAGGATATTAGAAGATGTAATGCTATAATCATTTGTTCACCGGAATATTTTGGTTATATGGCAGGGGCAATAAAGGATCTATTTGATAGGACTTATGATGAGTTAAAAGATGATAAGAATATATACAAAAAACCATATGCTATAGTGATAAGTGCAGGGAATGACGGCACAGGCGCATTGAATCATATAGAGAGGATATGTAAGGGTTATAGATTCAAAATGGTACAAAAACCCATAATATGCAAAGGCGCGGTCACCGACGAGGCACTGAAAGGTTGTTATGAACTCGGTAGAACCGTTGCAGAGGGTGTAAACGCAGGGATATTTTAAAAATTTAACTTAAATAAATTCTATAAGAGAGGTTATTATGGACAAGAAAAAGATCCTCTTTGTTTGTGTGCACAACAGCGCAAGGAGTCAGATGGCAGAGGCATTCGTAAACCATCTCTTTGGAGATAGTTTTATTGCAGAAAGTGCAGGTCTTGAACCTGGGATACTAAACCCTATTGTAGTAGAGGCCATGAAAGAAATAGGCATTGATATCTCAAAAAACAAAACCAAGAGTGTCTTTGATTTTTACAAAAAAGGCAATCTTTACAACTATGTGATAACAGTATGTGACGAATCAAGCGCTGAACAGTGCCCGTTGTTTCCTGGGATTACCAAGAGGATCCACTGGTCCTTTGAAGACCCGGCAAGTTTCACCGGAACTCATGAAGAAAGACTCATTAGAACCAGAGAGGTGAGGGACCAAATAAAAAAGAAGGTGGAAGAATTTTTTTCTAAAGAGACTTAAACACAAAGAGGCCTAAAGGGTTTTTGCTCTAAAGCGCATCCCAGCTCTATGTGGATAAGTTGTTAAGATTTTGAAAAAAATTTCTTATTTTTTTATCAACTACCCTTATTTCTCTTGACTGATTCTGAGGTAAGGTATATAAATTATTCTAATTATTTTATAAAAAGGTAGAGGTCTTTGAAAAGGTCTCTACTACGGGGCGCATCCCAGATCCATGTGGATAAGTTGTTAAGATTTTGAAAAAAATTTCTTATTTTTTAGATCTTTGCCATATTTTGTAAAGGTCTAATATTTATTATTAAAACAGGAGGAATTTTATATGGGCGACTCTGATGGCAGTCGTAGTTCAAAGGATATAAGCCAGGAGCACCCTTCTGAAGAACATGATGAACCTGGTTCGCTTGTAGGGAAAAAGCGACCATTTACTGAATCGATTTTTTTTATTTTCACTTGATCTAATCGGTTCGCCTCTGGTCGTTTGTAGCTTCCCTCTGCGACCAGCAAAGAGGCGAACGAACTATAAGAGCCAATCAACGGACATTTGTTGAATAAAAAGATAGGCTTATCCTGTCTGGTTTGCCTTAAAAAATTTCATTTTTGAATAAAGCAATAAGGGAAGGTTGGAAAAAACAATGACCAGACAATTGTTGAATAAATTCAGTAATATAACAAAGACCCATTCCCATATTTACCACAGCATTAAGGAAAATGAAGAAAGGTTGATAAGGCTCTGTGCAATCAGAATCGAAGATGCCTTAAATGACCTAAATACAAACCTGCAAGGTCTTGATACAAAAGAGGCAGAAAACCGTCTTGATGAATTTGGTCCTAATGAACTCTCTCATCTAAAACAGCTTGGGTTCTGGGCAGACATCTATAAACGACTTAAGAGCCCTTTGGTTGTCCAACTCCTTGTAATTGCTATTATCTCTACAATAATCGGAGAAGTCAAGTCAACGGTAATTGTAACAGTTATGATCCTATTAAGCGTTGGTCTATCTTATATTCTGGACAGACGCTCAAATAGGGCAGTAGAGGCATTGGGTAAGCGTGTCCAATCAAGGGCTTTTGTTATAAGGGATGGTAAGGAGACAGAAGTGAAGATCTCCGAGATAGTCCCAGGCGATATCGTGCTTCTGCAAACAGGTTCTGTAATACCTGCAGACCTGCGTATTATATGGGCAAAGGATTTTTTTGTAAGTGAGTCTGCCCTGACAGGGGAATCACTACCTGTAGAAAAGACACCGGGAAATGGTGAGTTAAAGGTCAATACAGCCATTGAACTGACAAACGCCTGTTTTCTTGGCACATCTGTTACAAGTGGTGTTGCCAGGGGAGTGGTGATACATACCGGACACAAGACACTGTTTGGGGCTATCTCAGAGAGGCTTACCGAAGAAAGGACAGAGACAAGCTTCGACCATGGCATTAAATCCTTTACATGGCTCATGATACACTTTATGTTTGTTATGGTCTGCGTGGTCTTCTTTATAGTTGGTATGACCAAAGGAAATTGGCTTGAAGCGCTTTTGTTCGGCTTAGCTATTGCAGTAGGGCTCACCCCTGAGATGCTCCCCATGATCATAACAGTCAATCTTGCAAAAGGCGCCCTTAATATGGCAAAGAAAAAGGTTATAGTAAAGAGATTACCCTCTATCCAAAATTTCGGCGCAATTGACACCCTATGCACTGACAAGACAGGAACCCTTACCCAAGATAAAGTAGTCCTTGAGCGGCATGTGGATATACTGGGGCACACCAGCGAGGATGTCCTTCATTATGCCTATCTCAATAGTTACTTTCAGACTGGTTTGAGAAACCTCATAGACAGGGCAGTGATCGAATATGCTGAAGACCTGGATGCAGAGCAGAATTGCCGTATTGTAGATGAATTGCCATTCGATTTTCAGAGAAGACGTATGTCCGTAGTAGTTGATTATGAAGGTGACCATGTCCTGATATGTAAAGGTGCTGTGGAAGAAATCTATGCAAGTTGTAATAGTTATCAGATAGGAGAGGAGATATACCCCCTTATTGACATGATAAGGGTTGACCTTTTTGAAGAGGTGGAGAGGCTCAATCGTGATGGCTTCAGGGTCCTTGGTATTGCATATCGTGAATTTCCAAGGACAAAAACGGTTTTCAGTGTTGACGATGAAAAAGATTTAATATTGCTGGGCTATATCGCCTTTTTCGACCCACCAAAGGTGTCTGCCACAGAGGCCATAGGACTTCTACAAAAAATAGGTGTGGATGTAAAGGTTCTTACAGGGGATAATGGGCTTGTTACAGAAAAGGTCTGTCGAGATGTGGGAATAGAGGTAGAAAGGCTTGTTGCAGGCTCAGATCTTTTAAATCTTTCTCCAGAGGAATTCTCCAAGACCATTGAAGAAAATAATGTATTTGTGAAACTCACACCTCTCCAGAAGGAAAAGATAGTTGAGGAACTAAGAAAGAAAGGGCACGTAGTAGGTTTCATGGGTGATGGTATAAATGATGCCCCTGCAATGAAGGCAGCGGATGTAGGTATATCTGTAGATTCTGCGGTGGATGTGGCAAAGGAATCTGCTGATATAGTCCTTCTCGAAAAAAGCCTCCTTGTCCTGGAAGAGGGTATAATGGAAGGGAGAAGGATATTTGCCAATATAATCAAATACATACGTATGGGTAGTAGCTCGAATTTCGGCAACATGTTCAGTGTGGTAGGGGCAAGCTATTTGTTCCCATTTCTTCCCATGCAGCCTGTCCAGATCCTTATGAACAACCTTCTCTATGATTTTTCACAAACAGGCATACCTATGGACAATGTGGACGAAGAGCTTGTTGCCAAGCCACTTAAATGGAATATTGTTAATATAAAGCGTTTTATGGTGTTTATTGGTCCTATAAGCTCCATATTCGATTACGCCACCTTTGCGCTCATGTGGTTCTTTTTTAAATGCAGTGCCTTTCTCGATCCAGCCACTTCCATGCTTGAAAAAGGATATCTTGAAAGGTTATTTCAGACAGGCTGGTTTGCCGAATCCCTTCTGACTCAAACCTTAATTGTCCATATTATAAGGACAAAAAGAATCCCTTTTATAGAGAGCAGGGCATCTATTCAGATGGCAATGACGACTATCGTGATCATGGCAATAGGTATATGGCTGCCATATTCACCGTTTGCAGATTATTTAGGAATGGTTCCTTTGCCTGCAACATTTTGGATATGGATAGCCTTTTTCCTTGCCTTTTATGCCATATTAACAAGCCTTGCAAAAAACTGGTTCTTTAAAAAATATGGAGGTGATTAAAGATGGATACATTGCTTGATGCCCTTCAGGAAGGTAGGCTTTTTGAACTTCCAGAAAACGATAAGATTCATGCACTCCAGTTTCTGGCACATATCATAGAGGCATTTCCTGAGATACCTCCAGAGACAGACGTGGTAGGACTTGTAATGAAAAGGGAGCAGACTGCCAATACTGCCATAGGAAAGGGATGGGCCTGTCCCCATGCAAGGGTTCCCTATGATGAAGACCTTATGTGTGTAGTAGGATGGAGCCCAACAGGCATAGACTACGGAGCAGCAGATGGAAAGCCCGTGAGCCTTATTGTTATGTATCTGGTTCCAGACAATCAGAGAAATCATTATCTTAAGGAAATATCCATACTTGCAAAGGCCTTACAGTCATATCCTGAACTGGAAAAAATCCCTGAAGTCCAGGATCTGGATGATGTAAGACGCTATCTCCTTGACCTTATTGAGGTAACAAAAAGCAACACAGGCCCTGATGTAAGGGCAAGGATGATAAGACTCCAGACAAAGCCATCCATAGACACTACCCTTATGCAGGATTTATCCAATATTATTGTGGAGCCTTTATCTATTGTGGCAGGGCCCAGGCTAAGACACATTTTTCTCTGTCAGAATCCAACACTTATGGAACAGCTTGAATCTACTTATGGCATCATAGATAAAATCGATGCAGAAGGTATATGTCAGGCAGGAGGATGGCGAATAATTCGTAGAAACGCTATAAATTATCAGGGGGGCTTTGTCATGTATGAATGCCTTGCCATAAAGATTGCTGCAAATTCAGGCCATTCAAAATAAAACAGAGCTATAATAAGGTAGGGTTGTATGAAGGAAGATGATGATTTTTATAAACCCTTTGCCGAATTAAAGCGATTTGTTGAAAAAAACAGCATCTATCTGGCAAATACCAAAATAATAAATGAGAATATTTCTTTCTCTGAGGCAATGAAGGGTGTTAAGGCAATAGATAGGTCAAATACAAGGGTTGTAATTAAACAGAATATAAAAAGATCAACAAGAAAAAATATGGAAGAGCCTAAGGCACAGCTTGAAAAGGCCCTTGATGAAAGCTACACATTTAATGTAACAAATCTTCCAGAATATATGGAGGGTTATGCAGAACATGTAAACCCTTTGACTATGGAAAAACTCAGAAATGGAGAATTTTCTATCCAAAAAACCCTTGACCTTCATGGACATAATAAAACAGAGGCACAGAGGCTTTTTGAAGATTTTATAAAAGATGCGGTAAGATTACAGCTTAATTGCGTAAAGGTTATTCACGGAAGAGGCCTTAAATCTCCCGGAACACCGGTCCTCAAGCAGAGTCTCACAAAATGGATTATCAGGGCAATGAACAGAAAGTGGGTATTGGCATTTGCGAGTTGCAGGATGTGCGATGGAGGTCCAGGTGCAACATATATACTTCTGAAAAAAAAGCCTGAAAAGGAAAAAATTTCATTGATTGGTTAGAACATCTTCCACTTGACTTTTAAAGAAAAAATTATTATCAATAAAATATACAATTAAAAAATTTAATAATGTATCGCATCAGAGACAAGGAGGTTAAATATGTTAGGTAATATTGCTAAAATAACAATAGGTGATTTTGAGAAACAGCCAGATGGCTCCTGGGTTGTAGCCAAGACTTCAGACATACAAACCGACACCGGCGATATAATAAGGCTGCAACCAGGTATGGTTCTAAAAAAAGGTGGCAAACTCTGCGGATTTGATATTGTAAAGATTCTTGATGAAATGAGCCAAAATTAGTAATCTTCTGAAAGGGTTATTTCATTGAGCTGATATATTATCTTGATTTATTGAAGTTGTTTTTAAAAAAGAGACCTATAAATTAGGTCTCTTTTTATTTTTCAGAGTTTTTATTTATGGAGCGGGCAACGGGGATCGAACCCGCGGCATCAAGCTTGGGAAGCTTGCACTCTACCAGCTGAGCTATGCCCGCATAATAATAATCTTAAAAGATTTATTAAAATAAATCAAGATTTCTTTATAGCTATTGTCTTATGCCTCCAAAATATAAAAAAATGTTTCCAGATTTAATTTGATTTGCTATATTCCAACATGATGCTCAAAGAAAAAAAATGTTTTAAGGTAATAATCTTCTCTATCGCAATGCTTTTATTCCAGTCTTTTATAGGCCCCTCCATTGCCACAGAGAGACATACACACTCAAAAACCCAATTGATGGTAAGGGGTGACCGTAATTATCCACCCTATGAATTTAATGATGAAAATGGCGAGCCACAGGGATTTAATATAGAGCTTATAAAGGCTGTGGCAGAGGTAATGGGGTTAAATATAAAGATAAACCTTGGCAAATGGAATGAGGTGAGAACCCAGCTTGAAAGAGGTGAGATTGACATACTGGCAGGCATGACATATTCAATAGAAAGAGATAAGCTGGTAGATTTCTCTGTCCCCCACTCTATTATATCCTTTGATATTTTTATGCGTAAGGGGCAATCAATAGGTTCACTGGATGATGCCCGAGAAAAAGAGATAATTGTTCAAGAAGGCGGGGCAATGCACGACTATCTAAAAAAGAGTAATATTACAAAAAAGATTATAACTGTCACAGATGCACCAGAGGCACTTAAAATACTTGCCTCAGGCAGGCATGACTGCGCCCTACTGAACAAGATGCAAGGCCATTATTTTATCAATAAATTCAAGATTACCAATATAAAAGCAGCTGGTGTTCATATTATGCCTCAAGAATACTGCTTTGCTGTTAAAGAAGGCAATGAGTATCTATCATCAGAGCTAAATACTGGATTAAACATACTCAAGTCAACCAACAGATACAAAGAGATATATAATAGATGGTTGGGAGTCTATGAAAAAAAGGTGGATCTGCTGAAGTATTTGAAATTTTTTATAGTTATTCTTTTACTATTTGGCATACTATTCGGCCTTAACCTTCTTTGGTCCTATCAATTAAGGAAAAAAATTAGGGAGAAAACAAAAGAGCTGAGAAAAAGCGAGGAAAGATATAGGTCTATCTTTGAGAATGCCACAGAAGGAATATTTCAAACTACCCCTGACGGAAGGTTTATAGATGCAAATCCTGCCCTGGCAAGGCTTTTTGGTTTTAATTTACCAAAGGATTTTATGGATTATTATAAAGATATAGGAAGACAGCAATACCATAACCCAGATGACAGAGAGATATATAAAGGTATCCTGGAAAAATATGGTTTTATAAAAGGATTTGAGACACAGCTTGTTGACAAAAATGGAAAACCTTTCTGGGTTACCATCAATGCCCATGAAGTAACAGATGAAGATGGCAATACCCTTTATTATGAAGGGACAGTAGTGGATATAACAGAACGAAAACAAAGGGAAGAACAATTCAAAAACCTTAATCAGCAATTTATGCAGGCTCAAAAGATGGAGGCAATAGGCAGGCTTGCAGGTGGCATAGCCCATGATTTTAATAACATCCTTACAGTAATACAGGGCTCTTGTGAATTAGCCCTATTTGATATGAAAAATTTTGAAAATCTTAAAAAAAGGATAGAGGATATAAAGAATGCGGCAGATAAAGCAGGTTCCCTTACAAGGCAGTTGCTTGCATATAGCAGAAGACAGGTTATGGAGATGAAGGTAATAAATATAAACGATCTCATAATCAATCTTGAAAAGATGCTAAAAAGGCTTATCGGAGAAGATATTTTGCTTACCACATTTTTTCAAGAAGATATAGACATGATCAAGGCAGATCCCCAGCAAATAGAACAGATAATAATAAATCTCGCCATCAATGCAAAAGATGCCATGCCTAAGGGCGGAAAGCTAATAATAGAGACAAAAAATATATATCTGGATAATGACTATGCAAAAAATCATCCTGGTGTAAAACCAGGTTTACATATAATGTTATCCATTAGTGATACAGGCACAGGTATGACAGATGTGATAAAGGAGCACCTTTTTGAGCCCTTTTTCACCACAAAAGAGAAGGGCAAAGGCACAGGGCTGGGGTTATCAACAGTATATGGAATAGTTAAGCAGACCGGAGGGCATATATGGGTCTATTCAGAATTAAACAAAGGCACCACATTCAAGATATACTTCCCCTGTGTACATGATAAGTCAAAAGATGCTAAAATAGAAAAAATGAAAGAAGTTGAAAAACCATCTGGCGGAAACGAGACAATACTCATTATAGAAGATGAAGAAATCGTAAGGGAGTCAACTGGAGATATGTTAACTGTGTTGGGATTTAACGTTCTAAAGGCAGCCAATGGCAATGATGCTTTATCATTGTGTAATAGCTATAGGGATCCAATACATCTTATTTTGTTAGATGTTGTTATGCCAGGTTTAAGTGGTCCAAAACTCTTTGAAGAGGTAAAAAAGACACATCCTGAATCAAAACTTCTTTTTATGTCAGGTTATACAGATAATATCATTGTTCATCATGGCATACTTGAAGACGGGATAGAATTTATCCAAAAACCCTTTACAGTGAAAGAGATATCTAAGAAAATAAGGGGTATCCTTGACAACATAAATAAAGAAGGGAAAAAATAAGGACTCTATTTTAGGGCAAATCTTTTAAAGTAGCAATTTATCAAATTTTGACAAATTTTTCTTTATCTTTCGTCTATTATATTTTCAGCAACACGCACTTATTACAGGGGAGAGATTTGAAAAGGCTTGCAAAAAAAATCTGGGCACTGATCAGCTTTTTCTACTATACCCGAACCTCTCTTCAAACACAGGTGCTACGAGATTATCCACAGGTGCATAATCATCTCTAATCACGATGGCATTTTTTCTATTTAAGAAGTCATTGATCATACCATCAGGAACTACATAAGATTTTGCATGATGTTTAAGTTCATCACTAACAAACCTGACAAATTTATTTATATCCATTGACCCATTAGATGCGATAACAATAAATGTGCTTATCTTGGTGTTTTCAAAGTCAGGGCTCACTGATACAAGATATATGTTGTTTCTCCCAAAGACCTCTTTTAAAGTCTTCATATAAGAAGGCAAAAAAGCACCTTTATGAAAGTTGTCTATGATATTAGACATAAGAAGCCCATTGGGTTTCATAATATCTTTTAGCTGCTGCAAAAACTCTTTTGTGGTGAGGTGATATGGAATGGAAAGGTCATTATAGGCATCTGTAAATATGAGGTCGTATTTTTCCTTACAATTCATCACATACCATCTTCCATCCTCATTGAAACTCCTTATCCTTGTAGTTTTTGGCAGCCCCAGATGGCTATAAACTATATCGGTCACCACAGGATCAATCTCTACCACATCTATATCTGCCTTGGGATAATATACCTCCATATATCTTGGAAAGGTATAACCTCCGCCTCCTATGGTCAGGCTTTTAAAGTTTTCGTCTTTTTTGAATTTCCACTTGAGGACATCAGAGTAGATCCTTTCGTATTCGTATTCTATGTGATACGGATCATCAAGGGCAACATAGGAGTGTATAAGATTATCCAGTATCATGGCTTCAAGGGGTGTTTTACCATCAGAACTGGTTGTCTTTGTCAGTTTTATGGTAAAGTAGTCACTCTCCCTATAGAGATATGTGTTTTTCTGTAAAGGTGGTTTATAAAGATAGTGAAATATGAGCCATAAACAAGGCACAGCAATGACAAAAAAAAGGATTGCCATCTTTTTTGTCCTGAATAATGAACCTGAAAATATAGCAGCAAGTATGAGTATTATACCCATAGTAAAGACAATACTTCTTGTGCCCATATAAGAGATGAGGAAAAAACCTGTGGCAAATGTCCCTATGATGGCACCCAGGGTAGAAAAAGCATATATCTTTCCTATTACATTACCTGCCTTGTCGAGGTTTTTCAGGGTAAGCCTTACCACCACAGGAGAGATTGTGCCGAGGACACAACCAGGTATAAAAAATATTATAGTGGTTACAATAAATATCCTCATCATCAAAGACACAGGGAACCTGTATGCTGCTATGGCATATGTAAGGGGTATGATGGTTAAGGAGGTTATACCTGATATAAGAAGAAGCCAGCCAAGGGTCTTTCTCGTGGGGAATCTGTCTGCCAGCTTACCTCCTATATAGGCACCTATACTGATCCCTGCCAGTATAACACCTATTATACTTGTCCATGTATATATGGAGACACCCACAAATGGGGCAAGTATTCTACCCGCCACCATCTCAATGACTAAAGAACAAAAACTTGCAATAAATGTGATTATGTATGCTTCTATTAGACTCATGAAGTAAAAAAACCTCCTTATAAAGATTTAAAAAAACAGTTTATTACATATGCGTTAAATAAACCTGCTTATTTAAGACAACATGTATAATTGACAGATTCCAGTAATTTTTTCAATATAATTTTATTGCCCTCTGAATGTTGACAATGCCTGGGTAATCTGATTTAATCCATAAAAAATAGGGGTGCAAATATGACAGATGAAGAAAAAAAAGAACTATTAAATAAGGTAAAGGTCATTGCCGTTGTTGGGATCTCACAAAACCTTAATAAACCAAGCAACATAGTGGCAAGGTATCTTAAACAGGAGGGTTACACCATTATACCTGTTAATCCAAATTATAATGAGGTGTTAGGAGAAAAATGTTATAGGTCTCTTGTCGATATAAAAAAACGTATTGATATAGTAGATATATTTATGAGATCAGAAAAACTCATGCCTATTGTAGAGGAGGCAGTGAAGATAAAGCCTCAATGCATATGGCTTCAGCTTGGTATAATCAATGAATCTGTAAAAAGGCTTGCGGAAGAGAACAATATAAAATTTGTCATGGATCAATGCATAAAAATAGAACACACAAGATTAATAAAAGGTTTCATGTAATATGGCTAAACCTTTGTTTCTGCTGGTATCTTAAAGAGAAAACATGAGTGAAGGCAATGGGATATGGAGAATCGGCATTATCTATATTATCCTTTTACTCTTATTGGTAAGTGCAGCTATTATTTCCTTGGGATATGGAAGGGAATTGAGGGAATTAATCAATGGCTTCACGGAAACCGAAGGGTTTGGCCATGTCTTAAGAAGGATAAGGATCCCCAGGACCATTTTAGCCCTTCTGATTGGGGGTTCTTTGAGTATATGCGGGGCAACGCTCCAATCTCTATTAAGAAATAGCCTTGCAGAGCCATATACCCTTGGTATCTCAGGTGGCGCCTCTCTCGGTATAACCATCTCGGTGATATGTAGCTTAGATAGTAGACTTAGCATCTTTGCCAATCCATCTATGGGTTTTTTTGGTGCCATGGTCTCTACTGCCATGGTCTATATCCTATCAAAAAAAAGATTTTTTGAGCCTGGGTCAATGGTGCTCTTTGGCATTGTGATAAGCCTCGTCTTTTCATCTGTAGTTTTTTTGCTTTTTTCCATAATGGACCCGGACAGGATGCACGGGATTATCCTATGGCTTATGGGTGATCTATCAGGTATGGAAAGCGGGCTTATCTATTTTTATATCCCTGCCTTTTTAATCCCTGCATTCTTTTTGTTTTTTTTCAGCCGAGAACTTGATGTCCTTTCATTGGGGACAGAAAAGGCTCAATATCTTGGAGTAAGCCCCCAAAGGATGTATAAGATTTTTTTTATCCTCACATCGGTGCTTACAGGTCTTTGTGTAAGTGCTGCAGGCATTATAGGCTTTGTTGGGCTCATAGTCCCCCATATATTAAGGATGATTATCCATACAGGAAACAAACACATGTTGACTGCATCCTATCTGGCAGGCGCAGCATTTCTTTTATTCTCAGATGTGTTCTCTCGCTATATACTCTATCCTGTGGAATTGCCTGTTGGCGTGGTAACTGGCATATTGGGGGGTATAACCTTATTGATTTTGCTCATTAGAAGAAAATGAAGAATCTCGCCATTCTCTCCATCCAAGATGTTTCATTTTCTTATGGCACGCATGAGGTCATACATAATTTAAGTCTTGATATAGAGAAGGGTGAATTTGTAGGAATTATAGGTCCAAATGGGTCTGGAAAGAGCACTTTATTGAAAATCTCTGCTGGTTTTTTCAAGCCTGATAAAGGAAATGTGCTTTTTTTAGGAAAAGATTTGAGAAGTTATAATATAAAAGACCTGGCAAAGGATATAGCAACCATGCCCCAATCAATGGATGTATTTTTTCCATACAGCGTTGAGGACTTTATATATATTGGCAGATATCCCCATACAGACAGTATATTCTTTAAAAAGAAGACGGATGATGATTTTATAAGGTATATTATGGAGACAATAGATATAGGGCATCTCATGGGCAGAAGGATCACAGACCTATCCGAAGGCGAAAGACAAATGGTCTTTCTTGGTCAGTGTATTGCCCAGGACCCAGCGCTTATGCTGCTCGACGAACCTGTAAGTCATTTTGATATAAGATATCAGATAAAGACACTGGATATACTAAAAGACCTGAACAAGGATGGGTTGACTATAATCGTTGTGCTTCACGACCTTAACCTTGCCTCTGAGTTTTGTTCAAGGATTGTGTTGGTATCTGACGGAAGGATTTACAGACAAGGGGCACCCGATGAAGTCCTTACATACAAAAATATTGAAGATGTATATAAAACAGTGGTGGTGGTCAAAGAAAACCCCATATCAGGTAAACCTTTTATTATCCCCATTTCCAGCAGATATTTAAAAAATCTGCCATAAAATACTTAGGGTTTATGGCGTTTATGGCCTTGATAAGATCTCTCAAGAAAAGTGAGAGGCGACATCTGCACCCGCACATAAAAATCCAGCCACCATCAGCTATCCACTGCTTTTTTCCCTTACACATGCACATTCACTGATATATAAACTGATTATTTTGGTTTACAAAAGACCAGGGTTGAGATATAAAGCATTATATGGACAAAATTGTAAAGAGCTATTCAGACTATAAATTCCATAGAATGGTTGGTGAACTGATAAAGAAATACTCAAAAAACAAGATAGATATCAGGGATGAGGTTAAAAAACTTGTTGATTTTTCTCATTACCGAAGTCTCCTTGACCTTGGGTGCGGTTATGGATGGTTTTTAGAACCCCTGCCCGCTACTTTTGAGATTATCGTAGGTATAGATTGTAATCATGAGAATGAGTCCCAATTTCTAAATATTGCCCGAAATAAATCAAGGAAGGCCCATTTTAAAAATTTATTCCTTCCTGCCCATATAGATATACCCTCAGGATATTTTGATATGATAGCCTCTGCATATTCCCTTTATTTTTTTCCAGATGCGCTCCCTGAGATTAAAAGACTCATAGCTCCCCAGGGTGTTTTTATTGCCATTACCCACAGCAAGTCCATGCTTATAGAGGGTGAAAAATTCTTTAATTTTGACAATCTGAGAAAGGTTATAGAGAGCTTTTCTGCTGAGAACGGTTACGATATTCTGAAAAACTATTTCAATCACATAGATTATATTGATTACCCCAACGAACTCGTCTTCACCGACAGAGACATCCATGCCCTATCCCAGTATATTGATTTCAAGAGGGCTTTTATAGAAAGGGATGTTGACCCTGAGTTGGTAAAAGAAAAGATGATAAAGGAACTGAAAGATAAAAAAATATTGAGGTTTAATAAAAACGATAGGATATTTTTAGCAAGACAATGAAGACAAAGACATACTGTTATTTTTGCGGTGGTGAACTGAAGGAAGATTTTCTTGAGGGAAGACATAGACAGGTATGCTGCATCTGCAACAGGATCCATTATGAAAACCCCCTGCCTGTTGCCTCTGTAATTTTGCCCAACCAAAAAAGGGAGGTTCTTCTTGTAAAAAGGGCACACGAACCATACAAGGGTATGTGGTGTTTTCCTATTGGCTTTGCCGAGGTAGGAGAAAGCATAGAAGATGCTGCCCTGAGGGAACTAAAGGAAGAGACAGGTGTTGAAGGAAAGATAATACAGCTTGTAGATGTAAGCTCGCATATAAACCCTGTTTATGGTGAGTTGTTGATCGTTACATTTGAGGCAGAAAAGATAGGCGGTATTGAGGCACCTGGTGATGATGCATCTGATTGCCGATATTTCCCTGTTACAAGTCTCCCGGAACTTGCCTTTGATTCCCAGGAAAAGGCCATAAAAACATACAGGAGTCTAAAAAAAGACCTTTGGAAGATACAGGACTCTCTGGTTAAATTCTTTGAGGGGGCAAAACAGGATAGGGTAAGCTATTCAGCAGAACTGTTGTCTGATGAACTGGTAAATGCCGTCCAGAGCAACTCAAAGAAGATTATAGAGCTATGGATTAATGATATTTCTACAAATCCATCTACAAAATCATACCACAATTTTGACAAAGAAGAATTATATTCAAGGGCGAACTATATTATAGGGCAAATCAATGCATGGCTAAAAGGTATAAAAGGGGAAGTAGAATTTAAATCCTTTTATAATGACCTGGGGAGGACGAGAAAAAGGGATAAGATACCCTTAGAGGAATTGATAAGCTCTGTGAGTCTACTGAAAAAGCACATATGGATGTTTACTTATTCTTATGGTGTATGGGAGAAGATGGTGGATATATACAGGATGTTTGAATTAGGTGAAAGGCTTGTATATTTCTTCGACAAAGCCACCTATTATATGGTAATGGGATACAATCAGCAGGAATAGAATTGACGCAATATGAGCTTGATAAAACAAAAAGATCTGCTTTAATAGTCACTACAACCTCATCATTTCTCACACCCCTTGCACTTTCCACAGTAAATATTGCACTACCTTCTATAGGCAGGTTTTTTTCCTTAGATGTAATGACGTTAAGCTGGATAGCCACTGCATATTTACTTAGCGCTGCCATATTTCTCGTCCCATTCGGCAAAATAGCAGACATATACGGAAGGAAAAAGATCTTTGTCCTGGGAACGGCAATCTTTACAGCCTCCTCTTTTATACTGGGGATATCAAATGGCCCGGTTATTCTTATTATCTTCAGGGTTTTTCAAGGTATAGGGGGTGCCATGATATTTGGAACAGGCATAGCCATACTGAGCTCTGTGTTTCCTTTAGGGGAAAGGGGAAAGGTTTTGGGGATAAATGTGGCTGCTGTTTATGTAGGTCTATCCGTAGGTCCTTTTCTGGGAGGGATATTGACGCAGCAGATAGGGTGGAGGAGTATATTTCTCTTTAACTGTCCCCTTGGTATCTTTATTATAATCCTTACACTAAAAAGGCTTAAGGGTGACTGGTCCGAGGGAAGAAAAGACTCTTTTGATATCATAGGCTCTTTAATCTACAGCATAATGCTTCTCTTCCTTATGTATGGTTTTTCTAAGCTGCCTTCAGTGAAAGGGATATGGCTTATCATAATAGGCATAGCAGGACTTTCCGGCTTTGCCTGGTGGGAGACTAAGGTGAAACATCCTATAATTGACATGAGCCTATTCATGACAAACAGGGTTTTTACCTTGTCGAACTTAGCGGCATTATTGAATTACAGTGCTACTTTTGCCGTGGGATTTCTTCTTAGCTTATATCTCCAGTATATAAAAAAACTCTCACCACAGACAGCAGGGCTCATCCTGGTATCACAGCCTTTTGTGCAGGCAATCCTTTCACCCCTTGCAGGAAGGGCATCTGACAGGATTGAGCCAAGGATAGTGGCGTCTTTGGGTATGGCATGGACAGCAATAGGGCTAATACTTCTTGCATTTCTCACAGACACGACCGGTATTTTATATACTGTTATTACCCTTATTATAATCGGAACAGGCTTTGCTCTTTTTGCTTCACCCAATACAAACGCTATAATGAGTTCTGTAGAAAGTAGATTCTATGGAGTGGCATCATCCATGCTTGCTACCATGAGGATCCTTGGACAGCTTTTCAGCATGGGTGTTGCCATGCTTATATTTGCCATATATATGGGTGAGTTTGAGGCATCGGCGTCACAACACATACATCTCATGCGAAGCATAAAGACTGCCTTTATAATATTTGGTTTATTATGCATATTTGGTGTTTATATATCTCTTACAAGAGGCGATCTAAGGAAAAGGTAGGCTATGTTCTTTTATGGTTTTTTTGCATTTTAAGAAGCACAACACTGAATATATAAAGGGCAATGATGGTAATTGCAAGGATTTTATCTATGTTTGCTATACTTTTATAAAACTTTGTGGAGAAGACAAATTGTTCCTTTAAATGATGGGCAAAGATTATGAGTATAAACATACACAAGAATCTTATTATCCTTGCATATTCCTTCAATGTTATTCTTTGCATAGAGAAGCCGTCAAATATATTCGAAAAATTTTTGGCTGATTTAGGATCGGGAAATAACTGTGGTATTTCAAGACTGTAGTTAAAATACGATTCATTATAGATAGAACCAAGAAACTTCTCTTCCTTTCTTAATGTAAACCCATATGCCCAGAAAAACAAAAAGGGATAAAATAAAAGCAAGTATTGATTACCGCTTATTAGACAAAAACTGTTATCTATGAGAAAATTGGAAAGATAGTATGGATGTCTTACCACGCTGTAGATCCCTGTTCTGCATAAAACAGTATTTCTAATCAAAACACCCTTTGTAATGAAATGAAGGAAGCAACCGAACAACAGCATGAGGGTTCCTAAGCTTATGCTTATGATATTGGTGTTATAAAAAAAACATGAGACTATACACATAATAAATACAATGTCACGTAAATTGCTTCTGTTTATAAATGCGTTTCGTTTCATAACCTATTTATTAGACCCTTGCTGAATATAACAAAGACATAAAAAAATTTCAAAATATTTTTCGATTTTCTAAAGATCTAAATAAATTATAACACGGGCTTCAAGGATGCGCCTTAAAGCAAAGGACTTCTTACCCCTTTTTTAAGCAAGCTTTGTTTGAAGATATTTAACATAAAAGATTATCCAACAGCAAAAAAGCTTTGTTTGACTTTTCTTCCTGTATATCATATTGTTAATTTCAATGATGACTCGTTGGATGGAAGACAAAATGGAGGGTAGATATGGCCAGTATAAATAAGGTTATTTTAATTGGTAGGTTAGGGGCAGACCCTGAGGTCCGTTCCACAGCAGACGGGACAACAGTAGCAAGTTTTCGTATAGCCACATCAGAGGCATGGAAGGACAAAAACGGGGTTAAACAGGAGAGGACAGAATGGCATAGCATAGTGGCATGGCGGAGATTGGCTGATTTTGCCAACAATTATCTTAGAAAAGGAATGCTTGTTTATATAGAAGGGAGGATCCAAAGCAGGGAATACGAGGCAAGAGATAATACAAAAAGAAGGGTCATAGAGATAATAGCTACAGATATTAAGCTTTTTCCCAAGACTATGACCGCCTCTGGTGGCGATAAAAGAACCCAGGACTATGAAAGTCCCTCTGCTGCCCATGATGACGTCTTTGTCCCTGAGATAGAAGAAGACGACGACGTGCCCATATAGGGGCCTTTGCAAAAGGCGCCTTTGATTTAAATAACAACTAATGTTTATAAGGGGTGAAACGTGGATTATAGAGATTTTGAAGGGGTAATAGGGCTTGAGGTGCACGCCCACCTTTTAACAGAAAGCAAACTTTTCTGCGGATGTTCCACCAAATTCGGTGCAGAGCCCAACAGCCATACCTGTCCTACATGTATGGGACTGCCTGGTGCCCTCCCTGTCCTTAATAAGAAGGTGGTTGATTTTGCCATAAGATTAGGTCTTGCCCTAAACTGCACCATAAACAAAAGGAGTATATTTGCCAGAAAGAATTATTATTACCCTGATCTTCCCAAGGGTTATCAGATTAGCCAGTATGAAGAGCCTATATGCGAAAACGGTTATCTCGACATTTTTGTAGGAGATGAAAAAAAGAGGATAAGGATTAAAAGGATACACATGGAAGAGGACGCAGGTAAGCTTGTCCATGAAACAACCATAGAATCCAGCACTTACAGCCTTGTGGATTATAACAGATCCAGCATCCCACTCCTTGAGATTGTCAGCGAACCGGACATAAGAACGCCTGAAGAGGCAGTCCAGTATCTTAAGATGCTAAGGGATTACCTCATATATCTCGAAATATGCGATGGAAATATGGAGGAAGGGAGTTTTAGGTGTGATGCCAATGTTTCCGTTCGCAGGATTGGTGATACTGCATTCGGGACAAGGACAGAATTGAAAAACCTCAACTCATTTAAATATATAGAAAAATCCCTCGATTATGAGATTAAAAGGCAGATAGAGCTTATTAAAAAGGGCGGAGAGGTTGTGCAGGAGACAAGACTCTATAATGTAGAAGAGGGTATTACCTATTCCATGAGAGGAAAGGAAGAGGCGCATGACTATAGGTATTTTCCTGAGCCAGACCTCTTACCATTGGTTATAGATGAAAAGTGGATAGAAGAGATAAAGCATGAGATGCCTGAGATGCCTGTTGAAAAGATGGAAAGATTTTTAAGAGAATACAACCTGCCCAAATATGACGTGGAGATACTTATATCTGATAAGGCTCTTTCAGAATATTTTGAAAGGACTGTTAAGCTATTCCCAGAGCCCAAGACAGTGAGCAACTGGATAATGACAGAGCTTTTGAGGGAACTAAAGGAGAGAAACCTTACTCCAAAAGAACCACCCATTTCTCCTGAGGATTTGGCTGAACTCTTATCCCTCATAAAGGAAGGGACCATAAGCATAAAGATGGGCAAGGAGATATTTCCAGAGATATGCACTAAAAAAATTAAACCGAGTAAACTTGTCCAGGATAAAGGGCTCATTCAGATATCCGATGAATCTGCCATAGCCGAGACCATAGAAAAGGTTATAGCAAGGTTCCCAAAAGAGGTCTCAGAGTTCAAGGCCGGCAAAGAGAAACTCTTAGGATTCTTTGTAGGTCAGGTTATGAAAGAGACAAAAGGCAAGGCAAATCCCAAGATGCTCAATGATTTACTAATCAAGAGGCTTAAGGCATGACAGAACATATATACTGGAAGGATGAATACCTATTTCTCCTTGATCAGAGGTTACTGCCTTTTAAAAAAATCTACGTAAGGTGTAAGACCATAAGGGATGTGGCAGAGGCAATAAAAAACATGACCATAAGAGGTGCGCCCCTTATCGGTATTGTGGCTGCCTATGGTATTGTCCTGGGCATAAAGGAAAGATTAAAGACAAAAGGCGTGGTAACTGAAAAGGATATGGAAAAATTAAATAGGTTCCTTATAAAGACAAGGCCTACGGCAGTAAACCTCTCATGGGCATTAAAGAGGATGCACAGGGCATATATTGCCAACAGGGATAACAAGTCTTTTGAAGAACTCATGCTCCAAGAGGCCATATCAATCCATGTAGAGGATATAGAGAATAACAGGATGCTCTCCCTTTTTGGCGCAGAGCTCATAGATGATGGAGATACTATCCTTACACATTGTAATGCCGGTGCCCTTGCCATGGGTGGCTATGGGACAGCCCTGGGTGTCATAAGGGCGGCCCATGAATCAGGGAAAAAGATTAAGGTCATAGCTACAGAGACAAGACCTTACTTGCAGGGAGCAAGGCTTACTGCATGGGAACTCTACCAGGAGGGCATAGCTGTAGAGATAGTGCCGGATAATCATGCAGGGATACTGTGTTTTAGGGGTTTGGTGAATAAAATCATAGTGGGGGCAGATAGGATAGCCTTGAACGGTGATACAGCAAACAAGGTAGGGACATATATGCTTGGCCTGTGTGCAAAGACACATGGTATACCATTTTTTGTGGCAGCCCCTATATCTACCTTTGATAGAGAAATAAAAGATGGCTCCCATATAGCGATAGAGGAAAGACATGGCAAAGAGGTAAAGACCTTCATGGGTATAAGCATCACCCATAAGGATATAAAGGCAAGATACTATGCCTTTGATATAACACCTCACAGATATATTACAAACATCATTACAGAAAAGGGTATAATAAAAAAACCGTTCAAAAAATATATACCCTATCTTTTTCAATAGCATGGAAAAGCTACCCATCATTACCCTCCTTACTGATTTTGGATTAAAAGATACCTATGTAGGACAGATGAAGGCCGTTATTTTCTCTATAAATCCCCAGGCAAACATAATAGATATAACCCATGAGATAGAACCACAGGATATAAGGGAGGCAGCACTTCTAATAAAGGAGTATTATGGATTCTTTCCCCAAGGCAGCATCCATGTTGCCGTTGTTGACCCAGAGGTAGGTAGTTCAAGGAGACCCCTGGCAATAAAAAAAGAGGGACAGATTTTCATAGGTCCTGATAATGGCATATTCAGTCTCATATTGGATGATGCCTGCAAAATATATACTATTGAAAACAGAGAATTTATGCTTAAAAAAATAAGCACCACATTTCATGGTAGAGATATATTTGCCCCTGTGGCAGCAAATATATCCTTAGGTATAGATTTTAATTTACTGGGGAAAAGGATATGGGATCCTGTTTTACTATCTAACATATATCCCAAGGTTGAGTCCGATAAACTATATGGAGAGATTGTGCGATTCGATAGATTCGGTAATGCCATAACAAATATAGATTCCAATACCTTTTATGATTTTATAGCCCATAGAGAATACAGGATAGAGATAGGGGCAATATCTTTTAGTTCCATAGCTAACAGCTATTTTGAAGGTGACCTAATCTGCCTGTTTGGAAGTTCAGGTTATCTTGAGTTCGGTTGTTATAAAGGCAGTTTCAGAGATAGGATGGGTGCCTCAAGGGGAGATGAGGTGAGGGTAAAAATCACTTTTTAATGATATATTCTGCTATTATTCGGGCAAACTCCTGATTTCCATAAGGTGAAAAATGCCCGAGATTATCCACAAAATATTTTTGTGTATAGTGGACATTAAGGACATCTTTTATAAAATCAGCCTTTTCTTTTAGACATACCTCTTGTAAAGCCTTATTATAAGCCTCTGTAATCGCCTTTAAGTCTTTGTCTTTCACAAATGGAAGCCATCCATAAGGCTTATCTCCTGTAAGTTTTTCAAAATTCATAATCTGTGGGACAAAAACAGGCCTTATGCCCTGTGCCCTGCACAGGGATATGAGGAGCTTTATATTCCTCTTGTATAGACCCAGTGCCCTCATATCTATCTTGTCGGTTAATAGATCAGGGTTACCTTTTAAGGTAAATACACCTTCAGGGTCCTGGACAAAAATCTTTTTTAATAAATTTGAGGCTGTAATGATGAGCATGGAGCGATTACCGAATTTTAACGAACCTAAGAGAAGATGATTGTGCTGTGACCTGCCATGAAAATCTGAATAATCAGACCTAAGACCTGCCACATGGACATTCCTCATATCATTCCACCCTATATAGTATATACACATAACAGGGGATAGGTCGGAGAGGTTTAGAGCACTCTGGATTATATGCTCTACAGTTGTATAACCTGGAACTCCATAATTTAGAACCTCATAGTTTGCACCGAGTTCCTTTTCAAGAAAAAAGGGCCAGGTCTCGTTATCTGATACACCTGTGCAGTAAGTGCTTGAGCCTCCAAGGACAGCTATACGTTTAATGCCTTGTTTTTTTTGGACATTTATTGTCTTTCCCCTTAATCCAAGATTATTATGACTGAATCTCAAATTATTTTTTGTTATATAGACGGTATCAGGTCGTGGTTCTGCAATAAGAAATGGGTGTTTCCTGAATAGAACCCTGTATTGGTCATCTTCGTGCTTAAAAAGCCAGTATCCATTTTTTAATCTAAATATCACCTGACCTGCTGCCTCAAGCGCCAAAAGACAAATCACTATGATGATGAGAACAGCCATTACTTTTATCAAGATGCTATTTTTCTTCGCCATACTAACCCCTTGGAATTTTTTTGCCTTTTAATGATCTTATACAAAAAAAACAAAGAAACAATAAAACAAATATATTGAGAAAACGGTCAATGCGATATAGAATTTATAACTACCATGCGCCCGTAGCTCAGTTGGATAGAGCGTTGGCCTCCGGAGCCAAAAGTCGCAGGTTCAAGTCCTGTCGGGCGCGCATTTAAAAATATATAAACGATGACCTTTTCAAAGGTCTCTATAATCTTGTTTTATCATCTCAAGGATCTTTTTTGCCCGTTCACTATAAAGTTGTATCCCATCCCAGTTTGGTTCACCGTAGACCTTTTGCATAAACATGCCGTCTCTATCAAACCACCTATGGGCTATCCCCCCTAAAAAATAACCCTTTTTCTTTAATATCTTCACGGCTTCCCCAACCCACGGGGAATCAAGCCTGAAAAACACCTGAGACACAAAAGCACCCCTTGATGTGATATCCTCTTCATAACTATCCATAAAAGATATGAGGTCATTGCCTGTTGAAAGCAACATAAGACGTGCTACTCTGGCACCATCAAAGTATGTGTATCTTCCTTCTGTTTTAGAGTTGGACAATATCTTTTCACCAGAGGCAATAAAATTACGCCTTCTTTTTTTATTTTGGTATAAAAAGGTAAACCAATCCTTATATAATTCAGGGACATATACATCATGGGGCCTGTCTATAAGGCACATAAAATGTAAATCCACAGAGACCCTGCCAGAACTACTTTTTTCTGTATGGAATGCCTCTTCAGGCATGAGGTCTATCTCAATACCTGTCTCCACATTATCATAATGAAGAACAGCCTTCTGTATCTTTGTATGATTGCAGACTGCCTCACCGAATATCTCTTCAATGCCCGTCTGTTTTGTAAGTTCTTCACAGATATATCCATAAAGCCTATCGCTGATTCCAAGTCCCCTGTATTCAGGAAGAATTATACCTGCACCTATCTCATACAGACCTTCATAGGCTGCGGATGAACGATACATGGCCATGACGCCTATTATCTCTTTATCTTTTATGGCAACCACAGGATAGAGATTCCCCTTTTTTAATTCATCCTCAAGTGCTTTACCATCGTAAAAGGTCTTTACAGGGTATGCATCGCCGTATACAGCCCTGAAGCAATGCGAAATGCCCTTGGCATATGAGGGCCTAAATATATCAATCTTTATATCTTCTTTCATTTTGTAATCAATTCCATTTTATCTCTCGCCACAAACAATATGAGGAAGGTTGAACATAAGGAAAGTATACCACAGAACAGAAACAATTGCTCTATGCTATAGTGATTTATTATATAGGCAGATAAAACAGGGCCTAAGAAGAAACCCAGGTCTCTGGTTTCTATCATTAGGTTGAGATTAATACCCCTCATCTTTGCATGGGAGATATTGAAGGCAATGCCATTTATAACAGGAAACAGAACGCCGATGCCTATACCGAAAAAAAATCCACCGAGATAAAGCATGGCCATAGAGCCTGCATTGCCTATGAAGATGTAACATATGGCAGTAAATATTATGGACAGGAATAAAAGGAGAGATTTATTGGCCCTGTCGAATAGATGACCGCAAATGACCCTAACAAAAATTAAGGTCATAGAGTATATGGTAAAGAAATAACCTGTGTCAGGGGCACCTATGTGTATGGCAAGGCTTTTCAAGAAATAATAGAGGGTAGAAAATGAGATAAAGGTCATAACAGAGATGAGAAGTAGAGATGATATTTGGATATTTCTTATGTTGAGCATCATGTCATTAAAGGAGATTTTATCTTGTTCTTTTATGGATAAACACTCTATCTTCATTTTTGACTTTCTATTAATATAGAAGAGCAAGGGAAATACAGGTAGCATAAGGACACAGGCAAATACGAACATAAATTCATACCTTTTAAGACAGGAGAGTATGCACTCCACTGCAAAGGGAATGACAGTATAAGGCAAGAGAAAGCTCACAGAGATGATACTAAATGCCTGGGCGCTTCTTTCAGGTGGAATAAATTTGACCGTATATGCCGTCAATGCGCTCGAGAGTATAACCAGGCTTATCCCATGGACGGTTCTTACAACCATCATGGGAACCAATGTCTTGGCAGGTATATATCCCAGGAGTGAAAAGAATACCAGTATGGTGCCCCAGAGGATGGTAGTTGTGGCATTCCTATGGGTAAAGAAAGGGCTTACAATAGGTCTTAATATCATAGCAATAAAGGCATCAAGCCCTGTTAAAAAACCGAACCACTTTGAATCAATATCAAGGGTCTTGAGATAGTTGTAATAATTAAAGAATATGGCAAGGTTACTGAATGTGAGAAAATATATGGCGTTCAATAAGAAGAACTGTTTTGAGATAAATGTGTGTCTTTTTTCCATGTATTATAGCAGCCTTTTTATCCTTAAAAGAAATACACATGTTATCTTGCCTGTCAACTTAACTATGTTTTTATTGTCATAAGAGAATTGGTCTCTCCTCTCTTTTTAAAAGCATAGTCATTAATATGAGGCACATAAATACAAATCCCGAAGCAGTATAGAACACTACCTTGAAGTCTGCCCCTGAGGCAATCAATATCCCTCCTAAATATGGCGTGAGAAAAAATCCTGCATCCATGGCAAATAATGCCATATTCGTATTGAGTCCCTGCATACGTGGGGCAGAGGCAGAAAACAGAAGTGCGTTAAGGACAGGGAAGGCAATGCCGATACTGCCACCGTAAATGACGGCAAGGCAATAATAGACCATCAGGTTCTTTGTAACCGGTAGTATAATAAAACATAGCATCAAAACAAAAAGGTTAAATATAAGGAGTTTCAATTTATCCAATCTGTCGAATAGGATTGTGCCCAGGAGGCGCACGGCAATCATGGTAAAGGTTGTTAGGCTGAAAAATACACCCACGTTACCCACACCCATATATATTGTAAGGTCTTTCATAAAATAAAAATAGGTGGAGTGTGCCAGATAGACAAATAGTATCCCCAAAAGAAAAGTGAGCACCTGATGAGCCTGAAAGTTCTCCTTTATTTCCTGTAATCTCAATCTCTCTGTAAGGACATTATCCATTCCCCTTATCGCCCCTGTGATCTTCTTGCATAAAACAAACATCAGGATTAAAGAAAAAACTGATAGGACAGAAACACCTGCATAGATATCCGCTGCAGTTCGCACATAGGGCATAAGGGCTTCTGCAGCAGAAGGAACTACAGCATAGGGGATCATGGTGGCTATGGCCAAGGCACTGAATCCCTGCCCGCTCTTTTCCTGGGGAATAAAGTTAACCATGAGTGAAATCACTGCAGATGTGAGCATTACAAAGGTGGCACCATGGACAATCCTCACTAAAACCAATCCTGAAACAGTTCTCACCCATAGATAAGATAGTGAAACAATGATTAAAAATGCCATAGAGAGCATTAATACCCCATAGGCATTTCTGCCATGGAGCCAAGGCACCACAAAGAGGCGGAGACAGAATGCTGCCATGGGCTCAAGCCCTACCAGAAAGCCCCGCCATATAACGGGTATCTCTATGATGCCCAGATAATTATAGAAACTATAAAAGACGCTCACATTACAGAAGGCCGTTATTATGACCAGACATAAGGAAAGGAATTCACTGGTAAAGAGGGGTTTTGTTCGTTGGTTAGTATCCGCTATTCCTTTCATAATTATAAGATTTTTCTCAGGGCATTGATAAATGCCTCCATAACATCCAAAGTTGATATGGTGACCCTTATATATCCTGGGTAGCGAAACCCTGTCATGGTTCGAACCATTATCCCTTGGTTCATCAACTTTCTGTAAGCAAGGGTATCATTTATGGGAAGCTTTATCATCATGTAGTTTCCCTCCCCTGATACATAGGAAAGCCCCATATGCATAAGCTCTTTCTTTAGAAAATCCTTACCTTCTTTTACATATCTTCTTGTTTTTACCATATGCTCTTCATCATCCAGGGCTGCATGGGCTGCCTGCTGGGCAATGGTGTTTACTGAATAGACCACACAGGTCTTTCTCATGATATCCACCACATCCAGATTCCCTGCAAGATACCCTATCCTCAATCCTGCAAGGCCGTACATCTTGGAAAATGTCCTGAATACCACAAGGTTTGGATATTTATGGATAAGAGACATACAATCAGGATAGTCATCCCTTTCCACAAACTCAAAATATGCCTCATCCACTACCACAATCTGCCTGTTGTCCACCACCTCAAGAAATCTTATAAGCCTTTCCTTATCCCAGTATGTGCCTGTAGGGTTATTGGGATTACATATGAAGATAAGCTTTGTCCTTTTGTCTATGGCTCTAAGCATGGACTCATCATCAAAACCAAAGTCCTTCAAAGGGATGAGCCTTGCCTCAAATCCAGAGAACACTGCAACCCACTCATAGACGGCAAAGGTCTTATCTGCCGTTATTATATTATCCCCTTTTTCACAGAATGCCTTTATTGCAAAGGTTATCACTTCATTGGCGCCGTTTCCCACAATGAATTGATCTGGATGTAAATGAAACTTTTGGGCGAGTTTTTCTCTCAAATAATAGGAATCACCACTGGGATATACGGCTGCCTTGGGAGGGGAAAACCTTTTTATGACCTCCTGGGCTTGAGGAGGCGGGCCAAGGGGGTTTTCATTATTGTTTAGCCTATGGAGAAGAGATGTATGATAGAGTTTTTTCAACTCTTCATCAGGCTTACTGGGTATATAGGCCTCAAAGGATCTTATATATGATGGGGTAAGTCTATCAATGGCAAGCTGTTTCATCTGTTATATTGAAAGAAAATCAGGTCAGACCTTTTTCCGTATGGTATTATGGTTCGGGGTTCAAAACCGCATTCTATTAAATCATTGATAATAATCAGATGTTCACGGACACCAAGGTCTGCAATAAAGAAGATATTGTTTATGTCTTCCTTTTTAAATATGTCTATGTGCTCTTTTAGATTCTTTAAACTATCCTTACCAGGTTGCATCTGCTGTAAGGTAACTGCCCTGTTAAGCCGGTCGATCTCCGATGTAATGACAGAGTGATCACCCCTATCCTCTCCATAATAATTGGTTATGATGACCTCCCTGGGAAGGGCAAGGTCAGCGTATTTCCTTTCTATAAAGTCAGCGATAGATTTGGGAATATAGACCACCGTCCCCGTGTCCTCATGTAGAGCCCTGTAATAGGTGGTCATATCAAGAGGGTTATTATATTCATTATACCAGGTCAAAGATCCTGTGACCTCAAAAGAGCCTTTAGGAAATTCAGGGGTCACAAACCTTGAGAATATCCCTATAACCTCTGTCCTGGCAATATTCTCGATACAGGCATTGATTAATGACTCTGCCATATGGCCTTCCTTTTCCTGGTTGAAGAGATATGGGCCAAACATTTCCACCACCTTTTCATTCATCATTCTCCAGATTAATCCCCCTACGACAAGGCCTGTTTTATCTATGGCTATGACCGCACTGTAAATGGAGCTTGATATCATATCAGATAGCTTGCCAGGGTTTGTAAAGGCAACAGGGTGTGGATAATCCCTGTAGTAAGCTGAAATGAGTGTTGAGAATATCTTTATCTCATCTGTATCCGGCTTTTTTATGGAATATATCTTAACAGGTTTGATGTCAGGTAGGCATATGTCATGTGGTTCAGGATATACCTTATCCTTGATTAACTTCAACCTAAGTTTGTTGTCCTGTGTCTCATCAAGGGACAGGTGTTCTACAGAGCGGGCTGCAATAAGAAGACCCATATCTCGAAGGTCTTTTATATCTTCCTGCAGGCCCTGTAACCCACTGGCAGTTATATTAAATGCCTTGAGTGATAGCCTAACCTTTTCAAAGAGAAACTCAACTGATACAAAATATACCCCTTCTATGCATGTGACCTCGATTTCTTTCTCTTCTGGAAGGACTTCGCACAGGTAGGAGAATATCTCCTCTGAGGCAAGGGTAAGCTTTAGGGCTTCATCTTTCCCAAGACCAAATACAAGGGAGGATCTTTCCACAAAGTTGGTGACTATCTGTAGAAAATCAATATGGGATGATATGGTTATCTTTGCCTTTTTCAAAAGGGTTTATCCATTAGAACTCTATATTATGAGGTCATTATAATTTAATTGCCTTATTTCGTCAAAAAAATTCATTTCAAACATGTTAATGCATTGAGCCTGTTCAGGATAGCCATCTCCATACACTTCCCAAAACAGTGGCGAAACCCCTTTGGCATCCTCGGGCCTGAATAAATCTACCTCATGGCTGCGTCCGTAATTCATTTCTCCATAAACCTTATTAAGGGAAATATCTTTGGTTTCCTTTAAAACTAAAAAACTTATGGGGCTGGAGATATGTCCTAAGGTATGGGATATCTTCTAAAGGTCTCGTTTTAATATATTCTATTTTTTTCTTCACAATAGGTCGATCCAATTTCGTAAGATATCATTTTCATTTCAAAAGTGCAACTTTTTCGGTCTGCCAAATGTAGAACTTTACACCGGTGGTTATGCAAGCTTTCTAAAAACTATAAGCTAAATTGTCTTGGTTCTACGGCTATTTTCTATACACCATATATAGTCTCTTAAAGGCCTGGATCTTTTCCCTGTCACCTATCTTTGCCTTATCCACACATATCCTCAAGACATCTATGGTCTTATCATAAGTCTTTTTATCCACAGGGAATGGGTGACCATCTTTGCCTCCATGGGTAAAGCTGAACCTGGCAGGGTCCTGGAAACTGGGAGGCCTGTCATATACAAGCTCGGAAACCAATGAAAGAGCAGATAGGGTCCTTGGGCCAACACCTTTTATATTGAGCAAGTCCTTAAAGGATTCTGGCTGGTTCTCATATAAAATAGTAAACATTTTATAGAGACGGTTTGAATCAAAGTCATCGGCTGTTATATAATGCCTTTTCGGCATGGAAAGGCTTATGTCATTCCATGTTCTCCACATCTTATCAGGGTTTTCTTTGACAAAATCTACAATGGCAGAACGGCTACCGCTGCTTTCTGCTGCCACAAGGTCGAGGACCTTATCCCTTGTATCACAGGTGATGCCTGTATGGGGTTCGCATGTCATATCAAGGTCTTTTCTTGAAAACCACTGGTATCTACGGGCATCCTTTTTTTCTTTATTCATTCCCTGTTGTATCACAGCCCAATCACCTTCTTTTGTGAATATGAATGTATGATGATAGAGGCTATAACCATCCTGGACTGCTGCATTGTCTATCTTGGCACACAATCTACTTATCTGGGTAAAATCTGTGACATCTATTCCCCATTTTTCTCCGTATAGGGTGATTTCTTTTGGTGTGGCCATTGCACTTCTTGCCTTACCACCACATATTGCCAATGGGACATCATTGCCCATCAATGAAAGCCCTTCTTTCAGGGCACCGCACAGGGTGGTGGTTAGACCACTACTATGCCAGTCAAAACCAGCAGCACAGCCCATGGCCTGGAACCATATGGGATCTGAAAGCCTTGAAAGGAGTTCCCTTTCACCGAATTCCATTAAAATCACATCCATGATGGCAGCGGCAAAGGACTTCATCTTTGAAAAAAGCCATGCCGGCGCCTTTCCATAATGGAGTGGGAGATTGGTTATTGCCCTTTTTGTGCCCAAAATTATCTTCTAACCTTAAATAAAGACCTTTCTATAATGACATTAGAATTATAACATTAACCAAACCATATTTGTATGCTATAATTATTTAAAAATTTTGCTTTTTTTCATACCCTAAACAATAGGGATTGTTTTTAAGATAAAAAATATGAAAAGGTTTCTATTTTACATGACGCTACTTTTTGTTACCATTGGGCTAACAGGTGTCCTTCTGTCCTATGGCTGTAAAGAATGCCCTATTTTTAAAAAGGAAAAAAAGGTAAAGGTAGGTATCCTATTTCCTCTAAGCGGCATCCTTGCAGATAAAGGAAAGGATTGTGTTTCTGGGGCAGTCCTTGCCATAGAAGAGATAAATGCAGCAGGGGGGATCCGTGCATTGGGAGGGGCTACCATTGAACCTGTATATGGTGACACAGAAGGAAACCATGAAAAAGGCGCTAAAGAGACAGAAAGGTTAATCAATGAAAAAGGGGTAGTAGCCATAATCGGCACATATCAGAGCAGTGTAACAAAGGTGGCTACCCAGGTATCAGAAAGACTGGAGACCCCTTTTATAGTTAGCATTTCCCTTGCCGATATAATAACAGACCGAGGTTTTCGCTATACATTCAGGATCCAGCCAAAGGCAGAATTTTATGCCCGTGACCAGGCAAGGTTTCTAAAAGAATTATATAACGACTACGGCTATAAGGTAAGAAAGGTAGCATTAATCCATGAAAACACCGACTTTGGCACATCTACTGCCTTGGCACAAAAAACAGCCTTCCAGAAGCATGGGATTAAGGTTGTAGGACGTATCAGCTATTCTGCCAGTGATGCCACAGACCTCACTAAAGAGGTATCAAAGGCCCTGGTATTAAAACCTGATGCCATTGTAGCGGTAACATATCTCAATGACAGCATCCTTATCCGTAAGGCATTGATAAAACTCAATGCAAATATCCCTTTTCTCGATACTGCAGGGGGCACAGTTTCACCGGAATATGTAAAAGCCCTCGGCAGGCTTGCCAACGGCACCCTTACTTCATCAGAATACTCAAAATATGCTAAAGATGCCAAGGGACTAAACGACCGTTTTCTCAAGAAGTTTGGCACAGATATAACAGGAGACAGTGCATATACATATCAGGCTGTCTTGGTGCTGAAAGATGCCCTTGAGAGGGCAAGATCGCTGGATAAAAAGAGGCTGAGGGCTGCCTTAGCAACTACCGAACTAACAAGAGGCGAAAACATGATATTGCCTTCAGATTGGCTGAGGTTTGATATAAATGGACAGAATGAATTCGGGCAACTTTTTATATGTCAGATACAAAAGGGCGAACTTATGCCTGTATGGCCAAAGGAGTTTGCTGCTGCCAGAGTTGTCTTGAAATGGTAGACTGTATAGGGATATTAAATGGCTGAGCTGGAAAGAAAAATAAAATGGCATTCAAGTCTCAGGACAAAGTTCATCTTTGTCCCCATGGCTATTATGATTTTATTGTTCTTTATAGTTAGTTCAGGACTCATATGGATAGCACGACAGTCATTGAGGGAGGCAGAATTTAAGACCCAGGAAAATAAAGCAGATATGATAGCCCTCATGATCTCCCATTATATAAAACACAGCATCGAAAACCTTGAGCTTTTTGAAAGAATGCATAACCTACCAGGTCTTGATAATAAAAGGCAAAAACAAGTCATTGAAGACTTTTTAATCCAAAGAAAACACCTTTTTAATGAGATTGCTCTGTTAGATAGCCGTGGTCGAGAAAAGGTAAAGGTATCCAGATTCCGCTTTTTTTCCAATGAAGAGCTTAAAACCAGAGAGAATACAGATGCCTTTAAGATGGCATCACAACATGGAAGATACATAAGTGATATATTTATATCACCGGCAAGTGGATTATTATCTATTGAGATAGGGGTTTCTGTTGGTAATTATGTGGATAAAATATACGGCTTTTTGATGGCAGAATTAAATATCAAAAGGCTATGGGAAGAGGTATCGAATATAAAGATAGGCGAACACGGCTATGCATACATCATTGATAAAAAAGGTCGTTTTATAGCATTTCAGGAGGCTTCCACCATCCTTCAAAGATACGGTGAAAATATGGAAAAGATCCCTCCTGTAAAACAGTTCATGGAGGCCTCACAAGACACCAAAAGAATCGTCTATGAATATAAAGGTCTAAAAGGAAATGATGTAATAGGTATCTATGCGCCTGTTGACTGGACCCAATGGGCTGTAATTGCCGAATTACCCAGTAGTGAGGCATTTGCAGGCATTAAAAAGATGCAGGTTTATCTTTTTATATTCATATCCTTTGCATTGCTTTTTATAGGGATAGCAGGTTTCTTCATATCAAGGAAGATGGTGAAATATATCTTTTCCTTTATCATTACAGCAGAGAGAATAGGAGAAGGAGACCTTGAAACTCCCATCCATGAGATAGACAGGGAAGACGAGATAGGTATCCTTGCCCGCACCCTCAGCAAGATGCAAAAAGAACTTAAAAAACTTTATAAAGACCTTGATGCTCAAGTTCACCACCTTAAAAAGACAAAAGATGCCCTTGAGGAAAATGCAGAGAAACTTCATATGATAAACAAGAGGATGATGGAGATCATAGAATTTCTTCCCGACGCTACTTTTGTCATTGATGAAAACAAAAAGATTATTGCCTGGAATAAGGCGTGTGATGATATCACCGGTATAAAAAAGGCCGACATAATAGGAACAGATGAATATGCAAGGCCTTTCTATGGGAAAAGACGACCCATACTCATAGACTTTGTTATATCAGGCAACAACCTATCTGATGATGAGTTAAAAACATACTATTTGTCTGTCCAGAAAAAGGGGTCTATGATTTATGGATTATCAAAAGCCCAATACCTATCCAATAAGGGCATTGAATTCCTCTCAGAGGTAGCCTGTCCGCTTTTTGGCACATCTGGAAAAGTAACCGGCGCTATTGAGTCTATTAGAGACGTGACAGAGATGAAACGTCTTGAGGCACAGGTTGCGCAGTCACAGAAGATGGAGGCTATAGGCACCCTGGCAGGAGGGATTGCCCATGATTTCAATAATCTTCTTATGGGTATTATGGGATTTGTGAACCTAATGCTTCATAATAAAGATTTGTCAAAAGAACATCAAGAGATGCTAAAAAAGATAGAGAACCAGGCCATAAGCGGTGCCGAGCTTGCCAAAAGGCTCCTTGGTTTTGCCAGGGGTGGTATGTATGAGGTGAGGCCTACAGACCTCAATGTTATTATTAAAAAGACTATAGATACATTCAGGAGGACAAGAAAGGATATAGTTATCCATGATGTCTATGAAAAAGAACTCTGGCCTTCTGAGGTAGATAGAGTCCAGATAGAGCAGGTGTTATTGAATCTACTTATCAATGCAGGGGAGGCAATGCCCAATGGCGGTTATCTCTATATAGAATCTAATAATGTAGAGATACCAGAAGACATGTCTATGCAAAATGATGTTAAACCTGGGAGATATGTAAAATTCTCTGTCAAGGATACTGGCAGGGGTATGGATAATAAGACCATGGAGAGGGTCTTTGACCCATTCTTTACCACAAAAGAGATGGGCAGGGGAGCGGGACTTGGCCTTGCTTCGTCTTTTGGGATAATCAAGACCCATGGAGGCTTTATACAGGTAGAGAGTGAGATAGGGAAGGGAAGCACATTTACAGTATTTCTGCCTGCATCAGATAAGCCTGTGGAGGTAGATATCTCTGAACAGAAGACATTAGAAAAAGGCAATGAATTGATCCTTCTTGTAGATGATGAGGAGATTGTTCTTGATGTTACCAAAGCCATGCTCGAGGCGCTCAGCTACAGGGTGATTACCGCAAAGGGCGGCAAGGAGGCAATTGAATTATTTAACAAGAAAAAATCAGATATCCACCTTGTTATCCTTGATATGATAATGCCGGACATGGGCGGTGAAGAGGTCTTTCATAAACTGAAACACATAAATCCTGACATAAAGATAATTTTATCCAGCGGATACAGTATTGATGGTAAGGCAAGGGATATACTCAATAAAGGCTGCAACGGCTTTTTACAGAAGCCTTTTAAATTGGACTACCTATCTGAGAAAATCAGGGAAATTTTGAGTTCATTGTAACGTCTAATCCATGAGGCCTCTTGCAAAGGCCCTCTATTTGGCATTTTTTTCTTCTCTAAGCCAGTCACCACCCAGAACCCTGTAAAGGGTGATCTTGTTAGCAAGGTTTGCAAGCTTTACACCTGTTAGCCCTTGCTGTGCCCCATAGAGGGAACGCTGGGCATCAAGGACACTCAAATAACTGTCTACCCCTTTTTCATACCTCACAGAGGCAAGTCTGTAGGTTTCTGATGTGGCCTCAACTAAAGACCTCTGGGCAGATAATTGTTCGTCTATTGTCCCTCTTACAGCCAGGGCATCTGCTACCTCTTTAAAGGCCGTCTGAATAGTTTTTTCATAACTGGCAAGGGCAATTTCACGTTCTACCTTTGTTGCCTCATAAGCTGCCCATACACGGGTATCAAAGATAGGCATCACAACCTGTGGTGAAAAGTTCCAGGTCTCTTGCCCTGAGCGGAAGAGTCTTGATAATTCTGCGCTTGCAGTCCCTATGGTGGTAGTGAGGCTAATTCGGGGAAAAAATGCTGCCCTTGCAGCGCCTATAGCGGCATTTATTGATTTAAGCCTGTGTTCAGATGCCATGATATCAGGCCTTCTAAACAGTATCTCTGAAGACAGACCTATTGCTATATCCTTTGGTGGGAGAATACTTTCGAGCCCTTCAGGCAAAAGGTCTTTTGGCACAATACCACCCACAAGTAAATTTAGAGTATTTTCATCCTGGGCTACAAGCTGGGTAAACTGGGATACATTTTTTACTGCTGTATCCACCTGTGTCTGGGCACGACGGAGGTCGATTTCAGAGGCGAGTCCAATATCGTAGCGCCTCTTGATAAGGTCATAAGTTTGTTTCTGGGCAGCAAGCGTTGCCTTGGCATTAGAGAGGTTCTCTTTATCTGCAGCATATGTGAGATATGCCACGGCAGTGGTGGCAATAATCATGGTCCTGGCGCTGCGGTGAGCCTCTTCTGTGGCAAGATACTCATCCAGTGCCATGTCTTTGAGACTCTGTAGGCGTCCAAAGAAATCTACCTCCCATGATAACAAGCCGAGATTTACACTAAATTGTTCTGCAACGCCTGTAACCTTTCTACTTGAGAGGTCAGCCGGCACCCTCTGTCTTACCCATGCCCCTCCAGCATCTATAGGGGGCAATAATTCCGCCCGTTTTATATTGTAATATGCCCTTGCCTTCTCCACATTTAAGGCAGCAAGTTTTAGGTCTCGATTGTTTGCTATGGCCATATCTATGACCTTTTGCATCCTTTTGTCAGGGATAAGATCCTGCCATTTCAGCTCTGTTTCCGAGATACCTTTCTCTCCATAAATGTCTTTATAAGCATCTCCTTTGGGCCATTCCTTTGGGATGGGTGACTCTGGTCTTGTATATTTAGGCGCCATAGTGCAACCTGAGAATGACAATAGGACAATAATCACAAATATACATATTCTTTTCATCATTGTCCTCCCTTGTCTGGGTTTTCATCTATTTGGTTTTGTCCAATGGCTCGTCTTGTTTGTTTTGCTTTAAATAAACGGGAGACCAGGACAAAGAACAGGGGTATAAAAAATAGGTCTATAAAGGTTGCAGAAAGCATACCTCCCACTACAGCAGTTCCTATTGCCTTCATGGCACCTGCCCCTGCACCCGTTGCCTTTGCAAGGGGAAGGACACCGAAGAAGAATGCAAGAGATGTCATAAGGACAGGCCTTAATCTTGTCCTTGCGGCACCCAATGTGGATTCAATGAGCCCTTCACCTTTAAGAAGCCTGTCTCTGGCGAATTGTATAATAAGTATGGCATTTTTTGTGGATAGACCAAGGGTAGTAAGAAAGCCTATCTGAAAATATACATCATTATATAGACCCCTCAGCCATGTGGCCATAAGTGCACCGAACACACCAAGGGGAAGCATGAGGAGGTTTGCTATGGGTATAGACCAGCTCTCATAAAGGGCTGCCACGCATAGGAATATAACAAGGATTGAAAAGCCGTAGAGTAAAGGTGCTTGGGCATGGGCAAGCCTCTCTTGATAGGATATGCCACTCCATTCATAACCAATACCCTGTGGTAACTTTGCCACTATCTCTTCCATGGCCCTCATGGCCTCACCGGAACTTCTGCCCATGGATGCCTCACCCAGTATATTTAAGGCAGGAAAACCATTATATCGTTCCAGCCTTGGCGAACCAATTGACCATCCCCCTTTAGCGAAGGAGGAGAAAGGCACCATCTTTCCTTGTGTATTTCTAACGTATATCTTTTCCAGGTCGCGGGGCAACATCCTAAAGGCCGCATCAAATTGCGCATAGACCCTCTTTACCCTGCCATGGTGGATAAAATCATTAATATAAGAACTACCAAATGATGCAGCAATAGTGGAATTTATTGATGTTATAGGCACACCCAGCGCCCCTGCCTTCTCTTTATCTACGACAATCCTATATTCAGGGACATCTTCAAGCCCATTGGGCCTCACCGATGTCAGCCTTGGATCTTTTGCTGCCATAAAAAGAAGCTGGTTTCTTGCCTCCATGAGTTTAGCATGTCCAAGCCCACCTCTATCCAAAAGTTGGAAATCAAAACCCCTTGACCTGCCCAGTTCTATGACAGGAGGCGGGGCAAAGAAAAATATCATTGCCTTCTTATAAGTGGCAAATGCCCTCATTGCCCTCCCTGCAATGGCATCAACCTTCATGGCAGATTTATCTCTTAAATGCCAGTCCTTGAGTTTTACAAACACCATACCAGTTGACTGTGTTCTTCCGGAAAAACCTATACCTGCCACAAACATACATGATTCTACAGTATCCTTTTCCTTTTCCATAAAATATTTCTGGATCTCATTTAAAACACCTTTTGTTTGTTCAATGGTAGAGCCTGTAGGCAAAATAACCTGTGAAAGGAGTATGCCCTGGTCTTCTTCAGGGAGATATGCTTTAGGGAGCCTGAAAAGCACAAAACCTACTGCCCCAATAATCACCAAATAGATAATGATATACCTTGTAACCTTCGAGAATGACCTCCCCACAATCCCCACATACATATCCCTTAACCTGAAGAACGTGCGGTTGAATCTTGCAAAAAAAGGACGGAGTATACGGATCGAACCTTCTGATTCATCATGACCAATGGATATTGGTTTTAAAAGGTTTGCACACAAAACAGGTGTAAGTATCAAGGCTACAACCACTGAAAGGAGCATGGCAGATACAATGGTAATAGAGAATTGTCTGTAGACGATACCTGTTGAGCCACCAAAGAATGCCATTGGACCGAATACTGCGGAAAGCACAAGCCCTATACCTATAAGGGCGCTGGTAATCTGATCCATGGATTTGGCTGTTGCCTCCCTGGGTGATAGCCCTTCCTCCCTCATGATACGTTCCACGTTCTCAACTACCACTATAGCGTCGTCCACCAGAAGTCCTATGGCAAGGACAGTAGCGAACATGGTAAGCATATTTATAGAAAATCCGAATATCCCCATAGTGGCAAATGTGCCAAGCAAAACAACAGGCACTGCAATGGTGGGAATAAGTGTTGCACGAAAGCTTCCAAGAAATAGCCACATGACAAGAAACACCAAGATAATGGCTTCAATTAAGGTCTTTACCACCTCCCATATGGCAACCTTTGTAAAAGGCGTTGTATCATATGGATAAGTAACCTTCATCCCAGGAGGGAAATATCTGCTCATCTCTTTGAGTTTTGCCTTGATCCTGTCTGCCGTCTCTAAGGCATTTGCCCCAGATGCAAGCCTTATTGCCATACCGGCAGATGGCATTCCATTATAGAAAGATTCTATATCATATGTCTCTGTCCCAAGTTCTGTCCTACCCACATCTTTTACCCTGATGATAGACCCATCAGGGTTGATGCGAATAGGCACTGCTGCAAATTCATCAGGTGTCTTAAGAAGCTTCTGGACAATAATAGAGGCGTTTAATTTCTGTCCTTTTACTGCCGGTGTCCCACCCAACTGGCCTGCAGACACCTCTACATTGTATGCCTTTAATGCCTTTATGACATCCTCTATGGTTAAGTTATAGCCTGTAAGTTTATCTGGATCGAGCCATATACGCATGGCATATTGTGTGCCAAAGTTTTCTACCTCACCGACTCCTGGGATACGGGCAAGGACCTTTTCAAGATTAGATTGGGCATAATCCCTCAAGTCATTACCATCCATGCTCCCGTCTTCTGATATAAGATTAACAATGAGAAGCCAGTTTCTTGTTGCCTTTCCCACAGACACGCCCATGTTCTGCACAACCTCTGGCAGTGCTGCCATGGCAAGCTGGAGTTTATTCTGCACCTTTGCCCAAGCAAGATCAGGGTCTGTCCCTGGCTCAAAGGTGAGTTCAATCCTTGAAACCCCTGAAGAATCACTGGTGGCAGACATATAGATCATCTTATCAAGGCCCGTCATCTTCTGTTCAATGATCTGAGTAACACTGTTTTCTACTGTCTCTGCCGATGCACCAGGATAGTATGCCTGTATATAGATAGTAGGGGGTGCTATGGGAGGATACTGGGAAATGGGCAGGTTGTAGATGGCAAGTCCTCCGGAAACCATGATGATTATGGCTATTACCCATGCAAAGACAGGTCTATCAAGGAAGAATCTGGACAGCATCTTGCGCCTCCGCTAATTTGTTTTTGCAGAAGGCTTTTTCCCTGCATCGGGTACTTGCCCCTGTGGTATGCCTTCTCTGGGAGGTGTAACCTTTACAGGAACACCCGGTCTTACACGCTGGATACCCTCTATAATCACCTGATCCCCTACAACAATACCTTTCTGGATAAGCCATCTATTACCTATGGCCCTATCGATGATAACAGGCCTTATCTGGGCCTGCGCTTTTTCATCCACTACAAATACAAATGGGTTACCTTTAGGGTCACGGGATACTGCATCCTGTGGGATAAGTATGGCATTTCTGTTTACCCCTTCTTTTACTATTGCCCTCACAAACATACCAGGTAATAGCCTTGCCTCTTTATTGGGAAAGATAGCCCTTATGATTACAGACCCTGTAGTAGGGTCAACGGTTATATCCCTGAACTGCATGACCCCCTCTTGGGGATAGATGCTGCCGTCCTCTAAGGCAAGTTTTATCTTGTTTTGATCCTTGCCATCATATCTTAGACTACCTTCTTTGAGGCGACGCTGTAGCTCTGTGAGCTCTGCAGTTGATTGGGGGATATCAACATATATGGGGTCAAGCTGTTGAATGGTTGTGAGTGCCATGGGCTGGTTTGCTGTAACCAGAGCTCCTTCTGTGACATTTGATTTTCCAATACGGCCTGATATAGGTGCAGTGACCTTTGTGTATCCCAGATTGATCCTGGCTGATTCTACTGTTGCCTTCCAGTAGTTTACATCTGCCTCTGCCTGTTTAAAGGAAGCGGATACGTCATCGAATTCTTGCTGGCTCACTGCCTTATGAACAAGCAATTCTTTATATCGCTCATATCTCTGCTTTATTGCAGGCAGGTTTGCCTCTGCCCTGGCAAGGGCGCTTTTGGCATTATCATAGGCTGCCTGGAATGGTGCTGGGTCTATCTGGTAAAGCAACTCTCCTGCCTTTACATCTGCCCCTTCTGTAAAAAATCTCTTCTGGATGATCCCGCTTACCTGGGGTCTTACCTCTGCTACCCTGTATGAGGAAACCCTGCCGGGCAGTTCAGTAGTAAGAACGACCTTTTCTTGGGTGACCTTTAAAACAGTCACCTCAGGAGGTCCGAACTGAGGAGGTCCCTTTTGTCCCTTGCATCCCATAAAAGAAACGCAAAAAAGTAGAACAGATATTATAGTGAAAACATTTTTTCGTGAATAACCATTCATAAAACACCCCTTTTATTAACTGTGACTCTCCTAAGCCTTATCTCTTTTTAAAAGCCCATGTAAGATAATCCTGCATGCTTCATCAGGGTCATAGAGGTTATCATGGTCTACAACAACAGAGAGGACAAAACCCCTTATCAATCCCATAATTACCTTTGTAACCTCTTCAGGATTATACTCAACAAAGAATCCTCTATCAATTCCATTTTTTATCATCTCCATGATAAGGGCCTTTTGTCCCTTAAAAAAATCTCTTTTCACCTCTATGCCAAAGGTGAAACCCCGCTGTTTGCTCTGGGATATGATAAATTCTTTATTTTTTTTAGCATACTCTATGCTCATCGTTATATATGCCATAAGGGCATCTATGGGGTTATCAAGGGATTTTATGTAAGCCTCTATCATGGATGAGAATTCATGGAGTTTTTCCTTGATTAGAAAAAGGCATAGCTCTTCTTTGTTTTTAAAATAGAGGTATATACCTCCTACACTTAGCCCTGCATGCTTGGCCACCTTACGCATGGTTGTCCCTTCATAACCATAGGCAGAAAAGACCTGGAAGGCCGATTTTATAATATTTTCTTTTGACTGTTTTGATGAACGCTTGTTCATGTGAATCGCTGTTCAGTTTAAATTATTAAAAAAGGCATGTCAATAAAAAAAACAGACTTTTGCAAAGGTCAAATATAATGTGTTACAATGAATTAATATGTCATTCATTGCTGATCTGCATATACATTCGAGTTTTTCCAGGGCAACAAGCCCGGATATGACCCTGGAAGGCATCTGGAGATGGGCACAACTAAAGGGCATAACAGTCATAGGCACAGGGGATTTTACCCACCCAGGGTGGTTTAATGAGATTACAGAGAAGCTTGAGCCTGCCGGCAATGGACTTTACAGTCTCAAAAAGGCATATCTAAAACAGGACATACCCCAATCTTGCAAGGCAGATGTATTTTTTATGCTCACGGGTGAAGTAAGTTGCATATACAGCAAAGATAAAAAGACCAGGAAGGTGCACTCTATCCTTATTGTCCCTGATCTGGCCACTGCTGCCAAGATAAACATAAACCTATCAAGGATAGGAAACCTCAAATCCGATGGTAGACCTATCATAGGCCTTGATGCCAAAGAGCTTTTGAAGATCACCCATGATGCCTCCCCTGATGCCATGTTTATACCTGCCCATATATGGACACCACATTTTTCTGTTTTTGGGGCTGCATCAGGCTTTGATTCCCTGGAGGAGTGTTTTGAGGAGCTTACACCTCATATCTATGCAGTAGAGACAGGCTTGTCATCTGACCCACCTATGAACTGGCGACTTTCATGCCTGGATAACATTACCCTTGTATCTAACTCTGATGCCCACTCACCTGCCAAGATAGGAAGAGAGGCAAACATATTCGATGGGGGCATTTCTTACATGGAAATGATGGAGGCAATAAAGACAAGAAAGGGTTTTGGAGGGACTATAGAATTTTTCCCTGAAGAGGGTAAATATCACTACGATGGACATAGAAACTGCGGCATATGCCTCACCCCTGAGCAGACAAGGGCATATAATTATATCTGTCCTGTATGCAATAGACACCTAACCATAGGTGTCATGCACAGGGTGATTTCCCTTGCTGATAGAAATCATGGCGCAAAACCAGCGGGAGCGCCGGGCTACAGGTCTATTATACCTTTGCCTGAGATCATTGCCGAGACTAAAAAAATGGGTCCTGGCAGCAAGGCAGTATTAAGTATCTATTATAAGGTCATCTCTGCCTTGGGTCCTGAGTTTAAGGTCCTCCTTGAGTCACCTTATGGTGATATCGAGAAGGTATCAGACCAGCTCACTATGGAGGCAATTGTGAGGATGAGGGAGGGCAGGGTATATATATCACCTGGCTATGATGGTGAATATGGAAAGATAAAGATCTTTGAAGACATAGAAAGAGACTCCATAAAAGGCCAGATGAGCCTTTTTTAAGTATATAATCCATTAGGATATGACATTAGATTCCATACTCCAAGGACTAAATGATTCCCAGAAAGAGGCCGTAACCCACATTGAAGAACCTATGCTTGTGGTGGCTGGCCCTGGAACAGGCAAAACCTTGACCATTGCAAGGCGTATTACCTATATCCTGAGCAAAGGTGTTCTACCTGAAGAGATTCTGGCCATCACCTTTACAAACAGGGCAGCCAAAGAGATGAAAGAAAGGACAGAGTTATACTGCGGCGAGGCAATTAGAGGGATCTTTATCGGCACATTCCATGCCTTTGGTATGGAATTAATAAGGCGTTTATCAGATATAAACTACAGGCTAATAGGCAGAGATGAACAGATTGAGATATTGAAAAACCTCTTAGGAGGCAGTGAAAAAGATGCCCAAAAGGCACTGAATAATATATCGAGGACAAAAAACCTCTATGATGAAAAAGCCATGGAGTCTAATGAGATATCTAAGCATTATCAAAAGATCCTTAATCAGAATGGCCTTATAGACATTGATGATCTCATTCTTTTACCCGTTGAGCTTTTAAGAAATAAAGAAAGGGCTAAACCAGTTGCAGGTAGATTAAAGTATATTATGATAGATGAATATCAGGATATAAACCCTGTCCAGTATCAGCTAATAAAGCGCCTTTCTGGGTTCACTCCGAATATATGTGCCGTAGGTGATTCAGACCAGGCAATCTATGCCTTCAGGGGTGCAGATGTGGAAAACTTCTTGAATTTTGAAAAGGATTTTTTAGGGGCAAAAAAGGTCATCCTCCAGGAGAATTTTCGTTCATCCAGGGTCATAGTTGGCGCATCTCAAAGCCTCATAAAGAACAATAAAAAAAGGATAGAAAACCATATCTTTGCCAGCACAAATAAAGATGGGGTTCCGGTGAAGGTTATTGCCACCACCGATGAAAGGGAAGAGGCATGGGCTATAGTGAGAGAGGTAGAAAAGAGGATGGGTGCCATGAGCCATTATAAACTCATGAACATCCGTGAAAGCTATGATTATCAGGAAGGCACATACAGGTTTTCTGATTTTGCAGTCCTATACAGGACAAATACCCAGGTGCGGGCGATCAAGGATGCCTTTATGGATGCAGGCATCCCTTTCAAGGTGATAGGGGATGAAAGATATGGGATACTAAAGAAAATTGGGGATAGGATAAAGGTCTATCTGGATAATAAAAAAGGGGATATGACCCTTCAGGAGATCCTCAATGATGCATTCTGCCTTGTGGAAGAAGATGACCTAAAAGGCATGAAAAATCAACTTGTTCATGCCTATAAAGACATCCCTATTGAAGAGGCATTGCATAAAATTATCCTGGAGCTTTTGCTCTTTAGTTCTTCTGATGCCTATGACCCCAGGGCAGAAGCCGTTACCCTTATGACCCTCCATATGTCCAAAGGTCTTGAGTTCAGGGTTGTATTTATTGCCGGGGCAGAAGATGGTCTCATACCGTACAGTGCCACATGGTCAGAAAAAGAAGATTATGATATAGAAGAGGAAAGAAGGCTATTCTATGTGGGTATGACAAGGGCTAAAGAAGAATTATTCATTACCTATTGTCTTAACAGGTCTTCTTTTAACAGGCAAAAAAACCCCCTACCTTCACCTTTCATAAAAGAGATCCCCAAGGAATGCATAGAGCACATTAATTCATCAGTAAAGGACAAGAATAGAAAAAAACCTAAACAGCAGAGGCTTTTCTAAAAGGGATAACCCTCTATATCCTCATAGGTGTCTTTTGTAAATCGAGGTGTGCATATGGCAAGGAATATTAGGTCATCCTGGCCTATATTATTTATCCTCTGGGGGGACATGGCAGGTATGACCACTGTATCACCGGGGTTAACCTCGGTAGGCGGCAGGGCACCTACCTGAACAATACCTTTACCTTGGAGTATATAATATCTTTCAACAGTGTCTTTGAGCCTATGCCAGCGAGTCACAACACCGGGTTTAACCCTTGCCCTGGCTATGGATGCCTCAGGGTAATCAGGGTTATTTAAAAGCTCTGTTATGTAACAGCCTTCTTCTGTGAGGTATTCCTTGGAAAGATCCTCTCTAATTATCAACTCTTTCATATATTGTCTTCTTTTAGGCAATCTCATCAGGAATGGAAATCTCCTGGTCTGTGAGATAACACTGGGGGTCTTCTGCCCAGATGTCTCCTGTGGCTGCCTCTGCCCTGACCCTGAAGTTTCCTCCGCAGATCTCTAACCATCGGCATTGCCTGCACCTGCCTTTGACAAACTTCTTCTTTTGTTTCAGTCTTGCCATCAATGGGTCAGAGGTATCCATCCAGATTTGGCTAAATGGCCTCTCCCTAATGTTTCCGAAGCTATAATGTCTCCAGAACTGGTCTGCATGGACATTGCCCTCTTCGTCAACACAGGCAATACCTACACCTGAAGAATTTCCTTCGTTCATCATAAGGAGTTCATATACCTCATCTGCCCTTTTTTTGTCCTCCTGGAGTAGGCGAAGATACACATACGGCCCATCTGCATGATTGTCTACTGTAAGGACCTCTATTTGCCTTCCCCTTTCAAAGAATTCCTTTGCCCTATCCATTATATAATCCACTACCTCTCTCTGTTTTTCATGGGGGAGGTCCTCTGCCATAAGGTCTGTCCCCCTACCTGCATATACAAGGTGGTAGAAACAAACCCTGTCTATATCCTCCTTTTCCAAAAGGTCGAATATCTTCGGCACCTCCATGTAATTTCTTATATTTATTGTAAACCTCAAGCCTACCTTTATACCTGCCTTTTTTGCATTCCTTATACCTTTTATGGCCATATCAAATGCGCCCTTCTTTCCTCTGAATGCATCATGGACTTCGCCTATGCCGTCAAGGCTGACACCTATATAGGAAAGGGAATATTCCGAGAATATGTGTGCCATCTTTTCTGTAATGAGGGTGCCGTTTGTGGATATGACGGCCCTGATGCCTTTTTTTACAGTATAATCAATAAGTTCAGGCAAGTCTTTTCGTAGTATTGGCTCACCCCCTGAAAAAAGTATTACAGGCACACCGAATAAAGCCAAGTCATCTATAAATGCCTTTCCTTCTTTTGTGGTGAGTTCATTGCCCCTATAGGATTCATCCTCTGCCCTGGCATAGCAATGAATACACCTGAGGTTGCATCTCTTGGTCATATTCCATACAACCACAGGCCTTTTATCCTTTGAAAACTGGAGTAGATGGGAAGGCAGTAGTCTTGAGTCCCTTGCATACCTTATGGGATCTGACGCCTCTACTGCACCGCAGTATAGTTTTGAAATACCGATCATGTTTTATTTTGTCTCTAAAAAAACAAAATGTCAACCCTGTTGTTCTTGCATTAAGCCTATATATATGTTATGTTTAGGCATTCGGGGCGTGGCGCAGTTTGGTTTAGCGCGCTTGCCTTGGGAGCAAGAGGTCGCTGGTTCAAATCCAGTCGCCCCGACCAATCTAAACATCGCTAATTTTGAGGGCAGTATGTTTGCTCGTTAGCCCCGCCTTGCCCGCTTCGCGGACGAGCTGATGATTTTTAGAAAAGAAAAAATGTAAATGCCCTTGTCAACCATCCCGCGCTTGGGCATTTGAAACTAAATTCCCTAAAATTCTCTTTACATCATCAAAATAATTTTTACATAGTTAAATATAGATTAAGATCGCTTCATACATATATTATTTGATGTTTAGTTACAAACCAAATGGGACAAAGTAGCCTTACGAGATAAGAAGTAATATTCTAAAGAAAAGGAGGGATACCAATAATGGAGAATAATGTAAAGGGATCAAGACAGCATCTATTATCTGAGATGAAATTTGAGATGCAAAATGTGTAATAGCCAAAAAAGGCTTCATTCAGCAATTGAGTATATGAGACCTGTGGATTATTATAAGGGAAATTCTCATGAGATAAGAAAACATAGGGATGAGAAACTGGCAATTGCTAAAGAAATGAGGATAGATGCAAATAGAGACTTTAATCGGATGTTAAAAATAGGTCAAACTACTTCTTATTTCAAAGAGTCCTTTTGTTCCATTTGAATGGAGCAAGACACTACTTATCCAGCGGACTTCTAACACCAAGAATATTTTTTGTAGCTACATAGGTGTAAATCATTGTAGTCTGAAGATTCACATGCCCAAGCAGCTCCTGAATCGTTCTAATGTCGTAGCCTTTTTCAAGTAAATGTGTCGAAAGCTATGTCTAAGTGTATGAACTGAAGCCTGTTTAGTTATACCTGCCTCTAAAACACCTGTTTTGAACGCCTTTTGAAGTGAAGCGGGGTGAACATGATGACGGCGGACATTAAGCGTGCGGGGATCAACGGATAGTGATTTTGAGGGGAACAGCCAGAACCAACCCCATTCTTTGCCTGCGTTTGGATATTTTTTCTCAAGTGCATCTGGTAGATAAACTCCGCTTATGTCATTTTTTCTATCGCTTTCATAAAGAGACCTTATTTCAGCAATATATCTTATGAGGTCATCTTTTAAGCTTTCTGGCAGAACGGTTCTTCTATCTTTATCCCCTTTGCCAGCCCTAACAATTAAAATTCCCTGTTCAATATCAACATCCTTTATTCTCAAGCTTAGACATTCCTGAAGCCTGAGACCGCAGCCGTAAATAAGCATAGCCATCAAACGATGAATCCCTGACAATTTATCAAAAACATTGTGAACTTCCTTAACAGTTAATACCACAGGAAGACGCCGTTTCTGCCGAGCCCTAACAGAATCAATCTGATCTTCTAAGTCCTTATCGAGGACGTGGCGATACACAAAAATAAGAGCGTTCAATGCCTGATTTTGAGTTGAAGAAGAAACCTTTCGCTCTACTGCAAGATAGCTTAAAAAATCCTGAATATCTTTGGCATCAAGATTATTTAAGTCTTTGCTTTTGACGAAGCCTTGAAATTGCTTGAACCATTTGATGTAAGTCTTTTCAGTGTTGTATGACCTGTGACGAAGCCTGAGAGCCTCTATTGTTTTTTCTTGGGCAGCCTTCCAGTCATTAATCAGTTTTTCAGAAATGCCCTCTGATTTATCTGAATTCTCAGAAGAAAGAAAATAGCTGTAAAGCCTGAGAGCATTTTCAGCCTAATTTACCTGCCAGTCTTCATGATTTTTTGCTAAGTATTTGAGAAACTGAACCTTTTGCTCATTTGTAATAGACTGAGATTATGGAATGTCAAAAAAGCGATAGCCTTCCACAACCCATTTTAAATAATAAGGCAGATACTTTTCGTTAACCCTGCCTTGATGACAAAAACCTTTTAAATGATTCTAACATAATTAATATCTAATACTCTCTTTAAAGAATATAATATATAATAATATATCATTATACTGCTATTTAAAATTATTTTGCAAGATTTATTTGATTTTTTTACTTGACAAATTGATTTATTTATATCATAAAGCATTAAAGATTGAATAAAGATAAAAGAAAATGTTGGACGAATAGAAGGAGATAATCTATGCGGATACTTGACTGGTTGCGTGAAATGGTGAGTGGTGACCCAGAGAGATTACCTGCCAGATCGTTCATCCCTCTTCTCACCGACGGCGGTGAGGAGCGAGGTGCGATCTTAGTCCATAGTGACGAAACCCGTGATCTACTTGTGCGTGAATTTACACTTCAACCTACAGCGGATGTTGCGCCTCACGGTGGGAGTATTTCTTCCTATTTTGCCGATCAGCTTGGCGCAACTGCTGGGCTTGTCAATACCGCAATACAATCGAGGCAGTTGCTCCAGGTTGTAGGTTCACCGCAAGTCTTGACAGGCCTAAAAAACGGTTCTTTAACCGTAATGCGCTCTGCAGGGCAGATGACCGGAACAGTAGTAAGCAATGCTACTCAGAAAATTGCGGGACAACTTCGATTCGCCCCTGCAAACATAGCTGGAATTGTTGGCCCACTCGCCATTTGGCAAATCCTCAATGCTGTGGCAGGGGTGACCCATCTCCAGAGAATCAACGCAAAACTCGAAGCCCTTCAAAGGGGGATAGAGCGTTTGACAATTAGGCTTCAGGCAAAGACATACGGGCAGCTAATATCGGCGGTCGCGATTCTCGAAGAACTCTCAAAGCAATGCGCGATTACTGGGACGTTTTCACCAGACATGACCGTAAAACTCGCATTGGCAGAAAGGGACATACGATCCGCTTTGGCAGAGCAGCGGTTGCTCGTGCAAAGGTTTGACGACATCAGCAAGCAGATACTACAAGAGGCCAAAGGGAAACAGGGAGCATTTCGGTGTAACCAACTTCTGAAGGAAGAATCATCTGAGTTCCTCATGGACGCCAAACTACTGACGGCAGCTTCAAGAGCGTCAGTATTGGCATCTGAGGCTTGGATTCGGCACGATTTAGAGCATAATCCCCGACATGTGTCTATGCGCCTTCGAGATCTAGAAAGTGAAATGGATACAATCAACAACACGGTCTCACCATTGGGTATACTGCAAGAGCTTCAGAAGCATGCAGTTGATTGTCTTTCAGAAATGAATTGGTTTAGTAGGAATATCTTCAATAGACAGCTTAATAAGGATATTCAATCCCGCATGCTTCAACAGAACAATGAGCCAGAAGAGACTCCAATAAAAGCAGTAACACCAAGCGTGGTTATCTGGAAAGATCAGAACAACCAGACCAAGAGTGTTGTGATTGATGTTGCAGTTGAAGAATAGAACTCGTCCAACAACCGGTTGCAGCGGACGGTCCGCCGGCCGGCCCGCCGCTGAACCGGAGCGTTATGATGAATAAAATAGATAAAATTTTAAAAATAGCTGATATATGAATAGAAAACGAGGTAAGAAATGGCTTCTAAACTGGCAGAGATATTCACCGATAAAAACCTTGTAGAAAAAATTAAGAAACGATTGCCCTATTTATTCCAACTTGCTGAATTAGAAAGTTCTCGGGCTGGCAAAACAGGAATGGAAGTCGGTTCGGCTCGTGAAAGGATAATCGTGGCTCTGCTTATCTATAAGTTCGGAGAGGCTAATGTTGAAACTGAAATACCAATTACCGAACCTGAAGTTGATGCGAAACTGTTTGGTGAACCAGTATCCGTTAAGACCATTACTGGTAAAAGTTTAGGTGGTGTGAAACTGATATGGACGGTTGATGCACAAAAAGCAATAGAATTCAGGAAGAATTATTATCCTTCTTGCGATATTTTACTTGTCCAGATTAACTGGGGCGATACTGGTGGATTCTTTTATATTCCTGTAAGGCTACAGGAAAACCTGTTTCACAAAATGGGCAGAGAAAACTATATAAAATTACCAAAGGCTGGAACGAATCCTCGCGGTGCTGAAATTACCAAAGAAGCGTTATCAAATCTCGTTGCAGATAAACAATGCCAACGTATAATTATGGAATGGCAAAAGACCAAAATAGATTTTAATCCATACAAGAAATGGGTTGACTTCTGGAAGGGAGACTAAAATGGCTCCATATCAAAAGAAGATAGGCACTAAAACGAGTGCCTTCGGGTCGCCCGGGAGGATAAATCATGATTCTTCCTCTTTTTACAAAAGCAGATTATATGAGGGACTGCCGAAAGAAGAAACAATAAAATACGAAGAAAACCCTATTCCCCTTGAATTCTTGGATAAAATCTTTACTTCATCCAGTGAACAGATGGTTGAATTACCTGATAATAGTGTTCATCTAATGGTGACGTCACCACCTTACAATGTTGGTAAGCAATATGACGAGAATCTTTCGCTCAATGAATACAGGGCGTTTCTTAAACTAGTTTGGAGCGAGGTCAAGAGGGTTATAGTGCCAGGCGGTCGTGTCTGTATAAATATTGCTAATTTAGGCCGCAGGCCCTATATTCCGTTACATGCTTATATTATAGAAGATATGCTTGATTTGGGTTTTTTGATGAGGGGTGAGGTTATTTGGAATAAAGCGTCAAGCGGCAGTCCTTCCACAGCTTGGGGGAGTTGGTTATCTGCCAAAAATCCGATTCTTAGAGATATTCACGAATATATTCTAGTTTTCTCTAAAGGGCTATTTTCCAGAGAAAACACCAAAGGCAAAAAAAGTACTATCTCTAAAGAAGAATTTTTGGAATTTACTAAAAGCGTCTGGACATTTTCTGCCGAGTCTGCCCGAAAGGTCGGCCATCCGGCACCTTTCCCTGTTGAATTACCACTTCGACTGATCAAGCTATACACCTTTGAAGGTGATGTAGTGTTGGACCCGTTTATGGGAAGTGGCCAGACCGCTATAGCCGCCTTGAAGGCGAGTCGTCATTATGTCGGTTATGACATCTCAAAAGAATATGTAACCCTTGCCCAAAAAAGGATAAAGGGATATTTGCAGGAACAAATTACTTTATTCCCTGGGCTAATAGATATTAAACCGCTGGTAATCGCCGAAAGACCAAGAGGGAAAGAATATTAAGTCAAAAGTAAACATAAAAATAAGCAAACAATCAGAAGCACTGATAGAAATAAAAAAATAAATTCATAACAAAATAATCCAGCGGATGGCAAAAGACGCGGCCGCTGATTTCTATGTTATGCCTTAAATTAAAATGGTAGAGGATAAAATCATGAAAAAAACAGTTTGTCTGCTGGCAATAATTTTGTGTGTGGGCTGCTTCGTTTATCCATCTTTTGCCGAAGAAAGTGCTGTAATTACAGCATCGCCGACTCACTTCGGCTATTTGTTTGATGACGAGAAGATTTCGTCGTTAAACGGCATGTACGTTCTCGTCATGCAGAAAGATGGAAATTTAGTCCTGTATGACAGCAAATGCGGTATCAGCCCAAAGTGCGCGTTATGGAGCAGCGGAACATATGGTGAGCATGGCCGGTATTTTATGGCTATTCAGCCTGACGGTAATCTGGTTATATACAAGGGGACACCTCCTGCTGTGACAGAACGGGCTATTTGGAGCTCGAAAACATACGGAAAACCTGATAATTATTTTCTCGCTGTTCAGAATGATGGCAATGTTGTTATATATCGGGGAACGCCTATGAATAATCGGGGTGCTATTTGGTCCTCAAAAACCGGGAAGATATCAAGATGATAACAGAGAAGGTGGAATGAAAGCATGGGAGGTTGCACATATATTATCTATCCCCAAGTCAACCATAACCTATTGGATAAGGGCAGAGAAAAAGGGCAAATTTTCTTGTGTAGGAAGCTCAAAGAAATCCTTAAATGAAACAGAAATGGAAATGAACTCGCTCAGGTAAAAGACTGCCTGTTGCAGAGAATCTGCTCGACCAGAGCTTTAATAAAGAGGCCTGAGTCGGGTCTTGTGTATTATTCCGATAGAGGCAGTCAGTATTGCAGCCACAAATACCAGAAACAGTTCGAAATGAAACCCTCTATGGGCAGGTAATGCCCCTATGGAGAACTTCTGGGGAACCATGAAGAACGAGCTTGTCTATCATAAACATTACAAAACAAGGGAACAGGCGATCAGGGAAATTACAGAATATATTGAAGAGGCTTGGATACCTATCCCCTGTTGCCTATAGGAGACAGTTTGTTGTATGGAAAGATGCAGCATGAAAAATATTTGGTCTCCACGATTGAAATCAGGGGTCACTGCTTTCCACCAAGCTGCTTAAAGCTTTTCAATGTGTTTATAAAAAATTGAAGAAAACATAAGTAATAACGGCAAGTCTTGATTATTGTTTTAAAAGTTAGAGACCGTTTAAAAAAGCTTGACCGTTTTATTCCCAGGTAGTAAATTAACCTGGTCATTATCTGTTTCACCGAAACTTTTCGTGTTTTACCAATAAAAGTTGCAGTATTGATTATTATATTATATGAGAAAGATGCCTCTATATATTTTTGTTATCGGACTTTATTTTTTTGCACATGTATTGCCTGTGAGGGCTGATGCTCTTGAGACCGCAGGGGACATAGGTTCTGTTGCAGTTCCATTGACGGCAGTGGCAATGATTCTGGCAAAAAACGATAAGGAAGGTGTTTTGCAGTTCTCGAAGAGCTTTCTTGCCACCATGGCGACAACATATGGATTACGATATACCATACAAGAAAATAGGCCAAACGGCCATAAAAGGTCTTTTCCTTCGGCGCATACTTCATCTGCCTTTGCAGGTGCAGCCTTTATTCAAATGCGTTATGGCTGGACTTACGGTATACCTGCCTATATTGTCTCTTCAATGGTGGCTTATAGTAGAGTAGATGCAAAAGAGCACTGGACACACGATGTCCTTGCCAGTGCAGCAATAGGAATTGCATCAAACCTTATCTTTACCAAACCCTTTAAAGATACCGAGATCGTTCCTCTGGTAAGACAAGGTCTTTTAGGCATTGTTATTGAAAAAAGATTTTAGAGACAGCGATTACATAAAAAACCATAGATTTTTTTATGACCTTTTATGCTTGAAGGCATTTGGTTGAGTGTTTAAGCAATGATGCCCTCTTAGATGAATCTGGCCTTTAAGGCTTTGTTCCTGTATAAAGATATGTGATGCCAAAGGTGAGTTTATATACCTTTACATCCCTTATCCCTGAATCCTCCATGAGCTTGATAAACTCCTGGGGTTTGGGGAAATTCATTATGGAATCTGCAAGATAATGATATGCCCCTTTGTTTTTTGAGAGCTTTCGGGCAATAAAAGGAAGCATATAATTGAGATAAAAATAGTATAGGATATCGGTGAACCAGTTTTTAGTAAAAGCCATCTCCAGGACCATGACCTGTCCACCTGGCACAACAACCCGTGCCATCTCTGATAAAGCCTTTTTTTTATCAGGTATATTTCTTATACCAAAGGCAATGCTTGCCACATCAAAGGATGAGTCAGGAAAAGACATATAACACGCATCACCTCTTATAAGGTGAAGCCTGTCCTGTAAATTCTCTGCATGGATCTTTTTTTTTCCTACTTCCAGCATCTCATGGATAAAATCAAGGCATATTGCCTTTACTGCAGGATATCTCTTTGCTGCAAATATGGCCACATCGCAGGTGCCACAGGCAACATCCAAAAGGCGCCCTGTTTTTTCAAAAACCATCTTTTTTACTGCAAAGCGTCGCCATGCAATATCACGTCTTAGACTGAGAAAACGATTAAGAAAATCATATCTGTCTGTAATGGTGGAAAATATGTCTTTGACAACCTCTATATGTTCTTTCTCTGTTATCTCTTTAAGGGATGGGTATCGTTTTTCCTTGTTGTTCATCTATACGGCCTTGTTAGTTAGAAATATATAAAACCTGTCCATTTAAACATTTTTTTGTGGATAAATAAAGTAATAGCCCGCTAAAAACAAAAATACTAAGGCGTAAGAATCTTCATCTCCATAAAATCCAGCTTACCCCTTATAATCTTTTCATGTTCACCGGGATTTGCAAGCTTTATATATACCTCAGGTAAACCTGTAGATGGCACGGCAAATACAAAGCCAGCCAGGGTCCTCACCTTTTCCTCTGAACTGCCTGTCCTCCATATGGCGCAATCAGGACCACCTTCCCTGTCTTCACTCATGGCAATAAAATCATCTATGGTAAAAGGTCTATTTTGGCGGGACAGAAAAATACCTATACGCCTGAGCCTCTCTTTACTGCCTAAGGTATTATTTTTGTTCTCTTTGGACAATCCTGAATCTATGAAATGGTTTGTAAATGCCAGGTAGCCGTTTTCTTTTTTATTGACTGCAATTTTACCCCCTGGAGCAATCTCCACCATGGCAATCATTACTGGGTCTGCAAGCATATAAAGGGCGGGATGGCTCTTTGAAAAAATATCTCTATCTTTGAGGGCAGACTCTACAGAATCAAAAGATTTTAGTAGCCTCTCTGTAAAGTCTTCTTTTGCAACGTGTCTTTTCTCTTTAGGGACACTTACTGCAGAGGCATTAAATACCACGAGCCCTTTATTGTTTATCCCTCCTACTATATATCCATCTGCTTCCACATCAAAGAGTCCGAATATCTTATTTCCATGGTCAGGAGAAATAAAACGAACCTCGGTTACAAGATGCGGTAGATTATCCCTATTCTTGCCTACAATTACCCCTTTTATACCTGCCTTGTCTCCAATGGCTGCCCAAACGGTGCAGGCATGGGCTTCAAGGGAATATAGATAAAAAATAAAAAGATAAGCCAGCAAAAGACAGGTGACCTTAAGGCAAGGTCTCATCTTAACCATCTTCGAACATGGCATGGGAGAAATAACCGGCAGTAAAAGGTATGAGGTCATCGAATTTCTCGCCCACCCCTATATATCTTATGGGTATCTTGAGGGTATGGGCAATTGGGAGTATAAAACCGCCTTTTGCTGTGCCGTCGAGCTTTGTTATAACAAGTCCCGTGACGTTTAATGCATCGTTAAATGTCTTGGCCTGGACTATGGCATTCTGTCCGTTGGTGGCATCCACTACAAGGAGTATTTCCTGGGGTGCGCCATCCATCTCTTTACTTACCACCCTTTTGATCTTTTTCATCTCCTCCATGAGGTTTGTCTTGGTATGGAGCCTGCCGGCAGTATCGAGGATCAATACATCAATACCCCTTGCCTTGGCAGCCTTTACTGAATCATAGGCTACTGCAGCAGGATCTGAACCCTCTTTGTGCTTAACCACATCAATATTGAGTCTATTTGCCCATACCTCGAGTTGTTCAATAGCTGCTGCCCTGAAGGTATCACATGCCCCAAGGAGGACCGACTTCTTATTATCGGAGAATATCTTGGCAATCTTTGCAATGGTGGTAGTCTTTCCTACGCCGTTGACGCCGAGGGTTAATATTATAAAGGGCCTTTTTTCATTCATGGAGATAGGTAACTCAACAGGTTTAAGTATCTTTTCTATCTCCTCTATCATACATCTTTTAATATCATCTGTGTTTTTTATGTGTCCCCTCTTCCATCTCTCTTTAAGGCTCTCCATAAGGATCTCTGCTGTCTCAATACCTGTATCGGCCAGAATAAGGGCCTCTTCTATCTCATCAAAGGAACTCTCATCAAGGGGTTTACCTTGCACTATCCATTCTATGCGGGTTAAAAGTTGCTCCCTGGTTTTTGTAAGTCCGTTTTTTATCTTATCAAGTAGTCCCATATCTATTAAATATCTCCTATTATACCGTATATTCCTTCAAAAGGTCCTGTTCTTGTATTCAAAAACTGTTCTATACCGTCTTCATAGAATTCAACCTGTTCTTGAATAAGCCTCTCAAGGTTTTTTTCGTCAATATCTCCGCTATCCCTCATGCGTATAACCTCTGTAATACTTATTAGAGGATAAACACGCTCATAATTTTCTAAGTAAATATTCAATGCCTTCAAACCTTCTACTCTATCTTTTTTAAGTAAGATTAAAGCCTTATAACCTAAAAGCCGCAGATTATATTCATCGGCTACCATTTTTCTTTCTGCCTCTTCTATCCATCTTAGGGCATCGTCGATCCTGTTTGCCTTGAAATCAATATAAGACAGGTAGACAAGAGGGAGATAATAATTGAGTTGTTTTCTTGCAAGCTCAAAATATGGCCTTGCCTTTTCATATTCCCCGTTTTTTATATACCTCTTGCCTTCCTCGATCCCCTGTGTATATAAGTTGAACTGCTTGATCATGGAACAGGAACATAGGAGGATAATCGAAATGATTATAAGGCAGATCCTCTGTAGATCTTTTATTCCTCCGGGGTGTATGGCTTTCCACATACCTTGCATACCCCATTCTCCACTACGCCTATACATGTGCCGTCACTGCAGAGGATTCTATTGGATAGGTCTATTGATTCTTCGTCTTCTTCTGCCTCTCTATGTCTTAAATCTCCACCACAAAGATAACAGTAATTACCCAGAGGCATGATATGCTCGCCACATTTAAGACATTTTATTGTTTCTATCTCTGCCTGGCATTTTTCACAGATCATATAATCACCTCGCCTTGAGGACTTTTATTACCTTACCGTTTTCAAACTCTATATACATAGTCCCTTTGTTATCCGGGACTATCTTCCAGGTTTTTCTATATGTCCAGAGGACTGTATTGGATGTTGTCTTGCTCACCATATCAGGTTCTCCATATCTCTGGCGCACCTGGTCTTCATTCATAGACATTATAGTTTCTTCTTCTTGTTTAGGGTCTATCTTTTTTGCTCCCTTAGAATAGCCACACCCTGAAAAAACTGCCATGGATAACACGATAATACATGTGCTTTTAAATAAAGGGCTTTTATGAGTTTTCCACATTTTTTGTGGAAAACATGTGAAAAAATTGTAGCCATACGATAATAACCTATTGAAAACAAACATATTTTTTTTGCTTTGCCTAAGGATTAAGCAAAAAATTTTTTTAATGTTTTCAATAAGTAAGCAATAGGGGTCAAAAATTATGGTTTTTTTATTCATCGTCCATATATTAGCACAAACATCTTTAATTATCAAAGGGTTATATATCTATGTTTTTTAGATGCCTTTTTTAGCCGCTCCATCATAGCCCTTCCAAGTCCCTTTTCAGATATCTTCTCTGCATAAATTAAATCCACATCTTTTTTGTCCAGCTCAATAAGGTAAGAAAAAAAGTTTGTTGCTGCCTCTCTTAGATCACCTTTTTCAGAAAGCACCCTCACATACCTTGAAATAACCCTTATGGAAGGCGACTTGAATGCCAGAAGGCATGAGTTATCTGTTTCTATCTCCAGAGGTGAATTGATTATCTTTAAGGGCTTATGGGGTGAATAGTGATAGGGTAGAGAACCGGGTGACTCACAGATTCCTTTATCTTTCACATCATATACATCTCCCACAGCTTCAGATATCTCCTCTTTACTGATGGCTCCATGCCTGTGGATAAAAACATCGTCATTTTTCATGGACACTATAGTGGATTCTATCCCGAATACACTCTTTCCTCCATCTAATATGAGTTCTATCTTGTCCTTCAACATCTCGGCAACATGCTCTGCCATTGTAGGGCTTATATAGCCAAAGGGATTTGCACTGGGTGCTGCTATGGGTCTTTCAAGCTCTTTTATCAACTCCTGTGCAACCGGGTGTGCAGGCATCCTAATGCCCACAGTAGGAAGACCTGCCGTCACTATATCAGGGATATTTTTTCTTTTTTTCAGAATAACAGTAAGGGGTCCAGGCCAGAACCTCTCTATGAGAATCAATGCCTTTTTGGGCACATGAAGTGCAATCTTATCAAGCCATTCATTTTTATCTATGTGGACTATTAATGGATCAAAACGTGGTCTTTTTTTTATCTCGAATATCTTTGCCACTGCATAAGGATTAAAGGCATCTGCTCCAAGGCCGTAGACGGTCTCTGTGGGGAAGGCTACAACGCCACCTATGAGTAGCATTTCTTTTGCCTTAAGTATAGATGCATGGTCAAGACCGTTTAGGATTTCCATTATGAGGGTTTGTGCTTCAAAAATGATAAAGTGTTTTGAACAGCCTATTTTGGCTCTATAGGCTTATCTTTGTCATCTTCAGGTTTTTTTGGTGTCACATCAATGGCATCAGGCTCTTTCATACTCTTTTTGAAGTTCTTAATACCCTTGCCCAGGGCACCACCCACATCGGCAAGCTTGCCTGCGCCGAATATAATTAAAACAATGACCATGATGACTATAAGCTCTGGCATTCCAAGACCAAACATGTTTTTCTCCTCAGTTAAAACCTTAATAAAGGTATCTATCTAAAAATATCACTTATTTACATGGATAGTCAACAAATTAATGGAGATGCTTTTTGTCTCTTTTTGTTATCCATGACTCTCTTTATGCATTTTAAGCCTCTCTCTGGCATATTTAAGGGCCTCATCCCTGGTTAATATCTCACCTGATATTTGCCTTTCCTGGATCTCTGAAAGACAATTGCCTATGGATGGCCCTTCCTTGTAACCCAAATAGATTAGGTCATAACCTGTTACAAGCCTGGGCAAGGGTTCTTCCTGGAGTTTCTCAAAGGTATTCATCACTTCCCTGCAGGTTGCCAAAACCATTTCTGTTGATTCATTGTCTTCTCCACCTGAACTTCCATACATATCACAGACGGTCAAAAGGACAAGCAACGGAGTAAGGTTGTCCATCTTAAATACTACCCGTCTAATTGCCCTTTCTGTGGGTTTTTGATTACTTATAAGGAATATCCTCATGTGGTTTCTTATGAGGCTTCTTATTGTCCTTATGTCGTTTGTGCTGAAGTGCAACCTCTCCATAATGGCCATGGCTATGTCTTCAGAGAATTTTTCATGATAGAAAAAATGAACAAGGTTTCTATTATCATCATAGGAAAATGTGTGTGCCTTTCCTGTGTCATGAAAAAGAAGGGCATAGCCTACATTCAATGTAGCCTTTTGGTCTAAATTATATAAACTTGCATAATGGTGGAGATACCTAAAACCATCTATGGTGTGCCCTAATGTTTCAAGTCTAAAACCCTTTTCTATGTCCATGATTCGCAATTCATAGAGTTCAGGAAATATCTCGAATATGAGCCCTGTTTGTTCCATTATCTTTAAGGCGTCAAAGGCCCTGGAAGATACGATAATCTGGTCGAGTTCATATTTTATCCTTTCTTTTGCCACATTATCTATAAGGTCTTTTAGTTCTGATATGGCTAAAATTAACTCCTCATGGATAACAAAACCTTTTAGGGTGGCAAAGTGACGGATTGCCTTAAGCATCCTTAAAGGGTCATCTATGAGGTTTTCCCTTTTTACATATCTTATGAGCCTCTCCTTAATATCTTTTAAACCTTCTGTGGGGTCTATAAGGGTATCCCTTTTTATATCATAGGCAATGGCATTGATGGAAAAATCCCTCCTTTTTAGGTCATCATGGAGATCTTTCTCTATGACAGTGAGGTCAATGTTTATGCTGCCCTTTACTATCCTGTGAGTCTGGATGGGTTTTTTTCCTAACACAAACGAGTTTATACCCATTAATTCTTCAAATATCTCTATATCGGCACTATGGGTCAGGGCAAAATCATAATCTTTTGGCATAGAGGACAGGCACAACTCCCTTATAGAGCCGCCTACAAGATAGATATCACCTTTAGATTGCCTGTTTTTTAATCCCTTGATAATATCTATAGCCTTTATCTTGTCTTTTATTTTATCTTGCCATGTCCCCATATCCTGAATCTCTCTATCTTTAGCCCGTCTTTTCCCTCATAGACTATTTCACTTTGTTGAGATTGTTTTGCTATATCTCTTTCTATGGCCTTTCTATTGAGCCCCAATCCTTCTGTGGCCTTTAAAAAAAACCTCATCCTGTCAGTGTTTTTTATAAATGCCGGTATGGTGATATTTAGCTGGCAAAACATCCTGACAATCATCTTGTCATCTACCTCCCTAAAGTCTATGTCTTCAAGGTCGAGGAGGAGAAAACCTCCCTCCTTTTTCACAAATATATTACATCCCTTCATGTCCCAGTGGACAATATCCCTCCTGAAAAGATTAGAGAAAAATTCTGCCAGACCATTAATAAATGCCCTTTTTTCATAAAGAGTCATATCCCTGTAATTTCTATCAAGGAATCTATCGAGTTCTTCCCCTTTTCCCTTTAGATCTTCCATGGAGATAAAACCCTTAGAAAGGCCAAAAGGCATTTTTATGTAATATACCTGTGGGGTCATATGTAATCCCATATAGACAAATACTACACCGGCTTTCCATGCCCTTTTAAGCCTCCTTTTATTTCTATAAATCTTTCTCACGTGGTCTGTATACCTAAGAACCTCTGTCTTTTTGTCTTTTTTAATGGTCTCTGTAAATGTGCCTTCAACGATTCCATGATGGCCTTTTAAATAGATAATGTCTCCCTCTTTTTTTGTAACGGACGTCTCTCGAAATGCCCTTGCCTTTTTACTGGCAACCCATTTCATTCTCATATCCTTTATCTCCCGGTGCACCCTGTTTTTTATGGCATAATTGCCATAGGCATTAAAAAAGGCCATCCTTTCCTCATCTGTCATCCTGTCATATATCATGGCAAGGCTATGAGATAGATTAGAGACCTCATCATCCTCTGTAAATGTCTTTTTTATATCCATCTTATGGAGGTCAATAAGATAGAGGTCATTTTTACTCCATATAATATTTTCAAGGTGGAGGTCATTATGCCTTACGCCGCATGACCTTAAGGAAGACAAAAGCCGGGCCAATCTCTCTAAAAGGAATATCCTGTCCTTATTATTATCAAATGCATGAAGGAAATCTTTACCTTCTATGAATTCCTCAATAATATAAGAGGTTTTAGGTCCAAGCCCATATCCCACAGGCTCAGGCGTAGGGATAGAAAGCGCAAGCAATTTCTTGCCCATTTCATATTCCTTTTTGCCCCTGGGTGCAATTCTACCCCTTAATATGCCTACTATGCCTTTTTCATGGAATGATTTGAGAAAAAACCTCTTTTCTTTAAAATATAGGGTCCTATAGCCCCTCCTTTCGGTCTCGTCCGGCTTTATATCTTCCAGATGACCAGCCAGCCCCACATCGTCAAGAAACCATTCTATACTGTTTATGTTTTTCTGTATCATAGGCTGTCTATTAGCTCTACTACCTTTGGACCCCATACATGGAGGGAATATCTCTCTTCAATGGTTTCTCTGGCTGCTTTTCCTATTTTTTCCCTTAAAGATACATCACCTGCAAGCATCTCCAAAGCATCTCGCCATCCATCCATATGGGCACTAATAAAACCATTTTTGCCATCTTCTAAGATCTCAAGGGCTGCCCCTACCGGATGGGTAATAGAAGGCAGGCCAGCTGCCATATACTGAATTAGTTTAAGACCGCACTTTCCCCTGGACCATACATCATCTTTTAAGGGCATGATGCCAACATCAAGGCTTAAAAGTGCCGACATCTCTCCATCCTTTGTCCATTTTTCAAAAATTATGCTTTTATTTTCTATGGGAGGTGGAAGGTCTGCAATGATCTTAAATCTTTTAGGGGCAATACCTGTGTAGGCAAAAAGAGGCTTTATTATTTCAAGATATTTCAGGGTAGAACTGCTACCTATCCAACCTACAGTAACAGGAGATATATGTCTGTGGACTTTTACTGGATAATCCTTTATATCCACTACGGTAGGGCAATAGAATACCCCATCTTTTTTCCATCTTTTGGCCTCTTTAAGGAGAAAATGATTACCTGCCAGGACAAGGTCTGCCTTGGATACCATGTTTCTAAACTTGCGCATCCTTGTAGGGCTTTCACCTTTTGAACCAAACATGACTGCATCGTCAAAGTCATAGACAAGCCTTTTTGCCGATGCCCTTATCACCGCAAGTTTTATAGGGTCAAATAACAATCTCTGAATATACACCACATGTGCAGACCGTATTGCAGAAAGTGCATTTAAAAATCCTTTCCTACTCGTTATAAGCTCTACGTCATAACCCCTCTGAATAAGATATGGAAAATACTGCTGTATCCTGTAACCTTGTGGATTGGCATGGGTAATAAAGACCGCCTTTTTCAATTGAGCCCCTCAAGCCACTCTATGAGAAGTGGAGCACATGCCTGGACAGTATAATGCGCCATAATCTTCTTTCTCCCTTCTATACCCATATTCACCCTTAATCTATAATCATCTATAAGGGTAGACAATCTTTCCGTCCATTCTTCTTTTGTTGTAGCCCAGAATCCATTTATACCATCTTCTACCACATCCCTATTTATACCAACAGGGGTGCACACAGCAGGCACACCTACACCCATATACTGGATTATCTTATAACCGCATTTGCCCATAGACCAAAGGTCGTTGAAAAGGGGCATGACCCCTATATCGAGCCTTTTAAGCTCCTCTATCTCTGTATCATACCTCCATTGAACCCTGTTGAGTTTTATCTTTTTTGTCTCTATGAATGTATCGCATATAATAGTAAGACATACCCTATCCCCATATCTATTGCCCAGAGCCTCCCAAACATCCCTGTAACTATCCATATAGTGGATGCTTCCATGGTCGCCTATCCAGCCAATATTTACAAAATTGGCCTCCCTATATCCCTTTTGGCTGTATCTATCGCCATCAATGGGTGTAGGGAGTATCCTCACATCCCTGTGGTATCTTTGCGCCTCTGATTTGAGAAAATTGTTGCCTGCAATCACCATATCTGTAAATTTGAGCATCCTCTTAAAACTCATCTGCCTTCTTCTTGAATAGGGATTTGGAGCAAGGGAATTTCTGAACATGACTGCATCGTCAAAGTCATAGACTATCCTTTTTCCCATATGCCTTAGATAAAAAAGCACATAAAGAGGGAGTCTCTTTCTCTGGACAAATACTATATCCGTTGTTTTAATGTTCTTTAGATAGTTTGACCATTTTTTTATCCCTGAAGGGAATTCGTGAACATGATATTTAATGCCATGGACTTCAAAAAAGGGAAGATACTGGATGACCCTGTATCTACTTGCTGCTACATGAAAACCTTGTATAAGAAATGATATCTTCAAAGGAGGCTATCAAGAAAGGGGCTTGGCCTTACAGTCTTCCTGGCTTAGATAAAGGCTTGGATTATCTTTCATGATTATATCATTCTGACTTGTTGTCTTGCCCCTAAGAAAAGGGTCCATCTCTTTTATGTCTCTTACAGAAAGGGATGAACAGCCTATGGATATAACGGCTATGGAAATAATAGCAACAAATAAAAAGACCTTTAAGTATTTCATCTAAAACCCCTGAAATGTAAACTGCTTATATGGAGTATAAATAATGTATAACCTTGTGTCAATAGATAAAAAAAATTGACAAACCATGTCTGATTATTATACTTTTATGCGTTTTAACGATTAGATATGATTGAGGCATATAAGGGATGGCAATTGTTAAGATAGACCAAGAGAGATGCAAGGGTTGCTCTTTATGTTCAGAGTTCTGCCCAAAGGGTATCCTCTCTATATCTGATAGATTGAATATGAAGGGTTATTTTGTGGTAGCCATGAGCAATGAAGCAGATTGCACAGGTTGTGCCATATGCGCCCTTGTATGCCCTGATGTTGCCATAGAGGTGTTTAAGAATTGAAAAGGCTTATGAGTGGAAATGCTGCCCTTGGAGAGGCGGCAATACTTTCAGGATGCAACTGTTATTTCGGTTACCCCATAACCCCCCAGAACGAGCTCACAGAGTATATGGCAAAGAGGATGCCTGAGTCTGGCGGTATCTTTATCCAATCAGAGAGCGAAATCGCAGCTATCAATATGGTTCTCGGTGCCAGCGTGGCAGGGGCAAGGCCAATGACATCATCCAGTAGCCCTGGCATAAGCTTAAAACAGGAAGGCATATCATATCTTGCAGCAGATGAACTCCCGGCAGTAATAGTAAATATGGTAAGGGGAGGTCCTGGCATGGGCAATATCTCTCCTGCCCAGTCAGATTATCTCCAGGCAACAAGAGGTGGTGGTCATGGTGATTATAGGACTATTGTCCTTGCACCTTCATCTGTCCAGGAGCTTGCAGACATAGTCCCTGTTGCCTTTGAACTGGCAGATTCATACAGGAATCCTGTGATAATCTTAGGCGATGGCATGCTCGGTCAGATGATGGAGCCCGTAGATTTCTCAGGTATAAAAAAGATAAAGGATTATCCAAAAGACTATATACTTACCGGAGCAGAAAACAGACCCTCCAGAATGGTGCGTTCGCTTCTTTTTGATACAAAAGAGGAGGAAGAACACAACTGGAAGCTCTACAGAAAGTTCCAGAGGATAGAAAACAATGAGGTTCGTTGTGAGACCTTTCTAACAGATGATGCAGAAATAGTGGTTGTTGCATACGGTATAGCGGCAAGGATAGCAAAGGGAGCCATCAAAAGGTTAAGACAGGAGAATATAAAGGCAGGACTTTTAAGACCCATAACTCTCTGGCCCTTTCCTTCCAAGAAAATATTAGAGTTAGCCAAACATATAAACGATTTTTTTGTATTTGAAATGTCTACAGGACAGATGATAGAGGATGTAAGGCTTGCTTTGGCAGGGAAAGGCCATGTCAATTTTTATGGTAGACCAGGGGGAGTGATACCAACTCCTATTGAACTGGCAAGGATTGTCTCACGTCATTATTATCAGACCCAGAAGGTGAAAAGATAATGAAAAAGATTTATACCCGTCCTGTTTCTCTAAAAGATGCCCATTTTCATTATTGTCCAGGATGTGGGCATGGCATAATAAACAGGCTTATTACCGAGGTGATAGATGAGATGGGCATACGAGGAAAGGCAATATGCGTTGCACCTGCAGGTTGCGGCATGCTTGTTTATAACTATTTTGACATAGATACCCTTGAATCTGCCCACGGTAGAGGGGCTGCTGTTGCTACAGGTATAAAAAGGGTCAGACCTGACAACATAGTCTTCTCCTATCAGGGTGATGGTGACCTGGCTGCCATAGGCACGGCAGAGGGTTTCCATGCGGCAAATAGGGGCGAATTAATCACGGTTATCTTTGTCAATAACGGCGTCTATGGCATGACAGGTGGACAGATGGCACCCACCACATTAAAAGAACAGGTGACCACCACCACACCTTCTGGCAGAAACCCTGTGAGCGCAGGACATCCTGTAAGGGTATGCGAGGTATTCGCAGTTCTTGACGGGACATCATACCTTGAAAGGGTGGCGGTAAACAGCCCTTCGGCCATAAGAAAGACAAAAAAGGCCATAGCAAAGGCATTCTGGCATCAGATAAACAAGACAGGTTTTTCCCTGGTAGAGATTCTTTCGCCATGTCCTACCAACTGGAAGATGAGCCCCATAGAGTCATTCAGATGGATAGATGATGTTATGACAAAACAATTCCCTTTGGGTGTTATAAAAGAGGTAAAATGCTGATAAAGACCATATTTTCCGGTTTCGGCGGTCAGGGAGTTTTATCTATGGGCTATACAATGGCAAACGCTGCTATGTATGAAGGCAAGCATGTAACTTATCTTCCTTCCTATGGCGTAGAGGTAAGGGGAGGGACGGCGAACTGCACGGTGGTTGTATCAGATGAGGAGATCGCCTCTCCTGTGGCATCTGAGCCTGAGTTCGTAGTTGCCATGAATCAGCCATCCTTTATTAGGTTTCAAAGTATCCTCCAGTCAGGAGGGCTTTTATGTGTAAATTCCTCACTTGTAAATACATCCACTGCCAGGGGTGATATAGAGATAGTTGCAGTGCCCACCAGTGAGCTTGCCGAGAAACTTGGTCAGATTAAGGTGGCCAACATGATAATGCTTGGTGCATTTATAAGGGCAAGTAATATAGTATCCTTTGATTTTCTAATAGAACACCTGCCTGAGATCCTTGGTGAGGGCAAATCAAAACTGATTAAACTTAATAGGGATGCCCTTGAGCTTGGATATAATTTTATTAAGGAGTAGATACGGATATGGTTATAAAACAGTTGTCGGTGAGCCTTGAGAATGTCCCAGGTGCCCTTTCCCGCCTGAGCGAACTATTAGGCAGGGAGGGGGTTAATATAAGGGCTATATCAGTAGCAGATACATCTGATATAAGCACTGTGAGGTTTGTGGTAGATGACCCTGAAAAGGCAAAAAACATCATGAAGACAAATGGTTATTCACCCAAAGAAACCGATGTCCTCGCTGTTGAGACCCCTGATCATCCAGGGGGTTTGAATGCAGTGCTTAAACCTTTAAAGAATAGCGGTATAAATGTCCACTACCTATATCCACATCTGGGCAGGATGGGTGGAAATGCCATAGTCATCCTGGGAGTAGATAAGACAGAAGAGGCCCAGAAGGTCCTTCAGCAGAACTGGGTAAAGACCCTTGGGAAAGAGGTATACAACATTTAGAGTTCCGGTCCCAGCAGATTGCCCTGCTGACCTGTGTCCACCTAATATACCACCTAAAGGCCTACATGGTTTAAATCCACTTAAATATATCCTGAGGGTTGTATAAAAGTATTTGACCATTTCTATGTTTGAATTCTGATTCAACTCAAAAATACCCCATAAAAATTTAAATTTACTATTTTATATAGGTATTTATTAAGAAATCTTTTGATATTGTCAATTTTTTTAGCCAATGCTAAAAATTCACCATGCTTCATAAAAAAAGCAGATTTGAACTTATCAAAACTGCCGATGAAAGGAGGTAAACATATGCATATAGTTGTATGTGTTAAGATGGTTCCCGATACAACACAGGTCAAGATAGACCCTGTAACAAACACCCTTATAAGGGAAGGGGTGCCCTTTATCACAAACCCCTTTGATGGCCCTGCTGTTGAAGAAGCACTTAAGATAAAAGACAAATACAATGGAAAGATAACTGTAATATCCATGGGACCTCCTATGGCGGATTCAGTCATTCGTAAGGCTATAGCCATGGGTGCTGACGACGGTATATTGTTGAGCGATAGGGTCTTTGGTGGAGCAGACACCTTAGCTACAAGCAAGGTGTTAGCCCATGCCATATTGGAGGTCTCAAAGAAAGAGCCGGTTGATATTATTATCTGTGGCAAACAGACCATCGATGGCGATACTGCCCAGGTAGGCCCAGGAATTGCCACGCGTCTCGGTTTTAGTCAGGCAACACTTGTGGATAAGATCATCTCCTTAGATTTAGAGAGAAAAAAGATTGTAGTCCGTAGAAAACAAGATGAATGGCATGAGGTCATAGAGGTAAATCTCCCTACATTACTTACTGTAGAGAGAGATGCAAACAGACCTCGATATCCGTCTGTGCCTCGAAGGATTTATTCTGAGTCAATCTCCATACCTGTATGGAATAATTATTTTATGCAATTGGATCCAAATACCATAGGTTTGAATGGCTCTGCCACAACAGTCAAACGTATATTCGCTCCAGAAAAACAAAAAGGTGAGGTTTATTCAGGTGATGGCAATGGGAATGGAACAGGCACTCTTGTAAATGTGATTTTGAAAAAATTTGAAGAATGGAAAATAAGGAGTATACAATATGGTTAAGAAAAAAAAGATAAGACCAAAGGTCCGTTTAATAGGCGAAAAATGTATAGGCTGTGGTAGATGCGAGCCTTCATGTCCCGTTAATGCCATTGAATACGATACACATGACACCCAAGGATCACCCATTGTTAATATGGTCAAATGCATTGGTTGCAAAAAGTGTGCAAAAGTCTGCCCTGCTGAGGCATTTGAAATAATCTATCCAATAACAAATGAAAATTGTAATGGATGCGGTGAATGCATACATGTTTGCCCTGCCCATGCCATTGAAAATGACACCTTTGATACAAAGGGAGTTCCTATAATTACCATAGACAAGTGTAATAGATGCAGGAAATGTATTGATGTGTGTTCAACAGGTGCACTGGAAGATTTCGGCCGTTTCATTAGCAAGGACGACCATGAGGCTGAAGATGTTTCACACTCAGAAAAAGATGACAACGCAAAAACAGTAACATGGAAAGGTGTATGGGTTTTTGTTGAACACTTTGATGGCAAACCCAATCAAGTCTCCTGGGAGCTTTTAGGTGTAGGCAGCGAGCTTGCATCTGACCTGGGAACAGGGCTTTCTGCTGTTATACTTGGTTACAATGTAGAGCACCTCGTAATGGAGGCATTTGGATTTGGTGCTGATCAGGTCTATATTATTGATCACCCAACCCTCAAATACTATCGCACCCGTCCTTATCTCGACTGCTTTGTGCATCTCATAAATAAATACCATCCAGAGATTCTCCTCATCGGTGCCACAGGGCTTGGACGAGACCTGGCAAGCGCAGTGGCAACAGCCCTTAATACAGGACTTACAGCAGACTGCACGAAATTAAGTATAGATAGGGAAAAAAGACTCCTTGAACAGACAAGACCTGCCTTTGGGGGAAATGTCATGGCAACCATATTAACAGAACATGCCAGACCCCAAATGGCATCTGTTAGGCCAAGGGTGCTACCTGTGCCACCGTTTAGAAAAGACAAGATTGGTGAATTAATAAGGGAATCTATGGAATTTAATGAAGCCGAGATAGCTACCAAGATCCTTGAGATCATCCCATTAAACAATGACGATGGAAACGATATAAGGGCTGCCGACATTATTATAAGTGGTGGTAAAGGTATGATTGAAAAGAAGAATTTTTCAATACTTGAGGAACTTGCATCTCTTCTTGGAGGCATGGTTGGCGGTTCAAGATGCGCAGTAGATGCAGGTTGGATATCCCATGAGAGACAGGTAGGTCAAACAGGTAAAACTGTAAGACCCAAGCTTTACTTGGCATGCGGAATCTCCGGAGCGATTCAGCATCTTGTAGGGATGCAGAATGCTGAACACATAATTGCCATAAACAAAGACAAAAATGCACCCATCTTTGAGGTTGCCCATGTAGGTATAGTAGGTGATGTATTTGAGATAGTGCCACCGCTGATAACATCTCTTAAGGATAAGATGGATACACATTCAAAATTATAAAAAGGAGTTGCCATGACCATTATAGAATCAATCATATTTGCGGCTCTCGTTATCGTTGCCCTTCTCATTTTTATGAGAAGAGTTTATACACTTTTTAATTTCATCTCCCTTGGAAGGTGGGAGGATAGGTTTGATAGACTTTGGGAAAGATTCAAGGGGATGATTTACTATGGTTTTCTCCAGAAAAGGGTTATACAGAAGGCATTTGGCTTAAATCATCTCATGCTTTTCTGGGGCTTTATGGTTTTGTTGCCAATAAATGCAGAATTTGTAATATCTGGTTTGTTTCCCAGGTTTACGCTTGCATTTTTAGGGGATACCCTATATACAATAATGTATTTTCTTGCAGATATAATGTCTGCAATAGTGCTGCTTGCAGTTTTATTCGCCACTATTAGAAGGGTATTCTTCAAACCATACTTTCTCGAATCAACCAAGGAGGCCTATATAATCCTATCAACTGTAGGGCTCCTTATGGTTGCATACTTTGGATTAAACATTACCGAATTGGGGCTCCATGAAGGGTCATCTAAGTCTCTACCCATCTCTGGCGCAATAGCCAATATTATTATCGATAGTTTCAGTTCATCAACCCTTTATATCTTAAATAGAATCTTTTGGTGGGCGCATGCCTCTCTATTCCTCTTTTTCCTAATCTTTATCCCATACAGTAAACACCTTCATATACTTGCCTCCCTGCCAAACTGTTTTTTTAGGGATTTTTCATTCCCCAAATCCTTACCAAGGATGCGTTTTGGCAAGGATACGTCTTATGGTGTTTCCAAGATAAACCAGTTTACCTGGAAAGACCTTCTCGATGTCATTGCATGCACTGAGTGTGGTAGATGCTTGGCATCATGTCCTGCGAATATGTCTGGTAAGGCATTAAACCCAAAAGAGATGATTCACCATCTGAAAAAAAATCTCATGGAAAATGGCTCTCTAATCATCAAATCAAGGCCTTTTGATACCATAGGCAGGGCACCTGAAGATGTCAATGTTTCTATACCTCTCATCGGTAATGGAGATTCGAGTATAATGGAGGAGACAATCTGGGATTGCACAACCTGCGGTGCATGTGTAGAAAATTGCCCTGTATTTATTGAACATTTCCCAAAGTTGCTCCATATGAGAAGGCACCTTGTCATGGAAGAGGTAAAAATCCCTGAGGAATTGGTCTCGTTTTTTGAAAATATAGAGGCCAGATCAAATCCCTGGGGTCTTGCACCAACCGAAAGAGGTAAGTGGGCGCAGAATCTTAATATCCCCATCTTTTCTGCCCATGAGGGACATGAATATCTTATATATGCAGGATGCATGGGGTCTTTTGATACAAGGACAAAAAGGGTTATAACCTCGTTGGTGTCCATTCTTGATAAGGTAGGGATTCAGTATGGCATACTGGGGCAGGAAGAGATGTGTTGCGGCGATGCCATAAGAAGGCTTGGCAACGAATATGTATTCGACAGCATGGCAATAAAAAATGTGAATCTATTTAAAAAAATGGGGGTGAAAAATATAATAACAATCTGCCCTCATTGTTATAATACATTGAAAAATGACTACAAAGCCTATGGTGCTGATTATGAGGTATTCCACCATACAGAGATTCTGAATCAATTGTATAAGCGATACATATTTAAAACAAACAGTGCACTCAAGGATGAACGGGTTGTGTTCCATGACTCATGTTATCTTGCAAGATATAACCATATTATTGAAGAACCACGTAGGCTTATAGAGATGGTAACAGGGAAGCCACCCTTAGAAATGGAAAAGAACAGGAAAGATAGTTTCTGTTGTGGTGCAGGAGGCGGAAGGATGTGGTTAGAAGAGGATGCAAACACAAGGATTAACAGGGAGAGGACCAAACAGGCATTAAAGGAAAATCCCACTATAATCTCTACCTCATGTCCTTTCTGTATCACCATGTTTGAAGATGGACTAAAGGAGATAGAGGGTTCGGAGAATATAAGGGTTATGGATGTATGTGAGCTTGCCTATGAAGGGTTTACAGGCATGAAAGATATCCATGAAGAAAAGCAAAATGAAGAGAAAAGGAGAGTTGCAAATGAATAATAATAATGGATTCATAAGTGATTTTGGGGGGATAAGACCACAAATAGGCGAAGGTGTATATGTAGATATCTCTGTAAGGATCATAGGTAATGTGGTGTTAGATGAGGGTTCAAGTGTATGGCCTATGGCTGTCCTTCGGGCAGACGGCGCTCAGATTCACATAGGAAGGCATGCAGCGATCCTGGATTTTGCCTTTATCGAATCGCCTGAAGGGTTTCCTGTTAATATTGGAGAAGAGGCATTAATAAGCCATGGAGCCATGGTCCACGGCGCACTTATCGAATCAAGGTGTCTTGTTGGTATAGGTGCAATTATTCTGGATGGCGCAGTAATATCCTCTGGAAGCATTATAGGTGCAGGCAGTTTTATAGCTGCAGGGGCCCATATACCACCAAATTCTCTTGTCATGGGAACGCCAGGAAGGGTGGTGAGAGAGGTTAAACCCGGTGAACGAGAAAATCTCATTCAACAGATTAGAACAATTTACAACAAATCGAGAAGATATATGGGCCTCGATTCTCTATAAAGGCAACAAAAATATTTATAGTAAGGAGGGGTATAAAATGAAGGCTATTATTAACAATAATTTCACAGGTTGGCATTTTTTGGCTGCTACGCCCGTAAAAGATAGGTATATGACATTGATTAACAAGGACTATGTATATGAGTTTGCAGATACATCTTATTGCAGCATAATAGGTAAAGATCCTAATGAGGTTTTAAATAATACTCTTGCAGCTATCTGGGGGGACGAAAATTTCCACAAGATAATTAAAGAATGTGTGGATAGGTGTTTTGCCGGTATACCGGTAGATTATGAAGGGTGGTTTTCTATACCCGGCAATGGACATAGATATTATAAGGTACATTATTATCCGTATAAAAGTGAGGATGGAAATACCACCCATGTGATCTCTGCTTTATGGGATATTACAGAGGCAAAAAAGGAGGCAGAGATATTCAATAAATGTAACCCGGTTTTTCTAAAAAGATTACGTAAAAAGCATTTTGGCGTCATCCATTGTGATATAGACGGTAGATTTTTATTTGTAAATAATACCATGGTTGAAAGAACAGGATTTAATCAACAGTGGTTCGCCGAGAAAACTATATATGATTTTGTTATGCCTGAGGAAAAGAACGATGTCTCTTATTGTTTTAATTCATGCCTTAAGGGCAAACAGATACATAATTATGAATTTAGTTACATCAATGCTTTTGGAGAAAAAAATTGGATAAAGACAGACTTTTCACCTGTAAAAGAAAATGGAACAACCAGCAGCATTATAGGCGTTGTCCATGATATTACAAAACTCAAGTTAATGGAAAGGGCATTTCTCAATCAAAGGGCTCAAATGGAGAGCATAATATGCGAATCTCCAATCCCCCAGTTCATGATAGGTAAAGATCACAAGGTGATCTATTGGAATAAGGCACTTGAGGATATAAGAGGCATAACCTCTCGAGAGATGGTAGGGACAAAAAATCACTGGAAGGCATTTTATGAATATGAAAGACCCTGTATGGCAGATTTAATAGTTGATGGGACAGAGATAGAAATCAAAAAATGGTATCATATCAATGAACATAAGGCTAATCCTGTAAGACATTATAAGGCTATGGATTTCTTTAAAACCTTTGGGCCTGGAGGAAGGTGGCTTTATTTTTCTGCGATCCCTGTAAAGGATGCCAGGGGAAATATAATAGGGGCTGTTGAGATGCTTGAAGATGCCACAGATTCAAAAATGGCAGAAGAAACCATAAGGCTTGCTGAACAGAAATGCATGGATATACTAAAGGTAGTGAATCATGAAATGTAAAAAATAAAAATTAAAGGCTTGTCCATATTTTTTTCATGTGGTAAAATGGGTTAAACTTTTGTCCATCATTCAGTAAGATATGGCTGATTTTAAAATTTAAATGGACTACCCAGTTACAAAAAACGTGAACCTCCAGAAGCTTATTGACGAGGTCAAAAACTTACTTGTTGAAAGCGAAAGGAGGTTTCGTTTTCTTTTTGAGCAATCCCCAGACCCTGTGTTTTTAATGGAACAAAATATCATCATCGATTGTAACCACGCTGCTGTAAACTTACTACATTATAAAGATAAAAAACAATTAATCAGTAAGAAACTATTAGAAATTTCAACGGAAATACAATCAAATGGACTTTCTTCTGCGGACAAGGAACAACAATTTTACAAAAGGGTTTTAGAAAAAGGGCATACAAATTTTGAATGGATCTTTCAAACATCTGAAGGTAAACCAGTTTGGGCGGAAGTCTTTATAACCCTTATTCCTGTCAGAGAAAAACTTTTAAATTATGTTGTCTGGCATGATATTACAGAAAAAAAGAAAATAGAGGCCCATCTTAGAGAAACAGAGACAAATTATCAAAGCATTTTTGAGAATGCATTAAATGGAATATTTCAGGTCACCCCTGAAGGTTCTTTTTTAAGGGTAAATAAGGCCTTTATTAAAATGTTCGGCTTTGATTCACTGGATGATATAATAAAAAATTTACCTAACCTGGAGGAACAATACGTTAAACTCAGTGATAGGGCATCGATAAAGGATATATTGGCTACAAAAGGATATGTTGAAGGCTTCGAGACAGAGCTTTATAAGAAAGATAAAAGCATAATTTATGTCTCCATAAATGCCAGGGCAATCAAGGATGATTCAGGAAGGGTTTTATGTCATGAAGGCTTTATAGAAGATATTACAAAACGCAAAGAGGCAGAGATAGCATTTTCAAGGGAAAGGGAGGATTTATATGCCATCCTTAATAACCTTCCCATGGGGGTAATTATAACAGATGTAAACGGTGTTTTTTTGTTTATAAATTTAGAATTCACCAATATTACAGGTTATGCACTTCAAGATGTCCCCACAGGCAGGGAGTGGTTTAAAAAGGCGTATCCTGATAGACAATATAGATATAAAGTATATGAATTTTGGCGAGATAGGGTTCTTTCCAAAAGCAGAGAATGGTTTGAAGAAGAATTTACAATACAGTGTAAAAATGGAGAAAAAAAGGATATAGAGTTTAGGTCCATAATTCTCAAGGAATACATCATTACCATTTTAGTTGATGTTACTGAGCAAAAAAGGGCAGAAACAGCCTTAAAGATAAGTGAAGAAAAATTTAGACTCTTGTTTGAAAAATCAACCGACCCAATATTGTTGCTAAATAAAAAAAGACATATTATTGACTGTAATGAGTCAGCCCTTAATCTTTTACAGTATAGAAGCAAAGAAGATTTGATTGGGTTAAACCCTACAGATATCTCACCGGATTTACAGCCTGGAGGAGAAAAATCATCTGAAAAGGCGAGAAAGCTCATGCGAAAGGCTTTAAGGCAGGGGACAAGTCATTTTGAATGGATGCTCAAACGCATGGATGGCGAAAATGTTCTTGTGGAAGGTTCATTCTCAGTCATTATGCTGGCAGGTGAACCGGTTTTGTTTACTGTATGGAGAGACATAACCCAACGTAGGCGTGCAGAGGAGGCCTTAAAAAAGGCAGAAGAAAATTACAGAATGATATTTGAAAACGCCATGGAAGGCATCTTTCAGACGACCCCTGAAGGACGCATATTAAATGCCAACCATGCCTTTGCCCGTTTATTTGGATTTGAGACACCTGAAGAGATTATGGCATCCATTAATGACGTAGGGCATGATCTTTATGTGAATCCCTCCAGAAGAGATGAGCTAAAACGCCTTCTTGATAAGGCTGGTTATGTAAACAACTTTGAGGTGCAGTGTCGAAGAAAGGACGGCAAATTGATATGGGTGAATACAAACATGAGGGTAGTAGTCAATCGCTCGAAAGGGATCAATTATTTTGAAGGGACTATGGTGGATATAACAGAGCGTAAAACAATCCTTGAAGAACTCGCCATAAAATCCCGAAGTCTCGAGGAGGCAAATGCAGCCCTAAATGTTTTATTAAAACGACGGGAACAGGATATGATGGAGCTGGAAGAAAAGATTGTCAACAATATAAAGGAGCTTGTCCTGCCTTATATTGAAAAACTTAAAGCCTTCAAGCATTATACCAATGAGGCCTTGATAGAGATCATAGAAAATAACCTTAATGAGGTAGTATCACCTTTTATTAAAAGACTGACCTCAAGGTATCTAAATTTTACCCCCTGTGAGATTAGGGTGGCAGATATGATAAAAAAGGGTAAAACAACCAAAGAGATTTCTCAAGTCCTCGGACTTTCCACCAGGACAGTGGACATACATCGTTATAATATAAGAAAGAAACTAAATCTTGTTAAAAAGAAGGTAAATCTTCAAACATATCTCCATACCTTCACAGGATAATGGATTTCATAAAAAAAGATATATTATTTACAAAACAGAGAGGTTTATAAGAAGGTCAAATCCTTTCAATATATATTGATGGGTTAATTGATATACACCTTAAGACCTTATCTCTTTCAAATCCTGCCTCTGTAAGGATCTTTGCTGACTCAACTATTAACATGGAACCCCCAAGGATTTTGTTGTTTTTATTAACTACAGGGGCTGCTGACCCTGTATATTTTACAGCATCAGAAACAATGATGATGCGGTCAGGGTTTTTTATCCTGAATATCATCTCTAAGGTCTTTATATGAAGGTGGTATGGGTCTGCAATGACCTCTATAAAGACATCTTGGTTTATAAGGCCAAAACCTGCCATGCCCGGTTCCCTGTGATGTATGGGGCTTGTGGCATTGAATATATGGGTTATGCCTTTTGCCCCAGCCTTAAAACCTTCCTCTGCCTCATGATATTTTGCCTCTGAATGCCCCATACTAACCGTAATACCCATATGGACCATCTTTTTTATAAGCCCTATGCTGCCATTCAACTCAGGGGCAATGGTAATGAGCCTTATGAAATCCACAAAACCATCTATGAGCATTTCAAGATGATATTCCTTAGGGACAAGGAATGCCTTTTTATCAAGGGCACCTGCCTTTTTTGTATTGAGAAACGGCCCTTCAAGATGGATACCCAATATCTCGGCAGCACCTTCCTTTCCCGCAGACCTCTGTATTTGCATTGCCTGGACAATATTTTCCATATCCTTACGCATTTTATCTATGCCTCTGGGATAAACAGTGGGCAGAAATCCCGCTATATTGTTTTCTCCCAGAAAACCGGCTATCTTTAAGATATCCTGAGCAGATGCATCTCTTGTATCAAAACCCTTAAAACCGTGGATATGGACATCGATAAGCTCCATAAAACGAGCTATCCTATCCTGATCCTTGGGTCTGCAACTGCATATAGGATGTCTGAAAGGAGGTTTCCAAGGAGCGTTAAAAATGCACCTATAACAAGGATACCCATAATGGTGGGATAGTCCCTTGCCATGACACTCATGTAGAAGAGTTGTCCCATTCCAGGTATGGAGAAGATACTTTCAAAGATAACGCTGCCGCCTATGAGCCCCGGGACAGATAGTCCTATAATGGTGATGACCGGTAACAGGGCATTTCTTAAGGCATGTTTTTTAAGAACCATATTTTCAGGCAGGCCCTTTGCATAGGCAGTAGTTATATATTCTTGCCTTAGAACCTCAAGGAGACTACTCTTCATATATCTCGATATGCCTGCAAGACCTCCAAAGGCAGATATACCCACAGGAAGAATGAGATGTCTTGCCACATCCAGTATCTTTTCGAAAAATGATAATTCATGGAAATTAAAGGATTTTAAACCTGATATGGGCAATATCTCCAGATATACCCCAAAAAACATCATTAGCAGTAAGGCAAGCCAGAATGTAGGTGCTGCATAGCCGGCAAATACAAAGGCAGTGAGCACCTTGTCTATGGTGGTATCCTTATGCTTTGCACAGTAAATACCAATAGGTATGCCTATAATAAAGATGAGCACCATGGATATGAGATTGATGGATATGGTGACAGGTATCCTCTCCTTTATCTTATCTATGACCGGCCTTCTATCAGAGGCAAAGGATATACCGAAATCGAGCTTGACAATTCTTTTAAGCCACATGTAATACTGGACATAGAGGGGTTTGTCCAGTCCATAATATGCCCTTATCCTTTCTCTTACCTCCTTTGTGACCTTAGGATTCATCTCTGCTTCAATGACACCGGGCTCACCAGGGGTAAGATGGATTACAATAAAGGATATAAGCGTGATACCTAAAAGCATGGGTATCATAAAGAGAAGTCTTTTTATGAGATAGCGTAGCATTATTGCTTATACCTCATTTGTCTTTCCGGGACATACCATTTTATGAAATTATACATGAGTCCTGCAGGGGCAGGTTCTATGCCTTTGAAACGTTTGTGTATGGCCACATTAGCATAGGGCACAAATAAAAATGTATATGGCTGTTCCTCGGCAAGTATCTCTTGTATCCTGTAATAGTATCTCTTTCTCTCCTCCATATTCAAGGTATGCCTTGCCTTAACAAGGAGTTCGTCTACCTCTTTGTTTTCAAAGGATATAAAGTTGAGTTCCTTTTTCCCCTGTTTGGAAGAGTGCCATATATCGAATATATCAGGGTCATGGGGGACGCTCCAACCGAGGATCACTGCCTCGAAGTTACGTTTATCAATAAATTCGTTTACAAAACTTGCCCACTCTATAACCCTGATCTTGACCCTTATCCCTATCTCAGATAGCCTTTTCTGGATTAGTTCTGCACACTTTATCCTCACATCATTGCCTTGATTGACCAGGACTGTGAATTCAAAGGGTAGGCCATGCTTATAAAGGATATTGTCCTTACCCATATTAAACCCTGCCTCTTTTAAAAGTTCTTTTGCCTTTTCCTTATCATAGGGATATCTCTTTACATTGCCATTATAGGCCCACATATCGGGTTTATAAGGACCGTTTGCCTCAACCCCCTGCCCCATGAGTATCCCGTCTATGATCTCTTTTTTATTAATACCATAGCTTATAGCCTGCCTCACCCTTTTATCTTTAAAGAACTGGTGTTTGAGGTTATATCCAAGATATACATACCCAAAGGATAGGTATCTGAATTTATTGAATTCTCTCTTGAAGGCAGGATAATCTGTCTGCCTTACTGCCTGTAGAGGCGTAAGACCCATCATATCTATACCATATCTTTTGAGTTCTAAAAACATGGTGGCGCTATCGGGTATGATCCTCATTATGTAGCGATCTATATAGGGTCTACCTTCAAAGTAATCCTCATTGGCCACAAGGACGATCCTTTCTCCGGGGATCCATTCATAGAATTTATACGGGCCTGTGCCTATAGGCCTTCTGGCAAGGGCAGAGGTGGTGATATCTTTCCCTTCTAAAAGATGTCGAGGCAGAATAGCCGTTGACCAGCTTATAAGACCAGGAGCAAAAGGCTTGCTATACCTTACCTGAAATGTATAATCATCTATTACCTTTGCCTCCTTCACCAGGAGAAAATCCCCTGAATAGGCAGTAGGTGTCTTTGGATTTATAATGAGCTTGTATGTAAACATGACATCATGGGCAGTAAAAGGTGTGCCATCATGCCATTTCACACCCTTTCTGAGATGAAATGTAATAGTTAAATTATCCTTTGATATATCCCATGATTCTGCCAGATTACCTACTATACGGAGATTTTTGTCGTATTTAACAAGGCCGTTATATATAAAAGAGGCCACCTCATGGGATGGGCTGTCTGTTGCAAGGATCGGTATTAGGTTAGATGGTTCTCCAATGGATGCAGTAATGATTGTATCACCATGGGCAGGAGTGCCTTTTTCCTCATAAAAACCAGGGTCTTTGGCACTTGAGCATGATAGACAAAAAAAGATAAGGGGTATCAAAAGGATGTATTTCTTTATGGTCATAGTGTTTTGGTTATTGTAACAGAGGTAAAAGTTAAAGTAAAGAAGGCCAAGGTTGTTGTAAGGCATTTTATAAAAACAACAAGGCAGGCACCTTTTATGGGAAAATCTTTATCTTCACATTCAACCTCCTACTAATAATATGTGTTATAAAATTTATATAAACGGGTTTTACCCGTTAAAGACGGACAGGCAGGAGAACTACATTCCACCTGGGTCAATGAACCCTTAACGGAGTCTGTTCCCTGCCTCCCAA
>Ga0067045_1027458_pt1 | contig 124420 bp, 100 predicted proteins | sample TerdegcTABiofilm_FD_59184 | JGI IMG/M metagenome (GOLD analysis project Ga0067045, IMG submission 59184) | Combined Assembly of (Gp0054472, Gp0054536) Wastewater bioreactor microbial communities from Singapore -Terephthalate degrading...
GAACGATTAGAATTTTGTTAATAAGCTGAGTGCATGCCTCGCTGGAAATAAAAATTAATTATTAACTTAAAACTTTAAAAGCCATGAAAAACTTAGAACTTACCTTGATGGGTGTTCATGAGATGAGCACTCTTGAAATGAAAGAGACCGACGGTGGATTTATCTGGTTACTTGTTGTGGCCGGTGCATTACTGTTGGGGACTGCCAGTTGTACCATAAATGTAAATACACAAATCGGAGGTCAAAACAATGTAATTAATAGTACACAAGCTATAGACACATCCTTTAATGGGGTCAGTGTTGATAGTACATTAAACGGAAATAGCGTTGGGACATCGTTAGCACCGGTTCAAAAATGAGAAAATTTATTAATAATCTTAAAGCAGGTGCTAAACAGGCACCTGCATTTTTAATTGCTATCTATTTTTTACTAATCATTTTAGACCTGTATACCACTTATCTTGCATCACCTGATCTTAAACTTGAAGATAATTTTATTATTAAAGAACTTAATCTTAACTGGCCTGAAATTATCTTTCTGGCCGGGCTTTTTACTATTATTTTAGTAATTTGCTTTTTGTGGGCATTATATTATTTAAATAAATTTTATATTGATTATAATTATAAGAAAAACAAACATATAGAATGGAAGATTGTTCTTTGTATTATTATTTTAACAACATTTTACTCTCACTTATTATATTCTTTTTTTATAGTTGTAAATAACTATCTCAGTTATGTTTTTTTATATAAAATAGAAAACATCTTCAGCAAAATTGCTGATTTATATATAAATAATATGATTCTGGGAAGGGGATATATTTACAGGTGCTTAATGATTTTTTCCGTTTTAATTGGGTTTACGATTTCACTAATTAAAATTTACAGAATTAAAAAGATAAGGATGTGATCTGTTCGGCATAAACAGGATGCTCATAAATAAATAAAAAACTTTTATTTTGATCTTATATATTAATTGAGTATTAGTTTGACCCTCTTTTAATTATTGCTTCTTTATTGTATATGAATAAAAATATTTTTCAGTTTAAAACCTGTGAAAATAAATCATCTGCTTTTTTAATTCCTTTATACTTTCTATTTGTATGCTCTGATCTTTATACAACCTGGCTTGCTTCTCCGGGGTTTGAATATGAGTCCAATTATTTAATAAAGTACTTAAGTTTCGCACTTGTTTATAATATACATATAGTTAAATGGTTATTTGTACCATTTGTTTTGCTATATAGTTGATAGTCAATTTGCTAAATGTTCCATTTTCTGATTTTTTTGTTATGCTGCCAGTTTCTTGTTTGTGGGGTTAAGGATGATTGCCAGTTTCTCATAAGTCTTCTCATCATTTATTATTCTTTCCAGAAGTTGTTCTTCGTCTATTTCAATAAATACAGTTTCAATTAATTTCAACAATTCTATTAAAAGTCCCCATATTCTTTCATTAAGTCTATGATTTATTATACTGTCCTTTATTCCGTCAAATAATGCCCCCATTGATTCATAATGGTCAAATCTGTATCTTAATGTCAATAGTATATGCTGTATAAGGGTTATGGTGGTATCTGCTATCTGTGCATCAAAATCATTCGATTGACAATTACCCAGTCCCAACAGCTGACGGGCTTCTTTAAAAAACACTTCAATGGACCATCTGATCTGATAAATCTCAATCATTTTGATAAAACTCAAACTTACATTGGTGGTGATGAAAACTTTCCATTTGCCGTTTTTACCTTGTTTGCTGAAGAACAGTTTTATCTGCTTTCCTTTGAACCCAACAATAGCCTCTTTGTAATATAATCCCAGTTTCCTGCATCTCCTTGCTTTGCCAAGCAGATTACCGATCTGACTGTATGTGAAAAAACCTCCCATAAATTCAAATTTGGTTTTGGGTGTTTTGTACATCCCAATCAAATGGGTTACCTGGTGTTTTACATTCAACACTGCATCAATAAATGCATCACATGTAAACCAACTGTCCATCAGTAGATAATCAACCTTAAATCCCTGTGCAATAGCACGTGAAAACATTTTTAATGCACTTTCTATCTTCCCTGTGTCAGCTTCTTTTGACCGTTCATAAGAATGAGTACCGGCAGCTCGTTTTTTCCTGTACTGCTTCTTTAATTCTTTTTTCTTCAGTCCAAAAGGCTTTTCTTTATTCCTGCCCTTTTCTCTGTGCAGAGAAAAATCAACCGGAATGAAAGAGGTACCATCCCAATATCCCATCAACAACATCTTAAACCCAAGGATAAATCTGCCGGTAACATGGTCCCATACCCTTGATACCTTCTCTATATACCTTCCTGTTTTGGCCAGAAGAGTATCATCAAAAACAAGACATTTAATGAATCCGGTTTTCTCTCCATATTCTTCAGTACATTTCTTGAACTTCGTTGCAAATAGCCATAATACCAGTCGCCAGCATATGGATGGATTATTTTTCAGTCTGTAAAACGCATCCTTACGGGCTTTTATATGTTGCCCTATATAGCTGTTTAACATGGAATTAACTGTATATGTCCCAATAAATCCAACTGAAATGAGTATTGAAAATATAGCTTCAAAACTATATCCTCTCATTTTAAAAGGATCCAGACATTTGCACAAACCAGAAAAGGAGAAACATTTCAAAGAACCTAAAATAAAATCCGGTTCAAGCCACCTATGGGTAAAACCGTTTTTTAATTCCGAAATTTTATTAATATCTTTACTCTGCAGCATGGTTGTATGTTTTGGAAAACATTGTCAATATACTCAAAAACAGTATATTAACTTACAACTCATGCTGCATTTTTTAACAATTTTTATTTGGTTTTCAACATTTTAAAGAACTGCGAAACTTGAGTAAAGTATTTAAAACCTGACTGGGAGGAGGTGATTCTTTTCGCATTATTATGGACTGTCATTCTGAGCATACTGTTTGTGGTTTTTTCGAAAAGGATAATACTTATTTTAAAAAATCAGGAAAGCCACAATATAGAGAAAGGGAGATTAATAAAGAAGATTTTACCGGGCTATCTGATTACGGGTATTTTTTTCTCCCATCTCTTTATTTCAATATTTGTTACAATTAATAATCTATTAAATTACATTTATTTATATAAAAAGGATAGTTTGCTTATAAATGTGGCAACCCAGTATGTAAAACTCCAGACCTTTTTTTATCCTGATTATTTTCTCTATACACAGATATTGATGATAATTTCGGGATTTATTTTCGCAGGTGCAAGAATTAAGAGAATCAGTGAAAAGTTAAATGCTTAAAAAGCTTTTAGTTGTTATATCTATGCTCCATGTTTAAATCAAAAACCCCGGATAAACTTTTAACTTATCCGGGGTTGCAGGGCCTGCGTTCTGAACGAACCACTGTTCGGGGCGAACATCAATTAAGGATGAGATCTAACGGCATAGCATGCCGTGGGTCTGCTAAAACCTGTGGTTTGAATGTTGAGATGTGGCTCGTTCAAACGAGGATTTGCAGCTTTCCCATACATTATTCCAGATACCATCTTATGCCATTAATTTAAATTCCATGGATCAATTTTAAAAACAGGCGGGGACAAAAAATTCATCAACTGAATTTTTTTAATAACATGTTTTTAAACATTTTTTAACACGTACGACATAAGATAATAATCAAAAATAAGCGGATAGCCTTCCTGCCTCAGCTCTCTGATGTGGCGTTTGACGGTTCTTTCGCTTATTTCAAAACGTTGTGCCAGATCGGCTGGATTACCTGCAGCTTTAAGACGGCAAAGCTGCAAAATACGACTTTTAAGCATAGCTTTTTCATGCTTTGTCATAGAATTGAATTTTAAAGATCAGACATTGACTTTATCATTTAAATGTAATAAAAAAGTCTATGATTCCAAATAAATTATTAAGAAATTAAGAAAAAAATATTTCTTTCTTCAACCTTTAGAAATCAAAAATTTAGGAAGGTTAAGTGAAAAAAATCACAATAAAGAAAATCTCAAGTCGAAATTTTCTTATAAAAATGATGTTTCAGTGCAAAAAAGTAGCACTCAGTTGATGTCTTTTCTTCCGGTATTTATTATAAAAACATCCATATTGGGGAGTTGATTCCGCAGTTCATAAAGGCGGGAGAGATTTACCACCCCTATGACGTAATTACAGGTATTACTGTGGTATTGTTCTGATATCTCTTCAAAATTGAAAAGTTCTTTATCACTTTCATTTTTATAGCGCAGGTATATTTCAATTCTGAAATCGCGGGTATAATTAGTTACTGTGCCCTGCTGGTACTTTTTATATTCGTACCGGTATCCGTATGAAAGGGCGGAAATATCCGACAATACGGCACTGCCTGTAGCATGTCCTCCGGCTCCCTTGCCGCTGAAAAACTGCTTGTCGGCAAATGCTGCTTCAGTAATTATGCCGTTGTATTCGTAATCGACATTAAACAAATATTTGTCGGATGAGATAAACCTTGGCAGAACATAACTTGTTATTGTGTTATCGTTTGTTTTTCCAACATAAGGAACAAGCTTTATTTTAAATCCTTTTTCCTTTGCATACCGTATATCAAACTTTGAGATATTTCGTATTCCGTAATGGAAAACTTCTTCAGGCTCCAGAAAGAGACCGTAAGCATGACCTGTGATAATGCAGAGTTTGAATTTAGCATCAAAACCATCAATATCGAGAGAGGGGTCCTTTTCAGCAAAGCCAAGTTCAATAGCTTCATTTAAGGCCTGTGAGAAAGGGATATTTTCGTTATGCATCTTTGTAAGGATGTAATTTGTGGAACCGTTAAGGATGCCCCTCAGGGAATGCAGCAGTTCGTTATCGTAATATTCTTCAAGATTTCTTATTATCGGTATGCTTGCTCCGGCAGATGCCTCATACAAAAATGAGACATTATATTTTTCCTGCATTTCGACAAGTTCCCTGAAGTGATTGGCAATCATTGTCTTGTTGGCAGATACGACATGTTTGCCTTTTCTCATGGCTTCGGTTACTATTTCATAAGCGGCGTTAGGGTCGTTGATGAGTTCAACAACAAGATTTATCGAATCATCATTAAGAATGTCGTATCTGTTAAATGTGAAATGTTCCATCGGAATCCGTCTTTTTTTGGCAGGGTCTTTTACACAGATTCTAACAATATCTGCCTTAAAGCCGCAACTGCTGTTGAGCACATCGTGCAGGCCCTGGCCTACTACACCGTATCCGAAGAGTCCGATTCTGAGTTTTTGCCGTGTTGTCATATTTTATAAAAGTTATTTATTGCCAGAATTTTTTAAGTAAATCACTCACCTGTTTTGTTTCGATGAGAAAACCATCGTGACCGTAGAAAGAGTCTATCTCTTCATATCTTCCGTCGGGCACGTTTTCAGCTACAAATTTCTGTTCGCTTACAGGATACAGGATGTCTGATTTAATGCCGATGCAGAGGGTTTTTGCTTTTACCTGTGAGAGGGCTTTTATCACTCCACCACGGTTTCGTCCGACGTTATGACTGTCGGAAAGCTGGGTAAGTCTGTAGTATGACCATACATTAAACCGTTTCACCAGTTTGTCGCCCTGGTAATCCTGATAAGAAGAAGCCCTGAAGGAGGTTATTTTTTCATCGTCTGTTTCGGCCTGTGTAGTATTGTAAGCATAGGGGGTCCGGTAACTCAGAAGGCCAATTGACCTTGCTGCTCTCAGACCTTTTTTCCCCCCTTCCGGGTCATGGTTATAAAAGGTCTGATCGGCTTCAATTGCAAGTCTCTGCGACTCGTTAAATGCTATTGCCCATGGCGACTGCCGGGCACTTGAAGCTATAAAAACAAGATTTTTTATCAGGTCGGGAAACATTATACTGTATTCCAGAGCCTGATAGCCTCCTATGCTTGCCCCGATAATAGTATGTATTTGTTTTATGCCAAGATGTTTACGAACAATTTCATGAACCATCACAAGGTCCCGGACCGTAATAAGAGGGAAATCGTTAAACCAGGGTTCGCCGGTGGCGGGATTGATTGAAAGAGGACCGGTTGTACCGTAACAGGAACCTAAAATATTTACACACACGGTGAAGTATTTTTCAGTATCGAAGGCAAGCCCTTCACCGACCATGCCCGGCCACCAGGCTGTTACGTCGGAACTTGCAGTAAGAGCATGGCAAACCCAGATGACATTGTCGGCGGTTTCGTTCAGCTTGCCCCATGTGTCATAAGCTATCTCAAGTTCGCTGAATGTGTAACCTGTTTCAGTTGTGAACGGTTCCCTGTGTCTGAGAATTTTCATGCAAGAGTTTTTCTTATTGCCTGGTCAAAATCTTCAATTATGTCATCTATATGTTCGAGACCGACCGACACTCTGAAGAGGCCGGGTTCTATGCCTGCTTTCTTCTGGTCTTCCTCCGAAAGCTGGCGGTGTGTTGTTACCGACGGTTGTATGATTAGTGTTTTTGCATCCCCAACATTGGCCAGGTGGCTTACGAGCCTGAGATGTTCGACGAGTTTTGAAGCCTTATCGCGGTTTGTTCTGAGCACAAAACTCAGTACTGCGCCTGCTCCGCGGGGCAGATATTTTTTTGCCAGATTATAATACGGGCTGCTTTCGAGTCCTGGGTAATTGACCTTTTCGACATAAGGATTTGATTCAAGCCACCGGGCAAGAGCGAGGGTATTTTCAACATGTCTTTCCATACGCAGGGATAATGTTTCGAGCCCGAGCAGTAAAAGAAAAGCGTTGAAAGGGCTCAGACATGCTCCGATATCGCGCAGGCCCTCTACCCGTGCCTTTACGATAAAGGCAATGTTGCCGCTTTCCGATTGTGGTGAAAACTCATCGGCAAAAACCAGTCCGTGATATCCCGGTGAGGGTTCGGTTAATGCCGGATACTTTCCGTTTTTCCAGTTGAAGTTACCTGCGTCAACGATTACGCCGCCGATGCTTGTACCATGACCGCCGATCCATTTTGTTGCCGAATGGAGTACAATGTTTACTCCGTAATCAATCGGGCGGCACAGGAAACCGCAACCGGCAAATGTATTGTCAACTATTAACACTATCCCATGCTTTTGCGCGAGGGCAGCCAGAGCCTCGAAGTCTGGAATATTGAACCCCGGGTTGCCTATTGTTTCGACATATAGTGCCTTTGTATTGTCGTCAATAAGTTTTTCGAAAGATTCAGGTTCAAGGTCGGGGGCAATACGCACTTCAATGCCCAGTCCCGGCAGAGTTACCCTGAACTGGTTGAATGTTCCGCCATAGAGGTAAGGAGAACTGACAATGTTTTCACCCGGCCTGACAATTGTTGTAAGCGCTATAAACTGGGCAGCATGCCCCGATGAAAGTGCAAGTGCCCCGGCCCCGCCTTCAAGTGCGGCAACACGGCGTTCAAAAATATCAACTGTCGGATTGTTTATCCTTGAATAAATATATCCCGATTCCTTTAAGTCGAAAAGATCCGCAGCATGCTGTGCACTTCTGAAAATATATGAACTGGTCTGGTAGATCGGAACCGCTCTCGAAAGTGTTTCATTATCAGGTATATGACCTGCATGTATCTGTAATGTTTCGAATTTTAATGTCTCTTTTCCCATGATTTTTTAATTTTTGATTATAAAACAGTTATTCAACAGATTATAATTTACCTGCTGTTCAGGAGATCCTGTTCACTTATTTTTAAGTGGCTGTATGGCAGGAAGGATCTCTACCGACGCATGCACATAGGCATGAGCGGCATTGTGAAGTTTTTGTGAGTCAGATGAATTGAGTTCATGGTTCCCGTGTTTTATTTTATCATCTCCCGGTATCCGGGATTAGGTATTGGCACCTTCATCACGGCATAAGTTGTCGGGATGGGTTGCCAGGGTTTCACAGAGCCTAATCTCTCCACCCTTCTTAATAAAATCAAACACCCTTTTGAAAAGAAAGAATATTTGATTAACACAGGCAAAAGTAAAAAAACATTTTTAAAACCGCAAAATTATCATTGCTGTTTAAGCATTTTTTCTTTCCGACTTTATATTCTTAACCAAAATACCTGCCGGGTATTTGTTTTTGATAATAATTTTAAACGGGGTAATTTTTTGGCAATTAAATTTTCGCTTCTGTCTGAATTTTTGTTTACAGAATAAAATTATAAACCACAAAAGTCCAGAAGCAACAGGGAAGTCTTTAAGGGCGGCAACTTCGTTTGTGAAAATATTCCTACTTTTGCCATAATAAAAAATCTTTCTGATGCAGAACAATCTAAGCATATATAACAGTTTAACGCGCAGGAAGGAAAAGTTTGAACCGTTGAATCCGCCTTTTGTCGGTATGTATGTTTGCGGACCAACGGTATACAGTGATGCACATCTCGGACATGCCCGACCTGCAATAGTTTTTGATCTTCTTTACCGGTATCTTCAGCATCTGGGGTACAGGGTCAGATATGTAAGAAATATAACCGATGTTGGTCATCTGCAGGATGAAGAGGCTGATGAGGGTGAAGACAAGATTATAAGGCAGGCAAAAAAAGAAAAACTGGAGCCGATGGAGGTGGTTCAGAAATACATGAACACCTATCACCGGAATATGAATCAGTTGAATGTTTTACCTCCTTCAATAGAGCCTCGGGCTACGGGACACATTATTGAACAGCAGGAATTTGTGAAAAAGTTGCTGCAGTCGGGTTTTGCTTATGAAGCCAACGGTTCGGTCTATTTTGATGTGGTAAAGTATAATGAACGGTTTAATTACGGAAAGCTTTCAGGGCGGGTACTTGATGAGCTCCTGCAGGAATCGCGCGAGCTTGAAGGAAGGGAGGATAAAAGAAGCCCGTTTGATTTCGCTTTGTGGAAGAAGGCCGACCCCGGACATCTGATGAAGTGGCCTTCGCCATGGAGTGAAGGCTATCCCGGGTGGCACCTTGAGTGTTCAACAATGAGCATAAAATATCTGGGTGAGGTGTTCGACATTCACGGAGGAGGCATGGACCTTATGTTTCCGCATCATGAGTGTGAAATAGCACAGTCGGCAGCGGCTCTGGGGAAAGAGTCGGTAAGGTACTGGATTCATAACAACATGATTACCATTAATGGACAGAAAATGGCAAGGTCGCTGGGAAATTTCATTACTCTCGATGAGATTTTCACCGGTCGCCATCCACTCCTTGAGCAAGCTTACAGTCCTATGACAGTGAGGTTTTTCATCCTTCAGGCGCATTACCGCAGTACCCTTGATTTCTCAAACGAAGCTTTGAAAAGTGCAGAAAAAGGCCTCGAAAGGCTGATGAAAGCTTTCACCACACTCAACAGTCTGAAACCTTCAACCGATTCAACTGTAAATATCGAAGAAATAAAGGCAAAGTGCTATGAGGCACTTGATGATGATTTGAACAGCCCGGTACTTCTGGCTCACCTTTTTGAAGCGGTTAAGCTTATAAATTCGGCGAAAGAAGGAACGGAAAAAATGACGGCAGATGATATTGCAAAGATGAAGCAACTCTTTTCGGTTTTTGTGAATGACATTCTGGGGCTTTTTGATGAGTCGGCCGGCAGGGGAAATGAAAAGATTGTCAGCGGACTTATGAAGCTGATTCTGGATATAAGGAATGAAGCAAGGATGAAAAAGGATTTTGCAACATCCGACAGAATCAGGCAGGAACTGGGCAGGCTCGGAATTACGGTAAGGGATCTGAAAGATGGTGCTGAGTGGGAGATTGAATAATTATGCCTTTGATGGACAGGGAGATAAAGCCATACCGTTCTTCTGTAGTTTATATCGGTTCCGTTCCGCTCGGAGGGGATTGGCCCATCCGTATTCAGTCAATGACAAATACCGATACTCTTGATACCGGGGCTTCGGTTGCGCAATGCATAAGAATAATCGAGGCGGGAGCAGATTTCGTGAGACTTGCCGCACAGAGTACAAAGGAAGCGAGGAATCTTGAAAACATTAAGAAAGAACTTTTAAAAGCCGGCTACAACACACCTCTGATTGCGGATATTCATTTTAATCCTGCTGCTGCTGAAGTGGCAGCGGCAATTGTTGAGAAAGTGAGGATCAACCCGGGCAATTATGCCGACAGGAGAACATCACAGGGGAAGATTCTTTCCGACAGGGAATACCGGGAGGAGCTGGAAAGAATCCATGCCAGACTCCTTCCTCTTATAAATATATGCCACAGAAACAATACCGCAATCCGCATCGGCGTTAACCACGGTTCGCTCTCCGCAAGAATAATTGAACGGTATGGAAATACACCGCAGGGTATGGTTTTCTCGGCAATGGAGTTCATAGAGATTTTCAGGTCCGAGAATTTCCATCGTCTGGTGATTTCGATGAAATCGTCCGATACAGCGGTTATGATTGAAGCCAACCGGTTGCTCGTAAAGATGATGCAGGAAGAAGGTTTCTCTTATCCTGTTCACCTTGGGGTGACAGAAGCAGGTGAAGGAGAGGACGGTATAGTCAGGTCTGCTGCCGGAATAGGCACCCTGCTGGCTGAAGGCATCGGAGATACAATCAGGGTTTCACTCACGGATGATCCAGAGAAAGAGATACCCGTTGCAAAGATGCTGGCGGAATTTTTGACCCGTGGTATAGCTGATTCAAGGGTTAAGTATGCGTCTGCACAGGGCAATGTGCCGGTGCGTCCAAAACCCCTGCGGAAAGTCAACGGTCCCATAGTGATGCTTAACATGACCCGTTATCCGGAACCCGATATCAATTCATTCAGGGAAGCAGGGTTCAATGTTGATACATCAAAAGGAGAAATAACAGGAGGAGACAATACTCCTGATCTGATTATGGCTTCACAATGCCCTGATATCATACCTTCTCCCGCCTGCGTGGCAGTTCCTTTTAAAATATGGCTTAAAAACAGAGGAAGGAACAACCTTTATCCTGCTTTTTCACCCGATACATGGCCGGGAAAGGAGGCATCTTCACCGGATCTGAACGTGATTTTTACGGACTCCCATACCGATATATCCATGCTTGAAAAAATTGATCCTTCATCCTCGGTTCTTGTATTTACTTACAGGATATCGGAAAACATGTTTGCACCGGATGATTTTTTAAAGAGCCTTTACAGTAAAAATCTTGAATATAACGTGATATTGAATCCGGTTTTTGAAAATGAAAAAACCGAAGAATTACGGGTCAAAGCACCGGCGGTACTTGGCGGTTATCTGAATGATGGGCTAATATCCGGAATTTCAATTACTTCTCTGGCAGGGGTCAACCCGGGGGAAATTAATTCATTGTGTTTTTCAATTCTTCAATGTACTGGAACAAGGGTAACGCGAACCATATATATTTCATGTCCTACATGCGGAAGGACAAAGTTTAACCTTCCTGAGGTTTTGAGGAAGGTAAAGGAAAGGACTTCTCATTTTAAAGGGTTAAAGATTGCCGTAATGGGTTGTGTGGTAAACGGGCCGGGAGAGATGGCGGGTGCTGACTGGGGATATGTGGGAGCCTCGGAAGGCAAAGTAAACATTTACAAGGGCACTGTGCCGGTTCTGAAAAACATAAGCGAAGAAAAAGCAATAGATGAACTGCTCAGACTTATTGAAGAAGATCAGGCGAGCCGGTAATCGAGCTGTTTCTTTTGAATGTCGGCCCTGACAACTTCAACATTTACCCTGTCGCCGAGTCTGAATTCCTTTTTTGTGTATCTGCCCCTCAGACAATAATTACTTTCGTCGTATTCGTAAAAGTCATCGTCGAGGTCGCGGATATGTATCATGCCTTCACATTGATTTTCAATTATTTCAACATAAATTCCCCATTCGGTCACGCCGGAAATTACCCCTTCGTAAATTTTACCGATTTTATCGGCCATAAACTCCACCTGTTTGTATTTAATTGATGCTCTTTCGGCTTCCATGGCGACACGTTCCATTTTCGAAGAGTGTTCGCACGCTTTTTCGTATTTTTCTTTACTGCCCGGATTTTCTTTATTAAGATACATTGTCAGGAGGCGGTGAACCATCATGTCGGGATAGCGTCGTATGGGTGAGGTGAAGTGGGTGTAATATCTGAAAGAGAGACCGTAATGACCTATATTGTCAGTAGAATAGGCCGCTTTTGCCATAGAACGGATTGCAAGTGTCTCGATTATATTCTGTTCGTTTGTTCCCACTGCCTGGCTGAGCAGCCGGTTCATGGCTTTTGGCAGGTTATTGATATTGCTGACTTCGAGTTTATATCCGAAACGCTGTATGAAATGGACGAATGAATCGAGTTTTTCCGGGTCGGGTTTATCGTGTATACGGTAAACAAAGGTTTTTCCTTTAAGTTTTTTCCCGACGAATTCAGCAACTCTTCTGTTTGCAAGCAGCATGAATTCTTCTATCAGCTGGTTGGCAGTACCCATATCCCTGAATTTTATGGCCAGAGGTTTACCATGTTCGTCGAGGTCGAACTGAACTTCTATTCTTTCAAAGAAGAACGAGCCGGCGGCGAACCTGTTTTTTCTGAGTATCTGTGCTAGTCGGTTAAGTACCAGAAGCTGGTCTTTCATGTCACCCTCTCCGGTGTCGATTATTTTCTGCGCTTCGCTGTATGAAAATCTCCGGTCGGATCTTATTATTGTCCGGCCAAACCATTCTGAGAGAATTTCCGCATTGTCGTTCATTTCCAGAACAACGGAATAGGTTAGTTTATCTTCATGCGGATTTAGAGAGCAGACATGATTTGAAAGTTTTTCGGGGAGCATTGGAACAACCCTGTCTACCAGGTATACCGATGTAGCTCTCTGGCGTGCTTCCCGGTCGAGTAGTGTTCCGGGTTTTACATAATAGGTTACATCTGCGATATGTATGCCTACCTCCCAGTTTCCGTTTTCGAGTTTACGCAGGGAAATAGCATCGTCAAAGTCGCGGGCATCGGCAGGGTCAATCGTAAAAGTAGGAACGTCTCTGAAATCGCGCCGCCCTTTAAGATCTTCCTCGGTAATGACAGAGGGTATATTTTCAGCTTCTTTTTCTACCTCTTCCGGAAATTCATAAGGAAGTTCGAACTCGGCGAGTATTGCGTGTATTTCAGTTTCATGCTCACCGGGATATCCAAGTACCTCGACGATTTCGGCAACCGGATTATTTGTTCTCGAATCCCATTCAATAATCCTTGCGACAGCTTTCTGCCCCTGCTTTGCCCCGTTGATTTTTGACCGGGGAATGAAAAGGTCATAAGGCATATTCTTATTATCGGGGATGAGAAAAGCCATGTTTGAGACTATCTCTACCGTCCCGACGAATGTAGATTTCGCTCTTTCAAGTATGGAAACAACTTCTCCTTCAGGTCTTGACCCTTTTCTCCGGGCATAGAGCCTTACCTTTACCCTGTCGCCGTTAAGGGCTGTTCTCAGGTTTTTCGGTGAAATAAAAACATCGTCATCAATTTCGTCGGAAATCACAAAACCGTACCCCATTTTTGTTAATTCGACAGTACCGGTTATATAACCTTTGCCTGCTTTAACCATATACCGGCCCCGGCGGGTTTCTTTAATTAAATTTTTTGATACAAGAGAAGATAAAATGGAAATTATTTGTTTTCGCTGATGTTCGTCGTTAATATTCAGCTTCCTGGCTATCTGTTTGTAATTAAATGACTGTCCTGCATACTCGTTAAGAACACTTTTTACAAGTTCCTCAAGTTCAGCGGTTGAAATGGATTTTTTACTACCGTTTTTTTTCCGTTTACCCATTTTTCTGGTTTTTGCAAAGGTAATAATTACTAAAGGTTAAAATTCATAAATTTGACATATATTGATTTTTATGGAAATTCTTAATCAGAAACCGTCGCGTTCTCCTTCTGTTGTAACCCGTAAAACGGGAGATGAATATATTATTGTTCCGGTAACGGGCAACATAGCAGATATGGACAGTATATTTATTCTTAATGAAACAGGGGCTTTCATCTGGGAACAGATAGACGGTGCAAAGAGTGTTGAAGAGATCATCGGACTTGTAGTTGATGAGTTTGAAATTGACAGGGAGACTGCAACTAATGATGTACTCGATTTTTTGAATTCAATGAAAGAATATCTGATAATCAAAGTATAAGTTAGAGGATTTCTTATTGAAATTTATTTGACACAACGGTTTGTGAATGAGAGATTACAGCCTGAATATTGCGGGGTATAAGATTAAATTTGAATCTGCATCGGACGGTCCCGGGCTTGAGCCGTCGGCGAGATTTGAAGGAAGTCTGGTCAGGTCCCGGAATTATGATGTTCTGGTAAAGGTTCACAGAGGGCGATTTTTTCTTCCCCGGGAAGCAAAAAGAGTGTTTCATGCCCCTTTTACAGAGGAAAGGGAAGGAATGATTTTCAAAAGAAGTGAGGAGTTCTGGGATGTCTACCGGGGTGAAGGAGACAGGCTGTATGTCTGCACGGTTTTTCCGCTTGAAAAGTTTATGGAAAGAGGCACCCTTGTTTTTTCACTTAAGCGGGATATATGGGAACTCTGGATTGAAAGCGGGAGCAAAAATATTGATCCCCTTACATATCCGCTCGACGGACTTTTGCTTTATTATCTGACGGTGATATACAACGATATTATGATTCATGCCTCAGGAGTAGGTTTTAATGACAGAGGGTATATCTTCAGCGGCGTTTCAGGAAAAGGTAAATCAACAATTGCCCGTTTGTGGAACAATGCCGGCGCCAGGGTTATTCACGACGACAGGCTTATTATCAGAAAGATAAATGAAAAGTACTGTTTCTTCAGTACTCCGGTTTATGATAATGATAAGCCGCGTCAAGCCCCGCTCAGCAGGATTTTTCTGATAGAACACGGAAGCGAAAATGAAATTGAACCTTTAAATGGTGCTCTTGCAGTAAGTCAGGTCCTCGCCAACTGCATCCAGCATAACTGGAACAGGGATATTATACGAAACCTTGTTAATGCAGTTACTGATATGTGTAAACAGATTCAGGTTTTCAGATTTTATTTCAAACCCGAACCTTCTGCCATAGATTTTATACTGAAGTATGACAGCGAACAAAAAACATATTGATGATATACGGGATATGAGCGTTGCACTTCTTTCGGAAGGCAAAACAATAAGAATTAAAGCACATGGATACAGTATGTATCCGACTATAAAGCCGGGAATGGTTGTTATGATTGAACCTTTAAAACTGAAAGGACTTCCCCGGAAGGGTGAGATTGTGGCAATAAGGAGAGAAAAGGGAATAGTGGTACACCGGATTGTTGATATAATTGATGAAGGAGGTAAAAGAAAATATATAGCACGGGGCGACAGTAACCCATTAAATGATGAGCCTGTGACGATTGATATGATTCCGGGACGGGTTATCGGAGTGGAAGGTTATGCCCGGATGCCTGTTGAATTCTCAAAAAAGCCTAATTATTTTCTTAACCGTTTGAGGGTGATTATAATAAATATTGCATGCAGATTCAGGAATCTGAAAAACAAAATACGTAGCACAATCTGATCGGATGAAAAATTTAAAACTCCTGTTTGAGTCGGTAAAGTTTGTAAGGGCAAGTGCTCCGGGGTGGACTGCCGCAAATGTTGTCGTATCTTTGCTGAGAAGTTTTATTCCTCTTGTCCTGATTTTTCTTATCAGAAACCTTATTGACAGGATAACCGAAGGTGTTTCTTCAGGCGGAGCCGTCTCTTTTGAACCTGTATTGTACTCTATTACAGCTGTTATAGTTGTTTTTCTTATTGATGAATTATCATCCGAAACGGGGAATTATATAAGAAAGAAACAATCGTACCGTCTGGAAGAGTACATGTATAAACTCCTGCATAAGAAAGCCACGACACTGGATCTGATTAATTTTGAAAATCCTTCATATTTTGATAAGTTGTCGAGAGCGGCAAGGGAAGCCACCTGGCGTCCGAATAATATACTCAACAATTTCGTGGCTCTTTTCAGAGGAATCATTTCACTTTTCCTTATGGCAGGACTTCTTTTTACATTGAACTGGTGGATAGCTCTGCTTCTTATAATTGTGAACATTCCCGGAATATGGATGCGACTGCATTATTCTTCGGTTCTTTATAACTTCAGAAAAGAACAGACCCCTGAGGAAAGGAAAGCTGCCTATTTCAACTGGCTGCTCACGGGAGACAGACCATCGAGGGAATTAAGGCTCTTCGGACTCGGAGAATATTTCATATCTCATTTCCGAAAGTCCTTCAGACAATATAAAGAGAAGGAAATAGATATTTTGCATAAAAGAACCGCTATTGAAGCATTTTCGGGGGTGGTCAAAGCCGGTGCGCTTTTCGCGGTACTATATGTTATTTCACGGCAGGCAATAAGTGGCAACATTACACTTGGTGATACGGCAATGCTCATACTGGCTTTCAGGCAGGGGTTGGTATATATTAAAGATATTCTTTCTTCTGTAGCAGGGCTTTATGAAGATTCACTGTTTACAGGTGACATATTTGAATTTCTTAAGTTAAAGGAAAAGATAAAGGCGGAAGAGCCGGTTGCAAGAGTAACCTCTCTTCAAAAGGAAATCAGATTTGAAAACGTAACTTTTACGTATCCGGGGAATGATTTTCCGGCACTCGTAGATATTAATTTTATTCTTAAGAAGGGGGAGATAGTTGCGCTTGTCGGTTCAAACGGCTCGGGTAAGAGTACTCTGGTGCGCTTATTGTGCAGGCTTTATGACCCTGATAAAGGTGCTGTATATTTTGACGGGAAAAATATCCGGAACTTTGAACCGGAAGATTACAGAAAAGAGTTCTCGGTTCTTTTTCAGGATTTCATGTTATATAATCTTAGTGCAGGAGAGAATATTTTGCTGGGCAACATAGGTGCGGGAAGGCAGGAAGAAAGGATGAAGCTTGCTGCCATGTCGGCGGGTGTACATGCACTTATTGAATCCCTTCCCGGAGGTTACGATACTCAGATCGGACCTCTTTTTGACGAGAGCCGTGAACTAAGCTGGGGTGAATGGCAAAAGATTGCCCTGGCAAGAACCATTTACCGTAATGCATCGGTAATGGTGCTCGATGAACCATCGAGTTCGCTTGATTCTGAATCGGAATATGAGATTTTCAGCCATTTCAGGGAAATAGTAAAAGGGCAGACAGTTCTTCTAATCAGTCACCGTTTCACCAGTGTGCGTCTTGCCGACAGGGTAATAGTTCTTGAAGGCGGTAAAATAGCCGAGAGTGGCACACACCCTGATTTAATGATGAAAAAAGGACTGTATTACAAAATGTACACGAAACAGAAAAAAATGCTGGGGGATGGGGAGTAACCTTCTTGAAATAAGGAATGAGGAAATACTGCTGTTAGGCCTTAGCCGCCTTTCGTTCAGTGAAAAACTCCGCAGCAGAATTGAGGAACTTACAGGCTCTGTCAGTGATTGGGATTACTTTACGAATCTTGCCGCTGAACACGGGATAGCTGCCCTCGTTTGGCATAATCTTGAAAGCCTGGGTTTGCTGAACCGTGTGCCTGAAAAAAATATCTCTGTACTCCGTTCTTCTCATTTGCTGAGTGTCTCCAGAAATGCATTCCTTCTGACAGGAGCTGAGGAAGTGATTTCTTTGCTTAACAAAGCAGGCATAAAAGTGGTCCTGCTTAAGGGGCTGGCTCTTGAAGTAACATTATACGGGAATTCCGGTTTTCGTCAGATGACGGATATAGACCTGCTGATAAACAGGTACGATTTCCTGAAGGCACGTGATATTCTTATGGAGAATGGTTATGAATCGCTGCCCGTAAAATCGGGCTTTCATAAACCCATAATGGAATGGACAGGTAAACACCTTCCAACCCTGATGAAAAACGGCATAATGGTAGATATCCACCTTGAGCTTTTCCCGGGCAGGAGGAATAACCTGACTTCAAGGGTAATTGAGACATCCATGGAGGTGAAGGTTGAGAGGGAAAAAGCTTTTGTGCCCGAACCGGGCCTTTTTTTCCTTTACCTTGTGAGGCATCTGTATTTTCATGAACTGAACAATGAGTCACAACTCAGACTTTATGCGGATCTTGTGGTATTAGCTGAAAAATATGGAAGGGAGATCTTCAGTTATAAGCTTCTTGATAATGCAAAAGAAGCGGGTTTAACCAGAATTCTTGCCTGGAAACTGGAGCCTTTGAGGGATTTGTGGGGCGTTGAATTTCCTGATTGGCTGAATGAATTTACAAGCAGAAGGTTTAATCCCGAATCTATAAACAGGTTTGTTTTTTTTCTGAAGAGTCCTAAAGGTAACAAACCATCAAATCCGGGGAAAGTATACCGCAGGATGATACGTGAAATTCCGGGCATACACCGTAAAATTTTGTTTATTCTGGGAGATATTTTCCCATCCCTGACTTTTATGAAAGGCAGGTATGGTGTAAAAAGTACACTCAAAGTCTTGTTGTATTATCCGCTTCGTCTTGGTAAACTCTTCCGGCTTATAAGCAGGTAGTTGTTTATCTCCCCAGTTTTCTGGCTATTGCTCTTATATGTTCGGGTGTTGTACCGCAGCATCCACCGATTATGTTTACTCCCAGGCTTACCAGTTCGGGAACGTATGAAGACATAGTTTCGGGTGATTCGGGAAAGACTGTTTGTCCTTCGGTAAGGACGGGTATGCCTGCATTAGGTTGAATGATGAGCGGAACTTCTTTGTCGGCTTCTCTTATGGCACGTGCAACTGAAGTAAGTACTTCGGTACCGTTGCCGCAATTGGAGCCTATTATGTCTGCACCTGCCTCCCTGAGTATCCTGACCATTTCGGCAGGTGTGATGCCCATGATAGTATAAAATGAATTATTCGGCGCCGGATTGAAAGTCATGGTAGCAATTACCGTGCAGCGTGTATTTTCTTTTGCAGCTTTAACTGCTATGGAAGCTTCTTCGGCGTCGCTCATCGTTTCGATTATAATAATGTCGGCTCCTCCCTTTTCGAGTGCTGTTGCCTGTTCACGGAAAGCTTCATAAAGTTCATCGGGGGTAACATCGCCGGTCATCAGTATTTTTCCCGAAGGTCCTATAGAACCGGCAACATGCCGGTCGGGTCCTGCCGCTTCACGTGATATTGAAGCAGCAGCCTCATTTATTTCGGATGTTTTTTCTTCCAGTCCGTATTGAGAAAGTTTTATTCTGCTGCCGCCAAAACTGTTAGTTTCAATTATATCTGCACCGGCTTCAATATAACTGCGTGCGATATCGAGCACATCATTCCGCCGGGTAAGGTTCCATAACTCGGGGCATTCTCCGGGCCGGAGACCTTTCAGCTGCAGAAACGTACCCCATGCACCGTCGCATAACAGTACGCGGTTTTTTATTTCGTCAAGGATATTCATTAATTTATTTTAGTCGGTTTTTATTTTCACCCAGGTTACGTGATTCTGAATTCTTCCTTGATTTTATCTACATAATCCAGTTTTTCCCAGGCAAAGAACTGCACTTTTTTACGGTAAATTTTTTTGCAGTTGTTATTAGTCAGAACGGGTTCGCATCCTGGAACTTCATAGTATACTTCTACTTCGGCAGTATAGGGTTCACGTCCGAAATGACCATATGCTGCGGTGGGGAAGAAGATGGGGTCTTTTAATCCGAAGCGTTCGATAATGGCATAGGGACGCAGGTCGAAGAGTTTCTGTATCCTTCTGGCTATTTCACCGTCGGTCAGGATTCTGCCTCCGGCATCTTTAACTTTTGCTGTTCCGTAGGTATTTACAAAGAGTCCGACCGGTTCAGCCACTCCTATGGCGTATGCAACCTGAATCAACGCTTTGTCGCAAACTCCTGCAGCTACCAGGTTTTTTGCAATATGTCGTGCAGCGTAAGCTCCGGAACGGTCAACTTTTGATGGATCTTTGCCGGAGAATGCGCCTCCGCCGTGTGCGCCGTGACCCCCGTATGTGTCAACTATTATTTTACGGCCGGTGAGGCCGGTATCGCCATGAGGTCCACCGATGACAAACTTCCCTGTCGGATTTACATACAGTTTGAAGTCATCCCTGAAAAGTTTACTTACCCTTTCGGGTAGCTGCTTTTTAACTCTCGGAATTAAAATATTCAGTATATCTTTTTTTATCTGAGCCTGCATTGCGCTCTCGGCTTCTTTCGAAGCTTCTTTTGATTTATTGCGCGGCGGAATGAACTCATCGTGCTGGGTGCTTAATATTATTGTGTCAATTCTGAGAGGTTCACCGTTATCTTCATATTCAATCGTAACCTGCGATTTACTGTCCGGTCTCAGATAGGACATTACTTTTCCCTCTTTTCTTATGGCTGCCAGTTCCCTGAGAAGCATATGTGCCAGCTCGATGCTCATGGGCATGTAATTATCCATTTCACGGCATGCATATCCAAACATCATACCCTGGTCACCGGCTCCCTGTTCTTCCGGTTTTTCTTTTACCACACCCTGTCTGATCTCGGGTGACTGTTCATGAATAGTTGATATTACACCGCAGGAATCGCAATCGAACCTGTATTCGGCTTTGGTATAGCCTATCTCCCGCAAGACTCTCCGTACAGTCTCCTGCACGTCAACCCATCCTTCGGTCCGTACCTCGCCGCCGCAAATCACCAGGCCGGTTGTTACAAATGTTTCACAGGCAACCTTCGATTCCCGGTCCCATTTTAAAAACTCATCAAGGAGGGCATCGGATATCTGGTCAGCAATCTTGTCAGGATGACCCTCTGAAACTGATTCGGAAGTAAACAAATAGCTCATTGAATATTTTATTTATAAAATTTAATAACAAACAAGGGGAATTTTTTGTTGACTGAAAAGCAAGGAATTATACGCATTTTAGCATTTTTTTCCGTGGTTGCAATCAGCACAAATCTTTCCACTGTTTTTGAAAGCACAAAGCAAATAAAAATATTTATGATTAGCAAAAAAATTTATGCCGTAAGTTTCCGGAAGACTTCTTCGAGATTATTCTCCTGCCTGACGAGAGATAGCACAGTGAGGTTGTTATTTACTGCGAATGAAAAAATAAGCGGGCGGATATCGGCGTCTGATACGGCTTCAATAATAAATAAATTGTCTCCCGCTTTTGTTACAGATATCACACCGGGTATACCGGCAAGTAGTTTTTCGTCAGGTTGTTTATCGAATTCAACTTTAATTCTCTGAGTTGACTGCGATATTCTTGAATAAATCTTCTCCCTGGGGTCGTCGGCAACTATTGTTCCTTTGTCTATTATAATTATTCTGCTGCAGACAGCTTCCACTTCTTGCATTATATGAGTTGAAATAAGCACGGTCTTTTCTTTTCCTGCTTCTTTGATAAGCGAGCGTATTTCCACTATCTGGTTTGGATCCAGCCCTGAAGTGGCTTCGTCGAGAATAAGAATTTCGGGGTTATGAATCAGTGCCTGGGCAAGGCCGACTCTTTGCCGGTAGCCCTTGGAAAGGGAGCCTATTTTTTTATTTTGTTCAGGAGCCAGTCCGGTAAGTTCTATTATCTCATCAATGGCTTTTTTCCTGCTTTTGCCTTTAAGGTAGAATGAAGCAACGAAACCCAGGTATTCTCTTACGTACATTTCGGGATAAAGTGGGTTATTTTCGGGGAGGTATCCTATTTTGCGTCTGATCTGAGGGTCGTTGAAGCCTGTTTCGATCCCGTTAAGCAAAACTCTGCCTGATGATGGAGGGATGAAGCCGGTGATAATTTTCATCATAGTTGATTTACCGGCTCCGTTAGGTCCCAGAAACCCCACTATCTCTCCTGTCCTTACCTCAAATGAAACATCATCAAGAGCTTTCTGGGTACCGTAATATTTTGTAACTCTCTCAACCTTAATTGACATGAGGCAGACTGGTTTTATCCTGAGCAGGGCTCTAAGATAGTTTTAAAGTATGTGTTATCAAAATGGTTTTTTATCATCGTTTTACTGATTATTTTTGGGTATGCAATATTAAACATCTGTTATATGGGAAATCAGATTCAGATGATAGTTGTTTTAGTTGTTTATCTTGTCTTTTTGATTTTATGGGGTATTTATCAGGGGCGCAAGGTAAAGACAGGGAGTGATTATTCAATAGCCGGTAGGAGGTTACCGGGTTGGGTGGCAGCACTTTCTGAAAGGGCGACAGGCGAATCGTCGTGGGCGCTGCTTGGTTTGCCCGGAGCCGCCTATGCAACAGGTCTGACTGAAATATGGACTGCCCTCGGGTGTGTTGCCGGTATTATTACTGCATGGATATTTCTGGCATGGAAACTCAGAGATGAGGCCGAGAAATATAATGTGACAACTTTCACCGATTATCTTGCCGCAAAGCATGGTGATGCCGGCCGGTTGTTAAGACTGATCAGCAGTTTTACAATAGTTTTCTTTTTCTTCTTCTATGTCGGTGCCCAGTTTCTGGGTGGAGGAAAGGCACTGTATACTCTGTTCGGCATAGATCCCGGATTGGGAATGCTAATTACGGCCTGTATTATTATACCTTACACCATATACGGCGGTTTCAGGAGCGTTGTCTATACTGATGTTATTCAGGCTATTCTCATGATAACGGCCCTTATTATAGCACCCGTTGCGGGTATAATTTATATTTCGAATCATCCGGAATTGTATGCTTCGGGTATTGGAGAAGCTCTAAAGAAATCGGGGGAATCATATATTTCTCTTACAGGTGTTGCAAAAGGATTTAGTGCCGGGCTCTTGATTACTGGCGGTTTCAGCTGGTTTTTCGGGTATCTGGGAGGTCTTCCGCAGCTGACCATGCGGTTTATGGCAATACGGAACAGGGAACAGGCAAAAAAAGGAAGAAATATTGGTGTTGCATGGACCATCATTGCATATGCCGGAGCACTGATGATCGGATGGATCGGTATTGCCATTTTTGGTCCGGCAGGACTGAGTGATCCCGAATATGTAATGCCCAGTGTGATTCTGAAATTGTTTCCGCCGGTTATTGCAGCTGTTCTTATTGTAGGTGCCATAGCTGCAATGGTTTCAACTGCCGATTCGCTGCTGATACTTTCGGCGACGGAGTTGTCGGACAGCCTTCTGAAAAAGGAAGGAAAGGATGTAGTTACATCAGCAGGTTCTCTGAAAAAGCACAGACTGGTTACAGGAATTTTAGCCGCTATTGCCCTTTTACTTTCATATGTTTCTCCTTCAAAGATTATTTTTACCCTGGTGAGTTATGTATGGGCAGGAATAGGTTGTACTTTTTCGGTGGTTATTCTTTTTACGCTGTTCTGGAAAAGATTTAACGGAAGGGCAGCCATTGTTACAATAATAGCGGGAATTCTGTTCACAATATTCTGGGTGAGTGGGGGATTTGAGCAACATTACAGAGTTACGGCTGACAAAACAGATTTTCTGGTCAGTCAGAATATAATCAGCAGTCAGGAAAAGGAACAATTACTTGTTCTGGAAGGCAGAAAGTTTATTAATGCTTCACGTCTGGAAGAAAAAATCAGGGAACAAACCGGCTGGAGCAGCGAAGAAAAAAAGCTTTCGGTTGTCAGGTCTGCTTTTACCGTTAAAAGCATTCCTGCAAGGTTTACTACATTTATTGTTTGTCTGGTTACAGCAGTTATCTCTGTATTACTGATATCCCGTGGCAAGGAGAAACAGATCAGTCGGACCAGCCTCCCATAAACTGGGAACTCTTGGCATATGATGCCCTCGGGTTAACACAAATGACCGGGATTTTTGAACTGTTCGCTATAATGTACTGCTCCGAAGCTCCAAGCATATAATCGGCAAAAGTGATATTCTTGGTTGTTACGATTAATATAAGGTCGGCATTTATTTTCTGGGCAAAATCTATTGTCTGCTGTGCAAAATCACCTTTCGGCAGATCATGAATTTCGTATTCTATATTGTTCTGAATCAGGTATCTGATAGCAAAATTGAGATTTACATTGGTCTTCTTTAAAAGACTTTTGTCGATTGGGGTGGTCTTGATGATATGGATTTTTGAATCGAAATATTTTCCCATGAAGATTGCCATCTTAATCTTTTCTTTGTTCTCCGACCTGAAATCCATGGGACAAACAATATTATGATATCTTTCCCAGTCGCGTGGAGGATCCTGGACAACGATAAAAGGAACTTTTGATTTGACAATGACTTTCAGGGCCCAGCTTCCCGTGAGTTTTTGCATGCCCTTTATTCCGTGAGTCCCCATCACAACCAGACTGGCTTTTTTATCATTGGCAAAGGCTCCGATTGACTTGAAAATAGTACCCTTCTCAATATGTGAAGTTATGGGTACATTATATTTTTTGCTGTTTTCTTCGGCTATGCTCCTGAGTTTATCGCTTTTAGCTTTCTCCTCAGCCGGCTTGATCTTGGGATCGACAATGTGAAGGAGACATATCTCGTTCGAAACCATTCTGCTGATCTTTACAGCATGTGCCAGTGCATGTTCTGCAACCTGAGTGAAATCCCATGGCACAACAATAAGCTTATCTGTTTGTTCCATAATTATTCAGGATTTAATTTTCTATCGTAAAATTACTCAGAATTCGGCAATAATCAAACATTTTTGTAAATCTGACCGTAAATAAATAATTCTGATAATTTAACACGGAAGTCTCAAAAATATTTTGAAATCGTCGTTATAAAAAATGAAAAGGTTGATTTTAGCAAAAATAGTGCCAATTTTGTTCTGGAAAGTGAAATTGTATTTGCCGAATTACTATTTTTGGAGTCTGAATTTTCAGACTTAATATTAATAAACTGATGAAAAGGATAAAAGTAAAAGAACTTCTTGCCGGATACCCGGTAGGTAAAGAGGTGCTGGTGAAGGGATGGGTGAGGACTAAAAGGAGTATTAAAGAGATAGTGTTTATTGCTCTTAATGACGGCTCTACGATAAAAAACATTCAGGTTGTTGCTGCTGCGGCAAAATTCAATGAACAACTTCTTAAGGACATTAATACAGGGGCTGCTATAGCTGTCAGGGGGGTACTTGCAGAGTCGAAAGGGAAGGAGCAGCCGGTAGAAATAGTTGCTGAAGAAATAGAGCTTTATGGTAAAGCTGACCCTGAAACATATCCCCTTCAAAAGAAGGGTCATTCATTGGAATTTTTAAGGGAAATTGCACATCTGCGTTTTAGAACCAACACTTTTGGTGCAATTTTCAGGATAAGGCATGCAATTGCATTTGCAATTCATAAATATTTTAACGACAGAGGGTTTTATTATCTTCATACACCTATAATTACGGGCAGTGATTGTGAAGGAGCGGGTGAGATGTTCCGTGTAACTACTCTCGATTTTGATAATATTCCGAGGAAAGAAGACGGCAAGGTGGATTTCAGCAGGGACTTTTTCGGAAAAGAAACGAATCTGACCGTATCGGGTCAGCTTGAGGGAGAACTTGGAGCTCTGTCACTGGGCGAGATATATACATTCGGGCCGACATTCAGGGCCGAAAATTCCAACACTCCGCGTCATCTTGCAGAATTCTGGATGATTGAACCGGAAATGGCTTTCTATGACATAAACGACAATATGGATCTGGCGGAGGATTTTCTGAAATACCTCATCAGGTATGCACTGGAAAACTGCAGGGACGATCTTGAATTCCTGAATAACATGTTTGACAGCGGATTGATTGAACGCCTGGAGTTTGTACTTAAGAATCCGTTTGAACGGATTACTTATACTGCCGCAATAGAAATTTTGAAGGCGTCGGGACGCAAATGGGAGTTTCCGGTTGAGTGGGGACGCGACCTGCAGGCAGAACATGAAAGATATCTGGTTGAAGAATATTTCAAACGTCCGGTTATTATTACGGATTACCCTAAAGAAATCAAAGCCTTCTATATGAAACAGAACGACGACGGAAAGACGGTGAAGGCAATGGATGTTCTTTTCCCCGGTATAGGTGAGGTTATTGGAGGTTCTCAGCGTGAGGAGGATTACGGAAAATTGCTCAACCGTATCAGGGAACTGAATATGAACGAGAAAGATTTATGGTGGTATCTCGAAACAAGAAAATTCGGCTCAGCTCCTCACAGCGGATTCGGTCTGGGACTGGAAAGATTTCTTATATTCCTTACGGGCATGACAAATATAAGGGATGTTATACCTTTCCCCAGAACGCCGAGGAATGCTGAATTCTGAATATACGGGAAAGAAAATTTCTCAGTAAGATGTTGAAACAAAGGTTAGAACAGAAACTTCTGCAGAAACTTTCGCCCCAGCAGATACAGATGATTAAACTGCTGGAAATCCCTACTGTTCAGATGGAGCAGAGGATAAAGAAAGAACTCGAAGAAAACCCTGCTCTTGAGGAAGGCCCTGAGGAGGATGATGAAGAAATAATTTTGAAAGAGCTTGAAGGAGAGGATTTTGAAAACGACGAAAAGGAACAGGAGGAGTTTTCTCTCGACGATTATATTGACGAAGATGAGGATATTCCCGAATACCGGCTGCAGGCAAAAAATTACAGCAGGGATGATGAAAAAAGGCCCGAAATTCCTTATTCAGTCGGATCAACCTTGCACGAAAACCTGTCAACACAGCTCGGGCTCAGGGAACTGACCGAGAAACAGAAAATAATAGGAGAATTCATAATCGGGAATATTGATGATGACGGTTACCTGAGAAGAGATATAGCAAATATTGTTGATGATCTGGCATTTCTGCAGAATGTTAATGCAACGGAAGATGAGGTAAAAGAAGTTCTTGAAATAGTCCAGGACCTTGATCCCCCGGGAGTGGGGGCAAGAAACCTGCAGGAATGTCTTATTCTTCAGATAAAAAGAAAAGACCAGTCTATTCCTTCGGTAAAACTTGCCAGAAAAATTCTTGAAGACCATTTTGAAGAGTTCTCGAGAAAACACTACGATAAAATAGAATCGAAACTTAACGCCGGAGAAAATGAGCTTAAAAAGGCCATAGAGGAAATTATGAAATTAAGTCCGAAACCGGGCAGTATGCTGAATGAAACATCAGAAGACAATGCTCAGCAGATAATACCGGATTTTATTCTTGAGGCCACGGATAATGGCTTTGAACTTCACCTGAATTCACGTAATCTTCCTGAACTGAGGCTGAATAAGGTCTATACGGAAATGCTCAGAAATTATACGCGTGATTCGGGAAAGAAAAAAGAGATGAAAGATGCAATAATGTTCGTTAAGCAAAAGATAGATTCCGCAAAATGGTTTATCGACGCCATAAAACAACGCCAGAATACCCTGTTGCTTACAATGAATGCAATTCTGAAATACCAGGAAGAATATTTCAAAGAAGGTGATGAGACGAAACTCAAGCCAATGATACTTAAAGATATAGCTGAGATGACAGGACTTGATATTTCGACAATTTCAAGAGTTGCCAGCAGTAAATATATCCAGACTCATTTCGGAATATTTCCGCTTAAATATTTCTTTTCTGAAGGTCTTCACACTGATTCGGGAGAGGAAGTTTCAACGCGCGAAATAAAGAAAATACTTCAGGAATGCATTGAAAATGAGGATAAAAGAAAACCTCTTACTGACGAGAAATTAACCGAGATCCTTCAGAAGAAAGGTTATCAGATAGCACGGCGTACTGTAGCAAAATACAGGGAACAGTTGAACATTCCGGTTGCACGTTTACGAAAGCAGATATAATGAGAGAAATATTTTCAGAAAGACTTCAGATCTGCGCCGCTAAAGCAATCACGATTCTTTTTCATCCTCTTTTCATGCCTGTCTACGGCCTGCTTATAATATTTAACGCACCCACCCTTTTTTTCTATCTTCCCGGCGGAATAAAAAGGATAATTCTGTTTATTTTGCTGATAAACAATGTTTTATTGCCCATGGGAATGATTCTGTTGTTCAGGTTCAGAAACCTGATAAATTCATTTTCGATGGAAGAAAATTCCGAAAGGGTTATTCCGCTTCTGACAGTATCGGTTCTCTATTTTATCACTTCATTCGTTATTATCCGGCTCAACCTTCCTCTGTTTTTAAAGGCTTATTTTGAATCAGTCTCCATATTGTCACTTATAATTTTCGTGATCAATTTCAGGTATAAGATTTCAGTACATTCAGCAGGTGCCGGAGCGCTGACAGCAGTGGTAATCATAACGTGGTTAATAATGAAAGAAAACCTTGTATGGTTTCTTGTTCCGGTTCTGATTATTTCAGGAATGATTTTAACGGCAAGACTGAAACTCAATGTGCACAATCCTGCGGAAGTCTATTCCGGGTTTCTTACCGGATTTACAGTTGTTGCAGCAGTAATGCTATTCCTCCAGTAATTCTTTTAAAGCGATTTGAAATAATCTGTTATTTTCCGCCTCGTTAAATGCCGGAAGCGCCGGATTTTTGAATTCAGAAAGGGATTTAATACTGAGTGCCTTTTGTTTTATCCGCACGAACCACTTTTTCTCCGAAAGATATTCTGCCAGATATTCCTGTTCGGGCTGACCGGGGGTTGGAATAAGGATTGCGCTTCGTCCAAGACTGAAAAGCTCCATTACCGTGGTGTATCCGGAACGGGATATGATAATTTCGCTTCTTCTGATGGTACTTGCAATTTCACAATTCGGCAGATTATTTATTATCCTGACATTCCCTTCCTTATGCTCGGCATACCCGCCGGAAGGATTTCCTGCAAGTATTACGGAGTTTTTATTCAGTTTCAGAAGGAGGTCTTTAATTTTAGAAGTAAGCAGTTCTTTCTGAGGTGACGGGCCCGACATTATTGCCGTGCAGAAAATATCCTTTTTAAAGTCCTCTTCGGAAGTCAAGGTATGGCCTGTGGATGAGTCATATGTGGCTCCTTTTGATGATTTTGTCCGGGTAATTCCTTTAAACCGGGAGAGTATGCCTATGTATCTGGCATTTTCCGGGAGCCGGATCTGGTGGGAGAGACGTCCCGACAGATTTATCTCGCCAGGGAAATCGGGTATGAAACAATAGGTAAACCGTTTTATTACGGCACGGCTTAAGGGAAGCATAAGGTTCTCAAACATCCTGAAAGGACGGGGGAAGGGCACTCTGATAATATGTGTGACTAATACACTTTTTATCTTTCTGTTCCATAATCCGATTCTGCTGTCACTGATAATAATATCTGGATGATGCCGGTTTATTATTTTTTTCAGCATGAAATGTTCCCTGAAAGAATGATAAACAAAAAGCGGGTAATAGAAAAGGATAATTACAAACTGTGGAAGAAAAGATGAATATCTGATAGAAAACCCCGGGAAAAAAATGCATGTTATTCCCTTTATTTCGTTGCTGATGAGTTCATTCTGCCACCTGTTTCCTCCGAAGATGATGGCATGGTTTTCCAGCATCAGTTTTCTGATAAGCGGGATCATTCTGGTGGTATGTCCGAGTCCCCAGGCCAGCGGGCAAACAAGAATCTTCTTTTGTAATCTGTTCAATCCTTATTTATTCTGAAACCTGTGTTCTGATACCGAGTTTTTCTACCATTGCAGCTATCCTGTGGAGATCCTGTGCCGGGACTTTCATCAGCATTCCTCCTTCAGGGGTGTCTCTTGCAATAGTGTAAATCATGACCTCTTCCGGCTTTATCCTTGCAATTGCCTTCAGCCAGGCGTCAATTTCCACGGGAGAGGTATTATCAATTACTCTGCCGTTATATCTGCCTCTTAAAAAAAGTGTTTGTATGATAACATGCCCTTCAAAAGAAGAAAGATTTGCTATGAGTTCTTCTACGGTAATCTTCACTCTGGGCTGGTTGTGGATTCTTATTGTCTCATCAATGGCCGAGTCAAGTTTCAGTATATTCATATCCACCTTGAGCAGTGCAGCCCTGATGTCGGGATTGTTGAGGGTTGATGAGTTTGAAAGTACAGCAATTTTTGCTGACGGGGAAAATCTGTTACGCAGTTCAATGGTATCATCAATAATTGAGGGGAAATCAGGATGAAGTGTTGGTTCACCGTTACCTGCAAAGGTTATGACATCGGCCGATTCCCCTTTGTCTTTCATTTCCTGAAGCTTTGATGACAATGCCATGTATACTTCACTGCGGTCGGGAAGGGTGTTGCCTGCCGGACTTCCCGGAGGCGTCCATCCGCACTCACAATATATGCAGTTAAAAGTGCATACTTTGCTGTTGCAGGGAAGCAGGTTGATTCCGAGCGACACACCAAGCCTCCGGCTTTTTATAGGTCCGAATACTATTTTATCAAAAAGAAAAGTTGCCATCTGCCGTAATTTCGACGCAAAATTAATAATTATTGGTGACAGGCCGGGTTTTCAAAGAAGTCTTCTTGCCCTGCTTTCGGGAAGAAGTTTTAAATTCTGCAGATCGGCATTCTCAATAAGAACAAGTCCCGGCTTTTTGCCCGGTTCTATTGAACCCGCCCATTCCGATTCGGAAAGTGCAGCAGCACCGTTTAATGTCGCCCATTTTATAAGAGTTTCAAGGCTCAGTGATGGAAAATTTACACTCAGAGTCTTAATCTCCGATAATATGCTTAATTCATAATTTGATGAAAGACTGTCGGTCCCGATAACAATGCTGCAATTCTCTTCTGCAAGCAGTTCGACCGGCGGGAGTTTGCCCTCTATGTAAAGATTGGAGTTGGGACAGAGACAATAGTGCAGATTTTCTCTTTTCTTTAAAGCCCGGATATGCTCTCTTTCGATGAAAGTGTTGTGGACAAGAATAAGATGTCCCGATGCGGTTATTTCGTCAAGCACCGCACTTATATGGTCTTTGACTGTAAGAGGGGTCATACCGGCAGGAATAAAGTTTCTGTAAACCTCGAAAAGAGGTCCTGAGTGACTTTCGATGAATGATATTTCACCCTCCGATTCAAGAAAATGTATGGAAGTCAAAGTGTTATTAAGAGAATGTTTCTTAATCAGCCTGAAGAGTGTAACAGGTACAGAATATACTGAATGAGGAGTAATGTTATATTTCAGACTGTATTGTTCGGCAGTTTCGGCAAGAAGCAGAGCGTTTTCAATTCTCTGCTGTGCTTTGTTATGGTCAATTCCAAAGACCTCAATCAGATTTATGTACCTTACAGGGCTCTCTTTTTTCAATTGAAATGTTAAGGAAGAATTGCATATATCGGCACAGAGAACCACGCCTTCATCGTACATGCTTTTATCGGATTTGCGTGCTGACTTTTCTTCATCACCCGCAATATTATACCTTATTCGGTCAAGTTCATAAAGGAACCCGTGCAAACCTGTTGATGGTGAAATTTTTTTGTGCAGGTAAGATAATTCAAGATGACAGTGGCAATTGATGAAACCGGGAACTATTATTCCGTTGTAGAATTCTGTTATGGCTTTTTCTCCAGGGTCTCCACCTGTGTCCTCAATACTGATAATTGTTCCGTCATCATCAGCAGTTATTACGGGTCGTTTAAGAACAGGCCCGCAACAGGTAATGACATATTGAGCTGAGACCAGTCTCATTCGGCACCGCCTTTAAAGACTTTGATATTGGTGATTTTCACATGTTTGATCCATCTTCCGGGCTGGGAATCATGTTCAAGGAGCCATCCGTTGATATGGGTGAAAGTAGAGTCGGTGAGAGTGTTTCTTATTGTATATGAATGCTTTTCACCATCGCGTATGTAATAAGAGGGGGACCAGTATTTAATTATTCCCTGCTCGGTGGTGTCGGGTTTCCAGAAAAATATTTTTGTTCTCAGGTTTGCACTCTGATCATCGGGATAAACCTGAGCATCAAACATAAAATAGTATGTTCCTGTATCCTGAACAGGTATGCTGAACCATAATTTGTTGTGAACCCCATCGGAAGGTATTGAATATGAATGGCGCATGTTCCACAGGTTAAATGTTGGGGTTACGCTGACCTGGCTTTCGAGTCTTGATTGTATTTCACTCAGTTTTGCGATAACCTGGTCGTATATTTTTTCGAGTTTTTTCGGATCATTCATGAAGTAATATTTAAAAGTAAGGTCTACTTTTTCCTTTGTGTAACCGTGAGAGCGTATTACATCTATATAATTCGACGTGGAGTCTTTCATCTGAAAACAATCCTTTATCAGGGGGATTGAAAGTAAGCCGTCGGATATATGCAGATCGGTTAACAGATTGACAAACTCTTTTTGGGGAATTATGTCGCTCTTTTTGATCTGGTTATCCCCGGCTTTTGAACAGGATGTGGAAAATACCGCAGAAAGAGCGATAAAAATTATAATAATACTTCTGAATGAAAGGTGTGATGCCTGCATGGTTTCATGGAGATACTTTTTTGAAAGATACCGGACCGGATACCAAGCCGCAAGAAATCCAATGGTAAGCACCGTGACGGGTACGGCAATAAAATCTTTCAATTTCAGGACTACGGGATAAGCGCTGACTATCAGTGTTTCGCTTCGGAGTTTAATCAGTCCGTATCTTTGCTGTATCCAGCAAATGATGAATCCCAGTAATATTCCGGCCACGGTTCCGATTATTGAAATCATCCATCCCTCCATCAGAAAAATTCTTTTTATAAGAACATCATCGGCTCCCAGACTCCGTAGAATAATAATATCCTTTTCTTTCTCGATAATGAGCATTGTTAATGACCCGATGATATTGAACGAGGCAATTATGAGAATTAGTGTAAGGATAATAAATATGGCAAGTCGTTCCGAGCGCATTACCTTATAAAATATTTCTTTCTGTTCGAATCTGTTTTTTATGTCGTATGTATTTCCGAAAATTTCTTTTAATGCCTTCTGAACTGCCGTTATTTCTGTCTGTTTATTTATGCGTATGTCTATTGAACTTACTTCGGTATCGTACTCAAGAATTTCCCGGGCAAAATCGATAGGGACAAAATAATATCTTGAATCGAATTCATGTTCGATCTGGTAAATGGCTGAAGGGTACAGGTATTTTTCGATAAATGCATTTTCGGGATTAAGATTTACGCTTCCGGTACGTTTGGGAACGTAAATGTGAACAGGGGTGATAAAATTGATATTGATGCCGAGGTAATTTGCTATCCCTGCACCTACGACCGCTTCAGGTCGTCCGCCCCGACTTCGCAACCTGTATTCGCCTTCAATTATTATGCTGTCGATGCCGGTAACTTTTGAGTAATTCTCATCCACGCCTCTTAAAGATGCAATATATTGCCGGTCGCCATATTTTAAAAGCGAGTTCTCTTCAAGGGTGAATGAATAGGCTTCTATACCCGGTACTTTTGAAAGATCCAGCAGTTTTGCAGAATCAGGAGTAAAAACCTTCCCCTCTGCTGCCGTAATTCTCAAATCCGGATCGAAAACAGTAAAAATACGGTTAATTAAATCTTCAAGTCCGTTGAATACCGAAAGAACAATTATAAGGGCCATTGTTCCTACGGTCACGCCGGCAACTGAAACCGCTGAAATAATATTTATTGCATTTCTCGATTTTTTCGCCAGCAGGTATCTGAAAGCTATGTAGATAGAAAACTTCACTCTTCGGTTTTTTCAGCTGTTACAAGTAAACCCGTTCCGGTTTTATTTATTGTATTAACATCAATTGAATTCAGAATTAAAGCAGCAGGGAGAACAAGAGCATAATAGAAGGGTAAGAATATGGCAAAAAGAGGGGATATGTCAATTAACAAAGCAGGGTACTTTACGGAAATCAGCCATGATATGTTACCGGCTTTCCCGTAAGTATAAGCTGTTCTGACATTTTTGAAACCGACGGAATCAAGCTTGCCTGTGATTTCTTCTATGCTGTATCCGTTTCGTACATGTTCCTGTATGAATGATGAATCTCTGGTTGAGGTGATTCCTGAGCCCCCTTTATCGGAAGGTGTGGTTAGAATCAAAAGTCCTCCCTTTTTGAGAGAGTTGTAAAAGTTTCTGAAAACCTGGTTATCGTTTTCTATATGCTCAATCACATCTACTGAAACAATAAGGTCGTATCTGTTTTTATCACAGTAATTTACCAGATCTGCTTCTTCGAAATTTACCCTGTTTTCCATACCCGACTTTCTGAAAAATTCGTTACAATCCTTGATCTGTTCGCTGATTATGTCAATTCCTTTTATTTTCCAATTTCTGAAACGCCGTGCCATCCACCATGAATGCTGTCCCATACCTGATCCTGCGTCGAGTACTGAAGCGTCCTGAGGCAGATTTTGTCCGGCTTTTTTTAATGCTCTGTGAAAGTGCCACGAACGCAGAAACAAAACTCCTAAGGCAAAGTAGAACACCTTTCTGAGAAACGGTGATTTTTTTACAATCTTTCCGGCCCGGTGCTTAAAGGGTTCGAAGTGCATGGTATATACTATCAGGGTTTCAGTAACTTGTCAATGTTTTCGATGTAATCGAGGCTGTCGTCAATAAAATAAGCTATTTCAGGTACTATTCTCAACTGGGTTCTTATTTTCTGCCCCAGTTCAAAGCGAATCCTGGAGGAATGATCTTTGAGGGTATTCAGAACGTCCTGTTTATTGGCAGAAGGAAATATGCTGATGTAGACTTTTGCAAGAGAAAGATCCGGACTCATTCTTACAACGGTTACCGATATAAGTCTGCCCGGTGCCAGTTCGTTTGATTTTCTCTGCAAAATGGTGGCTATTTCTTTCTGAATCAGCCTTGAAACTTTTTTTTGCCTTGTCGATTCCATATCGGGCACAATTTAAACGCTCAAAGGTACAAATACTTATTTAATAGGTATTCAATGTGATCAGAAATGTCAGTAAATTTGCATTGCCGAAAACAAAAAAAAGAATAGGTTTGCGAGATATTTTTAAATGATATGGATATAGTTGTCAGTGGAATCAGATCAACGGGAAAACTGCACCTTGGAAATTATTTTGGTGCAATCAGAAATTTTGTCAGGATGCAGAAGGAGAATAAGTGTTTCTTCTTTATTGCAGATTATCACTCTCTTACAACACACCCTAAACCTGAAGATCTCCAGGGGAATATCAGGCAGGTTCTGGCGGAATTTCTTGCCTGCGGAATAGACCCTGAAGAGGCTACTGTGTTTATTCAGAGTGATATCCCTGAGGTACCGGAACTTTATCTTTTACTGAACATGAATGCTTATGTAGGTGAGCTGCAGCGAACCACTTCCTTCAAGGAGAAGGTGAGAAAACAACCGGATAATGTGAATGCAGGCTTGCTTACTTACCCTGTTCTGATGGCGGCTGACATTATTATACATAAAGCCACAAAGGTTCCGGTGGGGAAAGACCAGGAACAGCATCTTGAAATGACCCGCCGTTTTGCCCGCAGGTTCAATACAATGTACGGAGTAAACTATTTTCCTGAGCCCGACGCATATAATTTCGGAGAGAAACTTATTAAAATACCCGGACTTGACGGATCGGGTAAAATGGGTAAAAGCGATGATAACGGAATTTATCTCTCAGATTCTCCTGAAGAAATAAGAAGAAAGGTAATGAAAGCAGTTACCGATGCGGGACCTACGGTACCGAACCAGAAAATGTCTGTTCCGATTAAAAACCTTTTTACAATAATGAAGGTTGTATCGGACCCTTCCACAGTTAAATATTACAGAGAAAAATATGCCACATGTGAGATCAGATATGGAGAAATGAAGAAGCAGCTGGCAGAGGACATAATAAAATTTGTAACTCCGATAAGGGAAAGGATAATACAGATATCGGCCGATACGAAATACCTTGCAAAGGTTGCTGCCGAAGGGGCTGAAAAAGCAAGGGCAAGTGCCTCTGCAACTCTTAGAGATGTGAAGGAGATTATAGGTTACCGCAAATGGATCTGAAATATTAAAGCCAGGTATATCTGACCTGGCTGCCCTGAAGAATCAAGTATATGATGGAGATTGCCTGCATATATTCCTGAACAAAATATGTGCCAAAGTTCTTAAAGCCCGTTATGTAGCAATCAGGGGAAATTCTTTTTTTTAAATTCTCCCGATTTCCATACTCTTTTTTCCCGGAATTTCATAACTTGCATTTTACCTGATGATTGTTTAATCACTTTTTTACTTAATGTTATGAAAATTAAAATTCACTCCCGGGAAAATGATAACAGACAGAAAAATTGTTTTTCAAGACGAAAATTTATTTCATCATGTTCTGCCTGTGCCGCCTGTCTTGCTATGGCACCGGTGCAACTTGTATCTTCTCCGTTTGCTCACTCGGGCAGTAAGAAGAAGATAAGGATAAGGATAATATACTCTCTTCATTCCGAGGTTCAGCAACAGCCTGACTGGCCAAATATCGGATTCGATTTCAGACCTGTGATGGCAAATATTAACAAAGAGTTGACCAGAGCCTTCAGGGAGGTTGAGTTTCTTCCGGTACTGGCATCAGGACCTGAAGATGCTGAGAAAATTGTTCGTCAGGATGAAAATGAACACATTGACGGCTATATAGTGTATCAGATGAATTGCTGGAACAGGGTAATTCAGACTATAGCAGCAACCGGTAAACCTGTAATTTATGCCGACTTCCAGTATGGTGGCAGCGGAGGTTTTCTTTCCTATACAGCAGCTTTGTTAAGGGCGAATACGCCACATTTCGGATTTGTTGCATCTTCCGATATGAATGACATGATCAGGTCGGTAAATTGTCTTATTGATGTTATCAGAAAAGGGAATCCCCGGGAATTGGGTATACTGGTTCAGAAAACACGCATGAAGCAGACTCCTTCCCAGGGTAAATACAATGTTATAAATGACCCCGTTAGATTCCTGTCTGTGGAAGAATGTATTACCAGAATGAAGAATTCCAAAATACTTGCAGTTAGAGATCAAAACAAAAGTGTTGCGGAACCTGTATTTGGAATTCCCGTCGAATATATTCCTTTTTCCGAGATTAATGAGGCATGGAGTTCAGCTGATAAAGACCAGGCAGAAGAGATTGCCCGTGAATGGATTTCAAATGCCCGGTCGGTAGAGAATGTACCGGTTGAGACCATAAGAAGCTCAGCAGCTATGTATCTCGGCATGAAGGCAGTCCTTAAAGAGCATAATGCAAATGCTATCACAATAAATTGTCTTGGTGGATTTTATGGCGGTCACATTCACGCATATCCATGTCTCGGATTTTATCAATTGAATAATGAAGGATTCGTTGGTGGATGCGAATGTGATATTCGCTCATGCGCCACAATGGTTGCATTTGGTATTCTTTCCGGAGGAAGGCCGGGTTTTATATCGGATCCCATAATTGATACTTCAAAGCGGCAGATAATATATGCACATTGTGTCGCTTCAAACAGGGTTTTTGGAAACAACGGGCCTTCAAATCCGTATATAATAATGACACACTCTGAAGACCGTCAGGGAGCTGCGGTAAGGTCAATACTTCCGGTTAATTATATGACCACAACTCTTGAAATTCAAAATCAGAGGCAGGAGATTCTGATTCACAGGGCTATTGCCACGGGTAATGATTCTGACGACAGGGCATGCAGGACAAAGCTCTGTGCTGAACCAATAGGAGATATTGAAAAATTATTTACCATGTGGGACAGATGGGGATGGCACAGAGTTACCTTTTATGGGGATTTTAGGGAACCTGTACAGGCACTGGCAGAAGCCATGAAATGGAAAGTGATTGAAGAAGCCTGATATTTACATCAGTACTCTTAATGATAAAATGAAGTTCCTTCCGGGAGCCGCTATTCCCCATGCATACGGCCTGTAACGATGATCAAGAATGTTTTCACATCCAGCGCTCAGTATAATACCGGGTGTTGTATAACTGATTTTAAAGTTAATAGTATACCAGCCCGGCGACCATGGATTTCCGTCTTTATCGGTTGCGTACATATAGGGTTTTTCTCTTTCTGATGGTGGCATCTCGGCAAACTTCTTGGGACCGTTATATACCGAGTAAAGATCGGCTCTAAGAGAATGATTTTCAAAAACAAGATGCGTTGAACCAAATAAAGGAGCTGAATGCCTCAGTGGTATTCCCCCCTTTTCCGTTCCTTTAGTAAAATTAAGTGTCGATTTGAGGTAAAGATATTTGACGATATTAAATTGTACGTTTACAGAAAAACCATATACTCTTGCATAACTGGCATTTACAATTGCTTCCACTTTACTTAGTTGACCCTGATACAAAATCGAATCTTCCCCGTTAAATAAAAAATCATGTCTGACCATGGCATTATTCAGCCATGTAAAAAAGCCTGAGAGTTCAAAATGTATAAGTTTTCCGAACTCTTTTTCTATCCCTGTTTCAATATTGTAAGCATATTCGGGTTTTAAATCGGGATTTGGTACAACCACTATTCCGGGTGCGGAGTCAAATACTTTTCCTGCATCATCAAGATTTGGTGCCCTGAATCCTGTTGAGGCATTAATATTTAAACGGGTTTTTTTATCCGGACTTATTACTATGCCTGCCGAGCCTGTAAGCGCGCCGTTTGAAATATCAATCCGGGTAAATGGGAAATTGTAGAATGAATTATCTGCAATTGTTGAATTCAAGGTTACATAATCGTACCGCATCCCCGAGTTAAATATGGCATTCTCAGATAAACTGACCCTGTAGCCTGCATATGCAGAATAGCTGTTATATCTGTTCTTTCCATCAGGATATCTTGAACCTGCCGGCGATGTTTCAGCAGTTTTGATATCCCTTCTCCAGGCTTCTGATTTTACATCGTTGGTAACAAATTCCAGCCCGTAATACAACAGGCTTTTTCCGGATAAGTTTTTCCTGTCAAAATCGAGGTTGAGTGAAAATATTTTAACCTTCTCGAACTGCTCATTTATGGTACTTTTTCCGAATGCCCGGTCGTGACGGCTTTCGCGGTAATTCTGATGAGCAGCCGTAATCTTCAGCTGATTAAAGAAAATATTTGAGCCTGAATAGCTTACCTGCAGATTATTCATCATCCATACCTGCGGTCCGTAATACCATTCTGCAAACCTCAGTTTACCCGATTTGTACTGGATAAGCCTGTCGTATCGGGGTACATTCGAAAGAGCTGAAAAATGATTCGAGAAGACCACATTTAAATTATCTGAAAATTTGTATCTGAACTTTCCGGTTGTATTCAGCTGGCTGTAACCGGAAGGGACCTGAACATCAGGGTGGGGATTTCTGATGACAGTATCCCGGTTGTTTATATACTGCGCATATTCAGGCCTGGTATATTCAGGGTGTTTGTGCGAACCCATCCTGAGATCATCAAAACTTGAATAGGATATGCTTGCAAAAAATCCTGCTTTTCTGAATCCCCCGTTAATTTTCAGGTTTGAACTTTTCTCGTTATCAGCGGAAGAGTATCTTATTAATGCTCCTGCTTTAAAAAGTGGGGTATTAAAAGATGAGAGCATCACCCTGTCGGTATGAAAATCCATAACTCCTCCGATAGCATCACTTCCGTATACAACTGAACCCGGACCGAAAATAACTTCTGCTGATTCTATTACATTGGGATCGAGTGATATAACATTCTGGATATTACCTTCCCGATAAATTGCATTATTCATTCGGACCCCGTCTACTACTATGAGGACACGGTTTGTTGCAAAACCCCTTATCATGGGGCTTCCGCCGCCGAGCTGGCTTTTCTGCACAAAAACTTCATCTGATGAGGCAATCAGATCCGCTGCTGTCTGGGGGTTTTGAAACTTTATCAGCCGGTCGGTTATAACGGCAATCCTGCCCGGGATCTCACTTTTTCTCTGCTCCCTGCGGCTTGCTGAAACAACAAATTCTTCTATTTCAAAAACTTTTTTCTTTAACTCTACAATATTTCCTGAATTTCTGATATCCCCGGCAGTCAGACATAGTCTTTCGAACGAAACAAAATGAAAGCAGATGGTTTGATAATCATTAAATTCCGAAATATCAAAAACACCCGATTGATTTGTGTATGTGAGAAATTTTCCATCGTCGAACAATATTGCAACATCAGGCAATGGCTTTTTGTCATCAGCGTCAACAACGGTTATTTCCTGCGAATTTGCAATTGCAACGGTAAAGAATCCTGTTATGAAAATACTTTTTAAAATCTTTATCATCAGCAAAATTCAGGTTAAAAGAGAATAATCTCAAAGATAAAAAAATACTTTTGAGTCTTTGGTGCAAATAATGATTGTTAAAAGTTGAATGTCAGTTTTATTGTCAGAAACCGGATATATTTGATATTTTTGTAAAAGCAAATCAAGGGAAAAGCATAAATTGTGTCCAGAAAATTAATTTTGCTGCTTGTTTTTCTTTTTTCCGGGCTGACGGTTTTATTTTATTTTATCCAGCGTGGAAGCCGTAATATACTTACAGATCCTTACAAAGTTATACCGGCAGATGCTTCGGTTCTGATTGAATCGGTAAATCTGCCCGGTCTCTTGAATTCTATATCTGAGAATAACAGTCTTTTTAAAGAAATTTCGGAAATAAGAGAATTTGAAAAATTCGGCGAAAGATTCAATTTCCTTCGAACTGTACTTAACAGCAGTGAAATATTAAAAACTATTGAAAATCAAAAAACCTTAATCTCATTTCATAAAATTGACAGTCTGAATTTTGTACCCCTCTTTGTTTTTACGGTTCCGAAATTTGTAAGATTCACCCACATAAAGGAATATCTGGCTCCCGTTAAAGGTTTGCAGATTAATATATTAAGAGAAGGGAATAACAGATTCATGGAGGTTGTCAGAAGTAATTCGGAAAAAGAAAAATTTTACCTGTGCTTTGTTTCCGGACTTATTTTGTGCAGTAAATCTGCAGGATTAATAGGCAGGGCAATTCAGCAAAGCAACTCCGGTTCAGGTTTACAAAGTTTACCGGGCCTTTCGAGAATACTTACATTCGCCGGGAAAAGCGAGGACAGGATTTTCATTATATTCAGCAATCTGAAAGATGTTGCTGAAGACATAATAAAATCATCAGATACAGTTGAAAAAATAGTTAACCTGGCACAGAGTGCCGAAGGAGTTATAATAATAAATGACAGAGGTTATGTGTTTGCCGGTTATGCTGAAACTGCCGACAGTTCCGACATTCTTTTCAGATATAAATCGCTGGAGCCGGCACACCTCAGCACATTCAGGCAATTACCTGCAAATTCGGTCTTATTTGAAACAACAATTTTTTTACCGGAGTATACCGGAATGAATGGTAGTAAGGAAGTAAACAATCAACTGCTGAATGAATTACAACCCTACCTTGCAGGTGAGGTAACAAGAGCACTTATCGATTTGAAAAAATCGGGAATAAAAGAGAAAGCTACATTGCTGATTTACAGTCTGAAAAACAGGAATTTGGCCGAAAGTGTTGTAAATGATAAATTTATCGCCTGGTGCAGGGAAAATAATACGGATGAGAAAAAATATATAAGGTATTTTCAACCGGATGAGCAGACCAGAATCCCGGTTGTTTCCACACCATTCAGAGGAACCGGAGCATATTTTTTCGGAAATTCCATGAAGGGGGTATCTGATTCACTTATGACATTTTATGATAATTTTCTTGTTATGTCCGACAGGCAGGAGGCTATTGACATGTTTCTTTACGATAATCTTCTGAATAAAACCATTTCAGTAAATCCCGATTTCAGTGAACTTGAATCAACTCTGCCAAGCAAGGCCTGTTACTTTTTCTATTGTTTGCCCTATGCTGTTTCAGAAAGTCTTTCAGAATTTTTCAGTGATAAAGTAAACAGGATCCTGAGTGACAACGGGTCCCTTCTGAAAAAAATAAGATGTGTGGGTTATCAGTTTGTGCCGGGCAATGGTATGATTTTTAATACGTTATCTGTCAGATATATTGAGGCTGTTGAAAGTGAACCCGGAGGAACTGAATGGGAAAGTAAACTTGATGGGGCGGTGGTGACAAAACCTCTGTTTTTTACAAACCATAATACTGGTGCAAAAGAACTGGTGTTACAGGATGACAGGAATAACCTGTATCTGATAAATGCGGCAGGAAGAATATTATGGAAAATACAAATTGAGGAAAGGATTATCGGTAACATTTACATGATTGATTTCTACAGGAATGGCAAGTTTCAGATACTTTTTGCCGGGAGAAATAATCTTTATTTGTTCGACAGAAACGGAAACCGTGTCGAAAGGTTTCCGGTAAAACTCAGGTCTCCGGCTGCCGGACCTCCTGCTCTGTTTGATTATGACAATAACCGCGATTACAGAATATTTGTCCCGGGAGAAGACAGAATAATTTATGCATACGATAAATACGGAAATATTGTCAAAGGCTGGAAACTTTTCAAAACGAATGGTTCTGTACAATCTGAAATCAGGTTTTTCAGGCTCTCAGGTAAAGATTTTATTGTTGCAGCTGATGAGAATACAGTCTATTTTCTTGACAGAACAGGAAATATAAGGCTTAAGCCTTCCAGGCCTGTAATACGTGCAAAGGGTTCCCAGATAAGATCCAATATTACAGGTGAGCCCTCATTCGTCTTTTCTGCTCCTGACGGAACAGTGCAGTTTGTATACCTCGACGGGAGGGTGAAAAATATAGTACTGAATAAATTCAGCTCTGATCACATCTTCGACTTTTTTGACATGGATGGCGACGGATTTGGTGAATTTATTTTTATTGACGGCGGCAAATTATTTGTTTATGATAACGACCTGACAGAGATTTTTGTACGTGATTTCGGAACAATTAATATTAAGGGTCCGTATAATTTTGTGTTTTCTTCGGTTGACAGGAAAACAGGTATTTTTGATCCGGTGAAAAAACTGATATTTTTAATTGACAGAAGAGGGAATGATCTGAAAGGTTTTCCGGTAAGGGGTTGTTCTGAATTTTCAGTAGGGAAATTTTCGGGAGATGATTATAATCTGATTGTAGGCGGGAATGACAATTTTCTTTATAATTATAAGTTAATTAGATTGGGAAACAATTAATGCTTATGAACAGAAATACAGTTTATACGGTTATCTTTCTTTCGGTATGGATTCTCTCAGGTTGTATTAAGGAGACTTACGACCTGAACAGGTTATCGGAAGAAGTTCAGATTTCTCCCGGGTTTGCATTTCCGGTTGCATCAGGTGATCTCACATTTGCCGATATATTAAAATCCAATGATACTGTACGATATGAAAGTGATAATTTTGTAAAAATCGTTATTAAACGGGATTCGGTGGTTTTCTTAAAACTGGAAGACTATTATGATTTTTCAAAGCTGGTTTCTTATAAAAAGGGATTTGAACTGGGAGAAATTGGAATAAATGATTTCCAGATCTCAACCACCTTAAAACTTAATGATATTATTCAATTTTTCAGTCCTTCCCTCCGACAGCAATTTATTGATCTCGACGATGGTCAGCCGCACGATTTTCCTTCTTTTCCCATTACCAATATCGGAGAGCGTTCTTTTCCGGTCATCACCTCTTTTGAGAACGTGCTGTTTGGTTCAGGGACTCTTCAGATTAGCGTAACAAATAATCTTACAGCACCATTGAAAGATATTAAAATCAGGTTATACAGTAATCCCGGACATATTCTAATAGGTTCTGAAAAAACTATTGCAGGTCCGATATCTCCCGGAGCAACAGGAACAGCTGTAATTGATCTTACAGGTGCGGCAATTACAAATTCTATCGTTGCGGCAATCGTCCTTACGGGAAGTGATGGTGCTCAAAATGTAATTATTGATCTTGATCATACCGTTGTTTTTACTGTAAATGCTTTTAACCTTAAAATAAAAGCAGGAAGGGCAATAATAAAGGATCAGACACTTGATTTCGATGAAGATGCAGATACCATTGATGTGGACCTTGGTGAAGATATTGAAATCGAAAACGCAAAAATTAAGAAAGGTACTCTGCACTACAGAGTAACATCTAAAACTAATCTTACCGGGTCAGTATCATTTACGTTGCCGACATCAAAATATGATAATAACGGGCCGCTCTCTGAGTTGATTACAGTTAATCCATGGCAGACTGCAGAGGGTTTTATTGACCTGAGTAATATTTCGGTTGACCTCAGTAAAGATCTGGCTCAGCCATATAACAGATTGCCGGTTAATAATGAGGTTAAAGTCGGTTCCAATAATAAGATGATCAATTACAGTATGCTGGACAGTATATACGTTGCACTGGATGTATCTGACGCAGTAGTTGATTTTGTAAAAGGATATTTCGGGCAGCGTGAGGAACAGATCAACCCGGACACAATTGATACAGAGCTTGAAAAAATTCTTAAGAAAATTAGCGGGGATTTTCATATTTCGAAACCATCTATTAAAGTTAACTATTTAAATTCTTTTGGTATCCCGGCAATGATTACCATAAATGCTACGGGGAAGAGAGATAATCGGGTTCAGAACTTGAATCTGGCTCCGTTCAGAATTGATTATCCGGTTTTTCCGGTGAGAGAAACTTCGTCTGTTTTTATTGTTGACGGTACAAATTCCAGTTTGCCCGATCTGATATCATTGCCACCTGTGGAGGCAATATTTTCAGGTTCTGCAAAAATGAACCCCGATGGACCTTCCGGGCAACGCAATAATTACGTGTTTGGAGACAGCAGGTTACTTGCTTCACTTGAAATTGAAGTTCCCTTGCAACTATGGATTAATAACCTGCAGTTTGCTGATACGGTGGATAATTTCCTGAAATCTGGAGAAAACGAAAATGATAAAGATAATCCTTTCCGGCCGGAAAATATGGAATATTTCAGAATTCAAATAACAACTTCCAACGGCTTCCCTCTGGGAGCATCGCTCAAGCTGATGCTTTATGATACAGTGACGGGACGGATACTTGATACAATAGATGCTTCTGATCTTATAAAACCTGCAACAGTTGATGCTTCAGGAAAGGTTGTTTCACCGGTTGAAACAGTAACTAAAATAGATTTTGATAAACATTTCTTTGAGACTTCAAAAGATGCAGATAAAATAATTTTTGTTTTCAAACTTATCACCTCGGGAGGAGGTACAAAGGATGTAAAGTTTTATTCGGATTATAAAATTACTTACAGGGTAAATATTAATGCGAAACCTAAATTCATTTTTAATAATAGATAAAAAATTAACAAAATGTCAGCAAGAACTGTCAGATTAATAATTGCATTGCTTCTTTTCACACCTTTGCTTAAGTCCCAGAACAGCAATGTAATGTATTACATGAACATTCCCCAGAATCATCTGCTGAATCCCGCACTGAGACCAACAAGTACTTTTTATCTTGGAATAGGTATTACAGGAATCGGTATAGGGATAAACAATAATTACTTTAATTTTTCCGATGTTATCATGCCCGGTCGTTCCGACTCACTAATTACTTTTCTTCATCCCGAATTTGAGGTTGACAATTTCCTGGATAAAATTAAAGTAAGAAACTTACTTATACCGCAGGCTGAAGTTCAATTATTTGGTCTGGGATTTAATGCCGGCAAGGATTCATATATTTTTCTGGATCTAATAGAAAAAGTAAACGGAAATATAACTTTGCCCGGAGACCTTATAAGGGTCGGACTTAAGGGTAATGAAGAATATGTAGGGAAAACACTGGATCTCGGAACTCTTGATGCTGATTTGGTATATTTCAGGGAAGCAGGGGCCGGTTTTTCAACACCAATTGGAAAGAATGTCCGGCTGGGTGTGAAGGCAAAGATACTTTTCGGCATTGCAGGATTCTCACTTGACAATAAATTTCTTACGATTACCGTAAATGACGATTATACACATGTCTTTGATGCCGGTTTGACAGCAAATTTAAGCGGACCGGTAAATATATATTTCAATACCGAGAATAAACCGGACAGCATTTCTGTAGATGAGGATAAACTTAAGTCGAAGGATTTCTATCTTAACACAAGAAATGCAGGTTTCGGAATTGACATCGGGGCGGTTTTCAATATTACAGAGCGTTTAAGCTTGTCTGCTGCAGTAACAGATCTTGGTTTTATGAGGTGGAAAGATATGATATCGAATATTGAAGCCGAAAGCCGGTTCACTTTCAGCGGATTCAGTCTTAAAGATGTAGTTAATGGCACAAAGACCTTTGATGAACTTGCTGACGAGATGCTTGATTCTCTGAAAAATTCTTTAATCGTAACAGATGAGAAAAAACCTTTTTCGACCTATCTGGTTCCTTGCGTAAATGTTGGAGCGAGTTATAATATTACAAAAGGTCTGGGCATAGGAGTGCTTTCCCGTACTTTTATCGGCAATAGCGGGTTGAGAGAAACTGTAACTTTCTCGGCCAATCTTAATGCCGGAAGTGCTTTTTCCACAAGTGTAAGCTATACTGCCACAGGATACAGTTACGATAATTTCGGGGCAGGTCTGGCATTTAAACTGGGGTTCCTGCAGTTTTACGCTGTTGCCGACAGGATTCCGGTTATATGGAATAAAATAATAAAGGATGATACAACAATACCTTTGCCTGAAAACTGGAACGTTTTGGGATTGAGGTTCGGCGTAAATATGGCTGTCGGAAATAATGTCAGAAAGAAAAGTGACAGGCCAATGCTTAAGGTTGAATAAATAAAGAATTTTATGATCAGAATAATCCTATTTGTTATTGTTATAATCCTGGTTTTACGGATGCTTTTGCTTTCGAGAATGGAAAACAGGAGGCGGTCATCAAACAGATGGTATTTCGAAAATGATTTCAGGAAGATACTGGGAGAAAAACATTTCCGGAAGAGCCTGCAGGGTCATACAGATAATAAAAAAGAAAAGAAAAGCAGAAAAAAGGTCATTTATTGATAAGTTGTTTTGCAAGGGAGTTGGCAAATACAAAGTCGTTTAGTTTCTCACATTTGGAATTCAGTATATCATGTTTGCTCCCTTCCCAGTATTTAATACCTTCGCTGATAAAGATTATCTTTTCCCCTATCTCCATAACAGAATTCATGTCGTGGGTATTAATTATTGTTGTCATGGAGTATTCTTCGGTAAGTTCTTTAATCAGAGCATCTATCAGGTTGGCTGTTATGGGGTCGAGGCCTGAATTCGGTTCATCGCACATAAGGTATTTCGGGTTAAGTGCTATTGCTCTTGCTATTGCAACCCTCTTTCTCATACCGCCCGAAAGCTCTGAAGGATAAAGATGATTTGCATTGTGGATATTGACTCTGTCGAGGCAAAAATTTACTCTTTTTATTTTTTCTTTCATAGTCATGTTTGTAAACATGTCGAGAGGGAATCTGACATTCTGTTCAACGGTCATTGAGTCGAAGAGCGCACTTCCCTGGAAAAGCATCCCCATCTGTTTTCTTATCTCCTTTTTTTCTTTGAAGCCGAGTTTATTGAAGAGGACATTGCCAAACCAGATTTCCCCCCTGTCAATTTCGTGCAATCCGACAATAGATTTGAGCAGTACGGTTTTTCCCGAACCGCTCTGACCGATTATCAGATTGGTTATTCCCGGTTCGAAAGTCACCGAGATATCGCTCAGGACTTCTCTGCCATTAAATGACTTATAAAGGTTTTTAACTGTTATCATGTCAGAAGCATCTGTGTCAGAATAACATTAAACATCAGAATGTAAACGCTGCTGTAAACCACGGCTTTGGTTGACGCCTGCCCTACTTCAAGCGACCCTCCTTTTACAAAATATCCCTGGTAAGCCGAGATGCTTGTAATAAGAAAAGCAAAAACCACAGTTTTAATTAATGAGTATGTAATATAATAAGGTATAAAGGCATATTGAATTCCGTAGATAAACTGTTCGGAAGTGATAACACCAACAACCTGGGTTCCGACAAACCATCCTCCGAATATACCTATTATTATACTCAGTAATGTAAGAAAAGGATTAAACAGAAGTGTTGCAATCATTTTCGGAAGAATAAGGTAGGAAGCTGAATTAACACCCATTATTTCAAGAGCGTCAATTTGTTCCGTAACCCTCATAGTCCCGATTTCTGATGCTATGTTAGAACCCACTTTTCCCGCAAGTATGAGTGCAACTATTGTTGATGAAAATTCAAGTATAATGGAATCGCGGCAACCCAGTCCGATGAGGTATGAGGGGTAAATAGGATTTTCGGTGTTATATGCTGTCTGTAGAGTGATGGCGGCTCCCATAAAGAAAGAAATAATTGCCGTAATACCTATGGAATTAACACCCAGGAAAACAAGTTCTCTCATGGTCTGTCTGTAATAGATGGATGTTTTTTCAGGCTTTGAAAAGACTTTTCCCAGCAATAAAAAATACCTTCCTATGGTTTCAAGGCCTTTGTCGATTAACATAATGCATTCTTTTATTACGAATTTATTACGAAACCTCAAAGTTACAAATTATTGTTATATAAATCTGGATGGTCTTCTACTTTAGGCTTAATGTGCAAATAGTTTTATATTTGCAATGAAAATTTTACCCGATCTAAAATGAATAACAGATATGTTATTATAATGGCTGGCGGTATAGGAAGCAGGTTCTGGCCGCTGAGCCGTAAGGAAAAACCAAAGCAGTTTCTTGATATACTCGGCAGGGGAGAGACACTGATTCAGCAGACTTTCAGAAGGTTCAAAAAGGTATGTCCGGAAGAAAATATTTTTATAGTAACAAATGTTGAATTGAAACAACTGACTGTTGAGCAGCTGGGAATAAGACCCGACAGGGTTCTCACCGAACCGCTCAGGCGTAATACCGCACCATGTATAGCGTATGGAGTTTTCAGAATAAAAAAGGAGAATCCCGATGCAGTTATTGCAGTAACTCCTTCTGACCATCTTATTGAGAAGGAAGAAGAGTTTTACAATATCGTAAATATTGCTTACAGGTTTTCGGAAAACCATAATGCTCTTCTGACACTCGGTATAAAGCCCAGCAGGCCTGAGACAGGTTACGGATATATTCAGGCAAATGAAAAAAAACCTGTTGAAGGGTTTGAAAAGTTGCACAAGGTTAAGACATTTACCGAGAAGCCGAATCTGGAACTTGCAAAAGTCTTTCTGGAGAGCGGGGATTTTTACTGGAATTCCGGAATTTTTTTCTGGAACGTAAATACGATTCTTAAAGCTTTTTCGAAGTACCTTCCCGACATTTACGCTGCTTTTGAGGAAGGGGAGAACCTTCTTGGCACAGATATGGAGGAATCATTTATATCCCGTACTTACATTTCATTGCCGAACATATCAATTGATTACGGGATTATGGAAAAAGCCGATAATGTTTATGTTTTGAGTACAGATATAGGTTGGTCTGATCTCGGAGCCTGGAGCTCTCTTTATGAGCATTCTGTAACTGACAGGGATGGCAATGTGAATGTGAACGGGCAATTATTCATTTATAACAGCAAGCGGAACATCATTAATGTAAAAGCCGGTAAAGTTGCTGTAATTCAAGGATTGGAAGACTATATTGTTGTTGATTCAGGTGATGTTCTTTTGATAGTTAAAAAAGAAGATGAACAGAATATTAAATATTACCTTGATGATGTAAAGAAAAAGACAGGGGATAAGTTTCTTTAGAAAATTAAAGGGGGCTATGGAGCCCCCTTTATTGTTTAGGATGAGGTTATTGATTAGTATTCCCACAGATCATGTTCAAAGTTGAAGATTTCCATTTTAATTCTTTCTGCCTCGAACATTGCATCTTTGCCGGTTGAATATGAAGTAATTGTGCGGTCGTTGAACACATTGGATTCGGCATAAATATAACTTCCGAATTTCCTGTACATAAAGAGGTCATCAAATGATAATCTCTGGGAGTCGTTAAAGGGGTTAAATACTTCTTTTTTGGCAAGAATGTCTCTCAATTCATCGTATCGTAGCCAGCATACGGGTGTCCTTATGGTTCTTCCCGTAGCTTCGTCGAGTCTGATGTGAATAGGACATATACCGATAATTCTCACATCAAGTTTTGAATGTTTTTTATCGAAGAACCACTGTTCGTAGAGAAGAAGCTGTTTGACATCAGATGGATTGGCCTTTTGCTGTATTACGGTATCTTTCAGCATTTGTGTATTAATGTCCTGAATCTGGGTATTGATCAGTCTGGCACCCATCTTTTCTTCGATATCGGCATAAGTAAGGCTCACCGGAGTTGTGTCGGGAACTATTGTCCAGTCGTAAGCAGTGATTCTACCGGCTTTTATTTCATCGAGTACAATATTGATAAAACTTTTTCTTCCATCGGGAGTAGTTTCAGTGGGGAAATAGAGCGGATGGTTAATTCTTTCCCTCAGGTCTATTATCCTGTAGATATATTTTGACCAGAACACATCAGCTTCCCTGAGGAAAGGGTAGTTTATTTTTGTATTATCGGGAATTGACTTCTGATAAATGTCTTTGAATGTTTGGGCATTTACCAGTCCGCTGAATATTACAGCCAGAAATCCTGAAATAATAATTCTCTTCATTGCACTCATATGTTAGTCTATTAGGTTTACTAATTTACTGTTATAATTATGGGTGAAAGATCCTGAGGCCTGTTATCAGGTCCAACGGCTTTTATATTTTCTATATAAAGTTTTTTGCCCCGTGTAAGTGCATTCAGGATCTGTCTCTGTTCCGGAGTTATCCTGTTACTTTTGCTATCCTTGTAGATATCGAATCCTTTTTCGTTATATGTCATTCTGAACTCCGTTACGTTATATTTAAGGTCGAAATCAAAGCCTTCAAGGTCGGCGAAGACTGCCTGTTGTGCGAGTATAATATCTTTGCTGAGGGATGCATTTCCGGTGACATTGGCGAATTTAGCCACTGGTTTGGGGATAGCTTTAACTCTGAATTCCATTGGTGCAAAAGACTGGACTTTCCCGCTGATTTCGGCTGAAACGATAATCTGGGCGTTCTGACCTACTACTTCCGGGCGTGCAATCCATTCGCCCGGGAAAAATTCGCCTCTTGAGTTTTTGGTACGGCCTCTTGTTATGGTTCCGTTTTTCATGGTTGCCCTGATTTTATCAGAGCCCACGCCCGGTACGGAGATATCAATAGGGTTGTCAATATTTGCATAGAGTACATTCATAGCCGTAGGGGATATAACAACATTTGGAGCACCAACTGAATAGGACTCTTTGAATGGATACGACACAAGGGTTCCGTCCGGTGCTTTTATGGTAATCAATCCACCCCATGTTTTCGGGCCAATGCTTGTTGCTCTAACTTTATATATTCCTTTACCTGATTCATCTATGGGCAGGGTTATGTAATCACCTACCATTTCATATTTCACCGCTCCGTCTGCAGTGGTTGTTACCCTGTATTCGCCAATAGTTATATTGGGAGTTTGCGTTGTATCAACAGCGGTGAGGAATACTTCTGCCTGGTATTCATTTCCAAGCATTACATAGGTTGAAGCCGGTTTTACTGTAGCTAACAGTTTGTTGAATTTGTAAGAGCGTGCTTCTATCTGTTCGTAAAGGTAATTAAGAAGGTCGGTTTCGGCGTTTCTAACATCCACCTGTATTTTTGACAGTATACAAATTACTGCAACAACCGGAAGAGTCTGGAAGTTATCATTTACCCAGGGTACTTTTTCTCCTTCCTTTGTCAGAACGTCGTCGGTATTGAAAATTTTTCTGAGTGATTCTTCTAGGGCAGGGCTTTTACCTTCCAGCACATCTTTTATCATATCTTCTCTGTAGGAGTCGATGAGTGCTTTAAGGTCATTCCCTTTTCCGGCTTCATGTGCTCCTATGAGTACTTCCGAGGGAACGTCTCTCTGGTCGATTCTTTTGACTTCATCAATTACTATTTCTCTTCCGACGACGGCAGGCGTGTCATCTCCTTCGGTTTTTTTAATGATTTCTATTTTAAGGTCCTGTACATAATCAAATAGTTCGTCGGATCTTTGCTTAACCATGTATGCCTTGGTACGGGCAGGTCCTGCCTTAACAGGATTTTGAGCAGCGGCCCTGTCGAATGCTTCGTAAATAGTGGCGTTTTTTGCGGCATAGTTTTGAATTGTCTTTGAAAGACCTTTATCAACGTTTTTGAATGCTTCCACAGCTTCTTTTGATACGTTCAGAGCCAGCATAGCAGTAAGAACCAGGTACATCATCCCGATCATTTTTTGCCGTGGAGACAGCTTCTCATGAGCCATTTTTCTGCAGTTTTAATTTGTTGAATAAAAAACTATGTCACATTATTTAACATTCATGGCAGCAAGCATGTTCCCATAAACGTTATTCAGAGCTGTTAGATTTTCGTTTAGTTTAGAAATCTGTTCGCGGTATTTCTTTGTGTCATCAGCTGAATCAGCAAGATTTTTAAGCAGATTCTGAATACCTTTATATATATTTTCGGATTCTTTGACATGCTCGCTTGCACCTTTGAGTTGTAACTCATATGCAGCGTTAAGAGCAGAAAGATTTTTGTTGAGGGCTTCGAGCTGCTGCTGATAAGATTTTCCTCCCATTTCGATAACTGATAATGAATCGGCTATGTTCTTATAATTCAGGCCTGTCTCATTGATTATTTTAGCCGTGTTCTGATATGATTCATTGAGTTTACCGAGTGACTCATCGGCGGCTTTAATGGTCTGAACATATTTTTCGGAGGCTGCTGAAACGTCGAGCATGGCATTCATATTAGCAGTTGCTTCTCCGATCTTTTTAAGGCCCAGACCGAGATTTGTGAACAGTTCGGGTGTGATCTCTGCTTTTTCGAGCATTTCGTCGAATTTTGCCAGTGCTGCAGAGCCTGCTCCACCACCGCCACCCAGGCCTTTTCTCTGGAAATAAGGATCATGCATTTTTCCCCCAACGGGAACTTCTTCTCCTTCTTCCGGTATCCCTGCCAGTTCGGGATAAACCAGAGACCAGTCGATCTCTTCACGGAGAGGTTCGAAGGCTGAGAAGAAGAATATTATTGCCTCGGTACAAAGACCAACGGTAAGCATTGTACCGGCAAATGGCCAGTGCTGAATTTTGAAGAGTGCACCAATGATAACTACGGAAGCCCCCAAACCATAAAGTTTAGCTATGAAGTTCTTCCAACCGCTGCTTTGAACTAATTCTGCTAGGCTCATATACCTGATTTTTATTGGTTAAATAATAATTTTATTTTACTCCTATGTATGATCTTACATTTCTGAAACCTATATATGGTTTTGTTGAGTCCTGATATTCGTAATCTCTTGAACTTGTTTGCAGGAAGTATGCAATATCTTTCCACGAGCCTCCCCTTATTACTTTACGTTTCATGGCAGGTGGATCCTGCGGCCTTGCATTATATTCGTAGTTGGGATTAAGATCATGAGTAAATACATATGATACAGGATGATATGCTGTTGAGGTCCATTCAGCGACGTTTCCTGACATATCATAAAGTCCATATTCGTTGGGTTCATATGAACCGACTTTAGCCGGGTAGACTGAACCGTCGTCGATGTAGTTTCCTCTTAAAGGTTTAAAGTTGGCAAGGAAACATCCCTGATAGTTTCGTGTATATGGACCACCCCATGGGTACATCGAAAGATCCAGACCACCTCTTGCTGCATATTCCCATTCGGCTTCTGTCGGGAGCCTGTAAGCCTGTACGTCGGGTATCCCTCTTTTCCGGAGAAAACTGTTCATATAGTCTGTCCTCCAGATGCTGAATGCTCTTGCCTGAACCCATGATACTCCGACAACTGGATAATCATCGAACGATGGATGCCAGAAATATATGGAGGCCTGAGGATCATTGAATGAGTATGTAAAGTCTCTTATCCAGCAAAGGGTGTCGGGATAAACATTTATAATCTCGTTAATAATAAAAGCAGAACGGTCGTTTACAGGAGTACGTACACCTTCCCGATTGTAGAAATCACCTACATATTTTCCCGTTCCGGCTTTATAGTCCTGAACGTAAGGTACCTGTGCTGCCTGTTTGTAATCAACATAAAAGTACGAATAATTGAGTTTCCTTGTATCTATTTCTTTTCTGCCGTTAAATCTTTCCTGGGGAGGATAATACATCTCTTCAAGTATTGCAAGGGTCTGTTCGTCCCGGAGGTCTATTTTTTCATCCCAGTTAAGGGTTTTAGGCTCAAGAACGTTTCCTTCCTTGTCTGTCACGTAATACTCGCGGCCCTCAATACCTGCTTCAGCCAGTTTTGTCCTGAAAATAGAATCGCGGACATAATTAACAAACTGACGATACTTATTGTTAGTAATTTCTGTCTGGTCCATCCAGAAGGCTTCCACCGTAACGGTTTTTGACATGGTATTCATCACATGAAAAGCATCCTCATCGCTCGGGCCAATAACAAAGCTTCCGGCCGGGATGAATGCCATCTGGTAAGGTTCCGGTTCAAAGAATTTCTTTCTTCCGGGAACACCTGTAAGTTCACCGGTCATTGATGGACCACAGCTATTTAGCAGAAGAAACAGGATCAGAGCAAAGAAAATCACCTTTTTCATAATTCTATATGATTTTAGATGCAAGTAAGTAATTTTTTATTAATATTCATAAAAATCTAACACTTTTATATTTCATGGGACTTTTTCCCAGGCTAATATTAAAGCAGTAATTAACCATGAATTCGTGAGAACCGCTTGAACTTTTGCGGATGTCCGACAGGATAAAATCGTAAGAATATCCTATCCGGATTCCGTTATAAAGTTCAATCCCGATAATACCTGTCAATGCATCACCGGCTCTGTAAGAAACGCCACCCCATACTTTTTTATTGTATCTGAGCATTGAGTTTACTGTAAATTGTACAAGATGCCCGTCGCTGAATACAAAAACCGAAGGGATAAGTTCATAAGAAGGATTGCCGAGACTTAAATTGTAACCGGCAGTAGCATAATAATGCCTGCTAAGGTAAGGTTCCCCCTTCGAAAATTTTATCTTTGGTTCATTTATATGTGCTATGGAAATTCCCGCATAATACTTTTCGGTTAAATAAAATACTCCTAAACCTGCGTCAAAAGCAATATGGCTTTCCTTGTTTTCGGGAATAAGAGGGTCACCGGAAACAGGTGTATGTAAATCACTTTCAGGTATTTGCCATGAAGGATTAAGAGTTTTGTTCAATATTCCCAGGGAAACTCCAATGCCAATCTTACCGTTTCCTGTTTCAATCAGATATGAGTATGAACCTGCCAGCTTAATGTCGGAATCAAATCCTGTTCTGTCGTTCATTATAACCATTCCTATACCGCTTTCCAGACCGAAAAGCCTGACGGGTGCATTTATGTTGAAACCTGTTGTTGAAGGGGCGCCTTTAAATCCGAGCCATTGCTGCCTGGAACTGGCAGTCATGCAAACCATGTCCTTAATGCCGGCTGAGCCAGGGTTAAAAGAGTGAAAATTAAACATATACTGGCTGTAAACAGGGTCCTGTTGACAATAGGCACTGTTTGCCAGTACTGTAATTAGCAGAATTACTATCCAGTATCTCTTCATTTTTTTAACCGGCTGCCTCAAAATCTAAACTAGTAAAATTATAATAAAATATGCATGGTTGACAAATATAAAAATATTTATTTATTGTTGTTACACGATAATTTTGATAAGTGTAATAATTATACGTGATGAACGTCAAAATATTATTGACGAACGAAAAAGTTATCATTTACATTATATTTAGAGTTATCATTTATATTTAGACAGCCTTTCAATGGCTTTGATCCATCTTTCAGGTATTTCGTTAAGGTTAGCCTGCATATAATCTTCGTATGCACATGCGACATATTTAGTATCGCCTTTTTCAGTAGTTATTTCAATCCACCATCTCTCTGTCAGGTTGCTTTTAACAAAAATCAATTCTTCTTCCGTTCCGCTGACATGTACATGATATCGGGTAAAATGGCCTGTATTGCGCAAAGTCAGGGAAGGTATTTCATTCTGTTTCTGAGAAAATCCTTCAAGGAAGAACCATAGTATCTGAGCGGCAAGAGCAGAAGTCTGGAATCCATTGTCCAGATCGGGATTGACCTCAAAAATTCCAAAGACCTTGAGGTTGTCTGAAATGCCGGCATACCTTGCAATACGACATATTTCATCTCCATAGAATCCATTTGGTGAAGGTAAAATTGTTCCCGGTGCATCGGATTGACGCACTGAAGCAATATCAATCGCAACAGCATCCGAATCCCGCAGGAGTGGTTCAGTAAGATGTATTGAACTCCTGACGTCTCCGAGCCTCATAAGATCGGCTTTTCTTCTTATTAATCTGTTAATTACCTGTTGGCTGTTGAGATATGTCTGATAGCCTATGTTTATCAGATGCGAGATTGTGCTTTTATTGTTGTAGATAATGTTGTTAAGGTAACTGAATGAGTCTGTTTCTTTTTTTTCGGGCTGAAAATCAATTCTGGAATCAACAGAGGCAAGGGTATAAGGATGGTGTAATTTTGAGAAAGCGGTATCGATTGCTGTAATAAGCGAACTGTTGCCTCCGATTAAAACAGGAAAAACATTTGATTCAATAAGATAACACAATATTTCTGCGAGGCCGGAAACAGTATCGGCAAAGTTTGCACCCCTTTTCATGTTTCCGAGGTCAATAATTTTCAGTTTTCCTGGAATTCTTGCCAGCTGATAAAGACAGCGCCTTATTATTTCAGGCCCCTTCTGGCATCCGTTATTGACAGAATTACGCTCTTCGGGAACACCTGCAAGGGCGATGCTGTATTTTTCCACGCCGGCAATGGGATTATTTTCGGTATGAATCGTAATATTATGGGAAAAATTTGATGAACCTGAAAGAAATTCAAATTCAGGTTTTTCAATACATACAGGATCAAAATAATCATTCAGATTCAGCATTATTTTCCTGATTTTTGTTTTTTCTCAATTATTTTCATGCATTCTTCTTCTGTGAGATCGTTAACACTTGTCCCTTTCGGGATTCTGTAATTTTCGCTTTTGTAATTAATGTATGCTCCGTATTTTCCGTTGAGTACTTTTATTTCCCCGAAGTCTTTAATGATTTTTTGCTTATCTGCGATATCTTTTTCCTTAATTATTTCAATTGCCCGTTCAAGAGTTATCAGATAAGGATCGTCGATATTCCTTTTAAGAGAATAAAACTTGTTTTTGTATTTTACAAAAGGACCGAACCTGCCGGTTCCTACAATGATTTCATCTCCTTCATAGGTTCCGAGTGATCTTGGCAGGGAGAACAGTTTAACGGCCTCTTCGAGTGTTATGGTTTCAATAAGCTGGTTTCTCTGGAGGCTTGCAAATCTGGGTTTATCACTTTTTTCGGGATGCACTGCCTGAACAACCGGTCCATATTTCCCCATTTTCACAGAAATGGTTTCGCCTGTTTCGGGGTGTATGCCGAGTATCCTTGTGCCGGTTGTTTTGTTCCTTTTTTCAAGAGTATTCTCAACGGTTTTATGGAAAGGTCCGTAAAAGTTTTCAAGCATTTTGTTCCATGCGAGTTGCCCTGAAGCAATTTTATCGAACTGCTCTTCAACCTCGGCTGTAAAGTTATAGTCGACTATTTCGGAAAAATTTTCCATAAGGAAATCATTGACAATCATCCCTATGTCTTTTGGAAAAAGTTTTGATTTTTCTTTTCCGAATATTTCGGTCTTTATTGCTCTGGTGATATTTCCACCGGTCAGGTCCAGTACTGTTATTTTTCTTTTTTCTCCAGGCCTGTTTTCCCGTGCAACATAACCTCTCTGCTGAATGGTTGAGATGATGGGGGCATAGGTTGAAGGACGCCCTATTCCCAGTTCTTCGAGTTTCTTTACAAGACTGGCTTCGGTATAACGGGGCGGGGGAGAAGTGTATTTTTCAATAGCAGTTATTTTTTCGTAAAAAAGTTTCATACCTGTATTTACCCGCGGCAATATGGCCTTTTCATCCTCCGACCCTTCAATATCCTGTGATTCTGAGTAGACTTTCAGAAAACCGTCGAACAGTATTACTTCACCGTATGCATTAAAAATGACAGGTGAATTGTTCATTTCAATGGCAATGATAGTCTTTTCTATTTGTGCATCTGCCATCTGGGATGCTATGGTTCTTTTCCAGATGAGTTCGTATAAACGTTTTTCGGCCTGGGTTCCCGTTATTGTTGCTTTTTCGGGATAGGTGGGTCTTATTGCTTCATGGGCTTCCTGAGCTCCTTTCGATGTAGTTTTATACTGTCTGACTTTTGAATATTTTTCACCGTATTCATTCACAATTACATCACGGATTTTTGCCAGTGCCATCCGTGAGAGATTCGTTGAATCGGTTCGCATATATGTGATCTTTCCTTCTTCGTAGAGCTTCTGAGCTATGGCCATGGTTTGAGAAACAGAAAAGCCAAGCTTCCGGTAAGCTTCCTGCTGAAGGGTTGAAGTTATGAAAGGAGGTGCAGGGGAGCGTGTACCGGGTTTTACCGTTACATTTTTAACAGTAAATGTAGCTTCCCTGCAGATTTCAAGAAACCGCACAGCTTCATCCTCGTTATGGAATTTTGTTACGGCTTCAGCTTTAAAGGAATTTTCACCGGCAGCAGCTTCGGAAGAAGTGTTGAAAATCCCTGTTACTTTAAACGAAGATTCTGGCTTGAAATTAATTATTTCCCTTTCCCGTTCTACTATCAGCCTTACAGCCACTGATTGTACACGCCCTGCAGAGAGTGCCGGCTGGACTTTCTTCCACAGAACCGGTGAAATTTCAAAACCCACAAGACGGTCAAGAATTCTCCGTGCCTGCTGTGCATTCACAAGGTTCATATCTACAGTTCTGGGCGACTTTATAGCTTCTTCAATCGCGCTTTTGGTTATTTCATGAAAAACTATCCTTCTGGTTTTTTGAGGGTCCAGATTCAGCACTTCTACAAGATGCCATGCTATTGCCTCTCCTTCACGGTCTTCATCAGAAGCAATCCAGACAGTTTTGGCTTCCGAAGCTGCTTTACGCAGTTCGTTTACCACTTTTATCTTATCTTTCGGTATTTCATAATCAGGAATAAAGCCTCCTTTGATATCAATCCCCAGATTCTTTTTTGCCAGGTCTCTGATGTGTCCGAAACTTGAAACAACCTTGAAATCCTTACCAAGGAACTTCTCAATTGTTTTTGCTTTTGCCGGAGATTCAACGATTACAAGGTTTTCAATCATAAATGACACGGTTTGTTTGTATTAAAAATCTGACAAAGTAAATCATTTCAAAATCAATCTTCAAATTGCCCGGGGATATTCTTTATCAGTTTTTATTATTATAATTACTAATTTTGGCAACAATTTTCAGGTTAGGGAAATGAACGAGGAGAATAAAAAGTTCAGGAAATATCTAATATGGTTCTGGGGCCTTGTTGCTTTGCCATATGTATTTGTTATAGCAATGTTTTTACTTATTTCGGCAGAGATGCTTGGGCCGATACCTACCTTTGAGGAGCTTGAGAATCCTGAAAACAGTCTGGCATCTGAGGTTTATTCTGAAGACGGAGTTTTACTCGGAAAGTTTTATATCGAAAACCGTACCTGGACTGATTATAAGGATATATCGAAGAATGTGGTTAATGCACTTCTGGCGACTGAAGATATCAGATTTTACAGGCATTCAGGAATTGATTTAAGAGGTTTGGGGCGGGTTTTGATCAGGTCAATACTTTTAAGGCAGGAGGCAGGAGGAGGAAGTACAATTTCACAGCAGCTTGCAAAAAATCTTTATAAAACAAGAGAAAGTGCTGATTCAATAAGATATTCAAGGATAAGGCAAAAGGTAAATCTTGTTATTTCCAAATTCAAGGAATGGTATACGGCGGTTAAGCTGGAGAAAAATTATACCAAGGAAGAAATTATTGCCATGTATCTCAACGTCTTTGACTTTGTAAACAATGCCGTTGGGATAAGGTCAGCCGCAAGAATTTATTTTAACACCACTCCCGATTCACTTAATATTGAGCAGTCGGCAATGCTGGTAGGCATGCTGAAAAACTCCTCGAGGTATAATCCGCTAAAGAGGCCTGAACTGACGCTGGAAAGAAGAAATGTTGTCATTAATCAGATGGCAAAATACGGTTATATAACATTTGCTGAAGCGGATTCTCTTAAAAATTTGCCCCTCGGGTTAAGTTATACGGAAGAGAGTCATAATACGGGTCTTGCCACCTATTTGAGGGAATATATCCGGACCACGATGATTAAGTTTGAACCCGACAGAAGGTTTTTTTCTTACGAGGAACAATATAATGATGCTGTATGGCAGTGGGAGAATAATCCTCTTTACGGATGGTGCAGAAAGAACAAAAAACCAGATGGGTCGAATTATAACATTTATAAGGATGGACTGAAAATCTACACCACTATAAATTCCCGAATGCAGAAGTATGCGGAAGAGGCACTGAAGGAACATCTTAAAGAGATACAGCCTGCCTTCGACAAACTGGCAAAAACTTTCAGAAACCCGCCTTTTTCCAATGATCTTACAAAAAAACAGGTAGAAGAGATTCTTATGTCGGCCGTCAGGAGAACCGACAGATACAGGGAAATGGTAAGGAGGAAGGTTCCTGAAGATTCGATAATGCTGGCATTCAACACACCGGTTAAGATGCGGATTTTCTCATGGAAAGGCGAGCGTGATACAATCATGACCCCACTTGATTCAATAAGGTATTATAAACATTTTATGCGCTCTTCGTTTATGGTTATGGATCCTCATACAGGGAATGTAAAGGCTTATGTGGGGGGGCCTGACTTCAGATATTTCAAATATGATGCTGTTACAGAGCAAAAAAGACAGGTTGGAAGTACAATTAAGCCGTTCCTGTATACTCTTGCAATGCAGAATGGCTATTCACCCTGCCATGAAGTGGAGAATATACCGAGAACTTTTTATGTGGGAGACTCTACCTATACACCGAGAAGTTCCGGCCCCAAAGAATATCACGGAAAGCTTGTAACGCTTAAGTGGGGTCTGGCCCAATCGGAAAATTACATCTCAGCTTGGCTGATGACCCAGTTCACACCTAATGCAGTAGTTGACCTGATGCATAAAATGGGAATAAGAAGCTATATAGACCCGGTTTATTCCATATTTCTGGGGACTTCAGATATTACTCTGGAGGAAATGGTTGGTGCATACGGTACCTTTGCAAATAAAGGAGTATATACCCGGCCCCTCTATGTAACAAGGATAGAAGATAAAAACGGAAATGTCATATCAAGGTTTAACACAAGAGTGGAAGAAGTAATAACTGAAGATCAGGCTTATCTGATGCTTGACCTTCTGCAGGGGGTTGTTAATCAGGGCACTGCAATAAGAATGAGAACTCTTTATGGTTTTAAAAACCAGATGGGAGGCAAGACCGGTACTACTCAGAATCACGGAAATGGATGGTATATGGGAGTTTTGCCCAATCTTGTAGGAGGTGTCTGGAGCGGTTGGGAAGACCAGAGTATTCATTTTGAGACTCTTGGTGAAGGGCAGGGTGCACGCATTGCTTTGCCGGTTATGGCACTGTTTCTTAAAAAATTATATGCCGATCCGGAATTCGGGATTATGGAAGCCGATGTATTCGAAAAACCAGCCGGATTCAATATTGAACTTGATTGTAACAAGGTAAAAAGAAATACAGGACGCCGCTCGAATTATGTGGAAAGATATTAATCAATTGCCCTGATTCAGCCGAAAAGAAATTTCACAAGATGCTCTATTTTTCCTGCCTGTATTATTTTCAAAGGTGCGCCTTTAATAACCGGATCCTTCTGGTATTTTGAGATTACCATTCCGGTAAATCCTGTTTTTGCTGCTTCTTTTATGCGTTGTTCTATCCTTGAGACCGGCCGGATTTCACCTGTCAATCCTGCCTCACCCGCAAAACACAGATGTCTGTCTATCGGAACATCGAGGTTTGATGAGAGGATGGCACTTATTACAGCGAGATCTATTGCAGGGTCCGACACTTTAAGTCCGCCTGCAATATTCAGGAATACATCCTTCATCCCGAGTTTGAAACCTGCTCTCTTTTCGAGAATTGCCAGCAGCATATTCATACGGCGGATGTCAAATCCTGTTGAGCTTCTCTGCGGAGTACCGTAAACGGCACTGCTTACCAGTGCCTGTGTTTCAATCAGAAAAGGTCTCAACCCGTCGATTGTCGCTGCAATTGCAATACCGCTCAGCGGCTCATCGTGCTGGTTGATAAAGAGTTCAGAAGGGTTTGATATTTCGCGTAAGCCGCTTTCTGTCATTTCAAAAATGCCTATTTCGGACGTTGATCCGAATCTGTTTTTGACGGACCTCAGTACACGGTAGGCAAAGTTGTTTTCACCTTCGAAATAAAGAACCACATCCACAATATGTTCCAGAACCTTCGGGCCTGCAAGTGAACCGTCCTTTGTTATGTGACCTATCAGAAGGACGGGGATGCCCGATAATTTTGAATATCTGAGCAGCTGTGCTGCACATTCACGAACCTGCGTAACGGAACCTGCTACTGTTTCAAGGTAAGGGGTGCTTATAGTCTGGATTGAATCCACAATGATAATTTCAGGCTTTAAGTTTTCGGCATGTGTAATAATATTTTCGAGGTCAGTTTCGCAAAGAATGAAGCATCCGGTGTTTTTTTTGCGTATTCTTTTTGCCCTCAGGCTTATCTGTTCCCCGCTCTCCTCGCCTGACACATAAAGCACTCTTCTTTCAGCCTTTGCAAGTGCGAGTTGAAGGGCGAGAGTTGATTTACCCACTCCCGGTTCACCTCCGAGAAGAACAAGAGAACCTGCAACAAATCCACCGCCCAGAATTCTGTCGAGTTCGCCCATACCCGTCTCGAGTCTCTCTTTTTCTTTCCCGGTGATTTCTGACAGCAATTCGGGTTTGCGTTTATCTGTCTCGCCTGTCAGTCTAAGTTCCTTAGTGGTTGAGGAAGGCGTAACTGTTTCCTCGTGGTATGTATTCCATTCGCCGCAGGCAGGACACCGGCCAATCCATTTTAACGATTCGGCTCCGCAGTTACGGCAAATCCAAACTGTCCTGATTCTGACCATCCTGAGATAGTTTAATTCTGTCTTTTTTAACAAGAAGATAAAATGCAATAAAGCCAAGAACAGCACCGTAAATCAGCTGGGATTCATGTGAAAGCAGTGCATAAACAAGGCCGTCTTCGAGACTGACTCCATAGAGTACGCTGAGTCCACGTGAGATTATAAAATGAAAGGCGCCAAGACCGCTCTGGACAGGTGCCGACATTGCCAGCCCGCCAATCACCAGAAGTAAAATGCCATCACCAAAAGTCAGATGAGAAGTACTTTCAAGAGTAAAAACTACAATCCACGACATTAAGGCATAGTTAATCCAGATGAAAACAGTATGAAAAAGAAATTCGCCCTTGTTTTTAACTGAAGTAATGGTTTTCAGTCCGGTTATCACGCCTTTAGAGATATCAAACATTTTAGCGAAAAACCTGATTTTTTTCAGGCTTTTTCTGAAAACATAAATCAGATACGAAAATAATAAAACGGCTGCAAGTAAAATTATCCACAATATCCATGCTGAACCAAATGTTGCATCTATTTTTTTGGTAAAGGGTTCCAGTGCATTTTTTTCAAGAAATGAGGCGAGCATTTTCCCTTTTATCAAAAGCATTACGAATGTAATAAGAAGAAGAGAAAGCATGTCGATGGTGCGCTCGATTATTACTGTTCCAAACAGTTGTCCTGAAGGTATTTTTTCTTTTTTACCAAGTGCGATACATCTTGTTAATTCTCCTATCCGGGGCAATGCCATATTTGCCAGATAGCCGGTCATCATGGCATTGAAGGTATTTTTGAAAGTAGGGTTATAACCAAGAGGTCTTATAAGCAATATCCATCTTCTTGCCCGGCTGATATATGCGAAAGTGGCAAAAATTACGGAAAGAACAAGCCACTTGTATTCGGCATGGGTCATTTTTTTTATCAACTCCGGAAGGTTGATGTTCCTGAAAGCCAGCCATAGCAGGGAAACGCCTGCAACCAGAAATGCGATGAATTTTATTGTCTGAATTATACTTTTTTTCAGGCTCAAGTTCAGAGAAGTTTATTGGTACGGGTGTCGGGGAAGAGGATACGTGGTTTGAAATCTTTTGCCTCTTCAGGTGTCATTGCAGCATAGGAGATTATAATCAAAACATCGCCTATGGCAACCTTGCGAGCAGCAGCTCCGTTAAGGCATATCTGGCCTGAACCTCTTGTGCCTTTGATGACGTAGGTATCAAAACGCTCTCCGTTGTTTATATTGACAACCTGTACCTTTTCGTTTTCAATTATTCCTGCAGCATCCATCAAATCCTCGTCGATGGTAATACTCCCTATATAATTGAGATTTGCATCTGTTACGGATACGTTGTGAATTTTTGATTTTACAACCTCAATGAGCATATCAACCCTTGTATTAACATTAATAATCAGGCGCAAAGTTAATGAACCTTTTTTGAATTTGGATACCTGAACTCTATATTATCTATAAGTCTTATTTTTCCCGCCCAAACTGCGATACATCCGAAATATTTTTTATCTTCCTGCATGGAATTCTTACTGATAACAGGTTGAAGTTCGTTTTCATCGACTATTTCGAAGTATTCGAGTCTGAATCCTGGTGTGGAGTTGATACTGGCGGTGACAAACTCCTTTATTTCGGGCACATCAGCATGTTTCAGCATTTCAGAGGCTTCTGAAAGGGTTTTGAAGATAATTCCTGCCTTCTGTCTTAAATCGGGTTCAAGTAGAATATTCCTGCTGCTCATTGCCAGTCCGTCTGGTTCGCGTACAACAGGGCATCCTGTTATTTTCACAGGAAATCCTTTTCTTTTTACGAGCTCTCTGATTATTACCAGTTGCTGGAAATCTTTCTGTCCGAAATATGCAATATCCGGTTTAACTATATCAAACAGCCGGCTTACAACCTGGGCAACGCCATTAAAGTGCCCCGGGCGATACAGGCCTTCCATCACTTTATCGAGTTTTCCAAAATCGTAGTTCTCTCTCTCCAGTCCGGCAGGGTAAATCTCTTCCTCAGGAGGAGCAAAAACAGCATCATACTCCCTGAGTATAGTTGAGAGTAATGTCAGGTCTGTCTGAAGTGTACGAGGGTATCTTGCAAAATCGTTCTGGTCGTTAAACTGTGTCGGATTGACGAAGATGCTTACAACAGTTAGGGGGCATTCGCTTATAGATTTCTCAATCAATGACAGATGTCCTTTATGAAGGGCTCCCATTGTTGGAACAAAACCTTTCGGGGAGGTCTTAATACTTTTAAGATGATCCTGCAGTTCTTTGACTTTGTTGAATACTTTCATGTTAAAAAATGTATTCTTCAATAAGAATTTACCTGCAAACCTAAGAAAAAACCTGATAGAAGTGAAAGTTAATAAAAATACTTAATATCAATAATTTTTACTAAATTTGCAGGCTGAAACGATAGGTGGTTATTTTATAGGCAGGTTAGATGGAAAGTAAGAAGGTATTATTTGTTTCCCAGGAGATAACTCCATATCTTGCAGAGACAAGGATGTCGAAGATTAGCAGGTATCTTCCGCAGGGTATACAGGAGAGGGGTAAGGAAATAAGAATTTTTATGCCCCGTTACGGATGCATAAATGAAAGAAGAAACCAGTTACATGAAGTGATCAGGTTATCCGGAATGAACCTGATTATAGACGATACGGATCATCCGCTTATAATTAAGGTTGCATCCATTCAATCGGCTCGTATGCAGGTTTACTTTATTGACAATGAAGATTATTTCCACAGGAAATTTGTTGTTACCGACAGTACCGGAAAGGAGTTTGAAGACAATGATGAAAGGGCTCTTTTTTTTGCCAGAGGGGTACTTGAGACGGTAAAAAAGTTACGCTGGGCACCCGATATTGTGCATTGCCACGGATGGATGTCGGCTCTTGTTCCAGTTTATCTGAAAGACATTTATCATGATGATCCCATTTTTGCGAATCATAAAATTATTTATTCGGTTTACAATAACGAGTTTAAAACTCCGTTCAGATCTACGTTTGCAGATAAACTCAGATATGACGGCATAGATGGGGAAAATCTGAAACTGGCTCAGAAACCTGATTATCTAAATATATCAAAGCTTGCCATCAGGAATTCGGATGCGGTTATTATTGCAAGTAGTGACATTAATCCTGAGCTGATAAAATATATTAAATCGTCAGGCAAGCCCGTTCTAGATTATCAGGATGAGTCAGATTATATTGATGTCTATAATGAATTTTATGACAAACTTTTATCGTAGAGCAAAAGATACCGGTAATCCGGCATTAAATATTTGTTTTTCAAGCCGCTTGTTTTTATATGGAACACTGGTTTCGACCATTCTTTTTTTGTTTTCGTGCTCAGAGAAATTTACTGATATAGGAATTGATTTATTGCCTTCCAAGGATTTTGTTAGTATCCGTTCCAATGATACAATAACGGTGGAATCCTTTACCGAATATCGTGACAGTGTGCCCACCAGGAACAAAACCTATTCATATCTGGGGGGACTTTATGATCCGTATTTTGGCAATGTCTCATCCGATTTTGTGGCCCAGCTCCGGTTAACGCAGCGCTGGCCTTCGGGTGCTGATAATGTGGTTATTGATTCAGTAAAATTATATCTTCAGATCAGCGGCGCGAAAGGTAAACTTGGTGTGGATCAGGTTATAAGTCTTTATGAGATTACTGAAAAACTTAGTTCTGATTCGGTATATTATTCAACGCGTGATCCACACGCGGGTTATTATATAGGTTCATTTTCACTTCCCAGAATTGAGAAAGATTCGGCCCAGACACTTGAAGTCAGTTTGCCCCTGTCATTTGGTGAATATCTTCTCAGAGATACCACAAAACTTTTTCAGAGCAGTTCAGGAGAAGATTTCCGTGACTTTTTCAAAGGAGTTTATGTAACAGTAAGTGAATCGGTCGAAAAAAGGGGGAAGGGCTTTATAGACGGGGGACGCTTACTGCTGATACTTGCTTTTGAATCGGGGAGTTCAGCAGTTCCTTTCTACATAACAATCTATTATCATACATACAAGGCGTCAAATCTTACCTTTAATTTTGTGGTCAACAATAACAGCGTAAGATACAACAGATATTATCATGAGTTCAATTCTGCAGATCCCGGGAAAAGAATAAAGCACATAAATGACGGACAGAAGGATACGCTAAGTTATTTGCAGGCCTTTTACGGTGTATATACCAGAATCAGATTCAAAGGGCTGAGTTCCTTCAGGGACTCCCTGCCCATTGCCGTAAACAGGGCCAGGCTGAGTGTACCTGTTTTTCTTGACGGGGAAATTTACAAAACAACCAATTTACCTTCGCCGGTATATCTGATTTACAAATCTAAAGAAGGATATAATTATATAGTCCCTGATTATTACATGAGTTCGGATTTTTATAATGGTAAATTTAGTTCCTCAACATTAAAATACACTTTTAACATCGCAGCCTTTGTCCAGAGTTATCTTGAGGGGAAAATTACTGAACCTGAATTGATAATGTCGCTTGGAGACAATGAATATCGAAATATAATTTTTAAAGCAAACAATCCAAATTCGCCTTTAAAATTTGAATTAGTTTACACACGTTATTAAAGTTTTTAATTTTTTCTTACCTTCGCATTTATTTTCTAAATTTTAATAAATGTGCGGAATAATAGGTTATATTGGCAGGCGTTCAGCTAAAGAAATAGTTATGAGCGGCCTTAAAAGGCTTGAATACAGGGGGTACGATTCTGCAGGTATTGCATTGTTTAACGGAGAAGTTGAGGTATTTAAATGTAAAGGCAGAGTCAGGGACCTTGAAGAGCTTGCCAGTAGATCAAAACTAAACGCTTCAACAGGAATAGGACATACCAGATGGGCTACTCACGGAGAACCTAATGAGTTGAACGCCCATCCCCAGGTTTCATATAAAGGAAATTTTGTTGTTGTTCATAACGGCATAATTGAAAATTATGCCAGAATTAAAAGACATCTGGAAAGCCGGGGCGTAGTGTTTACAAGCCAGACTGATACTGAAGTTGTTGCGAACCTGATTGAACATCTCTATCTTGAAGGGAGTCTAACAGCTGAACAGGCAATTATTTCAGCCTTAAGCAATGTTGAAGGTGCTTATGGCCTTGTTATTGTCTGTATACAGGAACAGGATAAAATATTTGCTGCCAAAAAGGGAGGTCCTCTTGTTATTGGTGTTGGTGAAGGAGAAAATTTCATTGCATCAGACGCTACTCCGATTATTGAGCATACACAGAGGGTTATCTATCTAAAAGATGATGATATTGCAATTATCAGTAAAGATATGCTGACTCTGAAAACTATCCGTGTTCCCGTAATTCAGCCGGAGATTCAGGAACTGGACCTGAAGGTCGGGGAAATTGACAAAGAGGGTTACCCCCATTTTATGTTGAAGGAAATATTTGAACAGCCACGGGCTATCCATGATACTCTCAGGGGCCGTATTCCTCCCGATCATTCATCAATACAACTCGGAGGACTTCATGATGTGATGGATAAGATGGAGAAGGCACGTAGATTTATTATTGTGGCATGTGGTACATCATGGCATGCGGGATTGCTGGGTGAGTACATTTTTGAAGAATATACCAGAATCCCTGTTGAAGTTGAATATGCTTCCGAGTTCCGTTACAGGAATCCCTTAATATCAGCAGGAGACATTGTGATAGCAATCAGCCAGAGTGGAGAAACTGCCGATACCCTGGCAGCTGTCAGACTTGCAAAAAGCAAGGGAGCTATGGTTATCGGTATCTGCAATGTTGTAGGGTCGAGTATACCGAGAGAAACTGATGCAGGAGTTTATACTCACGCCGGACCTGAAATTGGAGTGGCTTCAACAAAAGCCTTTACCACACAGGTTACGGTACTATCCATGATAGCATTTGAACTGGGATTCCGAAGGGGTGTTATTAACAGTGAAGAATACCGTCAACTTATTGAAGGACTGACAGCTCTTCCATCGCTTGCAGAAAAAGTCCTGAAGTTGAACGAACAAACTATTGAACTGGCACAGGTTATTAAAGATTCAAGAAATGCTCTTTATCTGGGAAGGGGATATCTTTTCCCGGTCGCTCTTGAAGGTGCCCTGAAACTTAAGGAAATATCATACATCCATGCTGAAGGATATCCGGCAGCCGAAATGAAGCATGGACCAATAGCCTTAATTGATGAAAATATGCCTGTTGTGATTCTTGCAACAAGAGACAACACATATGAAAAAGTGATAAACAATATTCAGGAAATAAAAGCCCGGAAAGGAAAAATCATTGCGGTTATTACAGAAGGAGATGAACTGATAAGCAAAATAGCCGATTACGTTATTGAAGTTCCTGAAACAATGCCTGTTTTCTCCGGAATATTGACCGTTATTCCGCTTCAGCTTCTTTCGTATCATGTTGCTGTTCTGAGAGGATGTGATGTGGATCAGCCCAGAAACCTGGCAAAATCAGTAACTGTAGAATAAAAAACCCATTAAATATCTGATTACCACTATATTCGCAATCTTTCTTGTGGAATTAAATATAGCAGATATGCTTTACAGAAAATTGACTCATAGAGAGATAAACCTGCTGGAATCGAACGGGTGCAAAAGTGAAAACTGGGATGATGTTGAAATCAGGGAAGGATTTGATCCTTTAAGATGCAAAAATGTCAGATTCTCCGGAAAAGTTAAAATAGGAGTCCTCGAAAAGAAATTTACTGAACGTTCGGGGGTATTATTTCAGTCAGGGATAGAAAACGCCTTTATTCATAACTGTACAATTGGCGATAATGTTACGATTTATAACATAAGAGATTATCTGGCAAATTATATTATTGATGATGAGGTGGTTATCAGAAACTGTGGGAGGATTTATACCGAAGGGAGAACTGCGTTCGGAAATGGTACAGTTGTTTCAGTAATGAATGAATCGGGAGGCAGAAGTATTAAGATCTGGGACAGACTATCATCTCATCTTGCCTACATAATGGTTCTGTACAGGCACAGACCCGATGTAGTAAAGAAGATTGAGGAAATGATAGATAAATATACTGAAGGCCGGATTGCAGATACCGGTTATATCGGAAAGAATTCCAGATTAGTTAACTGTTCTCATATCAGAAATATCCGTATTGGAGCTGGCGCTCAACTTGAGGATGTACTTTTTCTTAATGAAGGTTCCATAAACAGTAATACGAATGCCCCTGTGTTTGTAGGCCCGGGAGTAATAATGGAGCATTTTATTATCTGTTCGGGTTCAAAGGTTACAGAATCAGCTCTTGTTGAGAGATGTTTTATTGGTCAGGGTTGTGAGCTGGCTAAACAATTTTCGGCACACGATTCACTTTTCTTTGCGAACAGTAAGGGGCTTCATGGTGAAGTCTATTCTGTTTTTGCCGGACCATATACGGTTACGCATCATAAATCAACACTGTTGATTGCAGGTTTTTTCTCTTTTATGAATGCCGGCAGCGGTTCCAATCAGAGCAATCATATGTATAAACTCGGTCCTGTTCATCAGGGGGTGGTTGAAAGGGGAACAAAAACAGCAAGTGATTCATATCTTCTGTGGCCGGCACATATTGGTCCGTACAGTCTTGTCAGGGGCAGGCATCTGAAAAATGTGGACACATCAATGTTCCCGTTTTCCTACCTTGTTGAAAACAACAGGGAAAGCGTTCTTGTTCCAGGCATAAACCTGGTATGTACAGGAACAATCAGGGATGAGATAAAATGGTCGCTTCGTGATATAAGGAAAGATCCGGATAAAATAGATTTTATAAATTTCAGATATCTTACTCCTTATTCTGTCAGCCGTATGGTCAGAGGCAGGGAAATGCTTATACATTTGCGGGAAAGTTGTGATGGGAATCTTGATTTCTATTGTTATAATAACAACCTGAAAATTACATCATCAGCTTTGCAACGAGGTATCGAGCTCTATGAACTGGGCATCATGAAATTCACAGGCAGCATGCTGATTAGCAGGCTTAACGGGGCAGAAATCAAATCTCCGGAACAGCTCAGGGCTAATCTGAGTTGTAATGGAAAATCCGGAGCAGGTGAATGGGTTGATCTGGCCGGACTTATTGCACCGAAGAAAGAGGTTGAAAAATTGCTTTCAAGGATAGAATCAGGAGATATCGGCTCACTTGAGGAGATACATTCTGCGTTCAAAATGATGGATGACAACTATAATGAATGGGCGTGGGAGTGGGTGGCTGATCATCTGGAAAAGGTTTTCGGGAAAAATGTAAGTACCCTTACACCTGAAGATGTTGCATGTTTGATTGAGAGATGGGGGAAGAGTCTTATATTATTTAATGAAAGATTACTTGAGGATGCCGGTAAGGAATATTCAGTTGCCTCTATGACGGGATTCGGGATTGACGGAAACAACGAAGAAAAAATTGCAGATTACCAGCAGGTAAGAGGTTTATTTGAAGACGATCCCATTGTGAAATCCATTCTCCGTGAAACTGAAGAGAAACTTGCAGAAGCAGACAAACTTATAGACAGAATTAAAATTCTGGCAGGATAATCCGAATCAACTTCTTTTAAGGTACATTTTTTCGTAGTATTTTTCGTATTCGCCCGAAACGACGTTTTCAAGCCATCTCGTGTTAGCAAGATACCAGTCAACTGTTTTTTCAAGTCCTTCCTCGAAGCTTATGGAGGGTTGCCAGCCAAGTTCATTTCTTAGTTTGGATGAATCAATAGAATAGCGGAAATCGTGACCGGGGCGATCTTTAACAAAAGTTATCAGTTTCTCGGAAGTACCTTCTTCCCGACCCAGTTTCCTGTCCATAATTTTGCAAAGTAACCTTACAAGGTCAATATTCCTCCACTCATTGTTCCCGCCAATGTTATAAGTTTCACCGGGTTTTCCCTTATGATAAATCAGGTCAATTGCAGCAGCATGATCTTCAACATATAACCAGTCTCTTATATTTTCTCCTTTCCCGTATACGGGAAGGGGTTTGTTGTTTTTTATATTGTTTATCATCAAAGGGATAAGTTTTTCGGGGAACTGGTTAGGGCCATAATTATTTGAGCAATTTGAAATAATTACCGGCAGATTGTAGGTATTGAAGTATGCTCTTACGAAATGGTCAGAACTGGCTTTTGAAGCTGAGTATGGACTTCTGGGATCGTAGGGGGTTTTTTCAGTGAAGGAGCCCTCCTTTTCCAGAGTTCCGTAGACCTCGTCGGTTGAAACATGGTAAAAGAGTTTTCCGTCAAAATGCGAATTCCATGTTGCAAGAGCTGCGTTCAAAAGGTTTACAGTACCCACAACGTTGGTCATAACGAAATCGTCGGGACTATCAATTGATCTGTCGACATGTGACTCTGCCGCAAGGTGAATGACACCGTCGAACCTGTATTTGTTGAATAATGCCGCTACTGCCTTTTTGTCTACTATATCAATTTTTTCAAATACATAATTAGGAGCTTTTTCGACGTCGGCAAGATTTTCAAGGTTGCCTGCATATGTCAGTTTGTCTGCGTTAACTATCAGATAATCAATATGCTTAGTGACAAACTGCCTCACTACGTGAGAGCCTATAAATCCTGCACCTCCTGTAATGAGAATAATTTTTTTCATGTTGATCTTATTTTTTGCAGGTTTTTCTCCCATTCCCAGGCTGATTTCAGTGCATCGCCCAGGGAATATTCTGTTTTCCATCCTAGTTCTCTGTTGGCCAGAGAGGCGTCAGCCCAGATTTGTTCAATATCGCCCTGACGCCGAGCCGTTATTCTGTATTTAAGTCTGATGCCTGTTACTTTTTCGAATGTGTTTATTACTTCAAGCACTGATACCCCCTTGCCGGTTCCAAGATTAAAAACTTCATAATCTTTCTTATTGCCGCCATTAAGAAGACGTTCAACTGCTTTTACATGTGCTCTGGCAAGGTCGGAAACGTGGAGGTAATCCCTAATGCATGAGCCATCGGGAGTGTCGTAGTCATTTCCGAATACTTTGAGCTCATCTCTCAGTCCTATGGCTGTTTGGGTTATGAACGGTACAAGGTTTTCAGGTACGCCCCGGGGTAACTCACCTATAAGTGCGGAAGGATGGGCGCCTATCGGATTGAAGTATCTGAGTGAAATCGCCTTTATTTCATTGAAAGCCACAGTAGTGTCTCTGATGATATCCTCACATATTTTTTTTGTGTTTCCGTACGGCGAGGTTGCGGGCTGGAGTGGCGAATCTTCCGTAACCGGTAAAGTATCGGGTTGTCCGTAAACCGTGCATGAAGATGAGAACACCATGTATTTTACACGGTATTTCTTCATCATTTCAAGCAGGTTAATGGTAGAAAGTATGTTATTACGGTAATATTCGAGAGGTTTTAGCACTGATTCACCCACTGCTTTGAATGCGGCGAAGTGGATCACGGCAGATATACCCGGATATTTGTTGAAAAGGTTATCGAGTTTATCGGTTTCACACAGGTCAAAAACTTCCAGGGCCGGTGTTATACCTGTTATCATGCCGATACGGTCGTTTATCCATTCTTCTGAATTATGCAGGCTGTCGACAGATATAACCTCAAAGCCTTTTTCTATCAGTTCTACTGCTGTATGGGAACCTATATATCCCGTTCCGCCAGTAACCAGTATACGACTTTTCATTTTAAAGACTCCAGTATCTGATATTTTTGATCTTTCCCCTGTAGATACCTTTGACATCTATAAGAACGCCGTCGGAATTCAGCAGGGAAGCAAAATAATTTTCATCAAGGTCGATGTATTCCTTATGGCTTACTGCCACCACCACGGCATCATATATGCCTGAAGGGGCCGGTGCAAGTTCAATTCCGTATTCACTCTTTACTTCTTCGGGTGAGGCACCAGGGTCAACAACTTCTACTTTTGCACCGAAATCCTGCATCTCGTTTATAACATCCACAACCTTTGAATTCCTTATATCTGTGACGTTTTCCTTGAAGGTGATTCCCATTACGAGGATACGTGCATCCCTTGGATTTTTTTCGTTTGCTATGATTTTTTTAATGGTTTGTTTTCCCACGTAACGGCCCATACTGTCGTTAACAAACCTTCCCGAGTCGATAATTTGCGGATGGTATCCCAGTTCTTTTGCCTTATAGGAAAGGTAATAGGGGTCGACCCCGATGCAGTGTCCTCCTACAAGACCCGGATAGAATTTCAGAAAGTTCCATTTGGTTGAGGCAGCTTCGATTACTTCGAAAGTATTGATTCCCATCCGGTTAAATATGATTGAAAGTTCATTCATGAAAGCGATGTTGATATCGCGCTGGGTGTTTTCGATAATTTTTGCCGCTTCCGCAACCTTAATCGAACTAACCCTGTATATGCCTGCTTCGATTATCAGCTCATAAACTCTGGCAATCTCTTCGGCCGATTCAGCGTCACAGCCGCTGGTGATCTTCACAATTTTTCTCAAAGTATGGTTTTTATCTCCGGGATTAATTCTTTCGGGGGAGAATCCCACTTTAAAATCTTCTATATACTTTAATCCGGAGTATTTTTCAAGAACCGGTACGCAATCCTCCTCGGTGCAACCCGGATAAACTGTTGATTCGTATACCACGTAATCGCCTTTTTTAAGCACGGTACCAACAGTCTGCGATGCACTGAGTACCGGTTTGAGGTCGGGTAAGTTATGTTTATCTATAGGTGTAGGTACTGCAATTATATGGAAGGAAGCTTCTCTGAGGTCGTCCGGATTGGACGTGAAAAGTATGTCGGTGCCTTCAAATTCTTCAGGAGGCAGTTCCTTGCTGGGATCTATGCCCTGTTTCATCATTTTGATACGGTCTTCCCTGATATCGAAACCCACAACACTCAGTTTTTTTGCAAATGCCAGTGCAATCGGCAGTCCGACATAACCAAGGCCGATAACCGAAAGTTTAGTTTCCTTATTTATCAGCTTATTATATATCATATTAAAGAATTTTTTTAAGCATAGGATGGTAGTTGCCTTTCAAGCCTGCCGGTGTGGCATTACGTATAATGTAGACTGTTTCGATTGACTGCCGGCAGTCGTCAAGCCCGAATCCGTTTCCCCTCAGTATTTCTGTATATGATACTGTATGAAGATCGGTAAATCCTTCGCTGAATTCAATTTCTTCTCCGTCGATAGTTATGGACCTGTAGGTACGTTTGCCTTTTACTCTGAGTTCTTCGGGAACATCATTGATGTCGAGGCTGAGAAACCATCTTATTCTTGCTCTTTCAAGTTCAAGATAGCCGGCAGCTTTGTTGAATTGGGAAAGATGCACAACGTTTTCGTTCACTTTTCCAAATATCCAGCCGAGCATATCGAAGAAATGAACTCCTATGTTGGTGGCTACGCCCCCCGATTTCTGGATATCACCTTTCCAAGAGAAGAAATACCAGTTTCCGCGGCTTGTAACATATGTAAGATCAATATCATATTTCTTATTTTGAGGTCCGTTTTCGATTTTTTCTTTCAGTTTCATTATTTCAGGATGAAGACGGGTTTGTAGAATTGAATAGACTTTTTTCCCTGTTTCTTTTTCGATTTCCTGAAGGGCATCAATGTTCCATGGGTTCAAAACTACGGGTTTTTCGCATATTGCATGTGCCTTATGCCGGAGGGCAAATCTGATGTGGGCATCATGAAGGTAATTGGGAGAGCAAATGCTTACATAATCAATTTTTGTTCCCGAGCGTTTGAGCTTTTCAAAGTGCCTGTCGAAACGTTCAAATTCGACAAAAAAATCACTGTTCGGAAAGTAGCTGTCGAGAATACCCACACTGTCGAATTTATCAAGGCTGGCAAGCAGAATATTGCCTGTGTCTTTAATTGCCTTAAGATGTTTCACGGCAATGTATCCTGCCACGCCTATAAGGCCAAAATTTTTTGGTCCGTTTTCCATCAGTCGGTAAATATTAGCCGGTAAAACTAACAAATTTTATAAACGTTTCCATTTTCGAGTTTATACTTTTCGCCGCTTTCGGGGCATACTGCAATGCCGTTTTCATCAAAGTTGAGCCGGTGGCCGTATTCGCTCATCCATCCTATTTGCCGGGCCGGATTACCTACAACAAGGGCGTAGGGCTTGACATCTTTCGTCACAACGGCTCCTGCTCCAACAAAAGCATAACGACCAATCCGGTTGCCACAGATTATAGTGGCATTTGCTCCTATTGTGGCACCTTTTTCAACAATTGTTGTTACGTACTTGTCCTTTCTGACGATGGCACTTCTGGGATTTATGATATTGGTAAAGACCATTGAAGGTCCTAGAAAAACATCATCCTCACAGATGACACCCGTGTAAATTGATACATTGTTCTGAACCTTGACATTGCGGCCAAGCTTCACGCCAGGGGACACTACGACATTCTGGCCTAAATTGCATCCCTCGCCGATTTCGCATCCGGTCATAATATGGCTGAAATGCCATATTCTGGTTCCTTTTCCGATTTTGCAGCCTTCGTCAATTACCGCAGTTTCGTGGGCAAAATATTCTTTTTCTGTACTGTGGTTGTTACTCATATTTTAAAATTAAAAGAATTCAATAACAGATTTTACAATGTATTCGAGTTGTTCCCTGTTAATCTCGGAGCATATCGGGAGGGAGAGCACTTCACCGCATAACTGTTCGGTTACTGGCAGGTCTCCTTCTTTCCATCCCAGGTATCTGTAAGCTTTTTGCAGATGTATCGGCAGCGGGTAGTATATCATTGTAGGAATATTTTTTGATTTCAGATATTCCTGCAGCTGACTGCGTTTCCCGTTGAGAACGCGTATAGTGTACTGATGGAATATATGGGTTGAATTCTCTGCCCTGCCGGGCGTAATTATTCCGGGGCAGCCGGCAAGTGCTTCATCATAGAATGCGGCAGCTTTTTGCCTTGCTTCGTTGAAACTGTCGAGGTATTTAAGTTTAACGCGGAGAATAGCAGCCTGGATTGTATCGAGCCTAGAATTAACTCCGATGCAGTCGTAATGATACCTTACTTCCATTCCGTGGTTGGCTATGCTTCTCATTTTTCTGGCAAGGTTATCATCATCAGTAAATATTGCACCTCCGTCGCCGTAGCAGGCCAGATTTTTTGAAGGGAAGAAAGATGTTGTGCCTGCAATGCCCATTGTTCCGGCTTTTTTTCGTTTTCCATCCCTGAAAATAAAATCGGCTCCGGTGGCCTGGGCAGTATCTTCTATTACGTACAGATTGTTTTCTTCCGCAATTCTTAAAATTTCTTCCATGTCGGAGCACTGACCGAAAAGATGCACAGGTACGATAGCTCTTGTTGAAGGGGTGAGTTTTTTTCTTATTTCTTCGGGTGAAATGTTGAATGTTTTATCATCTATATCGGCGAAGACAGGCTTTAGTCCTAAAAGTGCCATTGTTTCGACTGTGGCAATAAATGTGAAGCTTGTTGTGATGATTTCGTCTCCGGGTTTTAGTCCCAGTGCCATATATGCGATCTGCAGGGCATCTGTTCCGTTTCCGCATGAGATTACATGCCCGGTTCCCATGTATTGTGCCAGTTCATCTTCAAACTTTTTTATTTCAGGCCCTTTTACAAAAGCCGTGGAAAGAAGCACCTGTTCAATGGCCTTATCTATTTCCGTTTTAAGCCTTTCATACTGTGCCCGGAGATCTGCCATTTTTATCTCTCTCATAGAAAATCAATGATTTTGGAACACGAAGTTAGCACAATTCTGTTAATTGAAATATCAGACGTATATATTGATGAATTTTTCTTAAATTTGCTTTATAAATGGTTCATTTGTGGACATAGTTGCCATTATACGGGAATTGCTTTTCAGTCACGACTGTGTGATTCTTCCCGGTTTCGGGGGATTTATCGGTAATTATTCACCTGCCAGGATAGAGAAGGAAAGCAGCACATTTTATCCGCCAGCTAAACGTATTTCGTTCAACCGCAATCTGAACCAGAACGACGGACTGCTGATAAACAGGGTGGCGGCTGTAGCAAATGTAAATTATAATGACGCAAAAAACCTGGTGGAGGAATTCGTTTCTGACGTTAAGAGAAAGCTTTCCAGAGGAGAGAAAGTAATATTTGAGCGGATCGGGACATTTGTTAACAACAGTGAAGGAAATGTTCAGTTTGAACCTGACAGGGATGTGAATTATAATCTGAACTCATATGGCCTCGCTCCGTTCCAGTATCAGGTTCTTGAAGGTTACGATGTGCGTCAAAGACTTATAAGAGAACCTGTTGAAGAGGTTGTCAGGAGCGTAAGCATTAAGAGATATTTGTGGAGGGCAGCCGTTATTATTCCTATTATAGGAGCATTGATTGCAGTGCCTCTTACAACTGATATTTTTAAAACCAGAGTTCAGGTTACAAGTTTTAATCCTTTAATAACTACCCTGATTGACAGCGGCAGCAGTGAGAAAGCTGCCGAAGATAAGGCACCAGTTCCTTCTTCAGACAGTGTAAAAAATGAACTCTCCGGCAATACTCAGTCAGAACAGGGCGTTTCTGCAGCGGATATTTCCCCGCAGGTTCCGGAACTGCCTTCCGAAGAGTACGGGATCATAGCCGGCAGTTTCAAATCAGAATTAAATGCTCTCTCCCTGGTTAATAAGCTGGCCGGAGAAGGTTATTCTGCCGAAGTAATTCAGGGAGCCAATGGATTTTACAGGGTAAGTGCCATAAGATGCAGGTCTCTTGGGGAAGCAGAGTCAGTTAAAAAGAGACTGGAGACCCGCTACCCGGGAGCATGGATAGTAAGGTTAAGATAGTTACTTTACCACGCTACCATTGTCGGTTTTTTCAACAGGAGAGACAAGCACAAGTTTACCGCCGGGTTCTTCAGCCATAAGGATCATCCCTTTTGATTCTATTCCTTTAATATTTCTTGGTTCAAGGTTTGCTATTATAAGAATCTGTTTACCGATCAGTTCCTCCGGGTTATAATATTCGGCTATGCCCGACACTATTGTGCGTATGTCGGTACCGCAGTCGATTTTAAGTTTAAGCAGTTTATTTGTTCTGGGCACTCTTTCGGCTTCAAGGACAGTAGCAGTCCGGATATCCATTCTGGAAAAATCTTCGTATGATACTGATTCCTTTAACGGATTAACGGCAGTTGCAGTGGTTTCTTTTTCACTGCGGGTTTTCATAAGTTTTTCTATCTGTCTGTTTATGGTGTTGTCATCTATTTTTTCAAACAGGAGGCCGCCTTTACCGACCTGATGACCCGGCAGCAGGATTTCAATTTTTCCTGCATCATTCCAGGTGAAGTTCCCGAGGTTAATCCATTTCCTCAGTTTTTTCATTGAGAAAGGAAGGAAAGGTTCGAGTATGATACCCAGATTTGCAGTGATTTGCAGTGCAATATTGATAATTGTTTTAACCCTTGCGGGTTCTGTTTTAATGAGTTTCCATGGTTCAGTATCGGCAAGGTATTTATTTCCGAGACGTGCGAGGTTCATAGCTTCCTTCAGGCCTTCCCTGAATCTGAAGTTTTCAATGGCTTCTCCCGTAGCCTTTGTCAGTTTGGGTATTTCATCCAGTACTTCTCTGTCGAAGCCGGTTAGGTTGCCGCGTTCGGGCACTTTACCTTCAAAGTAATTGTTTGTCAGAACGAGGGTACGGTTAATGAAATTCCCGAGTATTGCAACCAGTTCATTGTTATTGCGGGCCTGGAAATCCTTCCAGGTAAAGTCATTGTCTTTTGTTTCCGGTGCATTTGCACAGAGAGTATATCGCAGCACATCCTGTTTTCCGGGAAATTCTTCGAGATATTCATGCAGCCATACTGCCCAGTTGCGGGATGTTGATATCTTATCGTTTTCCAGGTTCAGAAACTCGTTTGCCGGCACATTATCGGGCAGGATAAATGAACCTTCGGCTTTCAGCATCACAGGGAAGATGATGCAGTGGAAAACGATGTTGTCTTTCCCTATGAAGTGAACGAGTCTTGTTTCCGGGTCTTTCCAGTATTTTTCCCATTCGGGGGTCAGTTCCTTTGTGGCTGATATATAGCCTATTGGTGCGTCGAACCATACATAAAGTACTTTACCTTCGGCTCCTTTGAGAGGTACCGGAACACCCCAGTCGAGGTCGCGGCTGACCGCGCGTGGTTGCAGGCCCTGGTCAAGCCACGATTTACACTGGCCGTATACATTGGGCTTCCATTCGGTATGCTCCTCAAGAATCCATTTCTTAAGCCATGGTTCATATTTGTCGAGTGGGAGATACCAGTGGAGGGTTTCTTTCAGCACCGGCTGGCTGCCGCTGATGGCAGAACGCGGATTAATAAGCTCCGACGGACTGAGCGAACTGCCGCACTTCTCACATTGGTCACCGTAGGCATTATTGTTGTGGCAGTGCGGACATTCACCAATGATATACCTGTCGGCAAGAAAACAACCCGCTTCAGTATCGTAATACTGAAGTGATGTCTTTTCAATGAATTCTCCTTTGTTGTAAAGTTTCAGGAAAAACTCCGATGCCGTTTCGTAATGAATTTTATTTGTTGTGCGTGAATAGATGTCGAAAGCGATTCCGAAATCTTCAAATGCCTTTTTATTCATTTCGTGGTACCTGTCAACCACCTGCTTGGGGGTTATTCCTTCCTTGCGTGCTTTAAGGGTTATGGGCACTCCGTGCTCGTCAGAGCCGCAGATAGAAATTACGTCTTCTCCCTTCAGCCTCAGGTAACGTGTATAAATGTCGGAGGGCACGTATACACCTGCCAGATGGCCGATGTGAATAGGACCGTTTGCATAGGGTAATGCTGAAGTAATAAGGTACCTTTTGAATTTCTTCATAACACAGAAACGTTCAAAATGTTAAAAGTCCCGCAAATATAACAAATTTGTACAGGCAAAATTTTTTCAGATAGAACAAGGAAGATTTAATTGGTCCATTTATGCAAAACTGTTTGCCTGACAATAATAAAATTACACTGATTAGTAATAACTTTAAGATTTATAAAAAAGTTTTCAGGTTCAGAAATCAAATTTTGTCATGATTTTAAGAAAAAAGATTCCCGCACTTTTGAAACCTGGTGATGAAGTCATGATAATATCACCTTCATATTCAATTGATTTAGAGAAAATAGAATATGCTGTAAAATTTATTGAAGGATGGGGTCTTAGAGTAAGGGTCGGGAAGAATGCGCTCAAAAGGTATGGCCCTTTTGCCGGAACAGATGAAGAAAGGCTTTCAGATTTGCAGACCTCAATTGACGACAGAAAAATTAAAGCGGTATTCTGTTCGAGAGGGGGATACGGCTTGTTAAGGATAATTGATGGAGCTGATTTTCATTTACTTAAGAGATCGCCGAAATGGTTTATAGGGTACAGCGATGTAACGGTTTTACATCTGTGGTTAAACGAAGTTTGCGGAATTGCTTCACTGCATGCTGAAATGCCGTTGCATTATATGCCTGGAGAGAAAAGCAGTGAAACATTCAGCACACTTCAACAGGCACTATTTGAAGGCAGACTTTCGTGGCGGTGGGAAGGTGAGGCAATACGAGGTAATAAAGCTGAAGGAGTGCTTACGGGCGGCAATCTTTCGTTGCTTTACAGTTTGATGGGTACAAAAGGCGAGCCCGTTACAAAGAATAAAATACTTTTCATTGAAGATGATGGTGAGTATTATTACAGTGTTGACAGGATGTTGACCTCGTTGAAACTTGCAGGTAAGCTTAAAGATCTTGCCGGTCTGATTATCGGCGGGTTCAGTGGCATGCAGGATGGGAAGGCTCCTTGGGGGAGGAGTGTTGAGGAAACTGTTCTGGAAATTGTTAAAGATTACAATTACCCTGTTTTTACAAAGTGTCCGGCCGGACATATATATGATAACCGCGCACTTATTCTTGGCAGTTATGCAGTAATTGAGCAGAAAGGAAGTGAGATAGCTTTGAGGTTCAAATAATTGTCAGAATGCCGACAGAAGAAGGTCGAGGTTTTTAGACAATATTCCGAATTTTTGACCCAGAGTTTCGTTTGTGAGGATTCCGTTATACAGGTATGCACCGTTTCGCAGTCCGGCATCGGTTTTAAGAAGCTGGGTAATGCTTCCTGCGTCTGCTATATTTTGGAGCAGAGGTGCAAAAATATTAGAAAGGGCAATTGAAGCCGTGCGTGCAACCCTCGAAGGCAGGTTCCATGCAGAGAAATGAATTACTCCGTGTTTTTCGTACATCGGATCTTTAACAGGCCGGCATTCGGTTGTTTCAATACACCCTCCCCGGTCAATGCTGAGGTCTATTACTACCGAGCGTTTTTTCATCATTTTTATCATTTCTTCAGTGATGTAGTACCATGGCCTCAGGTCTTCGAGTTCTATGGCTCCGATCAGTACATCAGCCGATTTAAGAGCTTTGATTAGCACCTGCGGATGGAATGTTGAGGTCTTAAGTCTCTGTCCGAGCAGGTTCTGGAATCTTCTCAGGCGATGGAGTGATTCATCGAAAATCATTACTTCAGACCCCAGTCCCAGTGCAGCCCGGGCGGCATATTCGCCTGCTGTGCTTGCACCGATAATGACTACCTGTGTAGGTGTAACGCCTGTAACCCCTCCCAGCATCACTCCTTTTCCTCCGTGGTGGTTACTGAGGTAATCGGAAGCAATCAGAACAGAGGTTATACCGCAGATTTCGCTCATTGATTCCACAACAGGCAGTACCCCGTTTGTATCCTTGATTTTTTCAAACGCAATGGCTGTAACTTTTTTCCTGATCAGTTTACCAAGGGTTTCTTCAGTTAGTTTCAGAACGTTGAGGTACGACATTACAGTCTGGTTACCTTTAAGATAATCTATTTCGAATTCCTCAAAAGGAGCTACCTTGATTACAACATCGGCACTGAAAACCCTTGCCGGCGAATCAGTTATAACTGCACCAAACTCGCTGTAATCTTTATCGGTATAATTTGCTCCCAGTCCTGCCCCCTTCTGTATAATAACCTCATTGCCGTTTTCCACCAGTATTGAAACAGCTTCAGGAGTAAGGGCAATTCTTTTTTCATCGTTATTTTTGTCGCAGGGTATTCCTATGGAAATTTTGCGATGTCTGTATGTGGTTTCAAGCTGTTCCTCCTGCGGCATTAAGGATGCGTTTCCGAAGTTTATGTTTTCTTTGTTACCCTGTTCTTCCATTGTTTTTTCAGTCAGTTTGTAGACTCAAAGGTATAAAATTGAAAAAGCAGAACAAAATGATTTATGAAAAATGAAGAATTCTCTCTTCCATCGGGCCGACTGAAATTTGAATTCTTACACTCTCTTCAGGAAGAAGTTCTTCAATAATTTCGGGCCATTCAATGAAACAGTAAGCGTTTCCGTAAAGATATTCTTCTATTCCGATATCATAAGCTTCGTTGATGTTTTTTAACCTGTAAAGGTCTATGTGGTAAACCGTTTCCCCGTTTTCGGTGAGATATTCATTAATCAGTGTAAATGAGGGACTTGTTACAGAGTCAATAGCTCCGAGTTTACTGCAGATGGCTTTTATAATAGTTGTTTTGCCTGCTCCCAGCGGCCCGCTGAAAGCTATAACACGTCTGTTCCCTGCAATTGCAAGTATATCTTCTGCGGCACGCGGAAGATGTTTTAAATCGCTTATGATTAATTTAAATTCTGTGTTTTTCATATAACCGGTTCAAGGAATGCAAGAGGGAGAATCATTTCCTGCATTGAAATTCCACCATGCTGAAATGTATCCCTGTAGTAAGCGGCATACTGATTAAAATTATTTGCATATACAAGGTAATCCCTGTTCATAGCAAAAATATATTTTGAACTCAGATTTGTTCTCGGAAGAAATGCTTTTTCCGGTGTCTTTATTTCAAACACTCTGGAAGGATTATAATCAAGACTTTTCCCTGTTTTATACCGCAGACTGGGAGAAGTTTCCCTGTCGCCGATCACTTTAACGGGGTTATTAACTTTAATGGTTCCGTGGTCGGTTGTGAATACAATTCTGACGTTTTTTTCTGCGATGGCTTTAAGAAGTTCGAAAAGCGATGAATGGAGAAACCATGATTTTGTCAGGCTTCTGTAAGCCCGTTCGTCATAGGCAAGATCACGTATAACTCCGATTTCGGTCCGGGCATGTGATAGGATATCAACAAAATTATATACCAGGACATTCAGATTATTTTTCAGCAAGTGCGGCAGTTTCTCATTAATTTTTTTCCCTTCCTGGCTGTTATTGATTTTATGATAGCTCCATTTGATATTCAGACCAGAACGTTGAATCTGTCGTTTAAGAAATTCTTCCTCAAACTCATTCTTCCCTTCTTCGTCAATATTGTCTGCAATCCACATCCCGGGCATTGTCTGATATATTGAAAGGGGCATCAGGCCCGAAAAAATTGCATTCCTGCTGAATTGTGTTGATGTGGGGAGGATGCTGTAATACAATGTTTCACTGATAGTTCTGAATAAACCCGTCAGCTCCGACTGAATAACTTTCCACTGGTCGTACCGCATATTATCGATTAGAATGAAAAAAAGCGGTTGGGAAGTTGAGAGTTCAGGGAAAATTTTTTTCTCCATCAGATGTTGTGAGAGAACAGGTTTTTCCACATTTGACGGGTCGAGCCATGAAAGATAATTCCTTACGACAAAACGGCAGAATGCTGCATTGGCTTCATCTGCCTGGGTTTGTAATATTCCGCTCATTTCCGATTCAGGCAGCTTATCAAGTTCAAGCTCCCAGAAGACAATTTTTCTGTAGATTTCGATCCAATCGTTGAATGTGGAGGCCTGAAATATCATTTCTGAAATTTTACCGAATTCTTTCTGATAATCAGTGGTTGTTTTTTCGGTAACAAGTTTTTTATGTTCAAGGTTTTTTTTCAGTGCCAGCAGAATCTGGTTCGGTTTGACCGGTTTAATGAGGTAGTCAGCAATTTCAGAGCCTATTGCTGCTTCCATAATATTTTCTTCCTCACTTTTTGTTATCATCACAACCGGTATTTCAGGCCTTATTTCCTTGATGAGTCGGAGTGTTTCCAGGCCGCTGAGTCCGGCCATGTGTTCATCGAGAAGTATCAGATCATAAATATTTGATCTGACAAGTTCCACAGCATCATTTCCGTTGGAACATGTTATAATTTCATACCCTTTCTCCCCGAGAAAATATATATGAGGTCTGAGTATTTCGATTTCGTCGTCAACCCAAAGTATTTTGTGTTTTCGCATGCCTCAGAAAATTTTATTTATCATCTTTCCCTCCGAGGTAGTTTTCAATAAAATATGCTCTGTATTTTTCAGGGTTCATGTCTTTCTGAAGGGCTTCAAAATTCCTGGTGCCGATTATAAATTTAATAATTTTTGCACTGTTTGGATTTCTGATTTCTTTTTCGATGTTAAAGGCACTGTAATAGTCCATCGCTTCACTAAGGTCTTTGAAACCTGTAACAGTAATCATAATAAATTTATTTTCAATGAGTTCGCCTGTTGTTCTGAAATTGCGGTTTGTATAATTGTCTATATTATAGCTTATTACATCAAAAGTTGCCTGGTTGATATTGAATGCAGGGTCCATTATTACCAGTACAAAAAGATGCGGAGAATTTTTGTCTTCGGTATAAATTTCCTTCGCTTTCTGTTTATCTTCTTCCATTTTAAGTTCCGGAATTTCCTGGTTCAGAAATGCGATAAGTTCAGATGCTCTTGCAGCTTCCTGGGAATCGGGCCATGATTTTATTACTTTGTTAAGTTCTTCTTTAAAAGCTTTTTCATCTGCCGTGCGTGCCACACAGTAACTTTTTAATAGCTGGAATTTAGGTGCAAGTTCATGAAGTGAGAATTTTGAAAGGCCTGTGTTACATAAAGTAATTGCGGTGGAGAAATCTTCATTCAACCAGGCGTTATAAGCTTCTTCGTATTGCTTTTCGGCTTGTCTGGTTTCTTCCTGCTTTCTGTTGAAATACAACGGGTCGGAGATAATTCTGGCAACTTCGCTATCAGGATATTTTTCTATAAGTCTTTGCCTGTAAATTTCAGCCATCGTGGTATTGTTTTCTTCTTTGTATATACCATATAAGGTATATAATGCTTCGGGCTCAAGGGTGCTGCCGGGGAATCTTTGAATAAGTTTCTCTATCATGCTGACAGCCTGTCGGTTATTCGAAAAGTTTTCGTGATAAATTTTTCCTGCTTCGAGAAGGGCAATGGCTATTCTTTCATTTGACAGTTTCAGCAGCGAGTCGTTGAGCGGAAGGTCACGAAGGTAGTATTCAGGCTTTTTATTATCTGCTTCCGGAGGAATTTCGCTTTTCTTACCGTTTTCCCTTGTGGCTGTTGCTTCTGCCATTTCGGGTGAAGTTGTCCGGGTGGCCTTATTAAGCCTTCGCCAGTTATCTTCGAGCTGGCGGTCACCCCATCTTCTTCTGAATTCGGTTCGGCCGAATGTAAGAGCCGCCTGGTTGTAAAAGTACCATTTACCTTCCTGCTGGATATTCTGTTGAAAGCGCCGCTCGTTTTCGTAATATTGTCCGAGGTTATACATGTTTGCCGGGTTCTGACCTGATGCCTGTGCTTCTGCTTCAGCCCGGCGGACATTATCAATAATTGTAGCAATCAATATGTTTCTTTCTGCCGGATTCATTGATGCCACCTTTTGAAGGCTGTCCTCCCTCTGTATAACAAGAAGGCGGCTTATCAGAGAATTGAGATTTCTTGCTTTAAGTCTGATGCTCTGATAGTCGGGATGCTTATTGTCAAGAAAATAACTTGCGCTGTCATAATAATTTCCTGCGGCAATATAGTCGGGGATGTTAAAGTAATATTCAGCCAGGGCAAGGAAAGCTTTCCCTTTCTGATTATTGTTGGAAGTGCTGGCAGCAGCCGACAGCTTGTAGTATTTTATGGCCTCGTCATTTTTGCCTTCTTTTATGCAGAGATTTGCTATTGCGAAATAAATCATGTCCTGAAACTCCTTATTTTTCGGATCTCTGAGCATTCTTTCGAGTTCTTTTCTGACGCCGGCTATATTCTCCTGTCCCGGATTGAGTGCACCTGCAAGATTTATTCTTGCATAGAATTCGACTTCATAAGGAGGATTCATTTTAATAACCCTCCGGTAATTTGCTTCTGCCAGAGTATTATTACCTGTTTTTTCATAAAGCTGGGCGAGAAGAAAAGTGTATCGGATTTTGTTTCTTTTACCTGAAGTATATTTAATTGCTTTTTCAAGGTTTGAAGCAGCTTCATCATAGCGTTTCTGCCTGATATTCAAATCGGTAAATGTTGCATAATATAGAGCAAGCAGATTTTCGGGGAAATTCTGTGAGATGTCAATTTCCCTGAGAATTCTCTGAGCCTCATTCAGGTTGCCGGTTTCGACGTATGCTCTTGCCAGCCAGATTAAAGATTCCGTTTTTACATTGCGGTTAAACGAATAAGAGACATTGTAACCAAGTGTGGATTTTGCAAGGTCGAATTCGTGCTTGAATATTCTGGCCTTACCCATAAGAAGGTAGCTTTTTTCTACCCAGTCGTTGTATTCTTTTCTGTTAAGAAATTCTTCGTCTTTTTCGGTAAGGGTTATTTTCTTATTTACTTCAGGCCTGGCTGTTATTGATTTAAGAGTAATTACTTTGGATGCTTTCTGGATGGCTCTATCCATATCGGCTGAAGCAACCTGTGCCATGGCCGGGTCGCTTGATTCAAAGACCCTTAAAAGTTCGGAATAATCATCTTTATATGATTTTATGACTTTATCAGCTCCTGCCTTAAAGCTTTCATTGCCGTTAAAGTAGATATTGTATTTTGAGGTCAGACTGTGATAAAACCTGGTAGTACTGGTGTTTTTTTCTACCGAACACCCGGCACCGGCTGCAAAAAGAATTATTGCCGGCAGTAACCTGTATGAAAAGTTAAGTCTGGACAATAAAATTCATTTATACTAAAAACTGCCTGACCGGCTTTATAGTATATTCAAAGGTAATTAAAAACAGATAAGAAGTCTTTCAGTCGACTGAAACAACTCCTTTTACTTCAGGAACTTCTTTTATAAGTGCCTGTTCCACACCTGCTTTTAAGGTATAAAGGCTGTAGGGACATCCATGGCAGGTTCCCTGCAATTTAACTTTAACTGTATTATCTTCTGTGATTTCAATGAGACTTATGTCTCCTCCGTCGGATTGGAGATAAGGTCTTATTTTATCCAGAGCCTTTATAACACGTTCTTTGATGTTGTTGTTTTCTGACATGGTTTTCAGTTTATTTTAACTCGTTCAGTTGGTTTCAGATATTTATTGCGTTCTGTTATTTTTTCATTGACTGTTTCTGCAAGTGCAAGGAAAGCTTCTGAGGCAGGGTTGTTAGCGTCGAGCACAATCGGTCTTCCGGTATCACAACTTTCGCGTATGCTCTGCACAAGGGGTATCTGCCCCAGAAGAGGGACATTCATTTTTTCTGAGAGTGTCTTGCATCCTTCCTTCCCGAAGATGTAATATTTATTGGAGGGCAGTTCGGCAGGGGTAAACCACGACATGTTTTCGACGATTCCCAGTACAGGTACATTTATCTTTTCATTTCTGAACATAGCTATACCCTTTACGGCGTCGGCAATGGCCACTTCCTGAGGGGTGCTTACAATTATGGCTCCGGTAACGGCAACTTCCTGAACAAGTGTAAGATGGATATCGCTCGTGCCCGGCGGGAGGTCGATAATGAGATAATCAAGTGTTCCCCAGTCGGTCATTGAGAGCATCTGCTTAAGAAAGTTTGAAGCCATTGGCCCCCTCCATACAACAGCACTTCCGGAATCAACAAAGAAACCTATTGAAAGTACCTTTATTCCGTATTTTTCGGGAGGTATAATTAAATCCCTGCCACCGGTGTTTTTTACCTGTGGGGTGAAATCTTTTATATCAAGCATAACAGGAACGGAAGGGCCGAATATATCAGCATCGAGCAAGCCGGTTTCATAACCTTTCAACGAAAGACCTATTGCAAGGTTCAGAGCTATCGTTGATTTGCCCACTCCTCCTTTACCTGATGCAACTGCAATAATATTTTTAACCCCGGGTATAGTGCCGTCATCGATTTTGGGAGCCTCTGAAGGTTTGCTTTTCTCGATAACCTTAATCTCTTTTACTACGGCTTCCATACCAAGGGCATCCTTAATAACTCTGGTTATATTGCTTTTTATTGATGAAAAGAAAGGATCTGAGGATTTCTCTTTCAGCAAGGTTATTTCTATGCCGCTCTCGTCCGATTCAATGTGTTGTACAATTCCCAGAGAAACAATATTTTCCTTTTTTTCGGGATGGATTATTTTCTCCAGTGCTTGCCTTATTTGTTCTTCTGAAAACATTATTTTTATTTAAATTAATTCTAAATAAACTCTAAATAAACTGCAATGTTAGCCATTTTTATTATGACAGCAAAATTTATCCACTCCGAGCTCCTTTGACGGGTCCCAGAATCTCTCCCGGAAATTAATAATGTGATCATCTTCGATAATTAGACCCTCATTTTCAAGTAGTTGTTGCATAAGTAAGGGGGTTCCGAAATGATGTTTTCCCGTCAGATAGCCGTTTCGGTTCACCACCCTGTGTGCAGGTAAAACTGCATGATTGCATGCGTTAAGAGCCCATCCTACCATTCTGGCCGACTTCCCCGTACCAAGGTAACGAGCAATGGCACCATAAGAAGTAACCCTTCCGTATGGAATCTGTCGAACGACTTCATAAACTTTTTCAAAAAAACTGCTGTTCTGAAAGTCGTTAATCCTGCTCATAATCAACAATTTTCCTGTATTTATCCAGTTTGAAAGAAAGGTAAAAGATATTTTTGCCTTCCTTTAAAAATTTTTCTTCATAAAAGGTTTTGAGTGTCAGTAATTTATCATCAGGATAATTGGAATATACATCATTGGTTGAGCAAATGATGTCCAGATTGTTATGTGAAACCAGACTGAGAGTGTATTCCCAGAGGTGTTTGTTGTCGGTTTTAAGATGGATTATTCCGCCATTTTTAAGAAAAGTCTGGTATTTGCTCAGGAAAGGCGGACTGGTCAGGCGTTTTGATATGTTCCGTCTTTTTTCGTGAGGGTCGGGGAAGGGAAGCCATATTTCATCAATTTCGTCTTCTGCGAAGAGTGAGGTAATGAATTCGATGCGGGTTCGTATGAAAAGAACGTTTTTAAGATTTTTTTCATTAGCGGTTTTGGCACCTCTCCAGAGTCTTGCGCCTTTTATGTCTATGCCGATTAAATTCATATGTGGCATAATTTCAGCAAGGCCTGTCGTGTATTCACCTTTACCGCATCCCAGTTCTAGAATAATGGGGTTGTCATTTTTAAAATATTCTTTTTTCCAGAGCCCTCTCAGCGGGTGGAGAGTGTTTCTGATGCTCTGGTAATCAGGCTCAATGACGTTGTGAAAAGTTTTTATTTCTGCCCAGCGGGCCAGTTTATTTTTTCCCACCGCACGATGTTTATTTTGAAGGTATATCGGCTTTCTCGATACGAAGACCTACATCGTAAACTCCTTTAAGGCTTTCGGTCCTCATTCCATGCCGGATATTAATAATATAGGTTCCTTTCTCAGGGAAGTAAACGCCTTTTCTGAAGATCAAATCAGTTTCCTTTATGTTTCCGAAACCCCTGCCGGCACGGTTTCCTTTAGCGTCGGCAAGCATATATTCAATAGTATCAGTAATAGTCTTACCCGACGGAGAATATGTTGAAACAAATAGCCATATATTTTGAAAAGGATACTCCGCACCTGTACGGATGGTTATAAGGACATTATTAACCGCAGAGGTATCTGTAATGAAAGGAGAAAATGATATTACATTATCAATTGTCCAGCTTTCTCCCGGTATTTTAACAAAGTCGGTATATATTATTTTTTTGTCACACCCTGCAAAAACAAGCACCAGACATAACAGAGCTGCTGCGGCAGATTTATTTGTTTTTTCTGTCATGATCTTTTTTTTGTTTCCTGTTTTGCGACTCTCCCTGCTGTTTATTTTTTTCGTGAACCGGTTGCTGCCTGTCGAAGCGTGTAATGCTGTTGTCGTCAAGCAGGTCTCCTGCAGCCGTTTCCTCATTCCATGGCTCCTCCGCAACTAAGAGAAAATCGGGTTTAATACCTTTTTTGTTCATTTCCTGGATCTCCCTTACCCTGTCAACAGGTATGGAAATCAGATTCATGGCAGTATTTTGTTCTCTTGAATACCAGTAGATGGCTTTGTGGACTTCCATTTTCTGGAAATAGAGAGTTCTGTCGGAAAGTTCAAGAGGAACATCTCTGGGAGGGAAATTTTTCTGGGCGTCCACGTAACAGTCGAACTCGTAGCTCAGGCAGCATTTAAGTTTTCCGCACAGGCCTGCAAGTTTTTGCGGATTAAGGGTTAGTTCCTGGTATCTGGCATGTGTTGTGGTTACCGACGAAAAGTTTGTAATGAAAGTTGAACAGCAGAGTTCTCTTCCGCATGAGCCTATCCCTCCAATGCGTCCTGCTTCCTGCCTTGCTCCGATTTGTCTCATCTCTATCCTAACCTTGAATTCTTCGGCAAGGATTTTGATAAGTTGCCTGAAATCAACCCTTTCATCGGCAATGTAATAGAAAATAGCTTTTGTTTTATCGCCCTGATATTCAACATCACTTATTTTCATATTCAGATTCAGGCTTTCCGCTATTTGTCTCGATTTAAGCATTGTGGGGATTTCAAGTTTCTTGGCTTCCTCCCATTTTTCGAGGTCAACAGGTTTGGCTTTCCGGTAGATTTTTTTCATCTCCTCCAGAGGAGGTATTACCTTGAGTTTTTTCATCTGCTCCAGTACCAGAGGGCCGGTAAGTGATACCCTGCCTATATCATGCCCGGGAGAAGCTTCAACTGCCACTATATCGCCTGTTTCCAGACGTAAATTGTTGACATTTCTGTAAAAACCTTTCCTTGTGTTTTTAAATCTTACTTCAACAATCTCATTTAAAGAGACTTCAGGAGGAAGGTTTTTCAGCCAGTTAAATGAATCAAGCTTGTTCAGCCCGGGACAATATGCTGGTTCTTTTAACTTTGGTTCGGTACCAGTTTTATTTTGTTCCCTGTTATCTTCCATTTTGTTCTTCTCTGCTAAATACTGAACTGCAAAGGTAATTAATTGTTATGACATAACAATTTAAACGGAAGAGGGTCAGCGTAGGAGTTTTGTGATTTTGAGGGCAAGGTCGAGAAATACCAGTTTTGCATATCCGTTTGCTTCGATATGCAGGGCGGCTGTATTAAATTCTTCAGCAAGTTTGCCGCAGTTACCTGTATTTATGTAAGGGTGGAATTTTTCGGAGAATTCTGATTCTTCTTCCGATAGAAATACGAGCTCTTTCGGATGCTGATTGAGGGAGAGCATCAGGTTTTCCCTCAACAACCGCAGAGAGTATTCGAGGAAGTTTTTCTGTGTTTCTCTGCCCGTTGAAGCCATTTTGTCGGACCATTCAATCATTGCTATAATATCTCTTTTCCATGCATGCCGCATTAGGGCCCGGAAATTTTCCAGATTCTGGATTGTTGCCTCATTTTTTCCGTAAATGCTGATCGCCCTGAAAAGATTGCCCTGTGACAGCCGGGCAATTTCATCTGCTTCTTTTTCAGTAGCTCCAAGTATGTTTCTCAGATAACTTTTTATTTCGTCATTTTTAAAGGCCGGAATTTTTACGAGCTGGCATCTCGACATTATTGTCGGAAGAATTTTGTCGGGTTCGTCGCTTACCATAAGAAAAAGTGTCTTTTCGGGAGGTTCTTCCACCAGTTTCAGAAGCTTGTTGGCGGCGGTCTGGTTCATCCTTTCGGGAAGCCATATTATCATTATCTTAAAATCTGACTCGTAGGGTTTCAGGCTCAGCTTTCTGATAATTTCCGACGATTCAGCGGTATATATCATCCCCTGACCGGTCTCCTGCGAACCAATCATTTCGAACCAGTCGTTTATACTTCTGAAAGGGGAACCTGTAATAAATTCCCTCCATTGCGGCAGATAGTCATCACTTACGGGTTCATCGTTGCTGCCTTTCTTTTTTATTACGGGATAAACAAAATGAAGGTCGGGATGAATCAGCTTTTCGTATTTAATGCATGATTTACATGTACCGCATGAATCATTTTCCTGCCTGTTTTCACAGCTGACGTATTGAGAAAAGGCAAGTGCAACTGCCAGACTGCCGCATCCTTCAGGTCCGGTAAAAAGCTGGGCATGACTTACCCGGTTTTCCTTAACCGACCTTACGAGTTTTTCAATTATTTCCTGATGTCCCGGTATTCGTGCAAAATTCATACTGCATGTAAATTGCTGTAATAAGATATTTAAGGTATCTGGTCAACAGCTTTCAGGGCTGCCTCATAATCAGGTTCCTGTGTTATTTCAGGTACCTGTTCTGTATATCTGACTATGCCGTGCCGGTCAATAACCACAACGCATCTTGAATATAAACCGGTTAAAGGTCCGCTGGTTATTTCAATACCGTAATCTTTTCCGAAACCGGTATTACGGAAACCCGACAGGGGAATAACATTTTTTATTCCTTCAGCCGAGCAGAATCTGTTATGTGCAAAAGGCAGATCCTTTGATATAGCAAGTACCAGAGTATCATTTTTTCCGGCGGCAAGTTCATTGAATTTTCTCACCGACATTGCACAAACCGATGTGTCAAGACTTGGAAAGATATTGAGGATAAGCTTTTTGCCTGTTGCATCTGCAAGCGAGAAATTACTGAGGTCGGATTTAACAAGAATAAAATCCGTAGCCTTTGCTCCCGTTACCGGTAGATCTCCACAGGTGGTAACCGGGTTACCTTTGAATGTAATTGTTGCCATACGCTGTCAAAGTTAATTAAAGTTTGTTCAGATGAATTTATTTTTGATATGTATAAACCCTTAAATCCGATTAAAGTTCATAAAATACTATTGTTCTGAAAATGAATTCTTTCAATTCGCAGAGTTAATTTGTATCTTTGTATTTCTTTATTTTACCAAAAAATGAGTAGGTTTGCATAAAGAGATGTTTAATAACAATTAAAATAGAGGTTCTATGAAAATGATTCAGGATTTTAACTTTAAAGGACTGAAAGCGATCGTAAGGGTCGATTTTAATGTCCCGCTTGACAAAAAGACATTTGAAGTGACCGATGATACAAGGATACGGGGTGCTCTTCCTACTATAAAAAAGATAATCGGAGAAGGGGGTGCATGTATCCTGATGTCGCATCTCGGCAGGCCCGAAGGTCGTCAGGAAAAATATTCGCTTAAACCAGTAATACCGGTACTTGAGAAACATCTGGGAATGAAAGTGAAATTTGCAGATGACTGTCTGGGAGAAGCAACTGAGAAAATGGTAGCAGAGCTTAAACCGGGTGAGGTTTTGCTGCTTGAAAATGTAAGATTTTATCCTGAAGAGGAAGGCAAACCGATTTTGCCGGAAACGGCCACAGAAGAAGAGAAGAAGGCAGCAAAAGCTGAACTGAAGGTTAAACAGAAAGAGATGGCGAAGAAACTTGCCGGTTATGCCGATGTTTATGTAAACGATGCCTTTGGAACAGCTCACAGGGCGCATGCCACAACTGCAGTTATTGCGGACTTCTTTCCTGAAGACAAAAAGATGTTCGGTTTTCTCATTAACAGCGAACTTGCTGCAATGGACAGAGTGCTGAACAATCCTCAGAGGCCGTTTACTGCTATTATGGGCGGAGCAAAAGTGTCGGACAAAATCATGCTGATTGAAAATCTTTTGAATAAGGTTGATAATCTGATAATTGGCGGAGGTATGACTTATACTTTTATCAAGGCCATGGGCGGGAAAATCGGCAAATCACTTTGCGAGGAAGACAAACTCGACATAGCTCTTAACCTGCTTAACAAAGCAAAGGAGAAAGGGGTAAATCTGTATCTGCCTGTCGACAGTGTAAATGCTGATAAATTCGAAAATGAGGCTCAGACAATGGTTTCACCGGTTGATGATGTTCCCGATGGATGGATGGGACTCGACATCGGGGAAAAAACCATTGAAAAATTCCGTGAAGTGATAATGAATTCAAAGACTATTCTCTGGAATGGTCCGATGGGTGTTTTTGAGATGGAGAAATTCTCGAAGGGTACCGTTGCAATTGCTAAAGCGATAGCGGAAGCCACTGAAAAGGGTGCTTACAGCCTGGTTGGAGGCGGCGATTCAGTGGCGGCAGTGAATAAATATAACCTTGCTGACAGGATCAGTTATGTTTCAACCGGCGGCGGTGCCATGCTTGAATATATGGAAGGTAAAAAGCTTCCCGGCATCACTGCCATAAGGGGTGAATGAGAAAATGAGATTCCTGATTCTGCTGAAAATTGCAGAATCAGGAATCCTTTAATTTGCCGGTAACCTGTAATATATTGCCGGAGGAAGGGTAAGGTTTGTATTATAATGAATGGACTGTTAGATAATGGGGAAAATAATTTTATGGTAGTCGGAGGTGGAAAATGAAAAAATTAAGATTTCTGGTTATTTTAACAGTCGCGGCATCAATTTTTATTCAGGGCTGCAAAAAGGAAGACGAGCCTGTTTATTCGGGCATTATGACCATAAACAACAAAAGAGTCGGAGTATCTCCGACATATTATATCGAAGGTTTTCATGTTCCCACCGGGAAAAAAGTACCTGACCTTAACAATCAGCTCGACATTATATCGGTTCTTTCGGATTATGATGTGAATTTCAATCCGTTAAAAATAATTTTTATAACCAATAACTTCAAGAATTCATTTTTCAGGTACGGACAATATAATGATACAAAATCTGCAAATGATGCATTCAAGGCACTTACTGAGTTTACTGAACCGCAATGGACAGAAATAGGTGACTCAGTGAGGATAAACCAGATCTGGCTCTACCGTACCAGTGATTCGAAGTATGCCAAACTGAGAATAATAAGCACCATTCTTGAAAAGAGGCCGGATATGCAGGATCCTTATGCAGAATGTACCTTTGAATGGGTGTTCCAGCCCGATGGCACAAAAACTTTCCCGGTAAGATGAATTCGGGATATCCAGATAGAATTTTCAATATTAAACATTCCGGTGAGTTTAAAGAGATTGCCATTGAGGTTTTTCACTATCAGGCACAGCAAAATCCGGTTTACAGGCAATTTATTGAAAAACTTGGTATAGAAATAAATAACATTCAACGAATTGAAGAAATACCCTTTCTCCCGATAGAGTTTTTCAGAACACATATTATTGTTACCGGCAGCAAGGCGCCTGCGATTGTTTTTGAAAGCACCGGCACCACAGGAACTGTCAAAAGCCGTCATTATGTAACCGACATCAGCCTTTATGATGAGAGTTTGCTCAGATGTTTCAGGCTCTTTTATCAGGATCCGGGGGATTTTTTGTTTGCAGCTCTTTTGCCGTCATACCTTGAAAGGCCTGACAGTTCGCTGATATATATGGTAAACAAACTTATTAAGTCGGGTGCGGATGAGAGGAGCAGGTTTTTTGAGAGGGGCTCATGGAAATTGATTGATATGCTGAAGCTTGCTGCTGCTGAAGGTCGCAGGGTGATGCTTATCGGAGTGAGTTTTGCACTTATGGATCTTGCTGAAAAATATTCTGCAGATCTGGAAGGCATAATAATTACAGAAACAGGAGGAATGAAGGGAAGAAGAAAGGAAATCACGCGTGAAGAACTTCACAATATTCTAAGGGAGAGTTTCAATGTACCTTCCGTTCATTCGGAATATGGCATGACCGAGCTACTCAGTCAGGCATGGTCACAGGGGGGAGGTATATTCAGTTGTCCGCCCTGGATGAAAGTACTGGTAAGAGAACTGAATGATCCACTTTCGGTGTCGGCGACTCCGGGGAAAACAGGAGCTATCAATGTTATTGACCTTGCCAATGTAAATTCCTGTTGTTTTATAGCAACAGGAGATATCGGAAGGCTTCACGACGAAGGAAAATTCGAAGTACTTGGGAGGTACGACCACAGTGAAACAAGAGGCTGCAATCTGATGGCAGAATGAGCGATATTATCCTTTTGTGATAGGCGGCTGTTTATATTCCGGAGAGATCTCTTATAACGACAGAAGCTATGATTATTCCGAAAGCTGCCGGCATCCATGAAACTGTGCCCGCAACGGAGGATTTATTCCTTTCCTCTTCCGTTCTGATAATTCTTGATTTATCAACTATTTCAGGTGACCATACGGCTTTAAAGCCTTCTCTTATGCCGAGTTTGTGAAGCTTCTTGCGTATCATTCTGGCAAGATGGCAGAATGAAGTTTCTGATATGTCACTGACTCTGATGAGCAGGGGATCGAATTTGCCACCTGAACCCATTGAGCTGACTACACGGTAATTTCTTCTGAGGCTGTGATATATCAAAAAGACCTTGGGAGAAAGGGTGTCGATGGCATCTATCACATAATCAAAAGGTTCTTCAAGTATCTTGATCATTCTTTCGTCCCTTATAAATTCGTTTACAGATGTAAGCTGAAGGGAGGGGTTTATGTCTTTAAGTCTTTTCTCCATAACAAGTGCTTTTGGTTGCCCCTCGGTGCTGGAGAGTGCGTGTATCTGGCGGTTGCGGTTGGAAGGATGGATGATGTCACCATCTACTATTGTCATTCTTCCGATTCCTGAACGGCAAAGCATTTCGGCTGCGATAGCACCGACACCTCCAAGTCCTACAACAAGGACGTTTGATGATTTTATCTTTTCAAGCCTCTCTTTTCCAAGGCACAATTCGGTTCTTGAAAGCCATTCTTCCATCAGACTCCGAAAAAATTTTTAAAATTGGAATACAACTGACTTTTTAGTTGATCAACGGTCATATTCAGATCAGCAGAAACTTTTTCATAAATTTTGCTGATTTCAATTTCTCCGCCGTCGGTTTCGAGAAATATTCTGTTGACGGGCAGGGATTTAATCAACTGTGAAGATTCCGGTTTCATGATAAAGTCAAACCAGAAGGAGATATACATTCCTTTGAAAATCAATTGCATTGCAAGTTCATTTTTGCCTCTGAAGCCGTGCACGAGCCATGGCATCTGAGGTTTAAGCAATTTTCGTGCAGAAAGAAGTTCTTCCCATGCCTTTACACAGTGTATATAAAGAGGTTTTTTTACTTCTTCTGAAACTATAACCTGTTTTTCGAAAATTTCTTTCTGAAGGTTGAAGTCGGGACCTTTAATGCGGTCAAATCCTGCTTCACCAAGAGCAATTACATTGCTGTGGCGGGAGAAAAGAATAACTTTTTTTAATTGATCATGAAAGTTTTTCGCGGTTACATGCCATGGGTGTATCCCAATGGTATATGTAAGTCCGGGTGATTCGTCGGGAACTCTTTCTTCATCAGCGGTTATATTCTCGACGGAGAAGATTCCGGTCACGTGCGAGGCACCGTGGTTATGGATGTCGATATAATCGTCAACACGAGGGAGGTTCATACTTATCTGCCTAATGTTGCAAGTGCTTTTTCTATTCTGTTGAGTGTTTCGTTTTTTCCCAGCCAGCCGATTATGTCAAATATTCCGGGACCTTTAAGTTTTCCCACTATTGCTATACGCAGAGCGTGCATTACAGTCCCGCTGTTGCAACCTTTCTTTTCTATCCACTCCCTCGTTTTCTTTTCAAGGGCAGATGAGGTGAAATCGTCGGTTTCTCTTATCAGGGTTGCCACCTCTGCAAGGAGAGAAGGTGATTGATCGTTCCATTTTTTCCTGAGAGCCTCGCTGTCGTATGAATCGGGGGCGCAAAAGAAGAAATATGCTTCATCCCACATATCCCTGACAAAATCTACTCTTTCCTTTATAAGTCCCACAAGAATTTCGAGCCTGGTTATATCACAGTCGTAACCCTTTGCTTTTATTACTTCCCTGAACTCATGTGCAAGCTGGTTGTTTGAACGTTTCTGAAGCCATACGTGGTTGAACCATCGGGCTTTTACAGGGTCGAAGCGTGAACCGGCTTTGTGGATTCTTTCAAGTGAAAATTCATTTATCAGTTCTTCCATGCTGAAAATCTCCTGTTCAGTCCCGGGGTTCCAGCCAAGCAATGCAAGCATGTTTACAAATGCTTCCGGGTAGTATCCGTCTTCCCTGTAGCCACGCGCGGTTTCACCGTACGGCCAGTAAAGCGGGAACACGGGGAAGCCCATCTTATCGCCGTCGCGTTTACTTAGTTTGCCTTTACCGTCGGGTTTAAGTATAAGAGGAAGGTGTGCAAACAACGGGGCATCCCATTCGAACGACCTGTAAAGCATTACATGCAGGGGAAGTGAAGGTAACCACTCCTCTCCCCTGATAACATGGGTGATCTTCATCAGATGGTCGTCGACGATATTGGCAAGATGATATGTTGGCATTCCGTCTGATTTAAAAAGCACCTTATCATCAAGCGTTGATGAATTCACCGTTATGTGCCCCCTTATCAGATCATCAAATGAAATTTCTTCGTTTTCAGGCATCTTATACCTTATTACATACGGGATACCGCTGTTTACCATTTCCTTCCATTGCGGTTCCGGAAGAGAAAGGGAATTTTTCAGATCGTTTCGGGTTAATGCATTATAAATGAATGTCTTCTTCTGGGATTCGTATTTTTTCCGTATGAATTCCAGTTCTTCAGGAGTGTCGAAAGCATAATATGCATGGTCTTTTTCAATAAGGAATTCGGCATACTGACGGTAGATATTTTTTCGGTCGCTCTGCCTGTAGGGTCCGTAAGGGCCCCCTTCCCTGACTCCCTCATCAACCTTAATCCCGCACCAATCAAGTGATTCAAAAATATATTCTTCCGCTCCTTCCACATAGCGTGCCTGATCGGTGTCTTCGATGCGGAGAATAAATGTACCGTTATGTTTACGTGCAAAAAGATAGTTGTAAAGTGCCGTCCTGACCCCGCCTATATGTAAAGGACCGGTCGGACTGGGTGCAAATCTCACTCTTACCATATAATATATATATGCAATTTAAACGGTGTAAAGATACTGAAAGCTGTTAATTTTGAAACCATAGCGATTTAATAATCACAGAAAAGAATGAAAGTGTTATAATGCTAACATTTGTTTTTGAAAGGTAATGCAGTCACTGTCAGGAAGAGAATGGACGGAAAATCAGAGATTGAACAGGAGGGTGACAGGAATAAAAACAGTATAACAAAAATCATCATAACGGCACGGGAAATATTTTAATTTAGCCGTAGAATAATACCCTGTTTATCAACTTAAATTTGTTTCATCATGAAGACCATGAAAGCACTTGTCAAGGCAAAACCCGGAAAGGGTATATGGATGCAGGAGGTGCCTGTTCCTGAGCCCGGGCTTAATGACGTGATAATAAAGGTGAAGAAAACGGCCATTTGCGGAACAGATCTTCATATTTACAGGTGGGACGACTGGGCACAGCGAACCATTAAGACGCCGATGATTATAGGTCATGAATATATGGGGTATATTGAAAAAATCGGTGCAGGTGTGGTGAACCTGAAGGAAGGGGACAGGGTTACCGGAGAGGGGCATATAGCATGCGGGCATTGCCGTAATTGCCGGAGGGGAAAGGAGCATGTATGTGAGAACACGGTGGGAGTGGGGGTGAATATTGACGGGGCATTTGCCGAATATGTGAAAATTCCGGCTTCCAATATTGTACCTCTCGATAAAAGAATACCTGATGATTGGGCGGCAATCATGGATCCGTTCGGAAATGCAACGCATACAGCTCTCTCTTTTCCGCTTCTGGGCGAAGATGTTCTTGTTACCGGTGCAGGTCTGATAGGCAGTATGGCTATTGCTATTGCCCGATATGCCGGTGCAAGATTTATAGTGGCCAGTGATCTGAGTGATTACCGCCTGGAAATCGCAAAGAAGATGGGAGCCACGCTTACGGTAAATCCGTCAAAAGGCGAAAAGATTTCCGATGCGGTCAGAAAACTTGGCATGAGAGGCTTTGATGTGGGTCTTGAAATGTCCGGATCACCTGAGGCTTTCAGGGAGATGATAAGGAACATGTATAACGGATCAAGCATTGCATTGCTCGGAATACTGCCGAATGTATGCGAAATACCGTGGAGCGACATTATTTTCAAGGCAATAACCATCAAGGGAATCTACGGAAGAGAGATGTGGGAAACATGGTATAAAATGGAGATGATGATTATAGGAGGCATAGATCTTAATCCTGTAATTACACACCGTTTTCATGTTGACGATTTCCAGAAGGCTTTTGATATTATGGAGGAAGGGAATTGCGGAAAGGTGATACTGAACTGGGATTAAACCGGAGAAAGCGAGTTGAAGAATGTGTAATAAATTTAAATTAATAAAGTATGTATCAGTCATTTAAGAAGCATCTAGAGACTCAGATTAATGAAATTAAAGAGGCGGGACTTTACAAATCGGAAAGAATAATAGTATCTCCGCAGGGACCTGAAATAAAGCTTGAAACCGGACATAAGGTTCTGAATTTTTGTGCAAACAATTATCTGGGCATGTCGAACAGTGCCGAGTTGATTAAAGCTGCAAAGGAGGCGATGGATACACACGGGTACGGGATGTCGTCGGTGCGATTCATTTGCGGAACCACCGATTTGCATAAGAAGCTTGAAAGAAAAATTGCTGAGTTTTTCGGGACGGAGGATACCATTCTGTATGCGGCATGTTTTGATGCCAACGGCGGCGTTTTTGAGCCTCTGCTTACCGAAGAAGACGCAATAATTTCCGATGCTCTGAATCATGCATCTATTATTGACGGGGTTCGGCTCTGCAAAGCACAGCGCTACCGTTATGAAAATGCAAACATGGAAGATCTTGAGGCTCAGCTTAAACTTGCACAGGCGCAGAGGTTCAGAATTATTGTAACCGACGGAGTATTTTCAATGGACGGAAACGTTGCGCCGCTCGACCGTATTGTTGAGCTGGCCGAAAAATACGATGCTATGGTGATGGTCGATGAATCACACTCTGCCGGAGTAGTGGGAAAGACGGGAAGAGGTGTGACAGAATTGTTTAACCTTACAGGTAAGGTTGAGATTATTACAGGAACACTGGGGAAGGCTTTCGGAGGTGCAATAGGTGGCTTTACCACAGGAAAGAAGGAGATCATTGAGATGCTCAGACAGAGATCAAGACCTTATCTTTTTTCAAATTCAATTCCACCGTTTGTTGCAGCAGCGGGAATAAAAATGTTTGAGATGATGTCGGCTACAAACGAATTGCAGGATAGACTTCATGCTAATGCGGAATATTTCATCGGAAAGATGAAAGAGGCAGGCTTTACAATCAAGCCGACACAGTCGGCTATATGTGCCGTTATGCTCTATGATGCCAGACTCTCACAGGATTTTGCGGCAAGACTTCTTGAAAAAGGTATTTATGTTATCGGCTTTTATTATCCGGTGGTGCCTAAGGGACAGGCAAGGATAAGAGTACAGCTTTCTGCTGCCCACACAAAAGAACATCTTGATAAAGCTATTGATGCTTTTATCAGTACCGGCAGGGAATTTGGAATACTTACTAACCGGTAAACAGCGGGTTCAGGATTCGCCGCATTTTGACGACCCGCAGTTCTTACAGATCAGGCAGCCTTCCTGGTAAACCAGAGTTTCACTACCGCATTCGCGGCATTTACCTTTGGCCTTTGTACCATCCGGAATATACCTCTTCAGGGCCCTTTCAACCCCGTTTTTCCAGTTGTTGATTGAGTCACTGTCGAGTTTAAGCGACTGAATAAGGTTAACAACATCAGGTATAGGCATACCGTAACGCAATACTCCGGAAATAAGTTTTGCGTAGTTCCAGAACTCGGGTTTAAACATACGGGAGAGTCCGCCTATTGTGTTTTTATATCCGTATTTATCGGTGTACTGGAAGTCGTATCTGGTATTTCCGTCTTCGTCCTTTACCTTGATAATTTTACCTTTTACAATATTTTTTGGGATGAGAAGTGTGTCTTCGTCGCTCATACCTGTAAAAATTTCATAAGGTCTGCCGTCTTTAAGTCCGACGAAGGCAATCCAGTCTTCTTCGTTATTTTTGAACCTGATGACATCGCAGTCGAGCACTTTGGGTCTTCTGGGTCGTTCAACAACACTGCCCTGGTTGTTTGCTGCACTGACCAGCACGCCGTTTCTCGAGCCTTCACGGTAAACTGTCACGCCCTTGCATCCCGATTTCCATGCAGTCATGTAGAGTTCACTCACGAGTTCTTCGGTTACATCGGCAGGCAGGTTGATGGTTACGCTTATTGAGTGGTCAACCCATTTTTGAATGGCGCCCTGCATTTTCACCTTGGAGATCAAGTCAATATCGCCGGCAGTGGATTTATAGTATGGAGAGCGGGCAATTATTTCGTTTATCTCCTGATCGCTCATTTGCATCACAGCATCAGGGTCGTAGTTGTTGGCCTTCAGCCATTCGGTGAATTTATGGTGTAAAACAGTGTATTCTTCCCAGCAGTCGCCGACTTCATCCCTGAAAGTAATCTTCACATCCTTGTCGTTCGGATTGACTTTTCTTCTTCTTTTATAAAAGAGGGAGAAAACGGGTTCAATACCTGAGGTTGTCTGGGTCATAATGCTTGTTGTGCCTGTTGGTGCCACGGTGAGAAGTGCGATGTTTCTTCTGCCGTATTTCACCATGCTTTCATAAAGAGCGGGATCGGCCTGTTTCAGTCGTTTGATAAAAGGATTGTTTTTCTCGCGGTTGGGGTCATATATTTTGAAGGCACCTCTTTCCTTTGCAAGGTATACTGAAGCCCGGTAGGCTTCGAGTGCCAGTGTTTTATGAACTTCAACCGAGAAGTCAATAGCGACGTCGCTCCCATACCTCAGGCCAAGTGCTGCAAGCATATCCCCTTCACCTGTTATTCCGATGCCCATTCTTCTTGCTTCCTCTGCTTTCCTTCGGATGTTTTTCCAGAGGTTTTTCTCGACTAATTTTAGTTCTTCAGGTTCAGGGTCGGCTTCAATTTTTGCAAGAATAGAATCTATTTTTTCTAATTCAAGATCGATAATATCGTCCATTATGCGCTGGGCAAGGCCAACGTGTTCTTTAAAGAGTTCAATATCGAATTTTGCTTTTTTGGTAAAAGGATCTTTAACGTAACTGTAAAGGTTGATTGCCAGAAGGCGGCAGCTGTCGTAGGGGCAGAGTGGTATTTCGCCGCAGGGGTTTGTTGATACCGTTCTGTAACCAAGGTCGGCGTAACAGTCGGGTATGCTTTCCCTTATTATGGTATCCCAGAAGAGTACACCCGGTTCTGCCGACTTCCATGCATTATGTATTATTTTATTCCACAGTTCGTTAGCGTCAATTTCTCTTACAAATTTCGGGTTGTCAGAGTCAATCGGGTACTGTTGTCTGAATTTTGTTTTCTGTTCAACGGCACGCATGAATTCATCGGTAATTTTTACCGATATATTGGCACCTGTTACCTTCCCGCATTCGAGCTTGGCATCGATAAAGCCTGGTGAATCAGGATGTTTGATCGAGATTGAAAGCATCAATGCACCTCTTCTTCCGTCCTGTGCCACTTCTCTGGTGGAGTTGGAATATCTTTCCATGAAAGGTACCACTCCGGTAGAGGTAAGTGCACTGTTAAGAACAGGCGTTCCTTTCGGGCGGATGTGAGAAAGGTCGTGACCCACGCCACCTCTTCTTTTCATCAGTTGAACCTGTTCCTGGTCTATTTTCATTATCCCGCCGTATGAGTCGGCTGAACCTTCGTTCCCGATTACAAAACAGTTTGAAAGAGAAGCTATCTGAAAATCGTTCCCGATACCTGTCATTGAACCACCCTGGGGAACAATATATTTAAAGTCCTTCAATAAACTGAAAATGAATTCTTCACTGAGAGGGTTGGGATACTTCAGTTCAATTCTGTGAATCTCCCTTGCAAGTCTGCGGTGCATATCATCGGGAGTCTTTTCGTAAAGATTACCGAATGAGTCTTTCAGCGCATATTTACTTGTCCAGACTTTTGCAGCAAGTTCGTCGCCATTGAAATATCTGAGAGCAGCCTCCATCACTTCTTCGTATGAGTAGATAACCTTCTGGTTTTGCATTTTGCCTTCACCTTCTCCGGCACAATCTTCTGCCTGTGTTTTTCCATCAGTTTCAACTGCCGGAGTCTGTGTCATCTTTTTTGTTTCTTTCTTTTCTGACACTTCTGGTTTCTCGACAAAAAGTTCTCCCATATCCTTAACGTATTATGCAATTATTTATTGAAATAGATTATGTTAGACAACCACCGGTAAAAAAAGCGGGTAGTTGCTAAATTAGATAACAGAGGTTCTAAAAGCAAGATAAAATTTTTAAGGTTATTAACATTTGATTCAATAGTTATTAACCGAAAAATTTATAATACTTTTCTTTCTGATGTAGTGTGTTTTACAATCGGGAAGGAAGGATAATGGCTAAAATATCAGCACTTTAGGTTAATAATTTATTAAAACAGAAAAGGGTTCCTCAGGAACCCTTTTCTGTTATTCCGGTTAGTGTTTAATTGAATGTATACCTCAGACCAATCTGAAGTCCCCAGGTACTTGCGGTTGTGTTTACATTTTTGAAAGTTGATGTCGGAAGTTTTCCGCCTGCCTCAACCATTTTGAATACCGGCTTGTTTGATACGATTCTTGAGGTGAGTATTGAGCCGTTGTTAAGAGTGAGTTCTTTTCTTACTCCCCAGTTTGGGTTGAGCAGGTTGCCGAAATTAAGTATATCAGCTGAGATCTGCAGCGAATTTTTCTTGCCTCCGACATTTACAAAGATGTCCTGAAGAATCTTAACATCGAATCTGTGGTACCAGGGGAAGAATGCTCCGTTGCGTTCGGCATATTGTCCGAGGTGGTTCCTGAGGTATTTGTCCTGAGCAACGTATGCCCAGAAAGCTGAAGCCTGCTGGGCTGCAGTATACTTAACCACACCGCCTACAACGTAATCTTCGAAGGTAATTTCAGTCTGGTCTTTCGGGATGTAAATCAGGTCGGCATTTACACCGTCGTTATTGAAATCATTTGAATACCTGTATGAGAAGTTGCCTGCGACATAGCCAGAGTAGAATACCGAAACAGTTGTAGCAATGTGATCGAGGTATTCAAATTTGTAGCTGAGTGAACCTACAAGGCGATGGGGGGTGAGGTACTGTGAATAGCTGAGGTCGAGGTCGTTCTGTCCCCTGACCGACAGGTTGTTCGACCATGCCGAAGCTGCCTGTGAACCAGGGTTGCCGGTAATGTCTTTTGCCATTGCTGCGGTATAAGCAAACATACCGTTAAAGTTCTTCACAATAGGGAAGTTGAGCTGTGCGGTAAAAGTCCAGCTGTAACCCCGGTTGGTATTGGTAAGAAGCATAACTTCTGACAGGCTTGAATAGACCTTTCTTCCTGCTGTTGTCCATACCGGTCTTTTATCAGGCCCGGTATAAGGTCCGGTATCAGCCGGCTTGAGATTCAGGTTTTTCTGGACGATTGCATTGATGTCTTTGGTATAGGTTCCTTCGAGAGTCAGCGACATGTCGAGTGGCAGTTTTATGTCGGCTGCCAGGCTTGTTCTCCACACCTGAGGCATTTTGAAATGTGGATCGATAGCCGCAATCGAGCTAGGAGGTTTAACTCCTGCAGTCATAGGAAATAATGGATCGTGAGTTTTTGTCGTTGTGTTATAGTTTGTAGCTCCCATGTTATAGAATGGATCGGGATTGAATTTGATTGAATCAAGCGTGGCTGCCGAGGTTAATTCAACTGTATTCTGCAGCATTCCACTGTTTGTGGGCTGGTTTGTAAACCATACAAAAGGCAAACGTCCTGTAAAAATTCCGGTACCGCCGCGAACCTTAAGAACTTTGTTTTTTAATACATCCCAGTTGAAACCTATTCTCGGTGAAGGTATCACTTTTGATTCGGGCCACGTTCCGAGATCAAGCTTCAGGTTGTTATCAAATGTCAGAGCTTCAACTGAAGGATTTGACTTTATTTCATTCAGATAGAGAGGCATGTCAAATCTGATGCCGTATGTAACTTTCAGGTTATCAAACAAATTATATTCATCCTGTATATATGCTGCAAGCTGGCCGAAACCCAGTTCTGCCACAGGTTTGGGGTTATCCGGGTCGAATGAATATGTGATGGCAAAAGCTATTGGCTGGAAACCGGGTTTTCCGTTAACGTGATTTATAAATGACTGAAGATCTCTGAACCTGTAGTAGCTTGTACCGTAACGCATAAATGAGTTCCCGAAGAAAAGGTATTCGAATGATACACCGCTTGTTATATTATGACGGCCGACCCTGTATGTGACATTATCAACTATTGTATAAACGTTATTTAACACATTATTGTTAAATGTAAACAGTTCATAGCCGGCACTCATGTATGCATCACCTGAACCGTCCCAGATATCAATAAACGGGAAAATTTCACTCGGGCTTGTTCTGGTGTCCTGTATAAGAGTTACTGTACCGAGAATCTGGTTTGAGAGTGTGGATGAAAGTGTGCTGTTAAGTTCAGCCGAGAGTGAGTAAACTGTGTTCAGGAAGCCATAGTTGGAGTTTTTAAATGACATTGCGTTTACTCCAACTCTGCTTGAGGATGCCCGTGGGTTGGGGGCACTTGTTGCATTCAGCAGCTGGTCGTTTGTGTTTCGCACGGCATTGAAGCGAAGGCTTAATTTATGTTTCTGACTTATGTTCCAGTCGAGTCTGCCGAGAATTTTATAGTTTTCAACTGCAAAAGTTCCGTAATTCTCGAACGGGCCTGTTTCGTACCCGAAGTTTGATTTCAGGAAATTTGAGAATTTGGTCAGGGAGTCGGCCGGAACGCGGCTTACGTTAGGATCACCCAGATTATTGACTCCCGGCCGGTAGGCTTTCCATTCCATTCCGGGAACAGAAGAACTTTCATATTCACCGTTTATAAAGAAGAAGAGTTTGTCTTTTATTATCGGACCTCCTAATCTGGCACCTATAATCTTTGTGGATGTCTTGGCTGCCGGAGGCAGTTCAAAATCTCCAACTTTTTTTCCGTTGAATGACTGATCGCGGTAGTAGGTATAAACCGAAGCCGAATATTCGTTGGTTCCCTTTCTGGTTATTGCATTAATTCCTGCACCTGTAAAGTTAGCCTGCCTTACGTCGAAAGGAGCAACATTAACCTGTATTTCCTCGATGGCATCGAGTGATACCGGTTCTGCGTCACCGCCAGGCATATTTCTGCTGCTGAGGCCGAAGTTGTTATTGAAGTTTGAGCCGTCAATAACGATGTTATTATAACGACCGTCCCGACCTGCAAAACTGTTACTTCCTCCGTAAAGAGGAGAGAGGCGGATGAAGTCATTTATACTTCTGCTGATTGATGGCAGTGAGCTTATGTCCTGGCTTCTTATGTTCATCGATACTCCGGTCTTCAGTGAATTGAATGCGGAGGGTTTGTCACCAACTACCACCACTTCGGTAAGTTCCTGGCTGCTTTCGGCCAGGGAAGCATTCAGGTCAAAAGTCTCACCAAGGAAAAGAGTAATATCAGTGTATGTCTTTTTGGTATAGCCCACAAATGTTACTTCAACTTTGTAAGGGCCGCCCGGTCGCATACCCTGTATCAGAAAGAAGCCTTCAGCATTGGCTGAAGCACCATAAACCGTTCCGGAAGGAACATGAACTGCAACCACTGTAGCACCCGGCAGAGCCTGACCTTTGGTATCAGTTATCTTGCCCGCCATTGAAGATGTTGTTGCACCCTGCCCGAATGTCATAAGGGATAAGGCGAAAAACATCACTGCTACAAAAAACGCTTTTGTTTTCTTGATCATAGTTTCAGGATTTACTTTAAGTTTATAATTGTTAATTTACAGTTTATTGCTATAAATCAGGAAAATGACATTTAAAACAGATCTGGCCGCCAAATTACGGCTCTTAACATTTATTTCAGATAAAATTAACTACTTAATTATAAACAAAATTTAAACCTTAAAGTTGTTAATATCATTTTGCAGTATTACCGATAATATTTTATCAGTAGCACCCGTATTTTCAGAAATATATTTCAATGCCGCATCTGAAGCTGATTTATACATTTCAGTATCGGTCAGCAGTTTTTCCATTATAATCCTGAACTCCTGATAGTTTCTGAAGCAGAAAGCCGCCTTTTTATTCAGCAGGTTGGCGGCTTCCCTGAATTTGCGGTGGTTTGGCCCGAATAAAACAGGAATTCCCCAGCAGGCAGGCTCAAGAACGTTGTGTATTCCTTTACCGAACCCGCCACCCACTGCTGCAATAGAAGCATATCTGTAAGCTGATGAAAGAATTCCAACAGTGTTAATTATTAAAACCCTTGCATTCCTGTCCTTTTCTGAAAATTCGGTAAACCTGACACATTCAGGTTTAAGCATTTTTTCAAGCCTTTCAATGTTTGAAGGTTCAGGTTCATGGGGGGCAAAAATCCACTTCATCCGGTCGGGGTAACTGTTGATGTATTTTACTATAATTTTTTCGTCATCAGGCCAGCTGCTTCCGGCAAGAAATATCTTCTCGCCGTTTCTGAATTCCTCGAGAACAGGTATAACAGGTGCCGAAGCGGCTATCTTTGATACCCTGTCAAACCTCGTGTCACCTGTTACAGTAAGATTCTCTATTCCTTTTATCCGCAGAAGTTTGGCTGAATCTTCGTCCTGCAGAAAGAAATGCGTAAATTTTCTCAGAATATCAAGGAAAAACTTCCCGTACCACCTGAAAAAATGCTGTGATTTTCTGAAAATTCCCGAAACCAGGTAAACCGGTATTCTGTTGTTGTAAAGTTCTGATATATAATTATTCCAGAACTCATATTTAATGAATAAGCCCATTTTTGGCCTTACTGTTTCAATAAAGTATTTTGCATTGCTCCGTGTATCGGGAGGGAGATAACATATATAATCGGCAAGCGGATAGTTTTTCCTTATTTCATACCCTGATGGCGAGAAAAAGGTGAGAATGATCTTTTGTTCCGGACGTTTTTCTTTAATCTTTTCAATTACAGGCCTTCCCTGTTCAAATTCTCCGAGGGATGCGCAATGAACCCATATCGGACTGTTCAGATTTTCTGCTTTCAATGATAACTTTTCTTTCCAGTTTTTACGGCCCGTAATCCACAACCTGGCTTTTGAATTAAAAGGAGACACCGCATAAATGCCACATAAATATAATTTTATAGCCAGTAAATAGAGAAAATTCATTATACGAAATTTCGCGTCAAAGATAATAAAACAACTCATTCCCGAAAAGGAGCAGGTTGTTAAATATCTGTTACAAGTTTATTGCTTGAAACAGAATAATCTTGTTATTTTGCAGTAATAATTTCCTTTTTTTAATGGTCAGGCTTGTTGCCCTTATTATTTCAATTGTCCTTCAGGTTATTGCAGCAGTAATAGCCCTGAGTTTTGTTAAAATGACAAAATACAGGCTTTCATGGATTCTTCTGTCTCTTTCATTTGTTTTCATGGCAATAAGGAAGCTTATTCAGCTTTATGAATTCTGGCGCGGTGTGCCTTCCTATGCATGGCAGATGATAGATGAATGGATGGGAGTGCTGATTTCTTTTATGATTATTGTTGGCGTGGTTCTGATACGTGAGATATTCTATTCCCTTAAAAGGGCTGAAACCGACAGGTTAAAGACGGAAAGACGAGTAATTAACGCTATTATAAACACAGAGGAAAACGAGAAAAAAAGATTTGCAAAAGAACTTCATGACGGCCTCGGTCCGTTGCTCTCTACCGTAAAAATGTCGCTTTCAGCACTTAACGGCAAGATTACTGATCCTGCCGGAATTGAAATACTCCAGAATACAAACCATGTAGTTAATGAGGCAATCAATACAATCAAGGAGATTTCTAACAATCTCAGTCCACACGTTCTAACAAATTTCGGACTTTCAAGTGCCATAAACGCTTTTACCTCTAAGGTGAATAAAACAGGAGCTCTTGAGATTGATTTCAAATCGAACATGGAAGGCGTGAGACTTGAAAATGACAAGGAGGTCGTTATTTACAGAGCTGTTTGTGAACTGATTAACAATTCACTGATACATTCAGGAGCTTCCAGGGTTGAAATAGAGCTTAACAAACATGATAAATTTGTCACTCTTCAGTTCTCGGATAACGGCAGAGGATTCGATACCTCAATTCTTGGTACGGAAGATTGCAGGGGAATGGGCCTGTCGAATATTGATACACGGGTAAAATCAATTGACGGGGTTTTCTTTATTGAAAGCGGTAAGGGTAAAGGAATAAATGCTCTGATAAGAATCATTGCATAAATAAAACTATCAGGCTATGGAGAAGATTAAGATAATAATCGTTGACGATCACCATCTATTCCGGAACGGACTCAGACTTCTTCTTGAAAGCATCCCGGAATTTGAAATAACAGGAGAAGCCTCTAATGGAGCCGAACTTCTTAAAATAATGGATTATACTGAAGCAGATATTATTTTAATGGATATAAACATGCCCGTAATGGATGGCATTGATGCTACTGTTCAGGCTTTAAAGAAGAATCCTGAGGTAAAAGTCATTGCACTTTCAATGTATGGTGAAGAAGACTATTATTACAGAATGACCGATGCCGGTGCAAAAGGTTTTCTTTTAAAGGATTCAGACATATCCGAAGTGAAAGAGGCAATTTATACCGTGAGGCGGGGCGGAACATATTTCTCGCAGCAACTGCTTCAGAATGTCATTCAAAAAATCAAACACAGGGAATCGGAGACAAAAGTCGCCGCTCTTTCCCGGAGGGAGAAAGAGATACTGGAGAAAATATGCGAGGGCCTTTCAAATCAGGAGATTGCCAATGCCCTTTTCATAAGCAAACGTACGGTGGATAAGCACCGGGCAAATCTCCTGGAAAAGACAAATTCGAAGAATACAGCAAGTCTTATTCTGTATGCAATTAAAAATAAACTGATTAAAATCTGAATAAAATGGCCGATATTAACAAACTGGGGCCTGAAGGTGAAGATATAGCTGTGCGACACCTTATAGAAAAAGGTTATAAAATCAGACACCGTAACTGGAAATCGGGCCAGAAGGAAATTGATATAGTTGCGGAAAACGATAAATTCATAGTTTTTGTTGAGGTTAAAACACGAAGAGACGATTATTATCTTCATCCGCGCGATGCGGTCACGGAAAAGAAACAGAAGATGATAATTTATGCTGCCGACAGCTATATCAGAATCTATAATATTGACAAGGAGAGCCGTTTTGATGTCATTACTGTTATTTCGGACGGAGAATCATTTACAGTTGAACATATCGAAGATGCTTTTTATTCAACCTTACGATAGGGTAAATGGTTAACTTATAATGTTTTAATAAACCAAACTTCATTAAAATGAAACTGTTTATTACATTTTTCTTTCTGTGTGTTTTTTACATTGCTTCAGCCCAGCCTGATAAGGCTGTATTACAGAAAAAAAGTTCCACTGATAAAATATATGATTTTACTACTGTAGCGGACCTTAAAGCCACCTCTGTAAAAAATCAGGCAAATACGGGTACCTGCTGGAGTTTTGCGACCACTTCATTTATTGAATCTGAGCTGCTGAGAATGGGCAGGGAAGAGTATGACCTTTCGGAAATGTTTATCGTAAGGTACAATTATATTGATAAGCTGAAGGATAATTACCTCAGGCAGGGCAGAGGGAATCTGGGCGAGGGAAGCCTTTCACATGACTGGATGAAGGTATTTGCAAAGAAGGGCATTGTTCCGGAAGAAGTATATCCGGGTCTAAATTATGGTTCCGCCACACATAATCACACTGAACTTAATGCATTCATTAATGCGGTAGCATCGGTTCCGCTTCAGAGAAAACAGGAGAGTTCACAGTATCATCAGATTGTCAATGCCATATTTGATATTTACTTCGGAAAGGTACCTGAAACCTTTACTTACAGGGGTACGACTTATACCCCCGAATCTTTCGCAGCAAGCCTTGGAATTAATCCTGAGGATTATGTTGAAATAACATCATTTACCCATTTCCCTTTCTATACCCGGGGAATTGTCGAGGTACCTGATAACTGGCGGATGGAAAAATTTTACAACGTTCCTCTTGATGAGCTCATACAAATAATGGATTATTCACTTACCAATGGTTATACAATTGCGTGGGACGGTGATGTCAGCGAGCAGGGTTTTATGTACTCGAGAGGAATAGCAATAATTCCTGAAAATAAATTTTCCGGAACTTTCCCATCAACAGACGAGCCGGGTGAAAATAACGATAATCATGGGGAGCAGGCTTTAATATCCAGGAAAGGCGGGCCGGTCCCGGAAAAAAGCATCACTCAGGAAATAAGACAGGCCGATTTTGAAAATTTTTCAACCACCGATGATCATATGATGCACATTACAGGCCTTGTAAAGGACCAGTGGGGTAAAAAGTATTACAAAACGAAAAATTCATGGGGCACCAGCGGAAACCCATTTAATGGCTATCTGAATATGTCGGAAAATTACGTCAGAGCAAAGACCATATTTATTATGGTACACAAAAACGGCATTCCTACTGCCATCAGGGCTAAACTGGGAATCTGACCAATTTTACCGTGAACTTTTCTTGTAACTTATAGAAACACCGCCTCCACGATTGTCAACGGTCGTTTCATAATTGGGAAGGCTTCGTACATATTCTAGAAATTCCTGCTGTCCGCTCCGGAAACCGCCCCGTCCTCCTCTGCTTCCGTATCCGTAATCATATACATTATGGGCAGTAAAACAGCCTCCAACCTTTAATTTCGGGTCAAGTTCCATGAAATAATTCTTATACCATTCCTTATCGGCATCGCTGAAGATGAAATCAAATGGTCCTTTAATCTCTTTAACAAGCTGATGAGCATCACCTAACCGTGCATCAATATATTCCGAAAGCCCTGCTTTTTTAAAATTCTCGACAGCCTGCCTGTGACGACCTTCATCTATTTCTATTGTAATGAGTTTACCTCCGGTCTTACTTAATGCCCAGGCAATCCATATAGCCGAATGGCCTGTAGAAGTGCCGATTTCAAGAGCATTTTTATAATTATTTTTTATTATAATATCATACAGAAGCTTTCCGTCAACTTCAGGAACATTCATGTCGTGCCATCTTCGTGAATTTTCACTTAGAAATTTTCTTACACGTTCATCAAGTTCAGGGTTCTCTTTTAAATTCTGGGCTGTTGCCATTTGAAAAAAGATCTGAATAATGAGCAAAAAAACAAAACATTTTCTGGTAATGAATAAATAATTCATAATTCTAATTTTTAGACATTCTTTCCATTTAATGACATACGAAATATTCTTTTTATTCCAGGGATACAGTTTTAATTGTAAAATTTTAAAAGCTTTTATTATATCGGTGAGGCATGTAATGAGCTAACAAATTTTTGTATAATTTTGTTTTTCTAAATTGAAATAAAAATGACTTTCTCAAATTTTATAACCAGTACCGGAAAACGAATTAACAGGGATCATTTCATCCATCTTGTTCAGGTCGCAAAACTCGACGGTAAAATAAGTGAAACCGAGCTGAATATCCTTCACAAGGAAGGAAGGAAATTCGGACTGACAGACCCTGAAATAGACGAGATAATAAAAAATGAATATCCATATAATTATCATCCGCCATACAGCCTGGAGGATAAATTCTTTGAACTTTATAATATTACCATGCTGATACTTTCAGATAATGTTATAACTGATGCAGAGAAAAAAATGATAAGGCGTTATGCCCTAGCAGCTGGATTTAAAGATGATGTTATCGATGGTCTCTGCAAAATTCTTATTGAAGGAGTACAGAAGGGAGAAAGTGAGGAAACACTGCTAAAAGAGTTCAAGAAAAAATATATATCCAGATACAAAAAAAGTAATTAAGAATTAATCTTCCGGCAGAAATTTAATTTTGTGCCAGCAGGGGTTTTCTGATAATTCCGGAAACGTTAAAATATTTTGCTTTAACACAGTGGTTAATTACCGGTCGTTGATTTAAAATCGGCCGGAATGAATCAGTCTATTTTCATAAGTAAAATATTTTCTGTGATCAGAACAATTTATAATTTTGTTTAGCATCTAAACAAAATTTTAAATGGACAAAGAAATTCAGGAACTTATTGACCAGTTTCTCAGAATTCTTCATCTGTATTCATTAATAACCAGAAAACCAAAAGATTATGGGACAGGTGACATGTTGTATTTTACCGAGGTTCATACTCTGGCTATGATTGGAAGGCAGGGTGAGGTAAATATTACGCGGCTTGCCGAACTTATGGGAGTAACAAAAGGGGCTATTTCACAAACCATAAGCAAGCTCACAGCAAAGGGTCTCATTTTGCGAAAGCAGAATAAAAATAAAAAAGAAGTTTTTTTAAACCTTACAGATAAGGGATTAACAGTTTACAGAGCACAGGAGTCGTTCAGGAGGGAACTGTTTGAATTTGCCGATTCATTATACCGGAAGGCAACTCCTGAGGATGTTAAACTGGTAAGAAGGCTTTTTGATGCTATTTTAAAAAATATGAAACTCAGGATAAGCAAAAGATAAAATCGAAGAAGATGAAAAGGTATATTCTTTTTGCTGCAGTTATGTTTTCATCAATTCTGTATGCTCAGGAATCTCTTGAGGATTATATACAGTATGGCCTCGAAAACAATCTGGTGCTGAAGCAGAAGACTCTCGACTGCAGAAAAAGCCTTGAAGCTTTGAAAGAAGCAAGGGCTCTCTTTTATCCGGGTATAAGTTTTATTGCCAGATATACCCGTTCGGAAGGAGGCAGGATTATAGAATTTCCTGCCGGCACCCTGATGAATCCTGTTTTCATGACGCTCAATGCTCTTACCCATTCTACTCTTTTTTATCCCATAGAAGATCAGGTAATAAAGTTTCTGAGGCCCAGGGAACATGAAACCAAGATCAGGGTAACACAGCCTGTCTTCAGTCCGGAACTTTATTATAACACACAGATAAAGAAAGAGATGAATCTGTACAACGAAGTTGACCTGAATCAGTACCGGAGGGAACTTATTGCAGAAATAAAAAAAGCCTACTATAATGTTGCAATGGCCGATGCAATGCTTGATATATTAAAAGAGACAGGAAAGCTTCTTGCGGAAAATGTGAGGGTAAGCAGGAAACTTTTTGAAAATGACAGAGTAACAAAGGATTTTGTTTACCGTTCCGAATCAGAACTTTCAAGGTATGAGCAGGAGCTTCAGAAAGCAGAGAACAGTAAAAAAATTGCCGTTGCATACTTTAATTTTCTTTTGAATAAACCTCTTGAATCGGATGTATACACCTCTTTCCCCGACAGTTTGCCTGCAATAAATCTGATAACCGAGCAATATACCTCATCCGCTCTTTCCGGCAGGGAAGAACTCGAAAAACTCAGAAAATACCAGAATATGGCCGAATTGCAGATTAAAATGAATCGGGCCAATAAATTACCGGATGTGTATCTGGTATTTGACTACGGGTTTCAGGGGGAAGAGTACAGGTTTAACAAAGAGCAGGATTTTCTCCAGGCATCAGCTGTTCTCACATGGACTCTTTTTGAGGGTTACCGTAACCGTTCAAGAATAAGGGAAGCCATGCTTGATAAAGCCGAAGCAGAAACGAAACTCGATGAGGCAAGAAAAAAGATTGAACTGGAAGTACTTACGACTTTAAATGAACTTTTAACTGCTGAAAAAGGCATAATCACTGCCGAGAAAAGACTTAAAAGCGCTGCAGAGGGTTTCAGACTGGTGCAGAAAAAATATGAAGAAGGACAGGCAAGCTTGCTGGAATTTCTGGATGCGAGTTCAAATCTTACTCAGGCTGAAGAAAATCTTGTAATATCCAGATTTAATTATCTGTCGTGTTTTGCAGATCTCGAAAGAGTAGCAGCTTTAGATTCAGATATATACGAAAAAACTTCCGAAAAATGAAAAAAATTATTCTGATTCTGACATTTATGCAGTTTCTGGTGTTTTCGTGCAAAAACAGGTATGAAAAGAATCCGGTCGCTGAAGTTAACAATGTGAAGGTTGTATCAGTTGAATTTTCTGAGGAAAGCATTCCCGTGCATGCGGCAGGAGTCATAATGCCTGAAGAAGAGATAAAGCTTTCTTTTAAAACAGGAGGCATAGTGGAGAAAGTTCTGGTAAAGGAAGGTGACCGTGTCAGAAAGGGCACCCTGCTTGCTTCATTAAATCTTTCTGAAATCAGTTCGCAGGTTGAATTGGCCAGAAATGCCTACGAAAAGGCATATCGTGATTTTACGAGAATCAGGAATCTTTATGCCGACAGCGTGGCAACTTTGGAACAACTGCAGAATGCCACAACTGCTCTTAACATGGCAAAATCAAACCTTGAAATAGCGAGGTTTAACCTTGAAAGGTCAGAAATTTTTGCGCCGGCCGACGGAATAATTCTGAAGCAGCTTGTGCGCGAAAATGAGCTTGTTGCTTCGGGTTATCCTGTATTTCTTTTCGGCCTTTCCGGAAAAATGTGGAAAATGACCGCCGGGTTGGCCGACAGGGAAATTATAAGAGTAAGTCCGGGTGATTCAGCGGTGGTAATGCCTGATGCATGGCCCGGTGTGAAACTGCCGGGCATTGTGGAAAAGACGGGCGAACTTGCAGGTCCTCTCACCGGTACTTTCGAAGTGGAAATCCGTTTCAGTGATAACGGTTACAGACTTGCAGCCGGATTCATTGCAGGGGTTAACATATTTCCTTCGGAATACAAGAAAACCGTTTATGTACCGGCCGGTTCAATAATTGATGCAGACGGAAACACGGGCTTTATTTTTGCACTTACCGATTCTTCTACCGTAAGAAAAATTAAAGTGATTATTGCTGGCATTCGAGGCTCTGAAATTGCCGTTGAAAATATCCCTGAGGGAGTGTCCCGTATTGTGTCTGAAGGTGCAGCTTATCTCAAGGACGGGATGAAGGTAAATGTTATAAAATAAAAAGATATGAAAATATCTGAACTGGCAGTCCGGAATTATCAGTTTACGATCATTGTGTTTCTGATGCTTGTGGTACTCGGGATAATATCTTTCATAAAGATTCCCCAGGCTGAAGATCCGGAATTTCCTATACCTATTTTCCCTGTTATTGCTGTTTATCCGGGAGCTTCGCCTGTTGATATTGAACAACTCGTGGTAGACAGAATTGAAAAAAGTATTAATGAGCTTGAAGATCTTAAGAGGATAAAAACCGAAATAAAAGACGGAGTGGCAGTAATTGTTGTGGAATTTACTGCTGAAAGTGACCCGGATAAAAAATATGATGAGATTACCAGACAGCTTAATTCATTACGGCCTTCCATGCCGGAAGGTCTCTACAGTCTGGAAGCCATTAAAATTCAGGCAGGAAATACAAATATTATTCAAAGTGCCATTGTATCGGAATCTGTTTCCTACGAAATTCTCGGCCGATATGCCGAAGAGCTTCGCGACCTTGTTTCTTCGGTTCCCGGAGTAAGAAAGACTGAAGCACTTGCTTATCCTGCCAGGGAAGTAAAGGTTGATATAGATCTCAATAAAATGGCCCAACTGAAGCTGACAATCAGCAGGATAATTGCAGCTATACAGAGTGAAAATGCCAATATACCTGCCGGGAGCATAGATGTGGGGCCGAGAAAATTCAATATCAGAACAACCGGAGGATATCAGTCGCTCGAAGACATCAGGAATACTATAATTGGAGCCGATAACGGGCACGTGGTATATCTTAAGGATGTAGCAGAAGTTTCCTGGGGAATTGAAGATCCTAAATATTACGGAAGATATAATGGCGAAAGGGCTGCTTTTGTGATTGCAAGCATGAAAGAAGGTTTTAACATTCACAGGGTTAGAAACAGCATATATGAGGTTTATGCTGATTTTGAAAAGAGACTGCCTGCAGGAATAAGACTTGAAAGGGGTTTTGACCAGTCGCAAAACGTCAGGAGAAAACTCACACGTCTTGAAAAGGATTTTATCTTCGCCTTCTTACTGGTGCTTGTTACCCTGCTTCCTCTGGGTTTCAGAGCCTCCGGCACCGTTCTTTTTTCGATTCCTCTTTCATTGATGATAGGTGTAACCGGTCTTTATTTTACAGGATTCAGTATTAATCAGTTAAGCATTGTCGGCGGAGTCATAGCTCTCGGACTTCTTGTTGATGATTCTATAGTTGTAATTGAGAATATTTCAAGATGGGTGAGAGAAGGGAAAAATCCTTATGAAGCTGCCATAGGGGCAACACGGCAAATCGGTACAGCTGTTCTTGGTTGTACTGCAACACTGATTTTTGCTTTTCTGCCCCTGATGTTTTTGCCGGGCATGGCAGGTAAATATATGAGGGCTCTGCCCACAACAATTGCATTTGTTGTTACGGGCTCATTGTTTGTGGCTCTTACCATAATACCTTTTATTGCAAGCCGTACCCTCAGGGGCAATGTTGATCCCGGGGGTAATGCAGTGCTCCGGGCTTACCACAGAATAATAAATTTCACATATTCAAGGGCATTGCACTGGTCACTTAATAATCCGGTTAAGACGGTAACGGGTGCGGCATTGCTTTTCATTGCTTCCCTTTTTCTGATTAAAATAATAGGTTTCAGCCTCTTTCCGAAAGCAGGCATCCCGCAGTTTCTTATTACCGTGGAGACACCACGCGGAAGCAATATAAATGAGACAGACAAAGCTGTAAGATTCGTTGAATCAGTACTGAAGGAAAGGCCTGAAGTAAGATATTTCATGTCAAATATCGGTAAAGGCAATCCGATGATTTATTATAACTCTTTTCAGAAAAGCGGACAGACAACACTGGGTGAAGTAATGTGTGAGATTAAACCGGAATTTTTATCACGTTTACAGACCTTTGTCGAATGGCTGAGAGATACCCTGAATACTTATCCTAACGGGAAAATATATGTAAATGAGTTTGAAAACGGAATGCCGGTTGATGCTCCAATAGCCGTAAGACTTGTAGGTAAAGACCTGGATACACTGCATAAATATGCAGGAATAATTGAAGATACCCTCAGAGACACACCCGGTACAATATATATTAAAAATCCTTTGAGTCAGTCACTTACTGATATTAAAGTTGTGGTAAACTCAGAAAAGGCAGGGATGCTGGGTATTCCGTCTGTTGAGATTGACAGAACCATAAGGCTAGCACTGGCCGGCATAGAAACAGGTAAGTTCAGGAATTCCGACGGAAAAGAATATCCGATTATGGTGGAACAGATTCACCGCAGAGGTTCAGATATTGATAAACTGAACAATATTTATGTTGCTTCCCTTACCGGAGCCCTGATTCCCCTTGCACAGATAGCCAGAATTGAATTTTCGGATTCGCCAACGCTGATCCAGCATTATAACAGGGAAAGGTCTATAACAGTTTCAGCTTCAGTAATGACTGGTTATAACACCGACAGGCTTACCAGGCAGATACTTGAAAAACTAAACAGGCTTAAACTTCCCGATGGCTACAGGATTATACCTGCAGGTGAGATAGAGAGCCGGCGCGAAAGCTTTGCGGGAATATGGGCAGCCGTTCTTATTGCAGTCTTCGGAATATTTATTATACTTCTCCTTGAATTCAAAACATTTAAAGGAACCCTTATTGTTTTGTCGGTAATACCTCTGGGAATTATAGGCGGGATATTAATGCTTTATTTCACGGGTAATACTCTTTCGTTTGCTGCAGCTGTAGGCTTTGTGGCTCTAATCGGAATTGAAATAAAAAACTCAATATTGCTTGTGGATTTCACAAATCAGCTGAGAGAAGAGGGAATGCCTCTCGATGAGGCTATTCAAAAGGCAGGTGAGATAAGATTTCTGCCGGTTGTGCTGACGACTCTGACTGCAGTGGGAGGACTTTTGCCGATTGCCCTGAGCGGTTCTGCACTCTATTCTCCCCTGGCTTTTGTGATAATCGGGGGTTTAATAACCTCAACCATTTTTGCAAGACTGGTAACTCCGGTAATGTACAAATTGATACCGCCGGAGATAAAAACTGTTAATTAAACTGAAACGGTAACTTATTTATGGAAATTAATAAAACAGAAATGTTATTTTAGCGCATTATTATTTATGACAAATTTCTCTTAATTCAACTTACAAATTATGAAACTGCATAAAATTTCATTTCTCGTTTTTTCCCTGTTAATTTTAGCCCCTGAAGGTTATTCTCAACATGATAAAGTAATTAAGGAGATTATTCGTCTCGGCTTGACGGAAAATCAGACGATGAATCATCTTGACGTTCTGACAAATCGGATTGGAGGAAGAATAACCGGTTCGGATGCATATGATAATGCCGTAAAATGGTGTTCCGAGCAGTTCAGAAAATGGGGTATGGAGGTAATACTGGACGAGGTTGGGGTCCTTCCCGTGGGTTTTAACCGTGGGCCGTGGTTCGGCCGGATGCTTGACGAGAAAGGCATGGTTCTTCATTTCGCAACACCTTCATATACTGCAGGTACGAAAGGGGTGCAAAGAGGACATGTACTTATGGAACCTAAAACCAGGGCTGAATTTGAACGGATGAAGGGAGCACTCAAAGGTGCCTGGGTACTCATTTCAGGAACAAATAACGGGTGGCCGATCGACTGGTCGGCAACGGGTGATTCAATCAGGGCCAGGATAATTAAAGAGAATGAAGAAATAGAAATAAAAAACCGGGAGATTGCGGCTGAAAACCGCAAAAGGCCTGAAAGTGAACAGCAGCCTCTTATACCGTTGAAGGATGAGCCGGCACTCTTTTATAAAGAGATGCGTGAAGCCGGAATACTCGGAATAATTCAGTCGTCGCCTGTACCCATAAGGGTTTTATACGACAGGAAAAATATTGAAAAAATGTCGTTTGACAATCTGCCGACTGTGCCCGACATAAAACTTGACGAGCATCAGTATAAAATTATTGAACAGATGGTTAAGGAAAGGAGGTATTTTCAGCTCGAGTTTGATATCCGGAATCATTTCCGGCCTGGACCGGTGAAGTATTATAATGTTATAGGTGTTATCCGCGGAACAAAATACCCCGATGAATATGTGATTATGGGCGGTCATCTTGACTCGTTTGATGTGGCAACCGGAGGAGTGGATGACGGATCGGGTGTTACTCCCGTAATGGAAGCTGCCCGCCTGATAATGAAGGCGGGAGGAAAACCGAAAAGAACCATCCTGGTTACCCTTTGGGCTGCCGAGGAATTCGGACTATGGGGCTCGAAAAGCTGGGTAAACAAAAACATGGATAAACTCGGGAAGATATCAAATTATTTTAACCGTGACGGAGGTCCCACCGTGGCAAACAGTGTTACAGTGCCCGAAGCAATGTATGAAGATTTTGTAAAAGTATGTGAACCTTTGAAAGATATCAATCCCAGGTTTCCTTTTACGGTGAATAAAAGAACTTCTCCCCCAGGTCCTAGGCCAACCACAGCGGGAGGTTCCGACCACGCATATTTTGCAATGAACGGCGTTCCCACAATTGCATTCGGAACAGCCGACCCCGAAGGATATAATTTTAACTATGGCGAAATATGGCATACTGAAAGGGATACTTATGATAAAAGCATTGCAGAATATCAGAACCATACCGCAGTTGTAACTGCAGTGGTGGTTTACGGCCTTGCTAACCTCGACCACCTTCTCTCAAGAGAGGGACTTTACAGTGAAGAAAAAGAAACTAACAAACAATAAAGTCAGAAGTTGGGTAAGAATTCATATAAACAATAAAATGGCAGGATTTTTGCAATAAAAAGCCGCTGTTTTGTTTACTTCTGAAGTAACCGTAATAAAATTATGAGGTTAATTAAATTGTTATCAGTAAAATTAAATGTTTCTGCCCTGGTGGTTTTGCTTTGTGGTACAATGCAGGCCCAGCAGATTGATACCCTGAAAGATCTTCCCAACCTCCTCCTTCCCCGATTTACAACGGGGATTATCAAACTTAAATCCGGTGTGGTCAATAAGGGAATCATGAATTATGACATGGTCGGGCAACAGATGGTTTTTCTTCAACGAAAGCAGACTTTAGTTTTGAGAGAACCTCAGCTTGTCGACACCATATTTCTTGCAAACAGAATTTTTGTTCCGTTCGAAAAAGGCTTTTATGAGGTCCTTTCAACGGAAGGAAATTCGGCTCTTTTCAGACAGCACCGGGCATATTATGAAATACCGGGTGCCCAGATTGGATATGGTCTGACATCGAAAACAGCTACCCCAAAATATTACCAGCAGGTTTACGGACCGACAGGCGCGATAGATCTTAATGTTCCTGAAGGGTATAAGGTTATTGACGACAGCCAGTACTGGGTGAGAGTCAACGGAGAGATGTATAATTTCAGGAACAAGAGACAGTTTCTGAAGATTTTTCCCGGTAAACAGAAAGAACTGAATAATTTTATTGACCTGAACAATATTGATCTGGCCAGGATGGAAGATGCAAAGAAATTATTTTTGTACGCTTTGAGCCTGAAATGAAATAAACATTTGACTCTTTTTATTACAGTACAAAAGAAAAGAGAACTGTTTTAAACATAACAGAATAGTGGATTTTTTAAACGGAACAAATGATGGGGGTAAAAATGAAAATTAAATTTCTGGCAGCAGTTTGTGTATTTTCGGTGATATTAGCAGGTTTTTCGTGCAAGAAAGATGATAAAGATACACCGGGAGGTGCCACGGGTCCTACGGCAACAACTGTTGACGCAACCAATGTAGGGCAGAGGTGGGCTACACTTAACGGAACTATTAATCCCAATAACAAAATTACTTATGTGACTTTCGAATATGATACAACAACCTCTTACAGGTTCAAAGCCGAAGCCAACCCGGATACGATTACTGACAATAAAGTTACCAGTGTTAAAGCTCAGTTAACAGGTCTTTTACCCGGGACAAAATATTATTTCCGGGTTATTGCGGTTAATGACGGAGGTACTTCAAACGGCGGTGAAAAAACATTTACGACTACCAATCCTAATCCGGTTTTAATAAACTTTAACCAGGACATTAACTATGGTTCTGTAGCTGATATTGACGGTAATATTTACCGCACTGTTGTTATTGGCACACAGGAATGGATGGCCGAAAACCTGCGTACCACACTGCTGAACGACGGAACACCTGTATCGTTTGTGCCGGATGCTTCTGCATGGAACTCTACGGCTTTTACTTATCCGGGATACTGCTGGTATAATAATGATTCCGTTTCTTACGGGGCCCTTTATAACTGGTATTCGGTAAGCTCCGGTAAGTTGTGTCCCGCCGGGTGGCATGTGCCTTCTGATGAAGAATGGAATGTGATGGTTGATTATCTGGGTGGTAAAGATGTTGCAGGCGGAAAACTAAAGGAAAAAGGTTTAAGTCATTGGTTTTCTCCCAATGCAGGTGCAACGAACGAATCAGGCTTTACTGCTCTGCCGGGAGGATACCGTTATTCAATAGGCTCTTTTAATGGCATAGGCCGTTTCGGTTACTGGTGGACTTCCACCTCATTATTCGAAACGGAGGCTGTTTACAGAAGCATGTCAAACAACTATCCGAATATTGACAGGAGCAGCAGCAGTAAAAAGACCGGAATGTCGGTCAGGTGCGTTAAAGACTGATGAGAAGAATCATTTTTTCTTTTTCCGGAACAAATTTTCTTGCACAATGTTGCCGGGAAAGGCCGATCTGGGGCAGTTTATAACCTTTCATTATAGTTCAATTATTTATTCTGCCGGAAACGGAAACTTTTCCCGGAATCAAAATTTTATTATGTTTCCTCTATAAATCTTCTTAACAACTTAGCACAAAAAGATTCTTGCTGAATAATTTCCTCTGCGGACATCAAAGTCCAAGTCTGTGTGCTTTTTCTTTGGGTATAAGCCAGTTTGAAAACGGGGTC
>Ga0067045_1027459_pt1 | contig 124383 bp, 113 predicted proteins | sample TerdegcTABiofilm_FD_59184 | JGI IMG/M metagenome (GOLD analysis project Ga0067045, IMG submission 59184) | Combined Assembly of (Gp0054472, Gp0054536) Wastewater bioreactor microbial communities from Singapore -Terephthalate degrading...
ACCAGATTGCCGCATTGTTGCAAGGGGCGGGTGCATGGGATTGGGATATCGATACACAAGCGGTACGCCAGCCGCAACCGAAGGAGTGTTGAATGGCCACAACGAAGAAAAGAGAGAAAAACGCCTCGGATACGTCTCCGGCGGGTGGCGTTTCCAAACCCAAGACCCTCATCATCGTCGAGTCGCCTGCCAAGGCTCGGACAATAGAGAAGTATCTCGGCACTCATTTCAGGGTGCTCGCTTCGAACGGTCAGGTGATCGACCTGCCCAAATCGCGCATGGCCGTCGATATCGAGCACGACTTCGAGCCTGAGTATATCACGGTGCGCGGCAAGGCCGAGAAACTCAAAGAGCTCACCGAAGAGGCAAAACGCTCCAGCGCCATTGTGCTCGCGGCAGATCCCGACCGCGAGGGAGAGGCGATCGCGTACCAAATAGGCAGGTACCTCAAAGAAAAGGTACGGCAGACGCCCATACATCGGGTGACCTTCAATGAAATCACGAAGCCTGCGGTACAGGAGGCGATGAACCACCCGAGGGATATCAATATGGGCCTCGTCGAGGCGCAGAAGGCGAGGCGCGTCATCGACCGTCTTGTTGGTTACACTCTTTCCCCTCTCCTCTGGAAAAAGGTGAAATCAGGGCTGTCCGCAGGACGCGTCCAGTCCGTGGCGCTCAAGCTCATCTGTGAAAGAGAAAGGGAAGTCGAATCGTTTATTCCGGAAGAGTACTGGACGATCGAAGCGCACCTGCGCGCTCACCAGCATGCAGTCCGCGCCGAGCTTGTTCTCCTCGAAGGAGAAAAACCAGTCATCAAAGAAGAGGCGCAGGCACGGCATATCATAGATGCCCTGTCCGGGAAGCCTGCCATGGTGAGCGATATTCAGTTTGCAGACCGCACCGTCAAGCCCAAACCTCCTTTTACGACTTCGAAACTGCAGCAGACCGCGGCAAACCGTCTCGGTTTTACGAGCACAAAGACAATGAAGATTGCCCAACAGCTCTATGAGGGCGTCGATCTAGGGCACCAGAGGCTTGGTCTCATAACCTACATGCGAACCGACTCGGCGCGCATATCCGAGTCCGCACTTCGAGATGCGCACGACTGGCTTACGAAGTATTTCCCTTCCCAGACACCCGAGACGCCAATCCACTATTCCGTCAGCAATGCGGCGCAGGATGCGCACGAAGGCATAAGGCCTACGCGAATCGACATTACGCCCGACGAGGCAGCGCGCTATCTGAAGGGCGACCATCTGAAACTGTATTCCCTCATCTGGGAACGGTTCGTCGCCTCCCAGATGAAACCGGCGGTGATCCGAACGGCCACTGCGGACATCCGGATCGGCGAGGGCCTCTTTCGCAGTTCCGCCTCGAGTTTTTTGGAAGAGGGCTTCTATAAAGTCATTCGCCTTGCCGCATCCAAAGAAGAGCGTACGAGCCACCAGCTTCCCTTCGAGAAAGGCGAGAGCCTCCATGTCGATAAAATCGAAGGCCTCCAGCACTTCACTCAGGGGCCTTCGCGTTATACCGACGCCTCAATTGTGCGCGCCCTCGAGGAACTGGGCATCGGGCGGCCATCCACCTACGCACCCACGATCGAGACGCTCATCGAGCGTTTTTATGTGCAAAGAGATAAACGTCAACTCGTGCCTACGGCGCTGGGCAAAATAATAAGCGATATTCTGTCTCAGAACTTTCCTGAAGTGATCAACACAAAATTCACTGCAAGCATGGAATCGATGCTGGACAGAATAGAGGAGCAGACCGTCGACTGGGTCGATGAACTGAAAAAATTCTATTTTCCCTTTAAGGGAAAAGTGGATGATGTCATGCACGCGCTCGAGGATATGCATGGCGCGCTCGACGAAAAAACCGACGAGCTATGTCCCAAGTGTGGACGCCCATTGGTCAAAAAGCTTGGAAGATTTGGCTATTTTCTTTCTTGTTCGGGCTTTCCTGAGTGTACGTTCACGAAGTCCGTGCCTCTCGCGAAGTGTCCGAAATGCGGGGGCGACATTGTCCCTCGTGTCTCCACGAGGGGAAAACGCAAAAAATTCTATGGATGTTCCAATTACCCCACGTGCGATTTCATGACGCTCTACAAGCCGACGACTGCGGTATGCCCACGCTGTGGCTGGTTTCTCGTCGAAAAATACGACAAGAAAAGGGGCAGCTATAAAGCCTGTATCAACCCCCAGTGCGACTACCTGCATTCCAGCGACGAGGGCAAAGAGGAAAAGGGAGGCGAATAAAGCATGGATGCACGGCTCATCGATTACCTCGACTATCTCGCTGCGGTGCGGGGGCTCTCGCCTAAAACCGTCGAGGTATACAGGCGTGATCTTGCGCGCTACGAGGTCTTCCTCGAGGGGATAGACCTCGATGAAGCCGGTGCGAGCGATATCCGTGCGTTTGCAGGGAGCCTCGTGATGGAGAAGCGCGCGCCTGCCTCCGTAAACCGCTGTCTCTCGGCGGTGCGAGGGTTCTATCGTTACCGTTTAAAATTCCATTCGGAGGCGAAGGACCCTGCGCGCGAAATCGAAAACATACCTACGAACAGATCTCTGCCATCCTTTCTCTTCGAGGACGAAACGGGGCAGTTCCTGGATAGCATCGTCGGCGACGGCTTTTGCGATCTGCGGGACAGGGCCCTTCTTGAGACGATGTATTCCACAGGATGCCGCATCTCCGAACTCTGCGGTATGCAGCTTTCCCGCCTCTCTACTGGCTTCGATTCGGTTCGGGTGAAAGGGAAGGGAGCGAAAGAACGCCTCGTGTTCCTCTGCGAGTCCGCCCAAAAGGCCATACGACGATATCTGCCCTATAGGACCGCGTTAATGAAGAGGCTCGGTGTCGAGGAACACGACAGGGTTTTCGTCAATGCGAAGGGAAAACCTCTCACAACGCGCGGCGCAGAGAAGATTGTGGAGAAGCGACGTCTTCAGGCGGGCATACAAAAACACCTGACGCCGCACACGTTCAGACACAGCTTTGCGACGCACCTCGTGGCCTCAGGCGCGGATATGCGCGTCGTTCAGGAGATGCTTGGGCATTCAAGCATATCGACCACCCAGATGTATGCCCATGTCGATATGGAGCGGCTGCGCCGCGTCTACGAACAGGCGCATCCACACGGTTCAAAGAATAAATAAAGGGGAGTGAAGCACATATGGAACTGCATGCAACGACGATACTAGCGGTGAGAAAGGACGGCCATGTTGCAATGGCCGGTGACGGACAAGTGACGATGAACAATACGGTGCTCAAGAGCAATGCTCGCAAAATAAGGACGATTTACAACGGGAAAGTGCTCTGCGGGTTTGCGGGGGCTACTGCGGACGCGTTCACGCTCTTCGAGCACTTTGAGGCGAAGGTGCAGGAGTATGGAGGAGATTTGACGAGGGCATCGGTCGAGCTGGCCAAGGACTGGCGTACCGACCGCATCCTACGCAAGCTCGAGGCAATGCTCCTTGTGGCTGACCAGACAAAGATGTTTTTGCTCTCGGGTACAGGGGATGTCGTCGAGCCCAGCGAGGATGCGATTGCGATCGGTTCGGGAGGCACCTACGCCTACGCTGCTGCCATCGCCTATCTCGACGCCTCCCGGAGGGTAGAAGAAGCCGGCCGTTTGCAGGGCGCAGCAGACGTCACGAAGCTGCCTGGGTATTTTTCTGCGCGCGAGATTGCACAGAAGAGTCTCGAGATCGCCTCGGGCATCTGCATTTTTACCAACGACCGCATTGTCGTGGAGGAAATATAATGATAGACAACGACGTACTCACGCCGCACAAGATCGTTGAAGAGCTCGACCGCTATATTGTCGGTCAGAAGAAGGCGAAGAAGGCCGTCGCCATCGCCCTGCGCAACCGCATTCGGCGGCAGCGCCTTCCTGAGGATGTCCGTGAAGAGATCGCTCCCAAGAATATCCTGATGATCGGTCCGACCGGTGTGGGAAAAACCGAAATCGCCCGCAGGCTGGCAAAACTCTGTGGAGCTCCCTTCATTAAAATCGAGGCTACGAAGTACACCGAAGTCGGATACGTGGGCCGCGATGTCGAATCGATGGTGCGCGACCTCATGGCCTCAGCCGTCGCCATGGTCAAGGAGGAGATGGAGACTCAGGTCAGGGAGGAGGCGAAGAAGCGGGCGGAGGACAGGCTTCTGGACCTTCTTTTGCCGGGCATCACGAGTGCCGACGAACCTGTCGGTGAATCGCAGGCGACCGTCATCGTACCCCGCTCGAGCTCAGAGACAAAAGAAAAATTTCGCACGCTGCTGAGAGAAGGCAAGCTCGACTCTCGTGAGATCGAGATCTCTGTCCCCGCCCAAGGGCCGCAGATCGAGCTCTTCGCCGGCTCACAGTTCGAGGAGATGAACATCGCTCTCGGAGGCCTGCAGAATATTCTGGGCGGCAAAAAAAAGAAGAGGACGGTCACGGTAGCGGAAGCGCTGCCTCTTTTGGAGGCAGAAGAGCGCGAACGACTCGTGGATCAGGAAAAAATCGTCCAAGAAGCCCGGCGCCGTGCCCAGGAGTCGGGGATCATTTTTATCGACGAGATGGATAAGATCGCCAACCGCGAAGCGAGAGGCTCTTCCGGCATCGATGTTTCGAGGGAAGGTGTCCAGCGCGATCTCTTGCCGATCGTGGAAGGGACGACCGTCAATACCAAGTGGGGTCCCATCGACACCACCCACGTCCTCTTTATCGGCGCGGGCGCCTTCAACGTATCGAAGCCCCAGGACCTTATCCCCGAACTCCAGGGGCGATTTCCCATCCGGGTCGAACTCGACCCACTGAGCGGCGACGACTTTGTGCGCATTCTCACCGAGCCGAAGAACGCGCTCGTCACTCAATACATTCAACTTCTCGGCACCGAAGATGTCGAACTCGAGTTTACCAAAGACGCCATTGCAAGAATCGCTGAGATCGCCGAAGCCGCCAATCGGCAAAACGAAAATATTGGAGCCCGGCGCCTTCAGACCGTTATGGAGCGGCTTCTCGAAGATATCTCGTTCGATGCCGACAGCTATGCACACACAAAGGTCACCATCGACAAGGCGTATGTGGACGAACAGTTCAAAGATTATGTGGAACAACAGGATTTAACCAAATACATCCTCTAGGGGAAGGGGATGAAAGGACGGGTCATGGATTATGCATCTTTAGAAGAAAATCGATTGTGGGAGCTCTACCATTGCACTGCAGATATCCATATCCGCGATGAGCTCGTCACGCGCTACGCGCCGCTCGTGAAGTATGTGGCGGGGAAGGTATCGGTCACCCTGCCTTCGATGGTGGAATATCGTGATCTAGTCGGATATGGCAACTTCGGCCTTCTCGATGCAATCGAGAAGTTCGATCCCCAAAAACACGTCAAATTCAAGACCTACGCCGTCACGCGCATCAGGGGGGCGATCTACGACCACCTGCGCGAACTCGACTGGGTGCCGCGCTCCATCCGGCGCAAGACCAAACAGATAGAGAGGGCCATCGCCAAGCTGGAGAGTCAGCTCGGCAGGCCTGCGACCGATGACGAGATTGCCGCGGAGATGGGAATCGATCGCAGGGAGCTCGGCAAGATCATGGCCAAGGTGGCCTCCTCATCGATCCTCTCTCTGCAGGAGATTTGGCCATTGGGCTCGGATTCCGAGGGGGGAACCATCGGCGATACGCTGGAGTCGCTCCGCACGGAAAATCCCGATACGCTTCTGGAGCGCGAGGAGATCCGCCGGGTCACCATAGAAGCCTTGCAGGAGCTCCCTGACAAGGAAAAGAAAGTGCTCGTCCTGTATTATTACGAGAACTTGACGCTCCGGGACATCGGAAAGATCCTCGAGGTGACGGAGTCTCGCGTCAGCCAGCTCCACACCAAGGCCATCTTGCGTCTCCGCGCAAAGCTCTCGAACCATAGGCGAGGAATCGTATAGCCTTCAGGAGCCCTGGGATGTTTCGGTTTTTTCGCCTTCGCCTGTGGTAGCAAGGTCCGGCATAACAATCCCATACTGCTCGATTTTCTGGTAAAGTGTTTTTCTGCCGATTTTGAGTATCTCTGCGGCCTTGGATTTGTTTCCTCCGACGAGCGCGAGTGTTTCGGCGATGAGGATGCGCTCCGCATCCTCCATCGACGAGAAGGCCGGGATGCTGATGACGCGCGTCTCGGCGCTCGATCGAGGTCCTGGCGGCAGATCATCCAACGTAATTAATTTCCCCGAGGCCATGACGACGGCGCTCTCGATGCAGTTTCTAAGTTCGCGTACATTGCCGGGCCAATCATAGGTGTAGAGCGCCTGCCTCGCCTTTGGATCGAACCCCTCGATCTGTTTGTCGTTTTCTTCCGCAAATTCCTTTAAGAAGGCCATGGCCAGAAGCGGAATATCCTCGCGCCGCTCGCGCAAGGGGGGCACATGAATGTTGACGACATTCAAACGGTAGTAGAGATCTTCCCTGAAACGCCCTTCGGCAATCTCCTTTTTGAGATCGCGGTTGGTCGCGGCGATAAGTCGCACATCCACTTCGAGTGTCTCTTCTCCGCCTACACGTTCGAATTTGTGATCCTGCAGCACGCGGAGAATTTTGATCTGTACATTCTGGTTAATCTCGCCGATTTCATCGAGGAAGAGTGTCCCCCCATCGGCCATTTCGAACCTTCCCCTCTTGCGCGCCGTTGCCCCCGTAAAAGCGCCCTTTTCGTGTCCAAAGAGCTCGCTCTCCAGTAGGCTCTCGGCTAAGGCCGCACAGTGTACCTTGATGAAGGGCATCTCCTTTCTCGGAGAAAGATTATGGATCGCATCGGCCACCAGTTCCTTGCCGACACCGGATTCGCCCGTGATGAGGACGCTGGCCTTGGTGGGAGCCACTTTTCGGATAAGGTCGAAGATGCGTTTGATCGAAGGGGAGTGGCCGATGATATAGCTCCTGGCATGCTGGCTTTCGACCTCGGCCTTGAGTTCGATATTGGTTCGATAAAGCTCGCGCGTTTCCAGCGCCCGTTTCACGAGGTTGATGAGATGGTCGGTGTTGGGCGGTTTTGCGATAAAGTCAAAGGCCCCTTGCCGCATCGCCTCCACTGCCTTGTCGACACTTCCGTGCGCAGTGAGAATGATGACGGGAATGCCGGGATGCGTGGACACGATGTACTGCAGAAGATCGAGGCCACTCATCCTTCCCATCTTGTAATCGGTAATGACGACGTCGATGTCGTCCCTGTCCACGATGGTCTTGCCTTCAATACCATCTTTGGCGGTCTTGACCTCGTACCCCTCCATCGAAAAGAGCTGGGCAAGGCCTTCGCGAATATTGATCTCATCGTCCACCACAAGCAGTGTTGCCCGCATTTATTCCTCCATGCGTGAAGAACCATCCACTTTTATCCCGTCTTCCCAGGGAGGCAGGGATTTTTGTTCCGGTTGAGGCAGCGGAAGGTGAATGGTGAAGGTCGAGCCCTTTCCAGGGGTCGATTCCACGGTGATTTCTCCGTTGTGTTCTTTTACGATCTTGAATGTGATGGTGAGGCCGAGTCCCGATCCGCTCTCTTTGGTGGTGAAGTAAGGTTCGAAGATTTTCGCCATGAGTTCTTCGGGAATACCTATCCCCGTATCGGAGACGGCGATCTGAAGTTCGTCGTTTTTCTCCTCGACAGAGATGGTCAGAACCCCGCCTTCAGGCATCGCGCCAATGGCATTTTTCATGATATTGAGCAGGGCTTGCTTGAGGTTCTTGCGGTCGATCATCACGTCGGGAAGGTTCGGCTCGATCTTGGTAACGATACGGATGTGCTGGTTCTCTGCCTCGTAGCGCATGAGCTCCACGACTTCGGCGACAACCTCTTCGGCTCGGTCGAGGATTAGGGTGATGTCCATGGGTCGAACCGCGAACAGAAAATCGACCACGATCGAGTTGAGTCGGTCTATTTCCTGTTCTACCAGAGAGATGTTGTGAAAAATCGATGTAGTTTCTTTGGTACGGTTTTTCTCGAGAATGCGACGGATGATGCCGAGTTGGATACGAATCGATGCCAGAGGATTCTTTATCTCGTGCGCCACGCCTGCGGCGAGGGTCGTGAGGGCAGCGAGGCTCTCTGCCCGCCTTAGCTGCGCTTCGCGTCGCCGTCTATCGGTGATGTCTTCTAGATGAATGAGGTTCCCCGAGATTTTGCCGTCAGACAGAAGCGCCGATATATTTATCCTTATAACCCGTGTTCCACCGGGCCTGTTGAGGAATATTTCCCGGTTCAGGACATTTTCGTCGGCGGTCAACACTTTCCGAAAAAAGTCGGCCAGATTGTCATCGTTCAACTGTTCCCATAGTGGAAGGTCTCGCGTCCACGACACAAATCGGAATATTTTCTCTGCCGAACGGTTGATGAATAGTGGCTTATGCTCCAGGTCACACACGATGATCCCGTCGAGCGTCGAGTTCAGCGCCGCCTCATAGATGGAATTTTCGGCGGAGAGATTTTTGATTATCTGCTTGAGTCCGTCGGGCGGGATACGGTCGATCCGTTTCAGTGCATTCTCATAGAGTGCTTTCATGTCATTTCTCCAAATATATCCGCAAAGGCTTCGAGTAAAAGTTCTGGTGAGCGATTGAATACACGGTATTGGACTCCTAGAGATCTCAATTTCGAAGAGAGGCGATCCACCTGCACGATGAGCGTAGCACTCGATGTGGCGTCGCCGGCGATCGACGCAAGCTGCCGAGCAACGGCTCTCAGAAAGATAAAAAAAGAGTCCACATATTGTGTGTTCTTTGCGCCGAAAATCCCCGTCTGTTCCGCGACGTCACGCATTACTTCGAGGGCCGAGACCCGCGCGTCGCGTGCCTGTCGGGCGAGATTTGACGCTCTGTCTCCGCTCATGGCAGTATCCTTCTCCATAGCGCTGCCAAGCAGGGCGCCGACAAAGAGCGCCGCCTCTTTCTCTGCCTTGTCCGGAGGGAACGGACTCTTTCTGTGAAAGAATTCAGCGAGGTTTTCGACCTTTTCTTCGCTCTTGAAAAGCCGAGAGACAATGTGTTGTGCCTGAGCCGCAGTTCTCGGTTCGAAGCAGATAAGGCGGGACCGTGAGAGGATCGTGGCGATCATTGCGGCGCGTCTGGATGAGGTGAGTATGAATCGCACCGTATCCGGTGGCTCTTCCAGCATCTTGAGCATAGCGTTGCGTGTGCTCTCGTTGGCGGTATCGGCGTTCTGAATGATGACGGTCTTGCGTTTGCCCACAGGTGCAAGGGTTGCCCATGCCGCCATATTTCTCACCATGAATACAGGAACCCCCTCAGGAACGAACGCTTCGAGCCCGGCGGTCGTTTCGACCACGCGGTTCACAACCATTTCCAATGACCGAGCTTTCGGATGAGCCTTTGAGGAAGAGAGGAGAAACTGAATTTCTTGAAGCTGTTCCTCGAGCGACTCGACCGATGGCGCAGCCTTCGAGAGCCTTGTTTCTTCGCCCACCCACAGGACCGGATCGAATCGCTTCAGAAGTTTCCTTACAGAGCGTATGAAGGCATAGTACGAAGTCGGAGTTGGGGCTTGCAGAAAATACTCCGCAGTCACCAAAGTTTCCTGCGGAAAGCTCCTCGGCCCGAAGAGCAAAAGATCGGGGTGTGCGAGGCTTCTATGCCGGCTGCACTGTGCACACTCACAGGTCCATAGCCCCTCTTTTTCACAGGAGAGCACGCGCGCGCACTCCAATGCCGCGGTCTGTTTGCCCGATCCTTCCGGCCCGGTAAACAGAAGGCTAGGAGGCACATTCCCTGCCGCGAGCATAGAGGAAAGTTGCTCCTTGACTCGGTCTTGAAAGAGCAGATTTTCGAACACGACTAGTTACCCTTAAAGTTCTGGATGATATCGGGGATTTTCTCCCCATCGAGCATGGGTGCGAGTGTACCACCGATGGCCGGCGCGATGATTGGTCCGAGCAATTGTACGTACAGCGATTTCTCGAGAATAGACTTCATGTCGACCAGAGGCTGAATCTGCAAAATGACGATGAATAGACCAACAACGATGAATCCTTCTGCAATCCCAAGGACGAGCCCAAGAATTCTGTCGAAGAAGTTGAGGCTGCTCGCTTCGAGCCCCTGGCGCAGCATGCGCTCGATTATCTTCATGAGAACGAAGCCTACGATGAAGCAAAGCAAAAATGCGATGATGTACTGGACTTGATACGGCAGCGTCTGTGCGCCCATTTTCGGCAGAACCTCGGCGATGACCGTATTGGAGAACAGAAGTCCCGCAAGAATGCCCACCGCAATCGATGCCACAGAGAGAACTTCGTGTACAATACCCCTCACGAAGCAGCGTGCTGCGAGAATGATCACCAATGCGCTGAAAATCCAGTCTATCGTGCTCATGTCTCTTCCTTTGTCTGCTTCTCGAGCCTTGCCAAGAGCAGGCGGGCTATGAATTCGGCCGAAAGCATCTGTTTCTTGTCGGAGAGGTTTCTGTTGCCGAGCAGTGCCTCGGCAGTCTGGGCCGAGATGTGCGTAATAGAATAGCAGGCCCGGACCGCGGAATCGTATATCTCACGTTGCAGATATTTTTTTACAGCATTGGCGAATGCAGGAGGGGAGATCTGGGCACCCTCGAGCACCGTGGCGGCCCCTGCCTGAGCGGCGAACGCCGCATTTTCCACCTGATCGCCCCGAGTCCCCGGACCGGACAGTGGAATGAGGATCATCGGTTTGCCGAGCGAGGCCGCCTCCCACACCGTACCTGCGCCAGCCCTCCCCGCCACGATGGTCGATGCGGCGTATATGTCCGCGATCTCGGCTCCTATGTAGGGGAGAGGCCGATACGAGGCTCTGATGTTGTCGTCGTCGGGAATACTCGCCATCACTTCGTCGAAATTGGCCTTGCCCGTCTGATGCACGATCTGCACCGAGGGACAGAGGAGGGGCAGCGAGGCGAGGACGAGGTCGTTTACTTCTCTCGCGCCCTGGCTTCCTCCTAGGACGAAGAGCAAGGGCTTCTCTTTCACAAATCCGAGCATCGTAAGGCCGCGTTCCGCATCACCGCTGAAGAGGGAGGGGCGAACCGGATTTCCTACCCGGATGATCTTCGCGCGCATCGATTCGGGAAAATAGGCGGCTGTTGCCTCCCAGCTCGTCAAGATCAGCGAGGCTCTTTTGCTGTTGAGGCGGGTCGCAAGCCCGGGTGAGGTGTCCGACTCGTGCGTGATGACGGGAATACCGAGCGATGCGGCTGCCCTGCAGGGCGGCACGCTCACGTAGCCTCCCTTTGAAAAGAGAAGCGAGGGGCAAAGGCTTTTGAGGATGGTTTTTGCCTTCATGTATCCCGCGACGATTCGTCCCAGGTCCGTGACGTTGCGCAGCGAAAGTTCACGGCGGAACTTCCCCGAGGGAATTGCAAAATATTCTACCCCTTGCTCGGCCACGATGCTCCGATCGAGCTCCTTCTCCGAGCCGATCCAGGCGATTCTGCCCTGAAACCCCTGATGCCGCAGCTCCTCGATGACGGCCAGCCCCGGGTAGATATGGCCCCCCGTGCCTCCGCCGGTGAATACGATACAGGGCTTGTGCTTAGCACCAGTGGCTTCCGCAACGGGCTGCGCCTCGCGGTGGATGGCATCCATGGTTTTACTCATGGGTCCGGCTCCGGCAGCTTCCACAGTGGGCTGTGCCTTCCGGCTGACCGTGGTCTCACTCATGGGCCCGGTTCCCCGCGCGCTTCATCACCTCGGCGATGAGCGCATCGAGCTTGGCATCCCCCGTGGATTCGCCCCTGCTGAGGGCTCCGAGCGCCTTTTTTGCGAGGATTTTGCCAAGCTGCACACCTTCCTGGTCGAAGCTGTTGATGTTCCAGACAAAGCCTTGAAACATCACCTTGTTCTCGAAGTGGGAGAAAAGCGCTCCGAGCTGCTGCGGCCCAAGCTCTTCCCCGACGAGCAGCGTCGAGGGGCGGCCGCCGGGGAAGGCTCTGTTCGGGTTTTCGTCCTCTTTCCCTAGGGCGAAGGCCATCATCTGTGCGACGAGGTTGGAGATGAGCTTCTGGCGCGAGTTTGAACCCTCGGAACGTATGTCGGGCGAGAGCTGGTTTTTCAGAAAGCCTATGAACTGGAGGGGAACGATGTCGGTGCCCTGGTGCAGAAGCTGATAAAATGAGTGCTGGCCGTTCGTGCCCGGTTCGCCGAACACGACGGGGCCGGTGGAGTAGGAGAGAGGCTTGCCGGCGCGGCTGACGGATTTGCCGTTGGACTCCATGTCGAGCTGCTGAAGGTGCGCCGGGAAGCGTGAGAGCGGCTCCGCGTACGGCAGCACCGCCGTAGTGGGCCAACCGAGCACATTCCGCTCGTAGATGCCGATCATGGCGTCCATGAGGACGGGGTTGCGCTTCAAGAAAGGCTCGAGCGCGAGAACATCCGCTTCATGCGCCCCGTGCAAAAAGTCCTCGAATGTTTCGGGCCCATAGGCGATCGAGATGATCACGCCCCCGACGGCGCTCGAGGTCGAATAGCGCCCGCCGATGAAGTCGTCTATGTAAAAACTGTCCAGATAGTGAGGATTGCCTGCAAGGGGGCTCGAGGTGCTCGTCACTGCGACGATGTGCCTGTCGGCGTCCAGCCCTGCTGCCTTTAGTCTTTCCCTGACGAGAGTCTCGTTGGCCAGGGTTTCCTGCGTGGTACCGCTCTTCGAGACGAATACGAAGAGACTCTCCGACAGGTCTATGCGCGAGAGCACCCAGTCGGCGTCGTCCGGATCGACGTTCGAGATGAACCAAGGCGTCAGCTTCGCCCTTTTTTGAGCGGTAGCCCAGCGCGACAGGGCGATGCTCGCGGCGCGCGGGCCGAGGTCCGACCCCCCGATCCCGACCTGTACAACCTGCGCAAAAGGCTTACCTGCCGAGCTGCGGATCCTGCTGCCCCGCACCTTCTCTGCAAACTCATAAAACCGCAGTTTTTCCTCCCTGTAGAAGGCTTCCATGTCCTGCCCCTTCCAAGTGACCGGCGCACCAAGCCGCCCGCGCGCCAAGTGGTGCAGCACCATTCGCTCTTCGCCCGTATTCATGACGGCACCATCCACGAGCATATGGTATTTTTCGATCAACTGTTGCTCATCGGCCAGTGCCTGAAGTCGATCGACAATGAGATCATCGACCGGCGCAAAGGCATAGCAGTATGAGAGCCCTGCTGCATGTGGAATCCACAGGTCCGCAATCCTCGTCGGCGTAACGAGATCGTGTAATCTTGTTCTTGAGGTCGCCTTGAGCGCTGCAAATGAATCGCATGCGTCAAGCTCCTTGAAGTTCACCATACCATGCCCCTTGTTCCCGAGTGTTTCTTTATTCTACATGATATGGCCAAAAGCGATACACTTCAAGTTCGGCGGAGCGATCTCTGTGCACTCTCTGAGGATTTTTTGCCCATTGGCCCCAGCGAGATGCTGTCTTTCCACGGGCCTCGATCGACGATGCGGAGGACATGGAGTTCGAGCAGGGCCTGGACGAGCTCTTTTCGCTCTTCATCGGTCCAGCCGAAGAGAAGGCCCGTGAATCTGCCCTTGCCCCTGCCATGCGGGCCGAGCATGTGGATGAATTCGTTCTTGGTCCACTGTCGCTGGTGCGCGTGACAGAGAAAAAGCGCTTCAAGGAAACCCTCTGCGCCCGACAGGTGCCGCCACTCTGAGGTGGAGTTCGATGCGATCCCGACTTTTTCCGGCTTTGAGCTCAGCTTTATCTTCTCAAGGCAGTTGTCACAGCTGCCGCAGATGGGCGTCTCTTCCTCTCCCAAAAGATGCAGCAAAAATTCCCGGCGGCAGCTGTCCAGCGAGGGGTAGGGCGAGAAACGCCTGCTCCGCAGGCTTTGAACAGAGAACTCTGTTTCTCGAGCTGGGCGCGGCTCGTTTGGATGCAGCCCATTTGAAGGCAATCCGCCCGGATGCAATTCGCCCTGCTCATCCTCTGTCTGTCCGCCAGAGAGTTGCCTATCCGAGTAGGGCTCGCTCGGAGCCTGCCCGCCCCCGTCCAGTACCTGCACGGGGCCTGCCTCCATGAACGACGGTACGGCCTGCATGGTTAACCCTTCCTGCCCCTGTGCGAGACCTGCGCTGCTCCGCGCCAGGTCGTCGATGAGGATCGCGAGTGAGTTTTTTCCGTCGCGGCCACCGCGCCCCGCCTCCTGGATGTAGGCCTCGGCGCTGTCCGGCAGGGAGGTGTGGATGACCGTGCGGATGTTTTTCTTGTCCATACCCATGCCGTATGCGTTCGTCGAGACGAGAATTGCGTCGTCCGACTCCTGGAACCATGTCTCAATGTCCTTGCGCTCCGCACGAGACAGCCCGGCATGGTAGAAGCGGGTCTCCGGGAATCCGATCGACTTCAGATACCCGGCCTTGATTCTGGTGCCAGGGCGCGATCGTTCAAAGACGATGGCAGGTTTTTTGCACGACAGGAGGAGTTGGCGCAGGGTCCGTCTCGGAGAGAGGGTGTGCACGACGCCATAGAGGATGTTCGGCCTGTCCGCTTCGGCGGTGACGAGCCGGTAGCCTTTGCCGAGAAAAAGTTTTTTCTCGATCGACTCGACTATGGCGGGCCCCGCGGTAGCCGTGAAGGCGCTCAGAATGCGTGGCGAAAGAGAGCGTGCGGACTCGCCGAGCGTCAGGTACGAAGGTCTGAAAGTCTGGCCCCATTCACTTATGCAGTGTGCTTCATCGATCACGAAGTGGGCAATCCTGAAGCGGCTTAAAAACCGGCGAAGCCTCGGCGCGCAGAGAATTTCAGGGTTGGCGACGACCACCTTTGCTTTACCGAAGCCGACGAGCGCCTCTTGGGCGGACCATTCTTCTTCGCTGAGACCTCCGCGGAACAGGGCACAGGGAATATGCGCCTCGTCGAGGCGTCGTTTCTGGTCGTTCATGAGGGCAAGGAGGGGATAGACCACGAGCGTGAGCCCTTCCAAGAGGAGCGCAGGGAGCTGAAAGCAGATGGATTTGCCGAATCCGGTAGGAAAGAGTACGAGCTGATTGTAGGTTTCGTTGTGCTCTGCACTCCCCGCGATTTCACGATCTGTCCCGGAACTGCGCTCTCCCTCGGCGGAGCTGTGGTCTATTCCTACGGTGCATGCTTCCTCTGCTGTTCCGCATTCCGAGCCCTCGATATTGTCGAGGATGTTCGCAATCACGAATCTCTGGAGCGGCATGAGGCGTAGTACGTGGAATTGTTCCCTCGCAAGCGTTTCGATAGGATCTTCGGGAATAGGGATTGTCAATGCGATGTTGGCCGCCTCTGAACCCTTTACCGCCTCCTCTCGAACTATTGACTCTTCCATGCTTCCCTCTATCTCCTAGACGCGAGAATGCACATGCCTTGCTTCAATCGTCAGAGAGAAAATAGAGGCTATCTTTTTACCCCGATTTGGGGACAGAGGTCGCTAAGGGGGCAGCTCCGGCCTGCCTGTGTGCAGGCCGGCTTCCTCGCCGTGCAGGTGAATTTTCCGTGCCGGTTCACGCTGTAGGAAAACTGTGTGTGCTTCTCGTGCGACAGATTCGCCCGGACAATGGATTCCGCAAGCGCTGCGTCTTTCTTCGGGCAGACTCCAAGCCTCACGAGGACCCGTAGTACGTGCGTATCCACAATGATGCCGGGCACCTCATGGCACGCGGACGCTACCAGGTTCGCGGTCTTCCGTCCCACACCGGGCAGTTCGAGCATTTCTTCGAGAGTGGGAGGGATGTTCCCTCCAAACCGCTCTTCGAGCGCTTTGGCCGTATCGATGATGTGTCTCGCCTTGACATGGAAGAATCCGACGGGATGGATGATCCTCTCGATTTCGGCGATGTCGGCCAGGGCAAGCTTCCCGGCGGTAGGAAAGCGGCCGAAGAGCTCCTCCGTCACCATATTGACCTGCTCATCCGTCGTTTGGGCACTCAAAATCACTGCAATGAGGAGCTCAAAACAGCTGTGGTAATGCAGAAGAGGGTGTGCGTCCGGCCAGAGGGGCGTAAGCCGCCGGTAGATTTCTTCGAGAAGCGTCGCCGTAGACGTGGACATCCAGCGCATTTCCGATGCTTCGCTTTTCATGACTTTGTGACCTTAAGAAGACATTGTGCAGTCTTATGGGCACAACCGCAAGGCCGGGCGCAGTTTTTCTCTGTGCACGAACTTTTTCTCCGTACACAAACCGTGACCCAAACTTGACCTTTCCGCTTCCTCCATATAGTATCCATACAGAGGAGGACGCATGAACCCGTCGACGTTGAAAGGCAGATCTCTGCTCACATGGATTGATTATACCTCGGAGGAAATTCGCTATTTACTCGAGCTGTCGAAGAAGGTCAAGGAAGAAGCGAAAAAAGGCGTACACAAGATGCGCTTTAAAGGAAAGACGCTCGCCCTTCTTTTTGAGAAGCGGTCCACGCGCACGCGCTGTGCGTTCGAGACGGCCTTCGGCGAAGAAGGAGGACACCCTGTCTTTCTGTCGAATCAGGACATTCAGCTTGGCGCAAAAGAGTCCATCGAGGACACTGCCAGGGTCTTGGGTCGCATGTTCAGCGCCATAGAGTTTCGGGGATATAAGCAGGAATACGTCGAAATTCTCGCAAAATACTCCGGAGTGCCTGTGTATAACGGCTTGACCGACTTGTACCACCCGACGCAGGCGCTCGCCGATGTGCTCACTATCGAAGAGAATTTTGGCAATTGTAAGGGCAGGCGCCTCTGCTTCGTCGGCGATGGGCGCAACAATGTCGCGCGCTCTCTCATGGTGATCAGCGCAAAACTTGGCATGTACTTCACCATTGTATCGCCCAAGGAGCTCTGGCCGGATGACAAACTCAAAAATCTCTGTGAATCCTTTGCCAAAGAAACGGGCTCGGTCCTCAGCATCACCGACAGTGTCGACGAGGGCGTCAAAGCTGCCGATGCAATCTACACCGACGTGTGGGTTTCCATGGGTGAGGAGGCGCTCAAGGCCGAACGGGTCAGGTTGCTGACGCCATATCAGGTAAACGCCGCGCTCATGGAAAAGACCGGCAACCCCGCCTGCATTTTCCTCCACTGTCTGCCTGCAGTGAAGGGAGAAGAGGTGACCTTCGACGTCATCGAAGGGCCTCAGTCAAGAGTGTTCGACGAAGCGGAGAACCGCAAACACACGATCAAGGCCATCATGCTCGCGACGCTTTGAGATAGACCACCATGAAGCCAGTTCCTAAGATGCTGCTCCAATTCATCGAACAGCACGACTGTTTCTACGTCTTAGGCCACCGCGAGCCCGATGGCGACTGTATAGGTTCGCAGCTCTCGCTCGCATCTATGCTACAGAGTATGGGCAAGCGGGTGCATGTGCTTTCGTCGGGGTCCTTTAACCGGATCGAAATTCTGCCTTTTGAGTCGCACTTTAAGAGCGACGTGCCTGCAGAGAGGGATTTCGAGCGGACCGCGGCGATTGTGGTGGATTGTTCCTCCATGTCGAGGATAGGAGCCATCGCCGAAAAAATGCCGAACATCCCTGCGGCATTCATCGATCATCATGCAACGAAGGGGGCCTGTGGCCCCTACGACTGGATCGATGAATCGGCACCCGCGGTCTCCGCCATGATCTTGATTCTCATGGAGACGATGGGGCACAGGCTCACAAAGGATGAGGCCGAGCTATTGTTCTTCGGTATCAGCACCGACACCGGTTTTTTCCGACACCTGGATGAACACGGAAGCGAGACCTTCAAAATAGCCTCTCGGCTCGTGGAAACAGGAGTCTCGCCCAAGCGCATCTTTATGGCGATCAACGGCGGCAGGACCTTGGCCTCAAGAAGGATGCTAGGCGAGCTTCTCTTACGCATTCAGCCGTACTACGAGGGTCGGCTTTTGGTTTCATGGGTCACGATCGAGGATCAGCAGAAGTATGGTATGTCGAGCCGAGACTCTGATCTCTTGTATCAGCTCATGATGGGCATCGTCGACTGCGAGGTCTGTTTTGTGGTGAAACAAGAGACCGACGATATGTGTACGGTCGGGCTGAGGTCGAGGGACTCCATCAATGTGGCGAAAATCGCAGAACAGTATGGCGGGGGTGGGCACAGGCTCGCAGCAGGGCTCTCCATGAACGGTAAAGTCGAAACAGTCGTCCATACGCTCGTCGAAGCTTTTTCGGGCATCTTCAGCGATGAGGAAAACGAAAACTGACCTGCTGTCGAGCGTCTTTATTGGTGCTCCGTATGCACATGGCCAGCCCTCTTTGCTATGAAAAGGATTCGAAATATTTTTGGTTGTCGTGCCTTCTTTTGCGAATGGCTCCCTCGGCATGCAAAAGGATACGACAAGAGTCCCTTCATATCCGGCCTTCGTCCACCAATATCGCAGAGTGCTGGCCCGAGTATCGCCGAGGATAGCAAGCTTTGATGTTGGTTCATTCGAAATATCCTTCATAAAAATCCTTTTTCTTACACTATTCTTACCAAAATTCCATCCATTGTCCACCAATACTAACTCCTTGATTTGCAGATGCTTGTAATGACAAGCGTCTTTTTGAGCCTCCGGCTTTCATTTTTGGCATGGCGTTTGCATTAAGGAAAAGTGGAGGCTTGCAATGGATTCTAAGAATTATCTTGATTTAGTACGCCACATGTATGCACACCCAAAGCTCTATGGTTTTTTCGACAAGGATGAGTTATCGGATGCATTACATCATTTTCATGGCCGAATCGAAGGAATTCTCGACCGCGCCGACAAGGAGAGTAGGACACGAGAAGCATACCTTCTGAGCAGTATGCGGTTTGTGGCAAAGAGCATGCATCGACGAAATTTCAGTACGAACTTATGGCAAAACGCGTATCTACTCTCGTATGCTTCAGAAGATTTTTTGTCCGAAGCGCCGGCAGATGCCTTCATGGAAGAGGAAACGAGTAACAAAACAGCTGATGCGTCGAGCATCATCAGCCTTAATCCTCAGATATTTTTAAAAAAGTTGAGCCCAGAGCGCAAACGCTTTTTATACCTGGTGATAAAATGCGCGTGGGAGATAGATGAAGAAATTCTGAAGAAGTGCAGTAGTACGTTGGGTATGCCGGAGCAATATCTGTTTAGTTTAGTGGAGTTGGCCAGGCGGAGGACCGAAGGAGAACGCAAACGGGTTTGCGCATTGGATTCCAAACTGAATAGCACGTGGATTAGACTCCGTGTGCTGGAACTCAGGCTGGAGAGTTCTCTTCTTCCCAATGAAAAAGAGTGCGTCGCGCGTTCATTGGAGAGATGCCGGCAGCGCTATGTCCGGCTTCTCGAAAAGAGAAAACGCCGTAGATCTCTGGTTTCGAATGAACTCATCTCGGAACTTCTGGGAGTCCCCAAGGGTAGTGTCGATTCCGGACTGTATTATCTTAGGAAAAACCTAGACTCTGGCCGGGCACTTGCGGTTTACCGAAAATTAGGCTAGACATCATTGCTATGCAACTCTTGATTGCGACGAACAACGTTCATAAATTCGAGGAATTAAAACCCCTGTTTGCGGGACATGAACTTCTGAGGCCGGCAGACCTTGGAATTCAGCATTTTAATCCGGAAGAATGCGGTGAAACGTTCTTCGAAAATGCCCTCATAAAAGCGGAATCTCTCTATAATATTACAGAACGACCCGTCATCGCGGACGATTCCGGGCTCTGTGTCGATGCGCTCGGCGGAAGACCCGGCATCGAATCGGCCCGTTATGGCTCTTTAGACGGCACACCTCTTTCGGCGGAGGAGAAAAACAAGCTCCTTCTTGCGGAGCTCGAGCATGTACAGAACCGTCGCTGTGCCTTTGTCTGCTGTCTGGTGCTGTATTACGGTCGGCAGCGCTTTCTCTGCGTCCAGGAGACCCTGGAAGGAGAAATAGGTACCACGCCACGGGGAGTGCAAGGATTTGGCTATGATCCGATAGTGTATCTGCCACAATGGGAAAAGACTGTCGCCGAGCTTTCGCCGGAAGAGAAGAATCGCATTTCTCACCGCGGAAAGGCGGCGCAGAAGATGGCCGCTATGCTCGGAGTCGTCCCCCTTACGTGAATCGAGACCCATGCCTCTCCACCCATCCCTTCAATAAAGCGAGGCCACCCCTCGATCGGGACAGCCTCGCTTCCACAAAACCACAGAATCCATAGCTTATTTTTCTTCGGCAGATTTGATTCCGTATTTTTTATTGAAGCGCTCGATACGCCCTGCGGTGTCGACGAGCTTCTGCTTTCCGGTAAAGAAAGGATGGCAGGCGGAACAAATTTCAACCTGAATATTCTTTACCGTCGAACGGGTCTCGATGACATTGCCGCATGCGCAGGTGATGGTGGTGAGCTCATATTTTGGGTGAATGCCCTTTTTCATTGTTTCCTCCGTATGCGTCAGATGGTCCTCTGTGTCTGAAAACCGGCCAAAATGACGGCGATTAACCATATATGAATGGTGTACGTTCAGTCAATACCCCAGTCGATCCCTTTATTCCATGCTCTGATATGGGGTATTCATGGACTTGAGGAAGGCTTCGTTGTTTTTTGTCTTCATCATACGATCGATGAGCAGCTCGATGATCTCTATGTCGTCCATCGGATTGATGACTTTGCGCAGGACCCAGATTTTTTGGAGTTCTTCCTCGGTGAGGAGGAGTTCTTCCTTTCGCGTGCCGGATTTTTTGATGTTGAGGGCGGGGAAGAGGCGGCGATCGGAGAGGCGCCGGTCGAGGTTGATCTCCAAGTTGCCGGTACCTTTGAACTCTTCAAAGATAACCTCGTCCATGCGGGAGCCGGTGTCGATGAGCGCAGTGGCTATGATGGTCAGAGAACCACCTTGCTCGATATTGCGGGCGGCGCCGAAAAACCGTTTTGGCTTATGAAGCGCATTTGAATCGACACCTCCCGAGAGTATTTTACCCGAAGTCGGTACGGTTTGGTTGTAGGCCCTGGCGAGCCTTGTGATGGAATCGAGGAGGATCACGACATCCCGTTTGTGTTCGACGAGGCGTTTTGCCTTCTCGAGCACCATTTCGGCTACCTGGACATGACGTGTCGACTGTTCGTCGAACGTAGAGGAGATGACTTCGGCCTGGACCGTGCGCTCCATGTCCGTCACTTCCTCTGGGCGCTCATCGATGAGCAGCACGATCAAATAGACTTCCGGATGATTTGCGGTGATGGCGTTGGCAATTTTCTGCAGGAGGATGGTCTTTCCCGTGCGCGGCGGTGAGACGATGAGCGCACGCTGCCCTTTCCCTATTGGACAGAATAAATTGATGATTCGTGTGGATATCTCTTCGGTCGTGGTTTCGAGGTTGAGTTTTTGGGTAGGATAGAGAGGGGTCAGATTCTCGAAGGGAACCCTGTTCTGGGCTACGGACGGTTCATCGAAGTTGATCTGTTCGATGCGGAGCATGGCGAAGAAGCGTTCGCCTTCCTTGGGGCTGCGTATCTGCCCATACACGGTGTCGCCAGTCTTCAAATTGAAGAGTCGTATCTGGGAAGGTGAAATGTAGATGTCGTCGGTGCCGGGCAAATAGGAATTCTGTGGAGAGCGCAGAAATCCATAGCCATCCGGCAAAATCTCCAGAGATCCGTAGGCATATATGATGCCTCCATGCTCGGTGTGCGCTTTCAGAATATTGAAAATGAGCTCTTGTTTTTTGAGGGTGATCAGTAGGTCGTGATTTATGCCGTATTTTGCCCCTAGCTCCCTCAGTTCGACGATACCCATCTTGGAAAGGTCGTTGATCGAAAGGCGAGCTCGTGTCTCATTTCGCTGTTCAGCGCGGCTTTCCATCTCAATCCGGGATGCCTCCGCAAATTTTTGATGCTGTCGGTCGTCGGCAGGAAGCGAACCCATCACGAAGCCGTTTGAGGGCTGTGTTTCTGAAGTATGGGGCTGGACCTCTGTCTGCATGGCAGGTTGGAGCTCTTCTATTGGGGCAGTTGGCTGTGAAGCCTTTTTTTTCAGGCGAATTTTGGCTACGGTTTTTCGGCCTTTGTGAAACTGTTCTTTTGCAGGAGTGCCGATCGCCATCTCATCTGTAGGTGCCTCGGTATCTTGTATGAATCCTTCGGATTGCCCGTCGAAAAGTGAACCTGTGTGTTCACTGGGGTTTTCTTCGACTTGGTTTTGATTCATGGTTGTTTCCTCTTTGACTACTATAGGTTCCTGCTCGCCATTGTTGAATGGTTCTGTTTGAGGGGGCGTCGATTTCTTTCTACGATACGCTGCCATGTATATCTCCATGCTATAAGCTGTAGAAGCGGGATGTACGGCAGAACAGCCCGCAGATATTTTCGGAAGGATTTTTTAGACGATGCATTGAAACGATTGGTATGGTTTTTCGACTATGCGCGGCGATCGATACCGCACACGCATAGTATGTAAATCAATATAGTGGGGCGATAGAACGATGTCAATGCCTTTCGTTTCTGTCATACGTTTCGATACTGCCTTCGAATATTGCACCCTCGGCGATTTGTATATCTGCTGCTTTGATGTCCGCGGCAACGGTGGCATTGGGCAAAATGACTACCCCGTCAACTACGCTCATGGCTCCCACAAAACGTCCTGCGATCACCATTTGTTGTGCCGTACAAGTGCTTGTATGGACATCGGCGTTGCGATCGATTCGAATAAACGTACCATTCAGAGACCCATGAAAGGTACAGAGTAAATTTAGAGGAAGACTTGAACTGAGTTTCCCGTTCATGGTAACCGCCGAACCGATATGCGTTCCATATGGTTCCGGTGGTTCGAAATTCAGCCTTTTCATTCCTTTCATACCGAGGGCAATCTTTGCAAACAGCCCTCAATGCTGCCGTATTACTGTGCACACAGAATTGGTCAATCTCTCTTTCTGAATGATTTCGGGATGCGGGAAGTATCCATTTCCCATGCAGCTTTTTTGAGTTCTCTGCCGGGTCTGAAGGTGGCGACGCCATGATCCGATACAGAGACAATCTCGCCTGTCTTAGGATTTCTGGCTTTTGATCTGCCTTTTCTGAGTTTTACTTCGAAGGTACCGAAGCCCCTGAGTTCTACGATTTTCCCCTCAAGGATCGCGCCTTTGATTTCTGAAAACAGACCGTCGATAAGCTCGTGGATCTCCTTACGGGTTGTCCGGCTCGACGGCGACAGCGATTCGTACAGCGCATCTATCAGCTCGGCTTTTGTCAGTTTTTCGGCCATACTGTTCTCTGCTCCTTCCTACGTGCCGGACTGTGCTCCGGCTGAACTTAACCTAGCCTGTTTACAAGCTTCTGCATGCGAGATTTTTTCCGTGCTGCCGTATTTTTCTTTATGATGCCTTTTCGTGCAGCCGAATCGATTCGCTTAATCATCTCAAGCAGGGCTTCTCTTGCTGCTGCCGCATCCTTTTTTTCGGACGCTACCACGACTTTTTTTGCTGCGGTCCTTACTGCCGTTTTAGTACTTTTATTGGTGAGCCTGCGCTTCTCATTCTGTCTTTGACGCTTTTCAGCCGACAAATTCTTTACGCTCAATGGAATTCCTCCGGATACAATATACTGAATGCTAACCCTGGTTTGGTCGAAATGCTCTACAAAGCTAGCAGATACTACCTATAAATGTCAATACTTATTGGGAGGGTAATTGCATAGCGAGATAAAATACGGTAAAGAGTTATAACGATGTTAGTCAATGGGGTAATTGCTCTTTTAGTGGTTTTTGTGTTGTTTGTGCTCGAATTCGCGGTGGTGATACAATATATTTTCCTCTCATCTCCACGTTCGCGTGATTATCTCTGTGCACGTTACGAGTATTTGGGTGCAACGACAATCCTTACGCTGTTCAAAATCTTTCGTGGATTCAGTGTTACCGTATCGAATCCAAAGAAGCTCGAGATTCCTCACCACTGCCTCGTCATCTCCAATCATCAGAGCCTCTTGGACATCTTTGTCCTTATATGGTTGTTGGGTATAGAGAGGAAACCCCGCTTCGTGGCCAAGAAGGAGCTTCAATATGGGATTCCTCTTGTAAGCTTCACGCTGCGAAAGGGGGGCCACTGTCTCGTGCAGCGTCGCGGGGAGCCTATCGAAACGATGCGGGCAGTGTCGAATATGGCGCAGCGCTGTAAGAGAAATCGCACTTGCCCGATGGTTTTCCCCGAGGGGACAAGGTCTAGGAACGGCAAACTAGGCATATTCCATGCTGCAGGGGTAAGAAAGATACTCGAGGTTGAGCCTCTACCGGTCGTTGCGATCGTAGTCGATGGGGGTTGGAAGGTCGCAACAATACGGAGCTTTCTGAGAAGATTCGGCAAGGAACCATATATCGCCGAAATTGTGAAAATCTACGATCCCCCACGGGGTAAACATGAAGTAGAGGCGATGCTCGCCGATGCTCGCGCGCAGATTGCCGAGCACCTCGAGGCCATGCGCACGCGACGATGATCATTCTCCGTAATCTTCGCCGAATGAATGCATGATTATCTCCCTATATGAGAAGGCCCTCGGAACAGCAGTCCTGAGGGCCTTCTCTACACAACTTGTCAGCTCATTTGAAGTCGCTTGGACGCCGCTCGACCCTTTTGCATTTTTCACATTCGGCAATATTTTTGACTCTGCCGTTTTCAACGATGGTTTTCATCTTTATTTCACCGCCGCAGGGGCAGTAGAAGTGATGGGTAGCGGTAGTCGTGCGTGCGTTTTTGGAAATCTGTGCCATGAGAACTCCTTTGGGTACGGAAAACAACCGCCCCAAGAATATAGAAATCAGCGCAAAAAGTCAATTCATAAAAATGCCGCCGGATAAGGAGGGGTATCCGGCGGCCGATACAATGGAGGCTGCAAGAAGAAGAAGCTGCGCTCACTTGCTCTCGTCTTTAATTATAATAGAAAATTGATTTCAAGGTTACACCTTTGAAGGGAAATTTTTATTTTTTTTGTGTATAGCTTTCCAGAGTGTACGGATATAAGGGAAAAAACGCCGTCGTCCTTGCTTTGTTTGGTTTTTAAAACTTTCCGCCGCCTCTCGTATCTCCACAAAGCGGCCATATGTGTGTTTGAGCTCGTCCCAGTGTGCGACGAGAAAGAGATAGAGGTCCGACACTGTGCGGCCGGGGAAGAGCGAGAGCAAATTTTCTGCGTCTATAGCCTGGCAAATGGGCTGATACACATTTTCATGCCATGAAAAGAGCGCCTTGTGAAAAGGTATTTCTTCAGCCATGTGCTGATTCAAAAAATATTTGTGTACGAGTACATGTTCCTTGATCGTGTCGTATCTTCCTGGTTCGCTGAACAAAAGATCGTCGGAGCCCACGACATTGATATAGTTTGTCTCTCTGTAGAAGCGTTCCTTTTCGTATTCAACGACGGCACGTTTGATGTCCGGAATCGACATATCGGGAGTGAGATGTATCTCGGACTTGAGCGAAACGACCTCAGCATCGATGAATTCTTGTCCCTTTGCACGCGCGACGGATATCCTGTGGTTACCGTCACGGACAAAGTACAAACCGCCCATCTCATAGAGGACTACAGGCGGTAGGATCACATCTTTATACTGAAGCTCATCGATCCCAGTCCAGCGAGCCTTGAGGTGCTCTTTCTTGGGGAAAAAAAAGCGGTTGAAATCCCTGTACCGCCCCTCACTACCCACAATGTCCGCGAGGCGAACCGAGGTTACCCCGCAATACGTCTCGCTCTGTGGCTTAATCAGCTGCTTGGCCTCGTCGAAGGGCATCAGCTCGAAGAGCGAGGGCTTCAGTATCCCAAAAATTCTCGATGTCAAGGCCTTTGTCTTGGCTCTGTAGAAATCTCTCTCGGCTTGTGTGTGATAGTCATCCACCATTGTTGCGCTCCTTTGGTAGGGTGATCACCCGGTGTCCATAGACATTGATCACGGATGTATCACCATACGTTATCTCGCGGAGGGCTTGTAAGTCGTAGAGGTGCACATGGCCATGGATAAAGTAATATGGCCTCGCAAGCCGTATAAGCCACCGATAGGCTGAAAAGCCAACATGTGCAGGATCCCCACCGTCATGGATTCCACGAGGAGGAGAATGCGCAAGGATGATGTCCACCGATCTGCCCCGAATAAGCCGTCGCAGGAGAAGCCTCGGAAGCATTCGAATGATCCGTAGCGTCATCCATGTGTCGGTGTATTGGTTCTGCCCATTATTGTAGCGAATGCAACCGGGGAGGCCGAGTACGCTGATGCCGTTTTCCTTTCGTATGCCGAATCGAAGCCGACCGAAATTTCCACGCCGCTCATTGCCATCATTGAAGCGGAGCCCGCCCCAGCAATCGGAAGGTTCATCGTTTCTGTCGTGGTTGCCCGCGACGGAAATGAGCGGTTTATTGAGCATGCTCGCAATGTATTCGAGATATTCGTCGGGCAGATCTCCGGCCGAAAGCACGAGGTCGATGTCGGGAAAGCGCACGCCTATGTGACTACTGTAGACGAGCAGGTCGACTTCGTCGGCGACGCAGAGTATGCGGAGAGGGTGTTTCATTCGACGATTCTCCCGAACATTGTATAGAGTTTCTCCTTGGAAATTGCGATGAAAATCGGGCGCCCATGAGGACAGCGCGGTTCGGGGAGCGCCAATGCCTCGGCGATTAGCCTTTCGGCGGAAAACTGATCGAGGATGTCTCCGTCTTTGATTGCAGCCTTACACGAAAGGCTCGCAGCGATGGCATCCATAGGACCTGCGTCTGGAGAAGGCTGCGATAGCCATTCGACAAGCGCTTCGAGCGCCTTGGGTGCCGCGATTGCCGGAATAGCCTCCACGACCCATACTTCCGACTCTTTTTTAATTCTGTATCCGACATATTCGAGTGTTTGAGATGCCTCTTTTAAGTACTGTTCATTTTCCTGAGGCTCAAGGATGTAGGGCACGAGGAGGGGTTGACTTTCTCCTCGCTTCGCCCTGATTTTGTCGTAGAGGATGCGCTCATGGGCAGCGTGCTGATCGAGGATGAAGAGGGTATCTTCCATCTCGAAGAGAAGAAAAGGGCCTGGGCCCCTGCCAATGTAGCGGGGAGAGGAGAGCTGTCCCTGTTTCATCTTCTGCCAGAAATCCGCAGGAAGCTGCCTGCCGCGCTCTTGTGTCTTTGCGCTCTGGGTGGGGCTGAAAAACGGCGTGTCCTGAGCCCATCTGCCCGATGCTTCCCCTGCCGTGTATGGCCGAGCCTCATCGAATGTCGGAAGAAACACCGGTTCTTCTGAGGCAAAAGCCATCCCTTCAAAAATCGAAGCGCGCGCATCCAGGGGCTTTGGGGCCCCTCTGTAGCGCGTAGTCAATTCGTTCGACAAAAGAGTGTGGACTACCGCCCTGACCTCGGCTGGATTTTTCAGTCGTACTTCTTTTTTGGCGGGGTGGATATTGAAATCGGCGAGCGATGGCTCTATTTCCAGAAAGAGAAACGCGACCGCATGGGCGCCTCCGGGAAGATATTTCCCGAACTCATATTCCATGAGGCTGATAAGACCCCATTCAGGCACTCTTCGTCTATTGACAAATACCTGGAGAAATTTACGGTCCTTTCTGTACGACGAGATGTCTGCGTACACAATGCGTACCTGCATGGTTTCGGTCTTGGAAGAGGCTTCGAATATCGGCATGTGGGAGAGCTCAGAATAACAGCGTACAATCCGTTCTTTGTGAGAACTCGGTGTGATCACCTGTGTATCCTTCGACGATCTCCAGCGGAAGGTGATGTCGGGGTGGGCAAGGGCATGTTCGACAAAGGTCGTTCTGCACAGGAAAGCCTCGCTTTGAGGCCTTTTCAGAAATTGTCTGCGCGCGGGGAAGGACTCGAAGAGCCCACGAATAGAGACTCTCGTGCCCTCTTTGCAGGGGAAAGGGTCAACAGTCGGTTCTTGGAGTGGCGAGCTTACAAGTCGCCAGCCCTCGGACAGGGCGCGCGGTCGTGTTGCGATCTCGAGACGCGCCACTGCGGCGATGGAGGCCAATGCTTCACCGCGAAAGCCGAGAGTCTTTGCCTTCAGGATGTCATCGGGTTCGTATATCTTCGAAGTGGCATATTCTCTTATGGAAAGAAGAAGGTCTTCTTTCGACATGCCATACCCATTGTCGGAGACAGTTATCTCTTCGATTCCTCCCTGCAATATCGAAACCGAGATGTCGTGCGCGTCAGCATCGATGGCATTGTCGAGAAGCTCTCGGAGGGCAGAGGCGGGCCTGTCGATAACCTCTCCCGCAGCGATGCGGCGGGAAGTCTCCGGAGGCAAAATTCTGATTTTTCCCATCGTTGCTATGATAATGAATCCGGCAGAAAAAACAAAGGCCGCGCACCCATGGGGCGAAATGCGCGGCCAAGACTGGTGGACGGCGGTGTGTCGCCGGACGCTCTGCTATAACTCGAATCCGACCGACAGGCTTGAGACGACATCGTAGTCCTGTTTTGTCGAGTTCCATGTGTAAACATAATCCATAGTGACGAGCGCAGTGCCCGCCTTGTAGCTCACTGTCATGCCGATTGATGCGTTCTCAGGATCGATGAGGTCCTGCCATACATCGCCGCTCGTTTTTTTGCCGAGGAAGAATTTTTCGTACCGAGCCGCAATGTCCACGTTGGGAATGATGCCGCGACCAAGCTTGATCGATCCGAGCAGGTGGGGGAAGTCCGCCGAATTGTCGGATGTGATGTCGGAGATCCACGCAAAAGGCGCATCGAGCGCCGCATTGAAGACCAACGAAGACTCGAAGAGATCGAAGCCAAGCGATGCCAGCCAGCTTGGAGTGAAATTCGAGCCGGCTGGTGTGTGGCTCTTGATATACAGAAAGCGATCGGCCCGGTACAGATCATAGTTCGCGTCGAAATAGGAAGGGATGAAATCGTCCTGGAAATACCTGAATTGAGCTCCGTAGAGAATAAAGTGCGCGACCCTTCCGCGGACCCCAGCCATCGCACCCATGGAGCTGTTCATCTCCCGCGCGCCCTCCGCGAAGGTCGTGAGCGAGAAAACACCGCTTTGAATGACGGGTAGGGTAATGTCAGCTCCGAGCACATAGATAGGCTCCGAAGGCTGGGTGCTATACCTGATTGTGTACATCGCATCGTCGACATAGAGATAAGGGTCCCTGTCGTACACGCCGATCGCGCCCAGCTGCAGTCTTCCCAAAAGGCTCTTCTCCATGAAGGCCAGAGGCTTGACATATACCCGGCCTCCGATGACATCGAACTGCGTGACATTGCCCGTCAGCGCCTCGACGCCGACATAGGGCACACCGAAGAGACTCCCGTCCACGCCCAGCTGCATGCCGAAGATGCGTCGCTGGGGCAAAAATCGCATGTTCGAATAGTTGTCGACGATCAGCCCATTGCCGAGGGTAAAATCGGAGATGGAGCCCATCTTGACATAAAAGGGATCCTCCCATTGCATTCCATAACGGATATAGAGGATTTTTGGCAAGTATACATCGAAGATGGTCTGGCCGTTCTGAGGTATCCAATCGGGCTCGTAGACCTCGAAGGCGCTGGCCCCTGTCCCGAGTTTAAATCTGAGCATGAGATCGAGCCCAATGCCGAATTTCCCGACAGAAAATTCTGGCTGCAGTGCCAGCTTGGACCAGCTTTCCATCGTAGTGGGGTCGTTTGGATCAGGCAAAAGGTCTGTTCCCAAACCCGCAGAAAAATCGAATCCTGTTCCTACATTTCCCTGAGCAAAGGCAGGGATGGCGACGACCAATAGAGCAAGCAACACAAGCACTTTTTTCACACGAAGCCTCCTTTCTCTTTTTTTACGTAATACAGTATACTCTACTTCTACACGAATTGCATCCAAAAAAGATCGTAACGTCATCAGGGGAATCACGATGGATTTTTTTGCCCGCATCGAAGAGCGAATTGAAAAAATGGATACCGTGCTCTGCATCGGCCTCGACCCGGCCTTTTCAAAAGCCGACATCGAGAAGCAAGGCACAATTGCTTGTGCGCGCATCGCGCTTGCGCACAATCTACGGATTATAAAGGCCACATCCCCCTATGCCGCCGCCTTCAAACCCAACATTGCCTTCTATGAGGCGCTCGGTGAGCCGGGGATGGCAACCCTAAGGGAGACTTTGAAGTCTATTCCCGACGATATTCCCGTCATCATCGACGCGAAGCGAGGCGATATTTCAAATACGGCAGAGGCCTATGCACAGGCGCTCTTCGGAGAGCTCGAAGCGGACGCCGTCACTCTGAGTCCGTATATGGGGCTCGATACCCTGGAGCCGTTCTTACGGTGGAAGGAGAGGGGCGTCTTTGTGCTATGCCGAACCAGCAATCCCGGAGCAGGGTTTTTGCAGGATATCATGGTAAATGACAGCCCCCTGTATCTCGAAGTGGCGAAACAATGCGCCGCGCTGCCGAACGAGGTGGGGCTGGTGGTGGCGGGCAACGACCTGGAAGCCCTGCGGAGGGTTAGGCAGGCCGCCCCCTCGGCATGGTTTTTGAGCCCAGGCATAGGCGCCCAAGGAGGACAGGCTGACCAGGCTTTTTCCGTAGGAGCACGAGGCGATGGCAAGGGCATCCTAGTGGTCGTTGCGCGAGCAATAGTCGATGCCTCGGAGCCTTCCGAGGCTGCCCGTGGACTGCGGGATCTCATGAGAAAGGCCCGTGATGTCCGACTCAAGGTCAGCCCAAGGGTAGAAAACGCTCCTTCGACCAATATCGTGAGCAGAGATACCATGAACAGAGATCCCATGAACGAGGAATTATTGTCACTCAAGCGTGAGTTTGTCCATGCGCTGCTCTCGACGAAATGCTTCAGGCTTGGAGAATTTATTCTCAAAAGCGGTAAAAAGAGTCCCTTCTATATCGATCTCAGACGGCTCATCGCCGATCCTTGTGCGATGAAGCTCGCGGGCAGAGCCTATGCGGTGCTTGCCTCGAAGTGCACCTACGACTGCATCGCCGGTATCCCCGCTGCTGGTTTGCCTCTTGCCACAGCTGCGTCGCTGGAAACTCAAAAACCCATGATCTGGCCCCGGATGCCTATAAAAGAGCATGGAACCGGCAATCGCATCGAGGGGAATTACTCGGCGGGAGACTGCACCCTTTTGCTCGACGATCTCATCACGACCGGCGCAAGCAAACTCGAAGCTATCGACATATTGCGGTCGGAAGGGCTTCGTGTGGAAGACCTGGTTGTATTGATCGAACGAGGCAAAGAAGGAAGGCGCGACATGGAGAGGACCGGCGTACGACTTCATGCATTTATCCATGTTCTGGAGCTCTTCGACGTGCTCAGGCAGAGCGGAGAGATAGACGCTGATCAATATCAAAAATTCGTCGAATTTGTGACCGATGTATAACTCAAGCCAAGTTCCATGTTTGTTTCAAGAGAGTTTGGGCTCTTTGCTGCCGAAATATCCGAAAGATATATGGATTTTGTGTACTCTACGATTGTCCGTTCCAGGCCAAGCCAGAAATCCCTTGCATCACAAAGGGTACAGTTATTGCTGATTTTTCTCTTGTTGTCTTCACTCGAGCAGGGGACTATTTCCAGCGTTTCTCCGACCGCAGACAGGATATCGTACGTCGAAATTTCGTTGAGTTTCTTATTTAGCAAAAAACCACCACCCGGCCCTCGAAAGGCCTTGACAATGCCGGCTTTCCTCAACCTATAAAAAATCTGCTGCAGAAATTCGGGAGAAAGGCCTTCGATTTGTGCTATTTTTTGCAGGGAAACCGGCTTTTGCTCATCAGACAGTACTGCAAGGGTTAAAATTGCTCTGAGACTGTAGAGTCCACGTGTCGTCATTCTCATTGTATAAGTCCTCTTTTTCGATTTTTTGCAACATTTTGATAGATTTAATTGTAGCACCACGAGGTAAACCGTGCAACTAAAACTTATTTGTTCCAATAAAGAAAGAAGAGCGGCACAGGCACGTTCGGAAATAGTTGATCAGACTGTCTGGATGAGTTTCTCGATGGGGGTATAGGAGTAAATCGAAGATGGGCCGAAAGGAACCATGGCAGCACCCCCAGCTTTTCCCCTAATCTGGATGTATCTTTGTGCGGTTTAGTGCAACTCTTTCGACCGTAAGCGCATCATCACCGACAAGATGGCGTAACCAGAAGAAAGATCCTCGCGCTCTACCAATACATCGTCGGGCACCTTAAGCTTCACGTTTGTGAAGTTCCAGATCGCATGAATGCCTGCGGCAACGATCGCATCGCAGCTCGATTGAGCGTAGGGGGAGGGGACAGTGAGGATCGCCAGCGTTATATTCATGCTTTCGATGACCGCTTTGAGCTCTTCCATCCCATAGATCTGTACCTGGTGTATAGAGCGACCCACCTTCGAAAGGTCGTTGTCGAACGCAGCCACGATGTGAAGGCCATGATTTCTGAACTCTTGGTACCCGATCAGTGCCGAACCGAGGTTGCCCGCACCGACAATCGCGGCTTTCTGCTCGATATCCCATGCCAGATAATGTTCGATGGCGGCGATAAGCTGTTCCACCGGATAGCCTTTTTTCGGCTTGCCCACAATCCCGGTTATGGCGAGGTCCTTCCTGACTTGTATCGGTTCCAGGTTGAGTTCGTTTGCAATCCATGTTCCGGAAATGTAAGGATCCCCTGTTCTCTGAAAAGCACGAATGATATTGAGATATGAAGGTAAACGGCGAATTGATGGTGCATAACTCAATTTCGTTTTCATGGGCATGCAACTCCTTGCTCCAAGATTGTATGAGTATTTCTCTATATAGCGTATGCAGACATATCGATAAAAGTCAAGCGATTCGATGTTTTTTTTCACAACATGGCAAAACAAAAGGCGCTGAGGAAAAGGAGGGAAACCTCAGCGCCACCGCTCATGGAAAAAATGACGTGATGTCGGCGTTCACAATTGCCGCTTTTTAAAGATTATTATAGCACAAACGTATAAAATATGCAACATATGATTATTTTTTCGTGAATTTATGCATATATACGGGGTTCCTGGTTGATTTTTATATATAAACCATCGTCAGTCCCACCAGGTTCTTCCACAAAAATCGGGTCGGATGGAAGAGCCTGCATGGCGAATCGAACACGCTGTCTTTACCTGTCCAAAGAGCGGAGAAAGGCGCTGTACAAATAGTTCCAAGGTTCTGCCGCCTGCGACGTCTTCATCGTAGAATATCACGTTTTCCTTGCGGAAGTCGAAGAGCCACGCCTGATCGGAGAGGCTTATGATGGGCTCTTCGTCGTGGCGCTTGAACATCGAAAATCGGATGAAGTACAGCGGAACCTCCAGCAATTCCGACAGAACGAGCGCAGGCATGATCGAGCCATGGGCGGCCCCAATGAGGAGAGATGGCCGATAAGCCTTTTGTATTTTTTCTGCAAGGGCCGAGAGGAGAGAGGGGTTTGCGCCGAGCCATGTATAGTGGTCCTGGATTGCAGTGTAGATAAACGAGGAGACGGCTGGAGGCGTTTCCGAAAGAAGATTTTTCAAATGTTGCCCCGCACAGGGCGCCAGACGACAGCACTCTCGCGCAACTCTTATAGAGCTCCAGTAGAGTTCGTTTGCCCGCTGTATTTCTCCCAGAGAGTGGCTGATCCGATATTTACGCGCTTCTTTGAGCTCGTAGTATATGGTGGGGTGAAGGGGAAGTCCATGTTCGACACATATTTTATAGTTCAAGAGGACATTGACGATGGAAGGGAGCAGGATATACAAACGAATCGCTTTCTTGAATAGCTCGTGCGCCTTGTGTGGAGACATCGCCTCCGGAGAGACCTCTTCGGCCGTGATATCCGCCATAAGATTCGTGATGTCGGAGATGATGGTCTGAAAAGGCATCGCGCAGTTCATTTCCTCCGGCGGAGATTCCCAGTCCGTCCATTCGAGAAAGCGGGTAAATGTCAAAAGCGATGCCATGACAACAATGGTATGATAGACCAGTCTTGCGAACAAGCCTCGAATGGAACAGGGTGCCATGGACTATTTCGCGACACTCACATATAGTTTTCGAATAGAATGACAAGAGAATCTCGACTGGAGGCAGTATGGATAGGCCCTTGGTTGAATGTGTGCCGAATTTTTCCGAAGGAAGAGATCGCGCAAAAATCGAGGCGATTGCAAATGCTATACGGTCCGTGTCGGGGGTGGTCTTACTCGATGTGGATCCGGGATACGACACGAACCGTACAGTATACACGTTTGTGGGCACCCCACAAGCCGTGAAATGTGCCGCCCTCGAAGCTGCACGGGCGGCGCGGGCGGTGATCGACATGAGGGTTCATCATGGGGAGCATCCCAGGATGGGCGCGCTCGATGTGTGTCCCTTTGTGCCGGTTTCGGGAGTCTCTATGGACGAGTGCGTGCAGCTGTCGAAGGCCTTCGGTGAAGAGCTCGCGGAAGAGTTCGGCGTGCCCGTATTTCTATATGAGAAATCTGCGTCGCGCCCCGAACGTCAGAGCCTTGCCGACATCCGGGCAGGCGAGTACGAGGGGCTCGAGGCCAAATTGGCCGATCTTGCATGGCAGCCGGACTACGGACCCGCCCGATTCGATGCACGCTGGGGAGCCACGGTGACGGGCGCAAGAGAATTCCTCATCGCATACAATATCAATCTCAATACAAAGGACAAAAAGCTCGCGCACGATATTGCACTCAGCATCCGAGAGGCCGGCCGTAGCGTCAAGGATGCGGAAGGGAACACCATAAAGGTGCCTGGGCTTCTGCGCGCCGTCCGCGCGATCGGATGGTACATAGACAGCTATCAGTGCGCCCAAGTATCGATCAATCTGCTCGATTTCCATGCAACGCCTCTCTATATGGTGTTCGACACGGTGAAGAAAGAAGCGGAAGCCAGGGGACTATACGTGACGGGTTCTGAACTTGTGGGACTCATCCCGCTTGAAGCGATCCTGTCCTGCGGTCGGTATTATCGCAGAAAGATGGGCAAGAGCCCGGCGCTCTCGGACCGCGAGCTGGTGGATTTAGCTATTCGGACACTCGGTCTTCGCGCTGTCCAGCCCTTTGATCCGGAAAAAAAGATCATCGAGTGGGCCATTGGAGAAAAAAAGAACCTTGTGTCAATGGACCTCCGCTCATTTGCCGATACGGTCTCCTCCGATTCGCCTGCGCCGGGTGGAGGATCGGTGGCCGCACTCGCAGGAGCCCTTGGAGCAGCCCTGGCCGCGATGGATGCAAACCTGACCGTAGGCAAAAAAGGCTATGAGGCGGTCTCCGAAGCGCTCTCTGCGCTCGGCATGAAGGCCCAGGAGCTGAAAAGAGCGCTGCTCGACATCGTGGACGAGGACACAGAAGCCTTCAATGCTGTCATGGAAGCAATGAGGCTACCCAAATCCTCCGATGCCGAGAAGTTCGCCCGAAGCGCCGCTCTCGAGGCGGCAGAGAAGAACGCTGCGAGGGTGCCCATGAGGACCGCAGGCCTCTGCCTTGAAACCATGAAGCTGTGTGCGGACGCCGCGAAATCCGGCAACGTCAATTCGGCGACAGATGCCGCAACGGGATGCAATATGGCGCATGCGGGCTTGCTGAGCGCAATTCTGAATGTGCGCATCAATATCAAGACCCTCTCCGATGAAGAGATCAAGGCAGCACTGCGACACGAGTGTGATGCCCTCGAAAGTCAGGCTGCCGCGATACAACAGGAGATGGATACCACGATCTCAGGTATCTTCAACGACTGATGTCACCTCTGGGCTATTCATCTCTCCGGCGAGTAAATGATCGTGCATAAACAGTATTGACCAATAGGCGAAGGAGTACTATACCTTGCGATAATTTAGTACGATTCAAGGAGCCTGGGGGATGAAGGGCGCTGATGTCGACATCGTGGGTGTTTCGAAGTTCTTTGGCTCTTTTCAGGCACTGAAAAACGTAAACCTTTCCATCTCGAAAGGGGAATTTTTTTCTCTGCTGGGTCCTTCCGGCTGCGGCAAAACGACGGTGCTCCGCCTGATAGGTGGTTTCGAAGACCCTGATAGTGGGAGCATTGCCATTGATGGCAAGAATGTTCTCGGCCTTCCTCCGGACAAGCGTCACTGCAACACTGTCTTTCAAAGCTATGCGCTCTTTCCTCACCTTAGCGTATTCGAGAATGTCGCCTTCCCCCTTCGAATCCGAAAGATGCCTCAGGAGCTCGTGCACGAAAAAGTGATGCACTACCTCTCGTTGGTGCAGCTCGAAATGCACGCTCCCAAAAAGCCTTCCCAGCTCTCGGGTGGACAGCGACAGCGCGTCGCCATCGCTCGCGCCCTCATCAACGAACCTTCCATACTGCTCCTCGACGAGCCACTGTCCGCACTCGACGCCAAACTTCGACAGCACATGCTCATGGAGCTGGATGCAATTCACGACAAGGTGGGCATAACCTTTATCTACGTGACGCACGATCAGCAAGAAGCGCTCTCTGTGTCGGACCGCATCGCCGTCATGAATATGGGGGAGGTGCTACAAATTGGCACGCCCCGGCAGATCTACGAGAATCCCGCCACCGAATTCGTCGCCCGATTCATCGGAGAAACCAATGTCTTCAACTTAAAGATTGTGTCCATCGATGGTACGAAGATACAGGGAGAGGCCGAGGGAATCGGTCCAATGTTCGTCGACGACGAGACCGATGCTCGGCCGGGAGAGACGGTGCTGGCCACCATTCGACCGGAAAAGATCCGTATTTCCACCGAGATTCCCAAGACCAACGGAGGGCGGATCAACATTCTTCACGGCTTTGTCGCCGAACCCATCTACTCCGGGTTTCAGACCAAATATATCGTGCAGTTGGACTCGGGGATGTTCGTCACCGTCTATAGGCAGCATGCAAATTGGTCAGAGGGGATTCCCGATATCGAATGGAAGGACGAAGTGTATCTGTCCTTCAGCGCCGCGGATATGGTGATCGTGGAGATGCACGGACAATGAAAAAGCAACACGTAGGGCTATTGTATACTTTGCCGCAGATACTGTGGCTGCTTGTGTTTTTTGCAGCTCCTCTGTGTATCATCGTGATCTATTCATTTTTGAAGAAGGGCCTTTATGGCGGGGTGGAACCGCAGTTCAGCCTCGAGGCGTATACGGCATTGGCCAACCCCAACATAATCCTTGTCACATGGCGCACGCTCAAAATCTCCATCATCGCCACCACACTGACTCTTCTCATCGCGCTGCCCTGCGGCTACAGCATCGCTCGCTCAAGAAACCAAGCGATCAGGCTGTTTCTGGTCATTGTGCCGTTCTGGACCAATTTCCTTGTCCGCATCTATGCGTGGATCGCCATCATGGGCAACGAAGGGTTTCTGAACGATATTCTGCGCGCCCTACGCCTGACTACGGAGAGTATCCAGTTTCTGTACAATCAGACTGCCGTCATTCTCGTTCTTGTCTACATGTATCTGCCCTATGCGATCCTGCCGCTTTTCTCGACGATCGACAAATTCGACTTTACCCTTTTGGATGCGGCAAGGGATTTGGGTGCGACCAAATTTCAGTCGTATATCCATGTCTTGCTCCCCAACATCAAGAGTGGGCTGGTGACGGCAGGCCTTTTCACCTTTGTTCCAATATTCGGGGCCTACGCTGTTCCTCTTCTCATCGGGGGCAAGGATTCCTATATGCTAGGCAACATCATCGCCGACCAATTGACCAAGACGCGCAACTGGCCTCTTGCCTCATCCATTTCGATGACGGTGACTGTGCTCACGACAGGTCTCGTCTTTCTCATTGCCATGAGAAAACCGCGCGAACAGAAGCAGGTCTTCGATGTGGACCCGACATTTCTGCAGGCTACTCCTGACAGAGAGAGGTGATCTATGGCATACGCACCAAGACGACCGAAAGCGCTACGGATTGCTATGCTATGGAGAGCGCGACGTATGCTCCGAAAGGGCGGCGTCGCTGCGCGAAAATTCATGCCGCCCGGTTCCTCCCTCTCCAACGTGATCTATTGGGTGGTCATCGGTTTTCTGTTTCTACCCCTATTCGTGCTTGTCTTGTATTCCTTCAATGCGGGCAGACAAACGACCTGGCAAGGTTTTTCTCTTGTGTGGTACGAGAAACTGGTGATGGATTCTCCCGAACTCTGGAGGGCCTTTTCCAACTCCATCGTCATAGCCTTTGGCTCGGCGCTCATGTCGACAGCCATCGGCACACTGGCCGCGGTCGGCACCACGCGCTATTCCTTCAAAATCAAAAATTTGGTATCCACCATGAGTTTCGTGCCGATGATCCTGCCTGAAATCGTGGTCGGCGTATCGCTGCTCATCTTCTTTGCTGGTGTGGGATTGAGGCTAGGGCTTCTTACGGTGTGGATCGCGCATACGACCTTCAATCTTCCCTTTGTGTACCTGTTGGTCTCGGCGAGGTTGGAAGAATCCGATCCGAGCATCGTGGAGGCTGCGCAAGACCTTGGGGCCAACGAGGTACAGATACTCTTTCGCATCATTCTGCCGATGGCGATGCCTGGTATATTGAGCGCGTTTCTTACAGCCGTGACGCTCTCGCTCGAGGACTTCGTGATCACCTTCTTCGTGACAGGTCCGGGAGGAACGACACTTCCTCTCTATATCTATTCCATGATCAGATTTGGTGTGTCGCCGGTCATCAATGCGCTCTCTGCGGTGATGGTGGCGGGCACAGTGCTGCTGGTATATCCGATGAGGAATTTCCTCAAGGTGTTTGCCTCGCGATGATGCTGCGCATAATGAATTCATAATAAATAGGAGGTCTGTCATGGTAAAATTGCGGAAGATGATGTTGAATCTGTTCGGTCTCGCCCTTATCTGCACATTGCTGGTGCTGAGCGGATGCGGAGAACAGACCAAGACGCTGTATATTTTCAACTGGACATACTATACGCCCGATTCCGTCATTCAGAAATTCGAACAAGAATACGGCGTCGAGGTTGTCTACGATACCTTTGCGTCCAATGAAGAGATGTTCGCAAAGTTGAAGGCCGGCGGCGCAAATTATGATATCACTTTTCCTTCCGGTGATTATGTGTCGATCATGATCAAAGAGGGTATGCTCGAGAAGATCGACACGTCAAAGCTCAAGAATTTTTCGAATATAGATCCTGCGGTGCTCGCACAGTGCGATTTCGATCCCGGAAACCAGTATTCGGTTCCATATTATATTGGTGCAGCCGGCGTCGCAGTCAACAAGACAAAAGTCCAGAATTATGACCGCTCGTGGTCGATTTTCGAGAGGAAAGACTTGGCCAATCGCATGATCATGCTCGACGACATGCGCGAAGTGATGGGCGATGCGCTCAAATATCTTGGATATTCCGTGAATACGGTCGACCAGCGAGAGATCGATGCGGCGCGTGACCTCATCAACACAGCGTGGAAACCTAATCTCCTAAAGTTCGACGCCGAGGCATTCGCCAAGAGTTTTGCCAGCGGCGAAGTGTGGGTCGCCCAGGGCTATGCGGAGTCGATCTTCGCCGAGGTCGACAAGTCCATGTGGAATACGGTGGATTTCTTTATTCCTAAGGAAGGTGGGCCGAGCTACCTCGATTCGATGGTCATCCTCAAGGGTTCCAAGAATAAGGACCTTGCGATGAAATTTATCGATTTTATTCATAGACCTGAAATCTATGCAGAGTTCTGCGATTATTTCGGATTCCCCTCGACTGTCAATATTCCTGCCAGGGCTCTCAAAAAAGGAGAGTCGTGGTATCGTCCTGAGGACCTTTTACACTGCGAACTCAAGAAGGATGTAGGCCCAGATCTTGAAAAATACAATGCAGCATGGCAGGAGATACGCATCGGTAAGTGATCGGTATCATAAAAGCTGTCGGTGTTCTTCGCCGACAGCTTTTATGACGATGGGTTCTGCGAGGCTTCAATAGTTCGGCATGTCGTACAGGCCGCCTGCATTGATGACTTTCGAAAATCCGAGTGACTTCAATATTCTCGCTGCATAGGCCGAACGGGCTCCCGATGCGCAATAGAGGACAACAGATCTGTCCTTTGGGCCAATCTCGGCTGCACGTTGCGCGATTTCATTGACAGGAATGCAGATCGCATTCGGATAATGTTCTTCCTCGAATTCCTCTTCTGTTCTCACATCGACGATAGCCGCACTGTTGTTGATAAGTGCTTCGATTGGGTTGGGCATTTTGGTTTATTCTCCTTCTTCGATAATTGCTTGAGTTTCTCGTACAAGCTCCAAGCTCATGTAGCCGCCGGTGATATAGCGAATATTCTCTCTTGAATGTTGGACGAGCTGACGGTAGGCAAGGTGCCCTTCAAATCCGGCCTTGGAGACGATGAGGATGTATCCTTGTGGAACGTCCTCCATCCTGTCGCGAAGCTCGTCGAGGGGGATGTGGATGCTGCCTTTGATGTGTCCACCTACGTATTCCGCATACGTGCGCACATCGAGAACCGTGGCCTCGCCTCGTTGGATAGAGGATACGGCCTCCTGCGCGGTGACGAATTGAGAGAAGCCGTACATGTCGTTGAGTGCGGCGAAGGCCGCCATCTGAATTGGATCGTTTGCGCTGGAGTAGGGTGGGGCGTACGCAAGGTCGAGTTCGGCGATATCCTTAAGGGAGAGCCCTGCGCGCACCGCAAGCGCAAGCACGTCGATGCGCTTCTCAACCCCTTTTTTCCCGAATGCCTGCGCCCCCAAGATTTTGCCGTCGGCTTTTGCATAGACAATTTTGAGGCTTATATCTTCATATCCGGGGTAATAGGTCACATGGTGCGCTTTATGGACGGTCACGGCTCGAGCATCGATGCCGGCCGTCTTTGCCGCCTTCTCCGAAAGCCCTGTCATCGCAAAGGTGTAATCCATTACTTTTACCACAGAAGTCCCCAGCGCCCCGGAGTATTTCATCGAACCGCCAAGGACATTGGTGGCCGCGATGCGCCCCTGACGGTTTGCTGGCCCTGCAAGTGGAATTCTTACTCTTGCACCATCGGGCAGACGGACGACTTCGATCATGTCGCCGGCAGCATAGATGTCCGGATCGCTTGTCTTCAGTTCCTCATCGACAACGAGGCCCCTCGCGGCGCCTATCGCAAGGCCGGCCTGTTTCGCCAGATCGATGTTCGGATTGACGCCGACAGCTAGAAGGACAAGGTCCGCAGGAATCGTGCCGCCATCGCTGAGCCTTGCTGTGTGGCTCTCCCAGTCTATACGCACGACGGACTTACCGGTAATCACCGTGACGCCGTGCTCGACCAGGGCTTTCGCAATCTGTGCTCCGAATTCCGGGTCTGAAAGCGGCATAAGCTGATCCGTGAGTTCCACAATGCTCGTCGATATTCCGCGCTTGCTGAAGGCTTCGGCGGCCTCGATGCCTATAAAGCCCCCACCCACGACGACTGCCGAGGCGGGCTTGTGTTCTTGTATGAACTTCTCGATCTTGTCCGTGTCGGGGATGGTCCAGAGGTTGAATACATTGGGGCTATCCAACTCTTCGATATGGGGCCTTATGGGACTTCCCCCTTGGGCAAGAATGAGTTTGTCATAGGGAATTTCCACTTCCCCATTCTTGGTCATTACATGCACCCTTTTCTTTGTCCTGTCTATGGCGACAGCCTCGGTGTTGAGCATGACATTGACCTTGTACCGGGAAAGAAAGCCCTCTGCCGTCTGAAGGATGAGGTGCCCCCTTTTCTGTATGTCGCCTGAGATACGGTAGGGTAGTCCACAGTTCGCGAATGATACATAAGGCCCTTTCTCGACAATGGTGATTTCGGCGTTTTCGTCGATCCGTCGGGCGCGGGCTGCGGCGGTTGCTCCCGCTGCGACCCCTCCGATGATTACAAGCTTCATTGTTTCCTCCAATATATAAAAAGTTATATATAAATACTGTTATATAGTCAAGAGCCGTTGCGCTCTTTTCACTGCTGAGGTAGAACAATGCTATATGCGTGACTTGTTTTCAAAACGATCTATGGCCGGCGAAGTCGATTCGAACGAGCTTGCCATGATCCGTGAACAGATTGTACTCCAGGGAAGACAGCTCAAGGACCTTTCGCAGAGCAATCCTACAAAGGTCGGCATTCTGCGCGACCCCGAACTTTTTTCGCTGATCTCGCCGGAGAACGCAATCTATAATCCCGAGCCTAAAGGCCTTTTTCGTGCTCGAACAACGCTTTCAGATCACCTTGCCCAAAAGAAAAGGCAGGTATCCCCTGAAAATCTATTTCTATGCACCTCGACTTCGGAAGGGTATTCATGGCTTTTCAAGCTTCTGTGTGACGCCGGCGATGCCATATTCGTTCCCAAGCCGGGCTATCCTCTATTTGAGCATCTTGCGGTGCTCGAACACGTCCGCACCGTAGCGTATCCGCTCGAATATGCACATGCTTCGGGTTGGCACATCGATGTGGCTGAGTTGGAATCGATGCTCGCATCGGAGTCCGGCAAGGAGATTAAGGCTCTCATCGTGATCAATCCCAACAATCCAACCGGCTCTTATGTTCGAACCCGCGAGAGAGAGGCCATCCTAGCGCTGTGTGAGCGCCATGGCCTCGCACTTATCGCCGATGAGGTGTTTTTCGATTTTCCTCTCGATGAGGCCGTAGAGCGACAGAGCTTTATCGGCGAAGACCGCGTGCTCACCTTCGTGCTCGATGGACTTTCGAAGCGTTTGGGCATGCCTCAGATGAAGCTGGGGTGGATTAGTATCTCGGGGCCATCCGGGGATGTTAGGCGTGCACAGAAGAGGCTTGAGCTCATCGCCGATACCTTTCTTTCGGCGGGAACCCCGGTCATGAATGCGCTGCCGTCTCTCCTTGCCCAGGAATCGGTGTTTGTGGACAACCTTCTCGGCCGAATACGAAAGAATTACTCGATATATCGCACTATATTGGAAGAGGAGGGGAGTCCGCACCGCGTGCTTCTCTGCCAGGGGGGCTGGACCACCCTGATCGAAAGCCCTGCACTGCTCGAAGAGGAAAAAATTGCTGCTCTCTTGTTGCAACAGAAGGGCATCGTTGCGCAGCCGGGATTTTTCTTCGATATCGAACGAGGTGTTCATTTCGCCTTCAGTCTCATCATCCCTCCAGCGTGGGCGAGCGCCTGGTGCAGAGAATATAAAGAATTGTTCGATACGCTCCAAACACAATGACGAAAATTGAAAAATATAGTATCTTTTTTGTAGCAAGGAGGAGCCATGTCTGCAATCCTGATCGATGGCACGCGAATAGCCGAAGACATTCGGAGCGAACTGGCCAAAAAAGTCACCCTGCTCAAAGAGAGAGGGGTAAGCCCCGGCCTCGCCGTCATTCTCGTGGGGGACAATCCTGCATCGGTGTCCTATGTGACCGGGAAGGAAAAGGCCTGCGCGGAGATTGGCATTCAGAGCTTCGAAACCCGATTTCCTGAAGATGTTTCCGAGCAAGAGCTCCTCCAGAAGATCGCGGACTGCAATCGGGACCCAAACGTCCACGGTATTCTTGTTCAACTTCCTCTCCCGCGCCACATCGACGAGCGCCGCGTGATCGGGGCGATCGGGCCGGAAAAGGATGTGGACGGCTTTACTCCCGTCAACCTTGGAAGGATGCTCCTCGAAGAGCCTTGCTATATCCCCTGTACTCCGCTCGGTATCATCGAGCTATTGAAGCGGAGCGAAGTCCCTACCAAGGGGGCCCGAGCAGTGGTCGTCGGCCGTTCGAACATCGTGGGCAAGCCTTTGGCGAACCTCCTGATCCGCAAGTCGGTCAATGCGACGGTGACTATTTGCCACACCGGAACGAAGGACCTTGGATCCTACGTACGAGAAGCGGATATTCTCGTCGCATGTGCGGGCGTGCCTGGCCTTGTCTCCGTGGATATGATCAAGCCAGGCGCCTGTGTGATCGACGTCGGAGTCAACCGTGTTCCTGATCCTACGAAGAAGAAGGGGTACAGGCTTTGCGGGGATGTCGATTTCGAAGGAGCCTCGAAGGTTGCGGGGTGGATTACGCCAGTGCCCGGTGGGGTGGGGCCCATGACCATCACTATGCTGCTCTCGAATACGATCGACGCTGCATCGAGGATTTCGGGCATCGCACTATGAATCGTTGTCTGGGTGGGAGCGCAGGTAAAGCCCCGGGAATGCCTCCACCGATTGAATGCCAGGGTTGAAGATCAGGATTGAAGATATGGTCGATGTGCAGTCTTTTCAGGACGATCGCCGCATTGCGATACAAAAGGTGGGCGTTAAGGGCCTGCGCTATCCCGTAACGCTGCTCGATAAGAGCGAGAAATACCAGCATACGACGGCCCTTGTAAATCTATTTGCGGACCTACCGCACAATTTCAAGGGCACCCACATGAGCAGATTCATCGAGGTCTTCGAAGAGTACCGGCAGGACCTTTCCATGCCCAATGTGCTCAGAATGCTGAGGAAAATCAGGACTGAGCTCACGGCGGAGACGGCGTACGCCGACATCCACTTTCCGTACTTTATAAAGAAGGCGGCCCCCGTCTCTGGTCAGACGGCGATCATGAGCTATGACTGTTTCTACGAGGCGAGCTGTTCGGACAAGGGGCACCGCTTTATTGCGGGCGTGATAGTGCCGATTCAGACAGTCTGTCCCTGTTCCAAGGCGATATCGGACGGAGGAGCGCACAACCAGCGCGGGTTAGTGACCCTACAGGTCTCGCTGGGGCCTTTTTTTTGGTTTGAGGATCTGATCCGGATCGTGGAAGAATCGGGGTCGAGCGAACTGTACACCCTGCTCAAGCGAGAGGATGAAAAGTTCGTCACTGAAAAGGCGTATCGGCAGCCTCGTTTCGTCGAAGATGTCGTGAGGGAAGTATACTCCAAAGTCGAGGCTTTGCACCGTTTCCCATGGTTTTCCGTCGAGGCGGAAAATTTCGAAAGCATTCATAATCACTCCGCCTACGCGTATGTAGAGAAGAGTGAGCGCTCAAAGATCGAACCAGTCAAAGGGGACCATGAAAAGTTCGACCCCCTCGAATCCGGTCATGCATGATCGAGCGTTACCGATGGCCTTGCGATGCATTTTGAATGAAAGAGGAATGAATATGGAGAGCAATTATCCGGTCGATCCAAAAAATCTTAGCGATAAGGGTACAAGGGGAGTGATGTCATCGGCTGCTGGACTTGGCATGCTGGGCGTCAACGCTCTGCTCGGTGTCCCCGTTGTGGGAACTGTGATTTCGGCGGGGCTTCTTGTCCTAGGCGCCACAGGCCTCCTCGGAAAGACGAAGACTGACAAGACCTCTGGCACCGTGCTGGCGGTTGCCGGCGTCGCCGGACTCACCACCCTGTTTTTGCCGGGACTTGCCCATTCGATTTTATCGCTGGGGGGAATCGGACTTTTGGGGTATGGGGTATACAATCTTTTTGGCTTTTTCCGGGGCTTGCACAGGAAAAAATGAAGAAATATCACATAGAGACCTACGGCTGCGAGATGAACAAGGCAGAATCCGCGGCTATGGAGACGACGCTGCGCGAGCATGGTTGGGAGCGCTCAGGAGAGGAAGAGGCGGAGCTTATACTCTTGAACACCTGTACGGTGCGGGCGACTGCTGAAAATCGTGCGTGGAACCGCATTCATCAGCTTTCGGCGAGAAAAAAAGAGCGGACTTTTGTGCTCGCCGTGGTCGGGTGCATGGCGGAGCAGCACAAGAGCAGCATTCAGCGCAGGGTGCCCGGCGTGGACTATGTGTTCGGTACCCACCAGAAACAGTCCTTTGGACTCATACTCGACATGATCTCCAAAGGCCAGAAAGCTGATGCACTCGAGGAGACGCCGGCGTATGTGTTTGGGGAACACCACCACGAACCAGGAGCATTCCGATCTTTTGTCCCCATTATGCACGGGTGCAACAATTTCTGTTCCTATTGCATCGTACCCTACGTGCGCGGAAGAGAAGTCTCGCGCAACCCCGCAGATATTCTTCGTGAGATCGATCAACTCGAAGACCTCGGTGTAAAAGAAATTACGCTGCTGGGGCAGAATGTCAACTCGTACAGCTGGGAAACGGACGGCGAGGTGCTGCATTTTCCGGGGCTTTTGAGGATGATAGCCGCGCATCTAGAGGAACGGCGTCAATACCAGACTCCATCGAGCATCGGGTGGATACGCTTTTTGACGAGCCACCCCAAGGATCTGTCGCATGAGCTTGTCGATGTGATCGCAGACAATCCTTTGTTTTGCCGCCACATACACCTACCTTTCCAATCAGGCTCAGATGCGGTACTCGCCGAGATGAACCGACGATATACTCGGGAGGGATACCTCTCCCTCGTGGAGGAGCTCAGAGAGAAAATACCACAGTTGACGCTCTCAACCGACATTCTGGTTGGCTTCCCCGGCGAAACCGAAGAGGATTTTGAACAGACACTCGATCTGATGCGCCGTGTCCGTTTTTCATATGCCTTCATGTACCACTTCAATGCGAGAGAAGGCACCCCGGCGGCCAAAATGCCGAACCAGATCTCCGACAAGGTTAAGAAAGAGCGGCTTTCGCGCGTCATTGCGCTTCAAAAAGAGATCACTGCGTCGCTCATGAGCGAACGGGTAGGTCAGGTGGATGAAGTCCTCATAGAGGACCTTTCCAGGCGATCGTCCAACGAAGTTCTGGCGCGGACCACGCGCGATGAAATGGTGGTCTTCGCTGCATCCCGGAAGAGGATTGGGCAGTTCGCCCGGGTTAGGTTGCTTTCGATAAAAGGCAACACATTCAGGGGCGAGGAAGCGTGAATACCTTCACAAGAAAAAACCTACGAAGAATCTCCTTCCCCAGCATCGTTCTTCTCGCCTTGACCATTTTTATAGGGCTAAGTCATTCTCCTGCATGGGGCCAGACGTATAAAACTCTTGCTCAGGCTCGTCAGGCTGCCGCAGGTGCGAAGACTCAAGATTCGCTGAAGACTGTGCTCCTCTCCGCCATTCCCCAACTATCGGTTCGTGACGGCATAGCCTTGTGCACAGAGTATGAATCGAAGGTGAGCCCGACGTTCAAGGCTGAGTTGAGGGCTACGGTTGGAGGGCTCTATCTTCTTCTGGGACAAGCCGGAGATGCGGCTGCATGGTACACAAAGGCAGCCGCCCTCGATGCTCGGTACGTCGCCCAAGCGCTGCGGATCTCGATTTCCGTAGGGGATCAGAAAAGTGTCGTGTCGCTTCTTGAACATGAGGCGATCTCCACAGATGCCAAAGCCATGTTCGACGTATGGCTTTCTTTATATGAGAACGACTATGCCTCTGCTTCGCTGAAAGCGAAAGATGCACTTACCCGCCTCACGGATCCTCAGATCCGACGCGAACTGCTTTTTTTACAGTACCTCGCCGATTTCGGCCAATTTGGAACCTCACAATCCACGCTGATGAAGGATTTTCCAAACTCAATCGAAGCGGATATGCTGAGAGGGGAGGCCTTCCCCTCGCCATGGTTCGTGATTTCGCTCGGCCTGTCCTGGCTCGATGCCCCCACACTTCTATCGGATTTTGAAAAGAAGAGTGTACCGGGAGGACAAGAGACTATGGATAATGAGTCGATCTATTGGCTGCAGGTGGGGTATTTCTCCTCCAAAGACAATGCAGAACGCCTGTTCAAGACGCTGAGTGCAAAAAAATTCCAGGGCAGAATTGTCGAATCGAAGAATGCGAAAGGGGAATCGCGCTGGGCTGTTCAGGTGATGGCACAGAAAGAGGACTGGCAGAACACCAGGTCTCTCTTGATGGATCTAGGATACGACTCCTATCTTGTCGATCCTTAGCTGGTTTTCGTGAATACATAGGGCGGGCGGTAGTCGAACTGCACACCAGTGGGGCCGATGTGTGCCGGCATGAGATGCAGCTGCCGTATCGCGCCATCGTCCGACAAATCTACTTCCACCACAAAAATGAGGCGCACAGCTGCCAGTCCGTTCGGCTCTATCTGTAGAAAATCCAGCACTCGGTATTCCGCATAATTGTAGAATTTTGCGATCCCTTCTCTGTACTTTTTCTCTAGGACGATGATGCTCTTTGACGGGGTCAACACGAGGACAGAATCATCGCTGCCGAGGTATCGCCCCCAAAAAAGGTCTATGTCGGGTTGCTCCATCTGTAAGGACCTCGATTGGTTCGTCGACGATGCGAGGTGGTAGATACCTGACCAGCCCTCATCCCGACGGAAACGCGAGACCTGTTGATCTACAATGCCGACAGAGATTTCATCCTGTGTCTTCGCGTCGATTACCACGAGCCGAGACAGGCCGCCCGACTCCGAAATGCTGCAGGTGAGATACAGGCGGTTTCCGTTGTGGACAGCGCTTTGTATGATCCACCGTTGCTGAATCTGGGGAGCTCCTAGAATCAAGGCATTGCCCTGAACATCCACAAACAGTGAGCGCAGGTCGGAAGTATCTGTATTCCTCGTCCACAGACGATTGAGCCACAAGAGAAAAGTTTGGGTATCGGCCTCCGCGAGCCCAAGAGATGGCCTATCGTCGTCCCGGAGAAGCGTCTCTGAAGCTTTTTCAAACGACGAAAGACGCTCGTTCCACCTGTATGTCGTCTGGATGACCATACCGGCGCTCTCCGACGGACTCTGCACAGTGATCGTGGCCGGGGCGATAGTATCGGAGTTGTCTTGTTCCTGAATGGTGATATCGGTGCCGGTACCAGAGAAGACACGAGCATAGCCCCGATTTTGGGATCTTTGAAATACCGTGAGCGTTTGGTTATTGAATTCGTCGAGCCCCTGCACAATGAGATCAGGAAGGCCATCTGCGGTCATATCCATGGTCTGTACGATGATACTGTCCAGCTTTGTGGCGGCCACAGCCCCATCGAAGTACCGTGAATAGATACCAAGAGTAGAGAGAAAATCGGCTACGACAATCTCCAGCGAAGTGCTTGAAGGGCCCTTTTTGGACACAATGATCTGCTCAAAATCTTCATCGTCATCGAGGTTGATGTCGATTGTCTTGAGAAAGAGCTCTTCCGGAAGAGGGGTAATGGCTGCCCGCTGCTGCATTGTGCTTGGAGAGGGCGTCTCGCTTTTATCCGAAGAGTTTTCGAGGATGACCGTTCGGTTCTCTATGGGCACAGATGCCTGGAGAATTTCCTGCCGCTGAAGTGCCATGAGCCAGGCGGCACACACGAAGGCAATGAAAAAGACTACGATGTACAGGTGTTTGAGCATGATTTGGATCTTTTTCATCGTTCTCTTTGCCCTACATTGAATGCTAGACACTCTTCAAAACAGAGGTAATCCTTTCGAGCGCATCTTCGAGTTCCTCTGCGGAGATCACGAGCGGAGGCGCAAAACGAATGATGTTCCCGTGTGTCTGCTTGGCAAGTATGCCTTTTTCCTTGAGTGCGAGGCAAGTGGGATAGGCATCGAAGCTCTCTTCAAACACGACGGCATTGAGGAGCCCTTTGCCACGTACACAACGAATTTTATCGGATTTTACGGCGGCGATTACCTCCCTGAAGCGCTCGCCACGCACGATGGCCTTTTCTTCGAGGTGTTCATCTTCCAGCACTTCTATCGAAGCGATGCCGACCGCTCCTGCAAGCGGATTTCCGCCGAAGGTCGATCCATGAGTGCCTGGAGTAAAGACATCCATGACCTCGTGGTCTGCCACGATGGCGGAGATCGGCATGATGCCCCCACCCAAGGCCTTTCCCAAACACATAATATCGGGCCTGGCGTTTTCATAGTGCCAGGCGAAACGCCGACCAGTCCTGCATAAACCGGTCTGGATTTCGTCGAAGATCAGCAGGATTCCTGCCTCGGAACAGATTCTTCGTAGCTCGACCAGGTAGCCCTCGGGAGGAATGACGACACCGGCTTCTCCTTGAATAGGCTCCACCAAGACGGCTACGGTGTTCTCGTCGATGGATGCGCGCACTGCCTCGGCATCGCCAAACGGCACTTTTATGAAGCCTGGAACATATGGGCCATAGTTGATATAGGATTCAGGATCATTGGACATTGAAATCGCGCTGAGCGTGCGGCCGTGGAAGTTGCCGGTGGCGCAGATGATGGTCTGTTTGCCGTTCTCGAGCCCTTTTTTTTCTACACCCCAGCGCCTGGCGGCCTTGATCGCCGTCTCCACGGCCTCGACACCCGTGTTCATCGGAAGAGCCATTTCATAGCCGGTATAGTCGCAGAGCTTCTGCAAAAATGGCCCCATCTTGTCGTTATGAAAAGCTCGGGAGGTAAGGGTGACACGCCCAAGCTGTGCCGTCGCGGCCTCTACGATGTGAGGGTGCAAGTGCCCTTGATTCACTGCGGAGTAGGCGGAGAGAAAATCATAATATTCTCTGCCTTCCGGATCCCAGACTTTACATCCTTTAGCGCGCGAGATGACAACAGGAATTGGGTGATAGTTGTGTGCACCATAGCGATTGTCCAGAGCGATATAATCCTGAGAATTCATGTGACCTCCTTCGGTAGAATAGAAGCTCCGTCTGGAGCATAGTCCCACAGGGGAGCTTTTACATTATAGCCCGAGGAGATTCGGCACGGAAGTACTAATAATAATTACAAGTATAATAAATAATTATGCAGTTAGGTCTCTATAGGTCATTTCATTGCCGGGGTGTTGAAAAATCATACTCGAGTGCCCGCTTGGCTCCATACTCCTCCATGCCGAGCTCGATCAGTCTGTCGAGCAAATCGATATACGCAAGACCAGCATGTATACACATCCGTGGATACATTGAGATGGCGGTAAAGCCGGGTATGGTGTTGATCTCGTTCAGAAACACGGCTCCGGTCATTTTCTCGATAAAGAAATCCACGCGCGCCATGCCCTTAATCGATGCATATTTATAGGCTGAGATCGCTATGCTCATAATTCGATTCTTCGTCTCTTCCGAAAGAGGGGCAGGAATCAGAAGTGAAGCCCCGTGAGGATCCTTGTATTTCGCCTCATAATCATAGAATTCATGAGAAGGGACAATCTCTCCGGGCGGAAAGGCTATGGGACTCTCATTGCCGAGCACCGCACACTCGATTTCCCTCGCCTCTATGAAGGCCTCGACGAGGGCTCGCTCAGACCAGCGCAGCGCGGAGAGAAGAGCCGCCTTCAATGCCTCTGGATGATTCACTTTTGAAGTGCCGACCGATGAGCCGGAACACGTGGGCTTCACAAAGCAAGGCCAGCCGAACCTCGTTTCGACTTTGCGGACGAGAGTTTGATAATTTTTATCGGATAAATCCTCTCTCCTTACTGAAATATAGTCGACTATAGGAAGTCCTGCCGACAGCCAGAGGCGTTTCGATATTTCCTTGTCCATGCCGACCGCTGATCCCAGCACATCCGCGCCGACGTAAGGGAGGTCGACAGTTTCGAGAAGGCCTTGCACTGTTCCGTCCTCACCGAATGTCCCGTGCAATACTGGAAATACAATGTCGATCTCGAGGTTTTGAAGACGCTTTTCCGTTTCGAGCCATAGACCTTTCCCCGGCACTGCAATGACCCGGCTGGTTTTTTCGATTTCAGGCAGTGCGCGCATGAGCCCCGGTTCAGGCGGCATGTATGCCCACTGCGGTAGCGTCTGTAAGTACCATTCTCCTTCTTTTGTGATGCCGATAGGGACGATGGAATATTTTGTCTTGTCGAGGTGGGCGACGATACTGCCGGCAGAGATGAGGGATACTTCATGTTCGCCGGATTTTCCGCCATACAATACAGCAACAGTCTTCATCGTTTCTTTCCTTTCGCGCAAAATCCAAGGTCTGCAAGGATGGAGCGCGCTGTGGTTTCTTCATCATACGGGATGCTGTGATCCGCATAGATGATGGAATTCTCATGGCCTTTGCCCAAAAGCAGTACAAGATCGCCCGGCTTCGCGCGAGAGAAGGCCTCGCGGATTGCGGTCGGGCGATCAGGGATGAGAAAAAGGCGGTCGCCTCTAGGCAGTTGGGGGCACCCTGAGGCGATTTCCTCGAGGATTGCCATCGAATCTTCGCCGCGTGGATCCTCGTCGGTCAGAATGAGGATATCACAGGTGTCGGCAGCGATGCGCCCCTGCTGAGGACGCTTTGCCCTGTCCCGTTCCCCTGCGGAGCCGAATACGCAGAGGATTCTGCCCTGTCGCTCCCTCCGGAGTGCAGGCAAAATTTCCCGAAACGAGGAGGGCGTGTGCGCATAATCGATGATGACATCGAAGGGTTGTCCGGCCAAGATTCGCTGCATTCTGCCTTTGACGGGCTTCAGCATAGGCAAAAGAGGTACAAAGCGGCTCCAGTGCAGGCCTGTCGCTGCGGACGTGGCGAGGATAGCGCCCAAGACGTTTTGAACATTGAAAGCGCCGGGAAGGTTGATTCTCGCAAGGAGCCTCAGCCTCGTCACCTCCTGCGCCGGATCAGGCCCTTCGATTGTACAATTCGTTCCCTCGGAATCGCTCTCGATGTCGAATGCACACAGATCCGCAGGGACTCCCTTGCTGGAATAGGTCAGACAAGGAGCCGAGGACTCTCCGGCAAAATAAGCCGCGCTCGGATCGTCTGCACAGATGATGCCCAGCGGAGTGCATGCCTTGTCGCATGTCAGCCGCTTTGGGCCGCCTTCTCCAAGGCGGCGGAAGAGGTTGGCCTTATCGCTGCGGTACTGTTCCCATGTGCCATGAAATTCGAGGTGCTCATGTGTGACATTCGTCACAAGCCCAATGTCGAAGTGGACATGCGCAAGGCGCGCGGTCCGCTGCGAAAGGCCATGACTCGACGCTTCTACCACGGCGAACGCAAGGCCGTGATCGCGCATCTGGGCGAGCATCTCCTGCACGGCCGTGGATTCCGGCGTTGTCTGGTGCCGAGGGTTGGGTCGCTCGCCATCGCCCGTGTCGGACATCACCGTGGAAAAGAAACCGGCCTTGTAGCCGGCCAGTTTGAGTAGCTGATAGATAAGGGATACGGTTGTGCTTTTCCCTTCTGTTCCGGTTACGCCGATGACACAGAGCGAATCCGATGGATTGTCGTAGAACATGCTCGAAATGGCGGACATGGCCCAGCGGCAGTCGGCGACACGCAGAAATGCGACCTTCTCGAGCGTGCGCGCATCGGGAGGATCGAGCATGCCTTCATACACGACCCCGACGGCACCCTGCCGGACTGCAGCCTGAATATAGTATTTGCCATCGCTGTGAATACCTGGAAGGGCGAAGAACAGATAACCCGGCTTGCATTCCCTTGAGTCGTAGGAGAGGCCGGTCACGGATTGCCCACTATTCCCCTGTATATCGAGAAAATCCAGACCACTGACGATATCGGACAAGCGCTTGGGCATATTGGTCCTGATCTTATCACGCAAGACTGGACACTGCAATGAAGCCTTCGTGGGTCGTCTCGGCGCGACTGATAGCGGGAGATTTTATTCAATAAAACCGCTATACTATTGAATATCGACACTCCAACAGGAGAAGATGAACATGTACTATGTGCGAGTTGAGGCCGAATTTGCCGCGGCCCACAGAATTGTCCACTATCATGGCAAATGCGAACGCTTTCACGGCCATAACTACAGGGTTAGGGTTTGGGTCTGCGGCAAAAGACTTGGTGAAGGCGGAATGCTCGTCGATTTCGGCATCGTCAAGGCCGCGCTCAGAAATGTACTCGATGCGTCGCTCGACCACAGAAACCTCAATGAATTGCCCGAATTCGAGGATGATCCAAGCGCCGAACGAATCGCGAAATATATCTATGACCGACTCTGCGCCATGCTTCCCGACACGGTTTTGTCGGCCGTCGACGTCTTTGAGACGGCGAACTCGATGGCGAGATATATTCCCGATTCCTTGGCTGATACTCCGTCGATCTCTTAGCTCCACCCCTCGATACGGAAAACTATCTCTTCGGTAGGAAATTCCTTGTGCAACAGATCGACAAGACCCGTAAGATTTGCCCGTTTTCCGACACGGAGACGGAGGCTGATGTTACTTGAGCTTGTATCATATTGAATAAATGTTGCGGAGTTTTTGGATGCCAAAGCCTTAGAAATACAATATTCATAGCCATTTTCAAGTCTGCGCAGGGTAAAGCTCAGACCTTGCGCCCCAAGCCATGTCTGAATGGCGCTGGAGACGATCCTCTCATCGTTTTGCCATAGTGTACATAAAAGCATACAAGTTTCAGCAGCGAGTGGCACTTTTACCTCTTCGATACTTTCAAGCAGCGCAAGAGATCTTAGGCTGCCGCCATGATTTTGACACTGGCTCTGATCCAGCAGAGCTTGTTTTCTTTGAGCTTCGCGCAGTGCCCGAGAAGCATGCGCCACGATGTTCCCCATAATTGTGGCATCCGGCCCGTAGACAAAGAAAAATTTCTCTCCAGAAAGACCGAAGCGCGGAGCGGTGGCGTTCGAAAATGTGCTTGCCCACTGCTCGTTCGGTAGGGTCATAGTGCATTGGAACAGCGCGCGCTCCGCCCCGGGGACGAGGGCTGAGAACGCCCGGAGAAGCCAGGCACATTCATAGGCTTCTGTGGAAAACGCGAGGGCATCGCTTTCGCGCACCCTGACGAGTACACGGGGAAAATTGGCCTTTGCTTTTTCTTGTGCGGCGATGAGCGCCAACGCCCCCTGCGCTTCGGCCCCTACCACGGCGGTTGTAGGTGCACCGGGCCTCTGGGGGTGACGTATGGTCAGCACTGTATTTCTATGCAGATACGTCACGGATCGCTCGTAGTGCGTGCGGAGCAGTTTCCAGTGGTCCTCGCTCTCTACAAACGAGAAGCATGGGCAATACTCTGCCGATTTTTCCGCAAGAAGCAGAGGAAAATTCGTGGTCTTCGACAGAAAATCGTTGAGGCTCTTCATGCTTCCCCGGGAGGCATGCCCATCGTAGACAAAGGCCTGAGAAGGACATGAGGAGAGCCATTCATACGCCAGGGTGCCGGCAATCGAAAGAATTTGGTCGATCCAGTAATCTTCGAACGAAACAGCGAGCCTGAATTCGAGGTGGTATTCCCCACAGAGTGCTTCGAACCGAGAGGCAATGCCTTCGAGAAGCGCCTGATCGTGGGCGAGGGGAGCAAACTGCAGAGGCGTAAAGGGTAGCCTGACGAGGTATCCTGCGGACACAATGATCCTCGTCGTGGAATGTGTCTCTGCCCTGAACCTGGCCATCTCTGCGAAGAAAGTACCTAATTCGTCCAGGTCTTCATTGTCTTCGAAACCGGAAATAATGAAGAAGAGTTTCAGTTCGCGGGCGTTCTGCCTCAGGATCGACGAGACTGAACTTAATATCTGATCATCGCGTATCCCTTTGTGGTAATAGCGTCGCAGCCGCTCCGATATTCCCTCGATACCGAGGGTAAATGATCTCTTGCCGGCCGCAAATTCTGCGGCAAGCAGTTCGGGATGCCTTGCCAGAATATCGAGTCGTTGACTCATCATCGAGACGTGAAGAAAGTATCGCCCCATGGCAGGTATGAGGGAAAGTATTTCGCGATGCATATTGAAATTGTAACTGAACAGTTCCACATCGGTGGCGCCGCTTGCCCGCTTGAGCCTGAGGGCAGCTTCGGAGAGCTCCGCCAATGGCTTTTCGCGAAAGGGACGTCTGTCCCAGCCTTCAAGGCAAAAGCTGCAGCGGCCGATACAACCGGCAGTGATGGCGAGCTTTATGTGGTCCGCATACTCACTATTGAGTACGAGAGGAGAAAGAAGAACTTGAGGACGCTGCGGCGAGAGAGCCCTCAGCGTCGTGAAGTGTGCATCACAGGGCCAGAATCCCTCGACGTTCGAAGCGATTTCGGCAAGGATTGCCGTTTTGAGTGTTTTTTGCCGAAGACCATGGCCGGCAAGCCGGACGATATCCTCGACTCGTCCTTCGCCCTCGCCGAAGAACAAGGCGTCGACAAGACTTTCTCGTACCTGGTCTTTTTCGATCTTGATGAGGGCACCTGTGGTCACCACGCTCGATCCTCCGAGGAATAGAAAGGGGATGTTCGGGCGTTCCAGCCTTTCGGCGCGGCAAGAGGGGATTGCCGACTGTGAGAGCAGCCATGGGAGGTTGATGAGCTCGAGCGTGAAGGAGCAGGATATCAGGACAATATCGAATTCGGCAGGGCTTCTGCCCGAGGCCCGACCGAAGAACCAAGGGATTCCCTGGGCCGTCAATATCTTGCGGTCTTGAGGGGGCGGCAGAAAGGCGAAATCCAAGAAGGCGTCCGGCAAGGCGCGGCGGGACTCGTCGAACAGCACAATGTGGGAATAGGATACTTCGATATCGCGAAAGGGCGAGAGCCGCACAATGAGAACTCTGCACCCAGCTTTTTCGAAGGGAGGATTCTCCATATCGGCAGCGACTGCCTCAGTGATGATCCTTCCTTCCTGCAACATGAGCATGGTCTGTGGTCCTCAGCGACGTTCACTGTTCTCGACATGCTCGAAGAATGCCTCGACGGTGGGTTCGACGACATAGCCGTGATCGAGCCGTTTTGTACGGAACACAAAGCCGAACTTCAATGCCGTTTTGGAGGCCCGCTCGAGCTCGATGCGATCTGCGATGAGGATACTGATGCCTCTTTTGCCCGCTCTGCCCGTGCGTCCCGCCCTGTGGACATAGGCGTTGATCTCTTCGGGCAAATCGAGGCTTATGATGTGGGAGATATCGGGAATATCGAGGCCCCTCGCAGCCAGGTCCGTCGTCACAAGGAAGGATAAGCTTCCTTGCCTGAAACGCTCGATTACGGAAGAGCGCGACTGTTTCTCCATCCTTGATACTATACTCGCACATTGTAAGCCCGAGGATACCAGTCGCTCCGCGATGCGCTGGACACGGTAGGTCTCTGACGCAAATATGAGACAGCGCTGCGGCTGTACTGCACCGATCACTTTTCTCAGCATGTCGATCTTTTTCCTGTGCTCGGCGTAGAAGACCCAGTGTTCGATGGCCTCTGAAAGGACACCTTCGCTGCCGAGCTCGAGGACCGATGGGGTAGGTATCCATGGTTCAGCGTTGCGGAGTATTCTTTCGGGGATGGTCGCGGAGGCCATGACATGGACACAGGTCCGCGGGGCCTTCGACAAAAGAAATTCGACGGACTCTCTGTATTCTTTCGAGAAGAGCCTATCCGCCTCATCGAGCACGAAGAAGGCAAGGCTGGAGAGATCGATAAAGTGCATATTGGTAAGGTCCGCCAGGCGGCCCGGTGTGCCGACGATGATCTGTGGATGAACCTTGAGTGCTTCTTTTTGATGAGAAAAGTGGGTACCGCCGAGGAGAGCAAGACTCTGTATGCCGACCGAAGCTGCCTTGGCCAGAAGTGATGCTTGGCGAGCAACCTGTACGGTCAACTCCTGTGTCGGGCACACGATGAGCGCGTTCGGCCAATGCATTTTTGGACTTTCCGTCTTGGCCTCCAGCAGCAGGTGGAAAATTGGGAGCAGGTAGGCCAAGGTTTTGCCGGTGCCGGTCTCCGACTGCATGGTCACGTCTTTTTTCTGAAGAAGAATGGGGATGGCCCGCCTTTGGACCTCAGTAGGCCTTTCCAAGCCAAGGCCTTGGAGAGCACGTTCGAGGCGACCGTCGATGCCCAGGGAAAGAAAATCACTCATAGTACCACGCTATACGAAAAGGCATGGCTTTTGCAAGAACGTCGGCAGAGGATGACATTTGTGCCTGTTTCCTATATAGTCTGGGCGCAATGAATCTAGAAGCATTTGTACTCGGTTCCGGCGGTATGATGCCGTTGCCGTATCGACAGCTCACGAGCATGCTCGTGCGCCGGGAGGGAGAGCTTTTCCTTTTCGATGCAGGAGAAGGTACTCAGGTTTCGATCCGCAGGCTCAACCTTCGCTGGAAAAAGATCACCGCGATTTTCATCTCGCACATGCACGCGGACCACGTCACAGGGTTGCCGGGCATTCTCATGCTGTCGAGTCAGGTCGACAGACAGGAGCCTCTCTACATCTTCGGCCCCCCGAAACTGGCCGATTATATCGATCAGAACCGGCGCCTCCTCGACATGTACATCAATTACGACATAATCGTGCAGGAGATTTCTGAGCGCAGCATCGTCTGGAATGGCGAAGGCTATTCGATCCGCGCCTTTCCTCTCAGGCACACGAAGATGTGCTTTGGGTATTCCCTCGAGGAGACGCCGAGACCAGGCATATTTTATCCTGAAAAAGCTGTTGCGAGGGGTGTGCCTCGCGGACCTCTGTGGTCGGAACTTCAGTCCGGTAAGACGGTCGTTCTCCCTGATGGCAGAGAAGTGCATCCATCAGAGGTGATGGGCGAACCCCGGAGTGGGCGGAAGTTCAGTTTCGTCACCGACAGTCTGTACTTTCCGGAGATTTCCCAAGAAGTATCGAACTCCGATCTTCTTATCTGTGAGGGGATGTTCGAGCAGGCATTGCTCGAGAACGCCGTCGAAAAGCGCCACATGACTGCCCGTCAGGCAGCTCAGATAGCGCGCGATGCTGGCAATGTCAGACAGCTAGGGCTCATCCATTACAGTCCGCGCTATGCGGACCGCGAGCTCAAGGTGCTTCTGGACGAGGCGCGCGAAATTTTCCCAAACACGGTGCTCACTAAAGACAGAATGCACTTCCCTATCGAATTCGTCGATTGAGATGGAACATAGGTCGAGTGTAGCCCTTTATGTCGCTGCGATCGCAGGTTTGAAGGCAAGGATTCTCGATCCGCTCTCATGGGCCTTATTGAGAGCTGCGAGAGCCTCCTTATAGAGTCTCTCCGGAGAGATTGTGCGGTCGTAAAGAGCGCTAATGCCAAAATAGAATGGCGGCTCTTCCGTCAGATCTTTGTAGAGGCTGGCAGTCGTCGTGAGCACATCGTCGAGGTCGACGGCGAGCTTGAGACTCGAGCCGGCATCCGTGCCGGGCAACACCGCGGCGTAACAACCTTTTGCGAGTTCGAACACCAGCGAAGCCGAAGCGAAATAGTCTCGGATAGTCACACCCAGTGCGAGGGCGCTTGGATCGGAGGCTCCTGTGAACATGCACTGGATAAGCAAGAGAGATGTCTCTCGGTTTCGCTGCAATTCCGTCTCGAGCGTCCGTCTCAGCGTGTTCATCGAGAGAGTGGCGGGAAAGGTCTCCGACACAGCAGGCTCTTCGGCTTTTTGGGGAGGTGCAACGAATTCCGCCGCTTCGAAATTCTCTTCCGAGACGGGGAATGGTGTCATATCTGCGCCGGCCTCTTCGGGGACGGTCTTTTCTTTGGGAGCGGGCATTTCCACGTCGGAGACTGCTTCTGGTTGCGGTGGTATTTCTGCCGCTGATTTGGCTCCTGGTATCTTTTCTTCGGAGAATGGTTCCTGGTCTTGAAAAAGCTCTTCTATTTCTTCATCGAGTTCTGTGGCCTCTGCCTCCTCTTCGGGGACAGTTTCTTCAAGCTTTTCTTCTTCATTTTCGAAGGTTCCTGCGATTTCCTGCGATTCCTCGCCGGATTGTTCCTCTGCTGGTGCAGTCTCAGCCTCGACGTCTTCCCCTAATTGCTCCTCTGTCGATGCAGTCTCAGCCTCAGTGCCTTCCCCTGATTGCTCCTCTATCGGTATGGTCTCAGCTTCCGCTCCTTCTACGGGTTTTTCTTTCAGCACGAACTGCAGAACAATAAGCAGGACGATCCACGCCGCAAGGACAATGATCGGTACCAACAATATATCGGCGACATCTCTCTGCGAGAGGGTGGTATACAGGGCCATCAGTTTCATGCCGTCGGGAAGTGGCGTCATATAGATGACCGTAGATATTCCCGGCGCATTGAATACACTGCCGGGGCTCGTCGCAGGCGAGGCAAAATAGGGAGAATCGTCGGGAATCTTCCAGAGAACAAGACCGTTTCGGTCCAGGACCTGGGCTGCGAGCAGATGGGCGCTCGCGCTGTAGAGCGATTTGAGCCTGTCTCTGACGAACTGGTCGCCGAGTTCCTGTTCACTAGTGATAGGGGCCACGGCATTTCGCAGAATCGCATATTCTGCAGAAGCGCTCTGCTCGCCTGCCAGACGGAGTTCTCCTATCTTCAGTGCCACGAACCCAACCAGTCCGGCAATGAGTACGAACGTCCCGATAAATAGAATTATACGCACTATTCGTTTCATTTTTACGTCCCCGCAGTTATACTATTATTATCGGCAAATGCCCGCTGAATCGGAGTGTATTGTTCATCGGGATTGCGCCGGGGAGGATACGGATCATGGAGAAAGGCATTGGGATGAGGGAGCGGAATTTGGCTGGGGGGTGGTATCCCGACGATGCTGCAGAGATTCGTTCTTTAGTATCGAACTGGACAAGGCTTCAAAAAAATCTCTCAGCGTTTGCGGTGGTAGCCCCCCATGCAGGGTGGTATTTTTCTGGGGACCTCGCCGCAAAGGCTGTCTGGAGCTTGAGAGACTGCGACACAGTCGTAATTCTTGGGGGACACCTGCGAAGGGGCGATCCACTTCTCTTTGCGGAAGAAGGGCGTTTCGACTGTACGGTAAGAGAGGCGGAGAATGATGTGCAGCTACTGGATGCCCTTATGTCCGAACTGAAAAGTGTCGGCATCAAGGAGATCGCACCGGATCGGGATATCGACAACTCGGTAGAGATACTGCTGCCTCTTGCGGCGCTCAGATTTCCGCAGGAAAGGTTCATCTGCCTCCGTGTGCCGCCGGACTACAAGGCGCGAGAGCTTGGTTCTGCACTCACAAGGGCCGCCACAACCTGCGGTAAAAGACTTGCGCTCATTGCCTCTACCGACTTGACGCATTATGGCCCTAATTATGGTTTTATGCCACATGGGATTGGGGAATCCGCGGTAGCCTGGGTGCGCGATGAAAACGACAGAGGATTCATCGCTGCCGCGCTCAACATGGACGCCGACAAGGTCATCGCCCACGCAAGAGACCGTTTTTCTGCGTGTTCCTCGGGCGCAGTGGCTGCTGCGATTTCGTTTTCTTTCAACAGCGGGGCGAGGCGCGGTGTCCTTATAGGGCATAAGCTGAGCTATGATGTACATCCAGACAGCTCATTTGTAGGGTATGCAGCAATAGCCTTTGTCCCGTAAGCCCTAGTTCGGCTCCGAAGCCGCAAGCCGTGCGACTTCTTTTTTGAAGATTTCACCGCGCTCGAACTCGTGGAGGAACATGCCGAAACTCGCACATCCCGGCGAAAGAAGGACGATATCACCTTTTTCTGCAGTTTCATAGGCGACATCCACCGCTTCGCCCATCGAGTGGAAAGGACCACGATAGGCAATGTGGTGTTCTTTCAAAAGAGGAACAATGCGGTCGGTGCCGCTGCCGGCCAACAGAATGATCGACTTCAGCTTGCCGGCCTTCCGAACAAATGTTGAAAAATCGCTCATCTTGTCGCTGCCGCCTGCAATGAGCAGGGTAGGCTCCGAAAAACTTTCGATGGCAGCGATGGTTGCATCCGGAATGGTCGCGGCGCTATCGTTGTACCAGCGCACCCCACGAATTTTGGTGACAAATTCGAGGCGGTGAGGCACGCCGGGGAAGGTTTCGAGGGCCGAGGCAATGGCCTGAGAAGGAAGACCAAAGGCCCTGAGCGCCACGGCTGCGGCTAAGAGATTCTCCTTCTGATGCAGCCCCGGGATGGGTATAGATGGCGGCACGAGAAGTTCTTTCGGCCCATGGAGGCTGAATTTTCCCCATCCTGCAAGGGCTTCTGGGCAGGTATCGTCACCGGCACCAGCGCCGGCACCAGCGGCGTCCGTGCTGGCCGGCGCCTTATCATGACCTTCCGCGGCCTGAAAATCCTCATCTCTCGCAAGCCAGCCACCCGGTATTACTCCTTCTATCAGAGGCGCCAACGCTTCTTGACTGTACCAGAGCACGCGCGCGCGGGTCTCCTCGGCGAACGAGCATCCCCATGCCTGATCTGCGGAACAGACAGTGTAGCAGTCTTTGTCTTGTCCTTCGTAGATGACACGTTTGTCCGCGACGTAGGCCTCCATGGAGCCGTAATAATTGAGATGGTCGGGGAAAATTGCGGTGATGACCGCTACCACAGGCTTCAAGATGCCCAGGCCGTGAAGATCGCCGAGCTGCCAGCTCGAAAGTTCGAGGACTACCGGGACATCGGGGCCGGTCTGATCGAGAAAATCGAGAGGAGAAACCGTAATGTTCCCGCCGAGCAGGGCTTTTTTTTCGTATTTCGAGAGCACATACCATATCGCGGATGCCACGGTGGATTTCCCCTTCGACCCTGTCACGGCGATCAGCGGCGACTTCGAGAAACGCAAGAAGATCGAGATGTCGGTCTCTATGCGCGTGGCGAGCCTTAAAAAAGGCGAATCGCGACGCACCGCGGGGTTCTTGATGACGATATCCGCGGCCTTAAAATCCTCTTCTTTATGAGAGCCGAGCACATAGCGTATAGGAAAACCCTCGAGCTGCCGAATCGCCGGCTCCAAAAGCTCCGGCCCCCGCAGGTCGGTCACGGTCACGTGGGCTCCGGCCTTTGCGAAAAAACGCGCGCTCGCGAGGCCGCCGCCATGGAGCCCGAGCCCCATCACCGTGACGCGCATGCCTCGAAATGCACTAGCAGGATCGACAATGTTCATCTGTTTGATAGTCCAATAGAGGAGGGGCGTCTGTCCAGTGGTCGGCGGCAGAATTCGACAAATCGTCTGATGAGATCTTTCTTGACAGAAGCTTCTTTCGAAAATACGCTTGCATGCGTATGAACCGTATAGAACAGCATCCTATTCTTCCAGTGCGGAAAGATAGGGTTCGTGTGACATTTCGTTTCGATGGGGAGGAGGTTTCAGGGTTCGAAGGAGAGCCTGTGGCATCGTCCCTCATCGCTGCAGGGCACCATGTCTTTTCGTATCACCACAAGGACGGTGTGCCGCAGGGACTGTTTTGTGCCAACGGCCAATGTTCTCAGTGTACGATGCTGATCGACGGAGTCCCCAAAAAGGCCTGCATGACGCCGGTCACGGAAGGAATGGACGTTCGGACGCTCCAAGGGTTGCCGCGGCTGCCTGCTCAGGATGAACCCCTCGTACAGGCAGAGCGGCGCTCTATCCGCACCGATATTTTCATCATCGGAGCAGGGCCGGCAGGCCTCGCAGCTGCGGCGGAGCTCGGAGAGATGGGCTACCAAGTGCTCGTCGCCGACGACAAGCCCCGTGCGGGCGGAAAGCTTGTCCTGCAGACGCACAAGTTTTTTGGATCCGAGTCGGACTGCTACGCGGGGACGCGGGGTATCGATATTGCGCGAATCCTCGAGGATAAGGCCGGCAGCCATCCTTCGGTGACGGTCCTCACGAACGCCCCAGTTGTGGGGCTCTATAAGGACAGAAAGGCCGGTATTTTCCTCAACTACGAATCGTATCTCATCGTTGAATTCACCGCCCTCGTGGTGGCGGCAGGTGCACGAGAGAAGGCTCTACAGTTTCCGGGATGGGATCTGCCCGGTGTCATTGGAGCCGGAGCCTTTCAGACGCTTGTCAACCGCGATCTTGTAAAAGCATATAGGAAAATTCTCATCGTCGGTTCGGGGAATGTCGGACTCATCGCTGCATATCACGCCCTTCAGGCAGGGATCGGCGTTGTGGGTATCTTCGAGGCGGCAGGCAGAATAACCGGCTATCAAGTACACGCCGACAAGATTCGACGCATGGGGGTGCCGATATTTCTGAATTCGACGGTACTGAGGGCGGAAGGTTCGGAAAAAGTGGAGCGAGCGTACGTTGCCTCTGTCGACGAAAAATTTCAACCTATCCCTGGGACCTCCAGAGTCTATGATGTCGATGCGGTTCTCATCGCCGTGGGGTTGTCGCCTTGTAATGAATTCCTCGAGCAGGCGCAGCGCTATGGGATTATGGCGGTTGCAGCCGGCGATGCTGCGGAGATAGCCGAAGCGTCAAGTGCGATCTATGGTGGGAAGACGGCTGCAGTGCATCTTGCGCGCATGCTCGGCAAAAAAGCGATGCTACATGTCGATTGGGAGACCACGCGTCAAGTGCTCGCCTCGCGGCCAGGAGACAGCTACGAGCGTTCTCCCATCATTCCAGGCCCTGAGTGGAGGCCTGTCTTCTTCTGCTCCGAGGAGATTCCTTGTAATCCTTGTGCAACTGTCTGCCCTGTGGGTGCGATTCAGCTCAAGCCTCTGAGAGGCACCATCATGGATCTACCGTATTTTGCGGGGAACCGGTGCACGGGCTGCGGGGTCTGCGTCGCAATTTGTCCTGGTCTTGCCATCACGCTTGTGCGGAGGGTTTCTGATGATAAAGCCCAGGTCATTTTGCCGTGGGAATTCAATGTGGACTTCGAGATAGGCGCCGAAATGGACCTTGTCGATCAGAAGGGAGGCTTCGTCGAGAGGGTTGCGGTCGCCTCCATGCGCAGGATCGCAGCAAGAAAGACATGGCTTTTGACTTTCGAAGTGGATGTCGAACATGCCTCGAGAATCGCAGGGATACGCGTCCAGCCCGAAGAGCTGACCGCTCCTCTTGGCGGGGAACTCGACGCTGGGGAGACCGAGGCCCAGGCCTTCGACGTTTTGGATACCGTGCTCTGTCGCTGCGAGCGCGTCACGCTCCGCGAAGTTGTCGAGTTCATCAAGAAGCACAATGTCCGCGACATCAATCAGCTCAAGTCCCTCCGGGTTGGCATGGGAGCCTGCGGAGGCAAGACCTGTTCTCAGCTTGTCGCAAAGGCATTCGCATTGGCTGGAATTGACCCTGCCGATGTGGAGCCGCCGACGCAGAGGCCGCTCTTTATGGAAGTGCCGATGCAGGCGCTGGTCAACGAGGGTCTGCATAAGCTGGGAGGTAAGGATGCCGGCGCAAGAGGTGCTCCATGAAACGCTTCGATGTAGTGATTATCGGCGCAGGTTCCGTCGGTGTGCCTCTTTCTTGGCAGCTTGCCCACCATGGGCTGAGTGTGGCGGTCGTCGACGAGGAGGCATCCTGGGGCAGGGGGCAGAACAGAGCCGCAATCGGCGGCGTACGGGCGACTCATTCGGATGCAGCCAAAATCCGTATCTGCCTCGAATCGATCGAGATATTTTCGACGCTCGAGTCTCTCTACGGCCTCGATGTCGAGTGGCGCCCCGGTGGGTACCTCTATGTGGCATATGATGCCGAGACAGAAAATCAGTTCCGTTCGCTTCTGGAAAGACAGAAGGCAGCGGGCTTGAATATCGACTGGGTGAGTCCCGATACCGTGGCGCGCTTGGCTCCAGGTATTCTCATGGATGGACTTAAGGGAGGAACCTTTAGCCCAGAAGATGGCTACGCTTCTCCTCTGATGGCGGGGAGCGCCTTCCACGGACTGGCGCTTGATGCCGGCGTCTCCTTTTTCTTCAATTCGCGCGTCGAGAGAATCCGCCGGCAAGGGAACAGGATTGCATCGATGTGGGTTGGCGATGAGGAATTTCGCGCGGACCTTTTTGTAAACGCTGCGGGTGCCAAGGCGTCGGATATCGCCAAACTCTCAGGCTTCGAGCTCCCCGTCTTCCCGGACTGCCACGAAGCTGGGGTCACCGAGCCGGTCGAGCGCTTCATGGAGCCGATGATCGTCGACGTCCGATCAGATGCCGAGTCGGGCAACTACTATTTCTATCAGTCTTCCACCGGACAGATTGTCTTCTGCATTACGCCGCGGCCGCAGATTTGGGGGAGGGATAAAGACTCCACATCGACGTTTCTCCCCCTCGTTGTTCGCCGGATGCTCGAGCTCTATCCTCGGATGAGAAACCTCCGCGTGCGCAGGACATGGAGGGGCATGTATCCCATGACGCCCGATGGCCTGCCGATCGTTGGATACCCCGATGCTGCAGTGAATTTTCTGCAGGCGACAGGCATGTGTGGACAGGGGTTCATGATGGGACCAGGTCTTGGGCGAATTTTGGCGCGCACGATTGTCGCAGGCGGCTGCCACGACAGACCAGCAGGCAGCACCGACTATGGCTTTGTCTTCGAAGAGCTCTCGATCAACCGTAGCTTCGACCACGCCGAACTGCTCAAGTAGTTGACAAATTGCGCGCTACTTGTGATAGTCTATATTCAGACTAATCGAGTAGGAATTTACCGTGTTTCAAGTTCCCACCAAGACCCAGTATGCCATTCGCGCTCTCGTGCATCTTGTACTGGCGAAGTCTGCAAGCGTCGCGAGCATTGCCGAGTCCCAACATATTCCTTACAAGTATCTCGAAGCGATATTCGGTCAGCTCAAGAATGCCGGCCTACTCATCTCCGACAGAGGGCGTAGCGGGGGCTACAGGCTTGCCAGGGCTCCGGAACTGATCCTTATGAGCGAAGTGGTGAAGGCCATGGAAGGCGACATAACGCCGGTGACGTGTCTCGACGATACGAGCTTTTGTATTGTTTCCGAAACCTGTTTGCCGAGGCGCTTTTGGTATGGCTTGAAGCACACCGTGGATGCGTATCTCGAATCGGTGACGCTCGCAGAGATTGCGGAGCCCGGATTTTTGCCTGCCCCGGAACAGCCGGCGCAGCGTAAGGGCGATATCACAGACCCCGGATTTCTGTCTGCTCCGGAAGCCTTTCAAAAAGAGTCTACGTCTTCGACTGCATGAAGTTGTCCATATCTACGGCTAAAGAGATCGCTGAAGCGCGAGGATTTCTGCTCGAAAAGGGTCGGAGCTGCTATCGTGAGCTTCCGTGGCGCGGCGATGTGAGCCCATGGGCAGTTCTCGTCTCCGAGATCATGCTCCAGCAGACGCAGGTGCCTCGTGTTGCGGCAATATATCCGCGGTGGATCGAGCGCTTTCCGCTTCCCTCGGCCCTCGCCGGACTGCCCGTTTCGGAAGTGCTTGCGGCATGGAGCGGGCTCGGTTACAACAGGCGCGCACTTTCCCTGCACAAGACTGCGAAAATCCTTGCCCAGGACTTCGGCGACACAGTGCCGGCCTCCGAGGAGGCGCTCCGGAATCTTCCGGGTATCGGCGTCTACACTGCACGCGCGGTGTTGGCTTTTGCCTTCAACATTCCCTCGGTGTTTCTGGAGACGAACATCCGCACGGTGTTCATTCGCCACTTCTTTGGCGCCGAAGTACAGATCGGCGACAGGGAGCTCGAGAGAATCGGAGAGGCGCTTCTGGACCGGGGAAATCCTCGGCAGTGGTATACCGCGCTCATGGATTACGGGGCATGGCTCAAAGTTCATGAATATAATTTTGGAAAGAGAGCGAGGACATACCGAGCGCAGCCCCCTTTTAAGGGTTCCGAACGGGAACTTCGGGGGGCCATCTTGAGGAGTCTCCTCAGCGTCTCGCCGTTAACCGTGGTGGAGCTGTCGTATGAACTTGCCTCCGATGTCGAGCGCATCTTTCGCTGCATCGAAAAGCTCGAAAAAGAGGGTTTTGTATCCATAGTCCACGGAGATTCCGTGTCGGATGTGGAGAACACCTTAGTAAACCTAGCGAATTCCCGATAAGATCCTTACCGAAGGACCGCGACCACGGTCGGCCATGGGCACTGCCATATACCAAAGCTACACTTGGCCGAAAATAAAGGCAAAAAACCTAAGCACACTGTCGAGAATAATTCTGAAAAATCCTCCCCGTGGAATTTCCTGTGGCGATACAAGGTTTACCGATCCTATCTCTGTATGGTCGATTTCGTAGACAATGCGGCCTATGCGCTCACCTTCATGGAGAGGGGCCTTGACACTTTTCGGTACTTCGATCCGTGCAGTGACGCGATCCGCGAGGACCTTCGGAACCGTGACGGCCGGTTCTTCGCTCGGTTCGGGCTGAACATGTATGGATTTGCCGAACCATACGCGTAGAGGCTCCGGCATCATATAGCCGGGCCTTGCGGTGCTGAAATTGGCAAAGGCCCAGTCGAGGAGAGCTTTCGAATCTTTGGTGCGAAGGGTGCCACCGTCCGCATAGGGAGTCGAGGAGCCGGCGAGGAGCACTGCGATGAAACGGTTTCCGCCGCGCTTCGCAGTGGCGGCCATGTTGTAACCCACCTCGATAATGTAGCCTGTTTTCAGACCATCTGCGCCTTCGTAGCTGAAGATGAGAGGGTTGCGGTTGTACTGAAGGATGACACCGTCGGGATGGTACTGTGCGGTTGCATGTTCCGGCCTGGGGAAATGGATCGATTTGATTGAATGAAGCTCGGTGAGCGCCTTGGGATGAAGCTCGATATATTCTTTGCAGAAGAGGGCAAAATCGCGTGCAGTGACGAGGTTCTTCTCGGACAGGCCGCTGGGCTCGACAAAGGTCATGTGTTCGAAGCCGAGCTGCTGGACAGCACCGTTCATCATTTCGGCAAACTTTTCGTTCGAGCCTGCGACACGCCGGGCCAGTGCGTAGGCTGCATCGTTGCCCGAGACGACAGCGGCGCCAAGCATGAGGTCGCGAACACTCACCTGCATTCCGGGCTGCAGATACATAAGAGAGGATCCGTAGGGGATGTAGGGCGAGCAGTCCTTCGCGTCGATGTCGATAATTTCGTCCGGCGAAAGCCTTCTGGCCTTTATCTCTTCCATGACGACATGGAGTGTGACAAGCTTGGTGAGGCTTGCCGGTGGCAGCGCCAGGTCCGCGGCTTTTTCGTAGAGGACCTCCCCGGTAGCGGCATCGATGAGGATGGCCGAACGGGCATTCAGTGAAGGGGGAGAGGCAATGGCGATGCCGAACTGCGTGAATTCATCCAAGGTGAGGGCTGAGGGCCTCCAGGATCCAAGGACAAGGAAAAAGCCCACAAAGAACAGGATAGAAATGTGATAGTGTTTCATCGATCTGCCCTGTGCTCAGAATTCAGCCTGACGTGCTGCTCTCGGATAGGGTATTACGTCGCGAATATTGCTCATACCCGTTATAAACATGAGGAGGCGCTCGAATCCGAGCCCAAAGCCGGAGTGCGGTGTGGAACCAAAGCGGCGCAGATCCAGGTACCAGCCATATGCTTCTTTATTAAGGCCGAGCTCTTCGATCCGCTTTTCGAGGAGCTCGAGGCGCCACTCCCGTTCCGAGCCTCCGATTATTTCGCCGAAGCGGGGCACCAGGACATCCATCGCGGCGACAGTCTTGCCGTCGCTGTTCTGCTTCATGTAGAAGGCCTTGATCTCTTTGGGGTAATCAGTGACGACCACAGGCCCGCGGACAATCTTTTCGGTGATGAACTTCTCGTGTTCGCTCTGGAGATCACAGCCCCAGTAGGGCTTAAACTCGAATGTCTCGTGCGAAGCCTCCAGTTCGCGGATGGCGTCGGTGTAGGTCATGCGGGTGAAGGGTGTCTGTGCCACATTTTCCAGCGACTCACGTAAGCCCGGTTGAATGCGCTGGTCGAAGAAGGCGATATCCTCGGCGCAGTCCGTGAGAGCGGTGGAGACAAGGAACTGAATAAACTCTGTGGCCAGCGCGATGTTGTCGGCGAGCCCCGCAAAGGCGATCTCGGGCTCGATCATCCAGAATTCGGCCAGATGGCGAGTGGTGTTGGAATTCTCTGCACGGAAGGTTGGCCCAAAGGTATACACCCGCGAAAGCGCTTGACAGTAGGTCTCGACGTTGAGCTGGCCCGAGACGGTGAGAAAGGCCTTCTTGCCGAAGAAATCCTTGTCGTAGTCGACTGGACCCCCGGATGCCGCGAGTGCCTCGAGGTCGAGTGTCGTGACCTGGAACATGGCGCCAGCACCCTCGGCGTCGCTCGTGGTGATGATGGGCGTATGGATGTAATAGAACCCACGCTCCTGAAAGAAGCGGTGGATCGCGAAGGCCATAGCGTTGCGCACACGGGCGACGGCCCCGAAGGTGTTGGTGCGCACCCTGAGGTGGGCGAGCTCGCGCAGAAATTCAAGGCTGTGTGCCTTTTTTTGAAGAGGGTAGCGATCAGCAGGTGCCTCGCCGATGAGCTCGATCTTTCTGACCGAGACTTCAACATTCTGGCCCTTGGCAGGCGACTGCACGAGCGCACCGCAGACTTCGACGCTCGCTCCTGTGGAAATGCCTGAAAGGATGTCTTTGAGCGCATCTTCTCTTAGAATGGCGGCATCGAGGACGGCCTGGATATTCGAAAGGCAAGAACCATCATTGATTTCGATAAATACAGATTGTTTTGTCTCGCGCTTTGTACGGACCCACCCGCGCACCGTGACCTCTTGTCCATTCGGCTCCATTGCGAGCAGCTGTTTGACGGTTGGAAGAAGCGCCATGAGAATCTCCCTAAAAAATGTTGCGTATGACTTTTCGTTGCGTCGTAAAATACGTATACTCTTTTTAGCACGATAGGCATGGTGTGGTCAAATCCCATGAGCTAAATTCTAAGACGTCGACGACGGAGAAAGGCGTGAAGTACAATCTTTCGATCGCGTATTTTTTGTGGTTCATCTCCGGTTTTGGGGCGCTTGGATTCCATCGCTTCTATCTCGGCAAGACCGGTACAGGGTTCCTCTGGCTCCTTACGGGGGGTCTCGGCGGCATAGGCGCCATCTACGATCTCATAACACTGCCCAGACAGGTACGGGAGGCGAATATAGGCGCCGCTGTTCGGGAAGCGCTGGATTATGATCTCTACGGTCAGGAGACCGGCTTTCCCCCTCGAGTTCGCCGCGAGGACAGCCCCGAACGCATCATCCTGCGCCTGGCGAAGGCGAACAATGGCATGGTCACGGCAGGAGAAGTGGCGATAGAGGCGAATATCTCCATCGATGAGGCCCAGCGCCAGCTCGACAACCTTGTAAAAAAGAACATAGCCCAGGTGAGGGTCCGCAGTTCAGGGGTGCTTGTCTATTTCTTCCCCGAATTCTCCAAAGAAGACACCGATTTTATCGATTAAAGGTGGAGCGGCAGAGATCGTGCGCCAAAATTGCGTGCATAGGATTACGAAGAGTGCGCGCAGCCATTCAACCTGCCGAATCGTCCAATCTATCCAATCTGTTCGGCGCGTACTCACCGATTGTCGATGAGCGCAAAATCGCGCAGACCTCCGCTGATGTGGGGGATGAACTTTTGATTCTCAGAGATACCCGGATCCGATACGAGTTGTCTTTTCGCGTAACTGTAGGCCTCGATGCACGAGAGCACGTCGTCGCCGTCGGAGTCGCCTTTCATTGTGCCGCTTTGATTCGTTTCTGCGGACTGCAGGAAATAATACGTGAAAATGCCGTGGCCATAGGGTAAGGCTTCCAGCGATTCTTCTGCCCAGCCTGCCGCGGAGATCACGAGGGGCGCGGTCGAGGGGTCCGACGATGCGGCGGCCGCGTTCTGCGCGAGGAGCTCGCCGAAGCGGAAGAACATGTCCAGCGCCGACGATGTCGATATGCTCGAATCGATGATGCTGTCGACGGAATCCCCCGGGTCGACGAAGCCGCCCGAGTAGCAGGAGTCGAGGATGACGAGCTTGTTGGTCGCCGTGATCGAATCGAGCCAGACCGAGAACTCGCGGGACGAGATGAGGCTTGAATAAAAGGCAGAAGTCGACGAAGAATTATTGACGTCGCTCGGCACGATGTAGGCCTCCTCGGGGCTGCCGATGTAGCCGTGGCCCGAATAGTAGAAGAGGAAGGTCGCTGTATCGGGCGGGACATTCTTGAGGAGCGCATCCTTGATCCCTTCCTTCGTCGGCTTCGGGTCGTTCGACTCAGTGGTGAGCAGGGTCACGGTCCAGCCGGCGTCTTCCAGCATCTTCTGCATCGATTCGGCGTCGGCGACGCAGTAGCTCAAATCACCACGATCGACGTCAGGATAAATTATGTAATCGTTTATTCCCACAATAACCGCATACTTCCTCCCGCCGAAGGAGGCGGCGCTGGAGGGAAACAGCTCACAGCCCGAAAAGGCGAGCGCGAATGCCGCCAGAGCGAACAGGACGATTATCTGCAGGGCAGGGCGCCTGCGGCCGAGCCCCGGGTTTTTCCTAGAGGGTTTTTGTTCAGAACGCATATCGTACCCCTAGGTTGAGCGTGGCGATGATGCTCCTGCCGTCGGCGCGGAAGGCATACTCCAGGGGAAGGGCCGCAGAGATGGCCAAACCCTTCGATAGTTCCAATGCCCACGAAGCCTTGACGAGCCACGATATGTAGGCGTTGTAGAGGCTTGTTTGGCTGTAGTTTGCCAGATTCCCGAGCACTCCGGCCGAAACGAAGAACGTCTGGCTCCATGGCAGTATGAAGTTGCTCGTGGAGATGCCGATGCCCAGCTCGGGCCCCAGCCCCAAGGCGCTCCAGGCCCTATAGCGCGAGCCGTCTTCGAGCCAGTTCGATGCGGCCATGGCAATGAATTGTCCATGTATGCCATGTAGAATCGACACCGATACGGCGGCCGTCGGCAGTGTATCCCTATCGAGTGCGATGCGCATTGCCACCCAGCGCAGGTCGGCCGAGATGCTCCAGCCATAGTGATGGCCCACTGTCTCCGAAGTCGAGGTGTCGAGGCTCGTCCAGGCATTCGCAAAACCGACATAATAAAAGTCGAGCGCCGGAAGGGCAGCAGCTTTTCCCGCGCCCAGGGTGCACAAAAAAGCAAGCAGGATGGCAAACTTGGTATGCTTCATCTTGCCGATACGCGTCTGCATAGTTATTGTTGAATATACTCGACTTTTTCTCTTGAGTCAGTAAGCGACCAAACATATGAAGAAGATTTCATTTTCGTTAGGGATTATTCTCATTATGATGCTGATATCGGCCGGCATTTCCGGCTGTAAACCCGATATCCGCTTGCCCGCGGACAAAAGTCTCGGAGGCAGTGCCCAGTGGCTTGTCGTCACTTCGTTGTACTGCCAGGTAAAATCGGAACCTTCGGCAGCCTCTCGCGATATCGACATCCTCAGAAGGGGGATGGTGTTGAAGATTGTAGAGAGCAAGTTCAGCACAGAGGAAACTGATCGGGGGACGCTCTGGTACAGAATTCAGCATTCGGACATATCGGGCTGGGTTTCCGCGCGCGATGTCGACACATATACTGACGAAACTCAAGCGAACAGCGCTGCACGCAGGATGGAATAGTATGGATTTTTTCAAAATGTGGATAATGCCGCCTTTGATAGGCGCGGTCATCGGGTATTTCACGAACTGGCTTGCCATCAAGATGCTCTTTCGACCTTACAAGACTGTCCGCATTGCGGGAATTCGCCTGCCTTTCACACCGGGGATTCTTCCCCGAGAGAAGGACAGGCTCGCTGTGAGCCTCGGCGAAACCGTCGCTCAAGAACTCCTTACTCCTCAAGTGATCTCGAAGAGAATGCAGTCGCCGGAAATCCGGAATATGATGGAAAAGGGGGTAAGAACAGCTCTCGAAGGATTCTTTGGCCAGGACGCAGAAAGTCTCTTCGGCGGCCGACATCCATCTGTCGATACCACCGACCCCGATAGCGTGGATGAATCCTCACTCTCTTTCAATATGATGGCATCCCTGCGTCGGTTCGTCGCCTCGGCGGATATCCAGCTCTCTATAAAGAGGATGCTCACCGATTTTCTTGGCCGCATCGGCGAACTAGAGCTGCGCGATGTTATATCGAAGGAGCAATTTGTCGGCGCAATCGCAAAAGCGGCATCTTCTGTCGAACATCGAGCTCCCCCCTCGATTGCTGCATCCAAAGAAACGCCGAACGCTCATCTTCTTTTCCGCGTCCTTGTGGGGCTTCCTCCGGATAAGACGATCCAGGCACTGAGCGATGCCGTCGTTCCCCGAGCCTATGAGTTATTTTTGCCGTACATCGATGATTTTTTGCACAAGGATGAAGTTAAGATGCGCCTTGAGGCAGAGGCGCTCGCCTTTGTCAAGAGGGCACTCGACCGCCTTGGAACCTTTCAACGCCTCTTCGTGTCCATTGCCGGCTATGATGCAAAGATAGCCCAGACCATGCCCGACACCATCGAGGATTTCATTCAGACAATAGAACGGGTGTTGAAGGATTCTTCTACTCCGCAGAAAATATCCGAGGCCTTAGGTGCGGCGCTGATCGCGCTTCGCGCCAAAGCCGATGCGCCTTTCGTTCGCGGATCGACCCCGACGGGGGTACACGGAGGCGTTCCTGGGGCGCTTGAGGAGATACTCGAGTCTCTCGGCGCCTCGTCCGAGGAGCTTGCGCAGAGGGCAGCACAGAGCTACGACCGTCTTGCCGGATTGCAGATCAAAAAGCTGATAGGCTTTTCTGTCTCCGCGGAGGAAGCTTCCAATTTTCTCGTCTCGGCCTTTGTGCGCAGCATCGAAGGCGAGGGTGGGGCGTCGACTACAACGCCCGGTGCGCTATTCGTACAGATATTACGAGAATCCGCAAAAGGAAAGACGATCGCGGAATTTTTAGGTATCCGCAGTGAGGGAATAGAGCAGATTTCACGGACGCTCGTGAGCGCTCTCCTCACCTTGATCGAGACTCGCATGCCCTTAGTCGTCGAGACCATCGACATACCTTCGATGGTCTCCGAGAAGATCGACAGCCTCGACATGAGGGAAGTGGAGCATATCGTGCTGAAAGTGGTCAAACACGAATTGGCCTGGATTACCTGGCTCGGCGGTATTCTGGGGGCGATAATCGGTTTGGCTCAGAGCATACTTTGGATTTTGTGAACTCTGCGCAGAGGTAGAAGGACCCTGTGACGAGAAGACTCGCGCCCTTTTCCTTCGCCAACGAGACAGCCCTGTGGATCGCTTCGTCGGTGTTTTCGAGAAGTATGGCTGCAGTACTGTATTTCCGAAAACTCTCAAAGACGGCGGTCGGCATGCTCTGTTTGAAGGTCCCCGGCGTCGTGATGACGATCGCATCGAAGTGAGGGGTAAGGAGTGCGGCCATTTCGTCGTGCCTTTTGTCGTAGGCGCAGGCGAAGAGCAGTACTCTTGGCGTCGGTGCGAGTTGGAGAAACGTAGAGAGAATGCTGCGGATCGATTCTGGGGTGTGCGCTCCGTCGAGCACAATGAACGGCGAGCGGGAGACGATTTCGAAGCGAGCGGGCATCGATGCGGAGGCAAAGCCGTCCTGCATCTGCGCTGCGCTCAGGGAAATGGGCAGTTGGGAGAGTGCGAGCGCAGCCAAGGCCATGTTGCCTGCATAAATCGAACCCACAAGCGAGGTTCTCAGCTCCATCGAATCTTCAATCATCAGGGCACGAAGCGACGGAGGCGTCGTTTGTGTCGCCTCGAGCCTGCACCGGGTACCTGTCAGATCCACGCCGATGTGAGAAAATACAACATCACGCCCCACGACGAAGCATGGGGCATCCATGGATTTTGCCTTGTCTGAGATCACGTCGAGCGCCTCTGGTCGTGGCTGTATCGTACAGACCGGCACGTTTTTCTTTATTATTCCCGCCTTCTCGGCCGCGATGAGCGGTATCGTCGAGCCTAAAAACTGGGTGTGTTCGAGCTCTATGGGCGTGATCGCGCACACGTCTGGCGAGACGATGTTCGTCGAATCGAGCCGCCCGCCCAGGCCAACCTCGACGACCTGGGCATCGAAGCCGGCCAAGCGGAAGGCGCAGAAGCCGATGAGTGTCGTCAGCTCGAAATATGTCGGGAGTTCGCCGCCAGGAAAGGATTCGGCGGTTTTGCCCTCTACGAGCGAGAAGACCTGGTCGGCGGCCTTTAAAATAAACTCGTCCGGCATGTCGAGTCCCGCCTCGCTGATACGTTCCTTCCAGGAGAGGATGTGGGGCGAGGTATAGAGGCCTGTTCTCAGCCCTGAAGCCTGGAGCGCCTTGGCGATGAGCATCGCCACTGAACCCTTGCCTTTGGAGCCGGCGACATGTACCGTGATTCTGCCGAGCTGCGGATTTCCGAGTTCCTCGGCCATCCAGCGCATGCGGTCGAGTTTGAATTCGGTCGCCTGGCCTTTTTCGACATTGACATAGCTCAAAACGAAGTCGTACACCTCGTCGATGGAAGTAAAATGCGCGGCGTTCACGCACACAGCATGCGCAAGGCAGCGGTGTACGTCAAGAGAGTGTCTGAAAGAAAGCATGGATGATTGAATCAAGCACCCTGTCCGAGGTGCCGATAACGTATAGCGAGGACAGCAGTGAGAATCGTTCATGCAGTGGAAGCAAGGCAGTTGACCAACCCTATGATACATCGACGAAGCCGCGGTGGGGGAGTTTCTCAGAAGACGGCCGGCCAGACCACTGTCTCGATCGGCTCCGATCAGCCTTTGCATCTGCATGACAAACAGATCATCGTCATTATAGAATCCGAAGGTGCCGTGTTCGACATCAATCGCTACTGGCACGAAACGGCATATTTGCCTTCCTTTATCGGATGCTTCGGCGGCAATATGGACCCCGCGGTCGCGGGCGAGGTGTGGAGGACGGTCGCACTCGAATCTTCTCTGAGGGGGGAGCATCCTCTCATTATTCTGCTCGCCGCGCTCCGTGTACTGAATGTGCTTTTTCCCTCCATGCAGAGGGCGGTGATCATCAAAGCCCTCGAAAAATACAGTTACTCCGAGAACACCCTGGACGATCTGTTCAGGCTCGAGGAGCGACCCCCAGCGGAGATGATGATCATCGACTGGTTCTCGATGGCGGATGGCCTCATCCAGGAGCTGGGGAGGGTGCCGCACTTCAGCACCGCCGAGGAGTTTTTACGGAGCGCGCAGTATGTCGCTCCGCGCTCGGAGATACTTGTCTACAGTAGTCTTGCCGAGATGTCGGCGATGCGGATGTGGCAGAATGCCGGGCTTGGCGAGTGTTTTTACCGCATTGCAGGCAAGGAGCGAGGCAGGCCAGGCGAGTATCTCAGGGCTGCTCTGTCCGCAGGCTTCGACCGGTCGAGCATTGTGGCGATCGGCTCGTCAGCGGGCATGTTCAGAGCCTCTCAGTTGGCAGGGGTCAGATTTTTCCCCATCGCTGCTGGTCAGGAAGAAGAGAGTTGGAAGATTTTGGCTGAGCAGTGGTTCCCTGCTTATCTACGGGGTGAGGCATGGAAAATCGATATGCAGGCGGACGCCTTCTATGAGCAGATGTGTAGTGAATTCAATGTGGCCAGGATAGCCAGGAATATCGACACCCGTCTCAAGCTGCAACGCACCTCCGACCAAGCCCACTTAAAGCCTCGCACCGAGCTCAATCTCGGTAAAACTCCAAGAGAGTGATGAAAATCGGCCATGAGGGCGCCTTGTTGTATCGCTGCATGAGCGACTGCAAGTGTTTGCGCTCACGCTCGGAGAATCTCGTTCGGAATTCCGCGCCGTAAGGTGTCGAAGGATCGAGCCACCGTTCCAGGTCTTTTTCGTCGAAGGGGCGGGGATATACTGCGCGCTGCTCAGTGGTGCGGACATGCAACCCCGACACGAGGCTCGCCAGCTCCTCATCCCAGCGGCGAGGGGCATGGGAAGCCTCTCCCGGGCTATAGGTCGGTCCGCGGCCGAGGCGCCGTTCAAATTCCGCCAAGCGACCGAGGAATGCGCGTTCGTCCTCCGAGACGTTCGGCAGTGCGGAGAGGGCTTCGGAGAGCATGGATGAGTGGACTGCGTCGATGTCGAACGCGACGATCTTCGATGCATGCGCATTGGCCTTCGAGAGAGCGCCTATGAGTAGCGCGTTCACTTTTGAGGGAATCCGTGCGGCCTCGCACAAAATAAGATAGTCAGGTTTCGCCTCAAGAAGGTAGGTGTCGAGTGCGCTGTTGTCCCCTGTGTCGTGCAGATCTTCATAGAGGACGATCTCGGGCTTTACGATGTCCTGGACGGACTTGCTCAGGTTTTCGAGCTGGAGTTTTGCACCCTCATCGCTGAGGACGATGAAGGCCTTTCCTTCTCCGGTCTTGCGCAGCGCCTCCACTGCGTAGAAACCGCTTCTCGGATCTACGATGACTATATTGTCGATGAGTCTCGGCGCAAGTGCATCGAAGCCTGCAGTGCGAATCGCGATGAGGCGCTCCGTCGCCGAGGACTCGCTTCGTGCCCTCCAACGCGCGCGCGACGCTCCTTGTTTCGACCAGACGAGTCCCTGTGCTCCTTCTTCTTCAACATCCTCGGGGAGCACCGCAAGTTGCGCCTCTCTGCGCCTCAGCACCTCCGCGCGCCTTGTCCCCTCAAAGCCGAGGCTGCCGGGAAAATAGAAGAGCCTGCCCGCAAGGCTGGTGGGTAGGTACTGCTGCGCCACCCAATGGTCTCGGTAGGCGTGTGGATACAGGTAGCCCTCTCCGTGGCCGAAGGCGGCTTTGTCGCGGTTGGCATCTTTGAGATGGTCGGGCACCTCGGCCTGATCTGTCTGTACGGTCTGGAGGGCGTCGAAGTAGCCGAGTGTCGTGTTCGATTTCGGTGCGAGTGCGCAGTAGAGTGTGGCCTCGGCGAGGTGGAACTGGCCCTCGGGCAAGCCTACGCGGTCGAAGGCCTGGGCACAGGACGTGACGACATTGATGGCGTTGGGATCGGCGAGCCCGATGTCCTCGGAGGCGAGTATGAGGAGGCGTCGTAGGATGAAGTCGGGGTCTTCGCCGGCGTAGACCATTCGGGCGAGCCAGTAGAGCGCCGCGTCAGGGTCGGAGCCGCGAACGCTCTTTATGAAGGCGCTGATGGTGTCGAAGTGGTAGTCGCCATCCTTGTCGTAGAGCACGGCGCGGCGCTGTATGCTCTCTTCGGCGTCGCCCATGCTGATGCGGAGGGTTGCACCTTCCGGTGGCGGCCATATAGGGGTGCTCGTCTCTATGGCGAGTTCGACAGCGTTGAGCAGGCTCCGCGCATCTCCATCCGCGGTGTCGACAAGGTGCTCGAGGGCTCCCTCTTCGAACTCTATGCTGTACTTGCCGTAGCCGCGCTCTGTATCTTCGATCGCCATACGGGCGACCTTGAAGAGGTCCTCCCGTGTCAGCTGTTTGAGGACGAATACCCGGGAACGGGACAGGAGGGCACGGTTGACTTCGAAGAAGGGGTTCTCCGTGGTCGCACCGATGAGAATTGCGGTTCCGTTTTCGATCCACGGCAGAAGGGCATCCTGCTGACTTTTGTTCCAGCGGTGCACTTCGTCGACGAAGAGTATGGTCTTCCTTGAGTACATGTCGCGGTATGTCTTGGCCTGTTCGATGGCTTCGCGGAGGTCGGCCACGCCCGAGAGCACCGCATTGAGGGTGATGAAGTGGCTTTTGGTCGTGTTGGCGATAATCCGTGCCAGGGTCGTCTTGCCGGTTCCAGGGGGGCCGGCGAAGATCACCGAGCTGAGCTGATCCTTCTGGATGGCTCGCCGCAGCAGCCGCCCTTCGCCGACGATGTGCTCCTGGCCGACAAATTCATCCAGAGTACGCGGGCGCATCCGCGAGGCGAGCGGCTCCGCGGAGGACTGCGATGTCGAACCAGGCCCAAACAGGGGGTGCTGCGGCATATCATTCGGCTGTCCAGCCACTCCAGCTTCCTGTAATATAGTCATTTCGATACAGCGCATACGTGCCCGTGTTGCCCGAGGCGAGGAGGACGAAGAGTGTATTGGGATCGGAGCTCGGCTGCCAGAACGCCTGCACCTCCTTGGAGTGTATCGTGGTGTAGTAGATGCTCGACGACGTGGAAACGAAGCTGCTGCCGTTCTCCTTGAGCGGCGTAGAGGATGACTCGTCGTACTCCATGTAGCCGAAGGAGGAGACGCCCTTGCCGATGAGAATGCGCTTGCTGGATGCGGGCAGGGCAAGGAAGAACAGCGGCCCGAGCTTTGTGGAGGATTTCACCGTGATGGGGCTCCATGCGCCCGAAGAGTAGCTGTACACAGATCCGTCCCTTCTGGAGACGATGATGCGTCCGGCGCCGTCGGAGGCGATGCCGAGAAGGTACCCATCGTAGTTCGGGTTGTTGGGCGCCGTCGCGTCCTCTGCGATCGAGCCGGGCGTTGTTCCCTTATAGACCTTGCTGTCGGAGATGAGCCAGTACTGAGGACTGGTGTTGTGATAGTCGTACACGATGTCGACGAGCGGCTCGTCAATGCTCGAGACGCCGGCACTCGCAAACTTAGAGGATACGCCATCGTAGTAGAACAGCGAATATTGGCCTGTACTGTCGTGCACGGCCACGAAAAGGGTGTCATTGGCGCACTTGAGCCAGTCGACAAAGGAGTCGGTTCCAATGCCGGCCGCCGCGCTCATCGCCGTCCAGGTAGTACCGCTGTCGCTCGTGGTATAGATGTCCTCGAGCCCATTGTTGTCGTCTGCTTTTGCCACATAGAGCTTCGTCCCGTTGCCGGCCAGCCCGGCGGCAAAGTAGTCTGTCGAGCCGGCAATGGCCAACACATTCCAGCTACCTCCGGACTTGGGCCGCCATACGACCTTCGAAAGGAGCGCGTAGTAGTTTGCGTTATCGTCCGCCATCGCGCGCACGGTGGTATTCTTAAAGAGGTCTTCGCCTATCTGTCTTTCTTCCTTGGCGATCGTCTGAAACACCGAAAAAGTGTTGTCGCAGCCAGCGAAGACGAGCAGGATAAGAAGCGCGGCGGCGATCCATCCTCCGCGGCGGCGGGGGTTTTTCTCGGCGTTTTTATGAGTCTCGGGCGGTCTGTCCAGGATTTTCGTAGGTTCATGCATGGGATGGTCTCCTTAGAAATGATAGCTGGCGCCGATTGAGAATTCCAGAAAATTGGCATAACTGTTGAGATTGCTGTAGGTGCCGAGGTGGAACTCGGGAAAGAAACACCACGCAACCTTTAAGCCGATGTCCCAGGCTAATGCCACATAATGGGACACGCCGGCCCCTAGTTTGGCATAGGGTTCGATGAGACCATTGCCATATAGCCGTATGATGTTCATACCCAGTTCGGCGAAGACCTCATACTCCAGCGGATCTCCGCCGCCGACCCATGCGACGGTCGCCCCGATCGGCGCAAAGAAGAGGGTTCCTCCGCCTATGGTCGTCACGAAAGACCCCGAAATCGAACCGCCGAGGCCTATGTGATTATCCAGCATGTAGCGGTACTGCACGTCGAAGGATGCACCTGGATACATATTGGATGACGGTATGAGCGCCCCCGTGCTGTCGAGCACAAAGAGGGGAACAAAGCCTCCCGCTTGAATCGTGATGGACTGATCGCCCTTTTCCCTCAGGATTTCCGACGAATTGCCGGTATTCTCCTGTGCACCGACTGTCAGCGCCCCAGCACACGCAATGGCCATTATGGCTGCAAGTAATTTTTTCGACATCGATCCTCCCAGATCCCTATATTTCCCCGGTGCGTAAATCGGCTTTGACCTTGCGATGAACACATGCCACGGTCTTGAACTGAAAACCAACAAAAGGTGTTTCAGGTAACTCGGCTCTATAGAGCACCAGTCGATATTTTTTAAAACTGATGCAAATGGGCATGGAAATGAGCGCAGGCCTCCTGCTACCTAGCCATATGCCTGCATGCGCGTGTGGAACAGGAACCTCCGAACACATTTCGAGGCCTGCATCCGCGGCAAATCGCGCCAAAGAGGCATTCAGTCCTATGTAATCGAGTTCATCGTCAAGTTTCAATATGGTCCGACCGCGTTCCTCTACAATCGAACGAAAGTGAAACGTATCCGGCAGAGCAGCGCATATGCTCTCTGCATGCCGACTCAGCATCTCTTGAGCTTGTTTCGAGAAAGCTTCCCTGAAGCGATTTTCGTCGGAAACATCCGGAAGGATGAACCAACCGCAAATAAAGCCCTCCGGCAAGGCCATCGATGCATCGTCGCAGTTCCAATCAAAGGCCTCGCGTTTCAGCATCCAGAGTTGCCGGCGGATATTGCCGTGGGGCCGGGCCATCAATACCAGACGATCCATGTGCGTTCAGTATAGCGTGTCATCGGGCATTGAGGAATCCTCCGACGCTCGGACGCATAGCGGAAATTTCGACGCCATGATATAATCGAAGCAACAAAGGCTGGACCGAATGAAACGAAAGTCTGAAGAAGTCTCCGCATTTTTGATCGACACCATGTCTCAATGGGATGGTATCGACTGTATCTGTATCGGCCAGCGATCCCAGCACGACGAACTAGACCCGCACTACGCTCTTGTGTTCGATATATACTATTGCAATAGCATTCCTCCCGTAGAAAAGCGCCAGAGTCTCTTTAACAACCCAGGGGCTTTCGAATCAGCCCCCGGCGGAATGAAGGACAGGTTTTTTCTTGATGAAATCCCGGTCCGAATTGAGTACAAACATATCCCCGACATGCAGGATCAGGTGGAATACCCCCTTCGGCACATCAAGCTTCTTAAAAATACGGGCACGTATCCACTTTACCGGCTTTTACATTTTCCTCTAGTCTTTTCCAAGAGCGACTGGATAGAGCGCATGCGAGTCAGCCTCAACAGCTTTCCCTTGGATGCTTGGCAGGCACTCTTTGATAGTTTTTCTGCGAAGATGGAACATTATCTTTCCGATTTTGGGGCAGCCGCAGTGTCGGAGAACCAGTTCTTCCGGCTGATGTCGCGCGCTGGATTTTTGAAGTTTGCGGGGGCTTCCATCTTTATGGCGAATCATGCGTTCGAGCCGTCTCATGCCGATTATGAGATTCAACTGAAAAATCAGCCAATACTCCCCGCAAATTTCGCGAACCTCTGGGACTCGATCTCAGGCGAGCGCAACGACCTTTCGGAGTTCAAAAAATTCGAGCACGCGCGCCTCCTTGCACGAGAAATATTCGAATTGCGGTGAGGGGGTCTTCCCTAATGCGTCATACGACACGAGACAATCGGCCTTCCACAGGCCTCCGCAGATTTTTTTTCATTCTCGGATGCCTTTTCATCTCTGCCTCGTTCGTCTCGTGCGGAGAAACAGAGGTGCACGCCTTTGGCTGGTTCGATGAGCGTGGTTCTAGGCTTGCATTTTCTAGCCCCGAGATCGGCTCGCAGGCGGGTCAATTTTCCAGACAAGGAGAGCACGCACGCTATACTCTTGCCTCGCCAGCGAACCTGCCGGAAGGCTACGCAGTGCGCTTGTCGTTTTCCGCGTCGAGTGGAGGAATCGAGTTTCAAGTCAGGTGTGGCGATGAAAAGGGCAAGACTTCCACCATGCTATGTTCGATTCCCACCCAAGGGCATTTTTCCTTTGTCGTTCCTTGTTCCACATCAAACGCACTGCGGTGGATCGAAGTGAAGACACTGAAAATTCCCCAGCAGGGCGGCGATGGGCAAGGAGGAGCTGCCGTGGAGGCTGTGACGGAGCAAAAGCCGCCCATATCTGCCCTATCGCTTCAGGAGATCCGGTTCGTCCCTGCCATGCGAGGCATGCACCGCGCGAGCGAGAGCCTAGAGATATCACCTCATTTCTGGTTCGAGATGAAGGACGGCAAGAGCTATTATGAAATTCGCTCTCCCTTTGAAGGATTGCCTCCGGCGCTCATGGAGAGTATGCAGCTCGATGTTGCGCTCGACGGCGATGCAGGCACTGCAACATTGTTCTGGGGAGAGCAAAAGCTCGTATATCACCATACAAGGCAAACATCGGCCTTTGTCGTTCCAGCCTCGATCTTCGCACGTGTGCTGGCCGACATTCGGCTGGAGGTGGACGATGCCCTTCGGGTGGACAATTTCTCTTTCGTCCAGAGCGAACCCTCGACGGAGCTCCCCTGCATCGATCCCGGGCTTTTGGTGTACCATGCGCCTCTCGGCGAGCGCCCCTATTATCTCGCCCGATGGGATCTGCAGCCCGAAGTGCTTATATTTTTGTTTAAAGACTACGCCACGCAGGACCGTTATCTCAAAAGGCTTGCCTTTTTTGTCGAAAAGATGGGTTTTGTGGGGAGACTTGCCCAAGATAGCGAAATTGCGGACCTGCACGGCTGGAATGCGCACGATTATCGTCCAGAGGATCTGGCACGATTCTTCGATACGGCTACAGCCCAAAAATTTCCACTTTCCGCAGAAGAACGCGAACTAGAGCAACTATTGATAAAAGAAGGGATTATCGTACAAAATGGCTCAAGATTTTCTGCGGGTAGAGGGGCCATTGTCTCCATTGCACAGGAATCGCCTGCGTACCTTCAATACCGTTTTCTCGCCCACGAGTTGAGCCACGCGCTATTCTTTACCGACAGTCGCTATAGGGACCTTGTGTTTTCCCTCTACCAGAAGTTGACCGACGACGAGAAGTGGTTTCTCATCCGCTATTTCAGATGGATGCGGTACAACGTGGATTCATCGTATTTGATGGCGAATGAGATGCAGGCATATCTCATGCAGCAACCTCTCAAGGACTTGGAAACATACTTTTCGGACACGCTGGGAGAAAGACTGGCCGAAGATCATCCGGAATTAGAAGATGCAATTCACGAGTACATGCAACTACACTTGTCGGCTTTGACAACTACTGCCCAGCAGCTGGGCTCGTATCTGGAGGCCTCGTATGGCTTCGAGCCTGGAAGACTATACCGGGTGAGGTAAGACGGCTTCCACCGCTGTATTTTGGTGCTTGCAGCGCGCTCCGACGGTACGCTTCCGTCGCTGAATGTTGCTCAGGAGAGGCCGAGCTTTTCGAAGACCTGCCTATAGAGACTGAAAAATTCCGAGTTCGCAAATTCCTCGATCTTCTCTTCGGGAAGAGACTCCAAAAGCCGATCGAGGTAGAGGAGAAGCTTGCGGATGTCGTCGAGGAGCTGCTGCGTATCTGGGCTGGTGTCGGAAGTTTTCGCCATCTGTGCTGTGGTCGTGGTGGCAGAGGCTTCTACCGACTGCGGCGTCTGCGCGGGCTGATTCTTTTTCGTGGTTTCGAAAAGTTGTTTGATGGACAAGAGATCTTGCTTGATCGATCTCAATTCGCCCGCAACACGCAGGATGGCTTGTTCCTGAAGAGCTGGGTTTGCAACTTTCGAGCCCGGCTGCGCTTCGAAGGAGGTCTGATCTCCCTCATTGGGACGTAGCGCTGCAACGCTATCTGTATCTTTATCACCATTGGGCTCTCTAAGAGGGGAGAGCAGCCTTGCCTCTTCGGCTTCCATTTTTTCAAAGGAATCGGATTCTTCGAGAGGGCTGATGAAAAGACCTTCGAGCATATCATCGGAGTCTTTGTCTGGCGGTGATGTATTCGTATTCTTTTGCATCGCTACCTTCCTCTATGTGTATACTACACTCTTTGATGATACCATGGAACTACTGTTTGAAAGAAAATTTCTCATCGAAATTTCATTTTATGCCGAAACTCTTCTTGATGTACTCGTTTCGAACGATGTCGCAAAAAAACAGACGCTTGTCGACATCGCTGTCGTATGGTCTCTTCTCTTTTCTCATCGCATATTGCTGCATCTCCGCGGTGGCAGGCAAGGCAGGGATTCTTGCATATCAAGACCTGGTGTCACAGCAGAAGCAAATTCAGAGGGGAATTGACTATCTACAGGTCCAAAACCAGGCCAAGACGAACACCATCGAAAATCTAAAAAAGGACTCTCTGCTTGCGGCCGAGTGGGCGGCAACATTGGGCTATGTTCGCCAGGGAGAGGTGTTGATAGTCTTGCCTGAAGAATGGAGGAATGCGAATACGAAAGTCGATGAGATGCGTCTGCCCATCGTGGTGGGGGATTCCACGGGCCTGCCAGACCATGTAATTCGCCTTATGGCTGCAATTACTGGATTGCTTGCCTCTCTCACAATTCTGCTTTTTCAAGCCGAGCCTCATGCGGAGCCCATCGACCAGGTGCAGTTCGAGAAACAGCCCGAACTACACTGAAGCGGACAACGCAACCACTTATCTGTCCTGAAAAAAAGGAGAACCTTTCGGCATAGGGAACAATGGACTGTCTTGACTAGATTGGTCTTTATCGAAAGTTTCAGGCTCGGTCGGCCCATGCAGCGTGCAGAACTGTGTCGGCTGGGTGCCATCGAGATACAACAGCGTCACCGCACCGTCGGAGCAGTACTCCGTCGGCAGCATGCCTGATTTCGCACAGACCGTCACCGAGACGAGGCCCGACTCAGGCCTCGGAAAGTTTTTGTAAGGCAATCCGATGTGGATGTCGCGCATGTAATTTGCCCAGATGGGCGCGGCTATGGTGGCTCCCGTCTGTGAGACTCCGAGCGAGTTGCCGGGGCGGTCGAAACCGAGCCAGATTGTGGTGGTATAGTAGGGGCTTGATCCCACTGTCCACGCATCCGCCCAGTTTTGCGTCGTGCCCGTCTTTCCCACAATGGGGATAACATAGGATTTGCCATCGGCTCCTGTCTGCTTGAATATCGAACCCGATTGCGTTGCACCCGCGAGCGTTCCGGAAGAGACGACACGCTTGAGCATGTCGATCATAATCGCGGCGTTCTGTGGAGAGATCACTTGGGGCTTTTGACGGAGCGCTTGAATCGTCTCTTTTTCAGGCTCTGCGATGATATTGCCGTAACGATCTTCGACATAGCGGATCGCAATGGGCTTGACCGTTTTTCCGCCATTGGCGAATACGGAGAAGGCTCTGGCCATCTGAAGGGGTGTGACGCCGATGACGCCGAGGGCAAGAGGGTAATAGCGAGGAAATGTCTTGCGTATTTCGAGAGGATCGGTGATGTCGAGCAGCGCTGCCGCCCTCGAAATTGCTGCGTCGAAGCCGGTGGTCTGCAATACTTTAACCGATGCCACATTCATGGAATATGCAAGAGCCTCCCACGCCAACATCGAGCCTCTCCATTCACCCCTGAAGTTCTGAGGAGAATATGGGGTACCATCTTCGTTGTAGAAGGTCGTCGGCTCGTCGACGATGTAGGTGCCTTCGGTGATTTTCTTTGAGTCGATCGCCGCAGAGTAGTAGAGAGGCTTAAATGTGGAGCCGGGCATGAGCTTGGCCTGAGTCGCGCGTATAAGCTGGTTCGCCTGGTTGTAATCGGAGCCTCCGACGAGGGCGAGGATGTGCCCCGTATTGTTGTCGATCGTGACGAGAGCGCCTTCGACGGTGGACTTTTCGAGTTCGGTCTTTATTTTTGCCGACGCCGTGCCGACATAGGGCTTGAGCGAGGCCATGTTGAATATCAGGCTTGCTGCGTCAAGCACAGGATTGATCGTATTGAGAAAATACTCCTGAGCATTCGTCTCGTTACGGCTTTCGGGGGCGTAGAGCATCGGAATGTCGAATGCGAGCCCCAGAAGTTCTATGATGGGCACATAGGTGGTTTCCGCCACATCGAGCCTCTGGGACATGGTGCTTTTGAACGAGGTGTTGGCGGTATCGATCCCCCGCTTCATGTAGAGATCGGCTGCAGCTTGTTTGTCGAGGTCGAGCGTTGTATACACAGACAGGCCGTCGCTGTAGATGTCGATGGAGCCGTAGAACATATCCTCGAGCTGGCGACGAACATATTCGCTGAACCAAGGAGCCTTGTCCTCGCGATTGTAGAACGCGGAGACAGCCACCCGCGAATAGTCGAACGATGCCCAGTAGGCATCGAAGGACTCCTCTGCCTCCTCCCTGGTCAGAAGGCGGCTGTCGACCATCTGGTCTAGAATCTCCTTGGAACGTTCTCGTGCGAGCATGGGGTTGCGAAAAGGATTGTACCGCGATGGGCTCGATAGCTGAATTGCGAGAATCACAGATTCTGCCGGCGTACAGTCCTTCGCTGGATGGCCGAAGAAATACCGACTCGCAGCTTCTACACCATACACGGCAGGGCCCATGATCATACGGTTCAGGTACATCTCCAAGATTTCTTCTTTCGTAAAACGACGCTCCAGCTGCAAGGCCCACCAGAGTTCCTTGAGCTTGCGACGGATCGTTATCTCTCTGCGGTCGGCATAGAGCGTCCCTGCAAGCTGCTGGGTAATCGTGGAGCCGCCTCCCAGATTCTGGCCTGATATTTGCCCCAATGCCGCACGGAGCGTGGATCGGAGATTGAAGCCGTGGTGGGAATAGAAATTGCGGTCTTCTCGAGTGAGGAAGGCATCTATGAGGTGCTTGGGCAACTCATTTAACGTAATCGGGATCCTCTGTTCCTCGGCGAAGAATTCGGTGATGAGTCGACCATTGATATCGTAGATCTTCGTGGAGAGGGCAATGTCGAATTCGGTAAAATTTTCCGTTCGAATCGTGTTGACAGTACCCGATAGAGCCAAACCGAGACCGGCGCCCAGTCCTGCGGCGAGTATGAGCATGAAGAGAATAAAGACATATATTGCCCTGTGCGTATGGGATCGCATGACATTAGATTATAGAGAGGAAAAGGGTTTGGTCAATCTTGCCCGGCAAGAGGTATGGAAGAAATTCGGGAATTACAGTACATTGTGGCAGATCGGTTGACTCTTTTACCCAATCGATACTATTTTATTTTTATACAAACCGACCACAGCCCGCTTGCGATGCGCTGTGTCAAACCAGTTCCTGAGGAGGAACAGCATGAAAGTAGCGATTAATGGTTTTGGACGGATCGGGCGACTGGTGTTTCAGTCTATTGTCGATCGAAAGCTGCTCGGTAAGGGCGAGGACAAGATCGATGTCGTCGCCGTGGTCGATATCGTCACCGATGCGGCCTATTTTGCCTATCAGCTGAAGTACGATTCGGTGCAAGGCAAGCTGAAGGCCGACATTGCTTCCAAGAAGAGCGATCCATCCAAGGCCGAAGATGATATTCTGGTGGTCAATGGTCACGAGATTTCCTGCATCATGGCGGAAAAAGAGCTCAAGAATCTGCCGTGGGGGAAGCTCGGTGTCGACTATATAATCGAATCGACTGGTCTCTTCACCGACGAAAAGGCCTTTGGACACCTCGAGGCCGGCGCCAAGAAGGTCATCATCACTGCACCAGCCAAGAGCAAGGCTGAGGACAAGAAGATTTCCATGCTCCTTATGGGCGTCAACAACGAAAAATACGATCCTGCAAAGCATAATGTGGTTTCGAACGCATCGTGCACCACCAACTGCCTTGCACCGCTTGTGTATGTCCTCCTTAAGGAAGGAATCGGCATCGAAACAGGCCTCATGACCACGATCCACTCGTATACCGCGACACAGAAGGTCGTGGACGGCGTGTCCAAGAAGGATTGGCGCGGTGGCCGTGCGGCGGCCATCAATATTATTCCGTCCACTACCGGCGCAGCGAAGGCAGTGGGCGAGGTGCTGCCCGAGATCAAGGGAAAGCTCACCGGCATGTCCTTCCGTGTTCCTACACCGGCGGGCTCGGTGGTCGACCTCACCTTCCGTTCCGTAAAAGAGACCTCGATTCAGGAGATCGATGCGCTTCTAAAAAATGCGTCCCAGACCTACCTCAAAGGCATTTTGGGCGTCACTGAAGAGGAGCTTGTCTCTACCGATTTTATCCACGACGACCGCTCGTCGATTTACGACAGCCTGGCGACGCTCCAGAACAACCTCCCCGGTGAAAAGCGTTTCTTCAAGATCGTTTCCTGGTACGACAACGAGTGGGGATATTCGAATCGAGTTGTCGATCTGCTCCGCTACATGGCATCGAAGGACAATTTTTAAGATTCTCCAAGGAGACTGTGATGATTAAGACTGTCCGCGATGTTCCGCTCACCGGCAAGCGGATTATCATGCGGGTGGATTTCAATGTGCCGATGAAGAACGGTGTGGTGCAGGACGATACGCGGATCGTGGCATCATTGCCCACCATCAAGTATATTCTCGATCAGAAACCCAAGAGCCTCGTGCTCATGTCGCACCTCGGCGATCCGGACAAAGATGCGGCCAAGGCAAGAGAAAAAGCCGAGAAAGAGGGCAAGCCCTTTGACCTCGATGCGTATCTCGACGGCAAACACCGCATGAAACCAGTGGCCGAACACCTTGCGAAGCTGCTTGGTCGGGACGTCGTCTTCCTGCCCTCGTGTTTCGGACAAAAGAGTGCCATAGAGGCGCTCCCTGTCGGATCTGTGGCTATGCTGGAGAATACCCGCTTCCACAAAGAAGAGACGGCCAAAGATACGGCCGTACAGGAAGTGCTTGCCAGAGAATTGGCCTCCTATGGCGATATCTATGTCAACGACGCCTTCGGCACGGCGCACCGGGCACATGCGAGCACCGCGACCATCGCAAAGTTCATGGCGGTGCGCGTGGGCGGCTTTCTCATGGAAAAAGAGGTCGCCAACCTCGAGCCGATGCTGCACAACCCGCCCAAGCCCATGGTTGCCATCATCGGCGGAGCGAAGGTCTCATCCAAGATTGCGGTGTTGGAGAATCTGCTCAAGAACGCTTCGGCGCTGGTCATCGGCGGCGGCATGGCCTACACCTTCCTCAAGGCGAAGGGGATTCCTGTGGGCAAGAGCATGGTCGAAGACGATTTTCTCAATACCGCGACGCAGCTTCTCGACCATGCGGCGGCGCAGGGGGTAAAGGTTGTGCTCCCCGTGGATCATGTCGCTGCGGATCGTTTTACCCCCGATGCGACACCGGTTGTCGTAGACGATCAGGCGCTGCCCGACAACCTCATGGGCCTCGATGTCGGCCCGAAGACGCTCGCCCTCTATGGGAACGTGATCGCGAGTGCAAGGAGCGTACTGTGGAATGGTCCTGTGGGGGTATTCGAGTTTGATGCATTCGCAAAGGGAACGGAGCAGGTCGCAAAGCTGGTGGCGGATGCCACTGGTAGAGGCGCGCTCACCGTGGTGGGCGGCGGCGATTCTGTCGCGGCCGTCAACAAGTTCGGCCTCGCGTCCAAAATGAGCCATGTCTCCACGGGCGGTGGTGCTTCGCTTGAGTACCTCGAAGGCAAAGAACTCCCCGGCATCGCATGTCTCGAGCAGAAGTAGGCCTCCCTTTCGATTGAACAGCAAACGGCTGTCCGAAAGGGCAGCCAATTTTTTACCCAAAAAGGCCGGCGCTGAAAGGGAGAATATTGAGAGAACGTCGGAGAGAAGGAGTCGACAAGTGTACGTATATGAGAATGCAAAAGGCTCGTCACGGGCCAGCCTCTTTGAAGATGTCGATGCCGTCCTGAGCCGCGACCCAGCGGCGAGGACAAGAATCGAAGTAATGCTTGCCTATCCTGGGCTGCATGCGCTTTGGTTGTACCGAATTGCACATCGCTTGTGGCATCGTGGTGCAAAACTCTTGGCTAGACTCATTTCGAATCTGGGCAGAGGTCTCACAGGCATCGAGATCCATCCCGCTGCAAAAATAGGCAGAAGGATCTTTATCGATCACGGCATGGGGGTCGTCATCGGCGAAACTGCGATCATCGGCGACGACGTGACGCTCTACCACGGCGTCACCCTGGGGGGTACATCCCTCGAAAAGAAGAAGCGACATCCTACCGTGGGCGACAGAGTCACCATCGGTGCAGGCGCGAAAATACTGGGGGATATCCATATAGGCTCCGATTCACGCATCGGGGCGAATGCCGTGGTCGTCAAAGACGTACCCCCAAACTCCGTCGTCGTGGGGATACCTGGGCAGGCCGTGCACCGGCACATACCTCATACAGCTTCCGATGAGCCCGATCTCCACCATGAGAAGATCCCCGACGTGCTCGGCCAGCGAGTCCATGAGCTGACGGCAAGAGTCGCTGCCCTTGAGGAGGCCATGGCAAAGATGAAAACAGCGTGTGGGGACAAAGAGCTTTACGAGAAAAATCGATGAGGATAGTATGCAAGACATTTGGGAACACCAGACAGGAGAAGGAAGATGAAACGTTATTTTATTGCCGGCAATTGGAAAATGCACAAAACGGTCGCCGAGGCTGTCTCGCTCGCTTCGGAGCTCAAAAACAGTCTGTCGGATTGTCAGGAGAAACTCATGATAGCGCCGCCATTTACCGCACTTCAGGCGGTATCTGAAGTCATACGAGGTACGAATATCCTTCTCGGAGCTCAGAACATGGGGCCGGAAGAGAGCGGGGCGCATACGGGGGAAGTGTCGGTGCTCATGCTCAAGGACCTCGGCGTAAGCGTCGTCATTCTGGGTCACTCCGAACGCAGGCACACCTACGGAGAGGGTGACGAGCTCATCAATGCCAAGGTCAGGCTCGCCCTCAAACACGGACTTGAGGCCATTCTCTGTGTTGGTGAGACACTTGCGGAGCGAGAACAGGGCGCGCTCGAGACGGTGATCCGGCGACAGCTGGTCGAAGGGCTCAAAGGCGTCGAGCCTTCTGCCTTGACCGGCGTCACCATTGCGTATGAGCCTGTCTGGGCTATTGGGACAGGCAAGACCGCCACCCCGGAAGATGCCGATACGGTGCACGCATTCTGCCGGACAATCGTGGCAGAGCTCTATGGTCAAGAAGCTGCACGACGAATGCCGATCCAATATGGCGGTTCCGTGAAGCCGGAAAATGTCGCCACGCTAATGGCCAAGCAAAACATCGACGGTGCGCTCGTAGGCGGTGCGAGTCTGAAAGCCGAAAGCTTTGTTCCTATCGCCAAATTTCGCTGAGGCGTTCAAGACATATTGCTTTATAAGGCATTTTGCGGTAATATAATCTTTCAAAGAATTTCTTGTTGGAGTAAATGCATGGGTTTTTTTAGTATATTGCTGCTTGTTGTGTTTATAATCGTGTGCCTTTTGCTCATTTTCCTCGTGATCATTCAAGACGAAGATTCCGATTCCATCGGAGGAATTTTTGCTGGGGGCTCGCAGAGCGCCTTTGGTTCCCGATCGTCGAATGTCGTGATTCGCATTACCTATGTCTTAGGTGCCATCTTCTTCATCACAGCCTTTGCCCTTGCAGTGGTGAACAAGTCTCCAACCGGCGATGTTCAGAAGGCCGTCGAACAGAATTCGGCAGAGACAGCGACGGGCGAGTGGTGGCTCAACCAGGAAGCCCAGAATGTAGAGAGTCAATCTGCGCCGCAGAGTCAAACGCCTCAAACAGATAAGCCCGCTGCGCCGGCGACGAAATAGCATCGGCAGGATATACTCTTCGTCTTTTTTCGTAGGCAGTAGATAGGGGCACAGAAGCGGGACGTTCTGTTCCGATTTCGCGCTTTTATTCTCTAGGCCGTATATGGTGCATTTACCGTGTAACGACCTCTTTTAAAAGGTGTTTTTTATTTATTATGCGGATTGGAATAAGTGCTCTTGGGCATACGAAGCTTTCTCATCTCACTGAAACGGTGCGCAAATCTTTTGCAGAGCTCGGAAATGACGCCGTGGTTGTCATGGGTTCTCCCTATAGTTTAGGGGCCTATGATTTTCTCATCTTCATGACTGAACCGAAAGGTTTATTTGGCGGTCTCTTGGCATCCGTTCCTCAGCAGCTTGCAAAACAGGAAGGACTTATAGGGAAACGCTGTCTGGCCATGGTGCGCAAGAGCGGGCTGAGGTCGGCACATACGCTGAGAAAATTTATGGAGGCGCTCGAACACGAAGGGCTTGTCGTCGTCCAAGGCGAGCTTTTCGCCGACGCGAAGGCCGCCGCACGGATTGCGCGGAATGCACCTTTGAGGCGTGGATAAAGCATGAAGAATTACTATGAAATTCTTGGCGTCAATCCCGATTCGAGCCCTCAGGATATAAAGAGTGCTTTCCGAAGACAGGCAAAACGTCTTCATCCCGATATGCATTATTCCATGGAGAATACGAAGACTAGAGAGTCTTCTGCGACGATCCGCGAATCGGCGATGAGACTTATTCTTGAAGCCTATAAAATTCTTTCCGACGCAGAAAAGAGAAGGATCTACGATAGAGAGCTCAGAAAGAGAGAGAGAGAAAACAAAGGCTTCGATTATCACGAATTTCTCAAAAAGCGCACAGACGATCCCGAGAGCCAGGCAAAATTGATTGTCTATGATTTGCTGCACGATCTCGATGAAGAAGCTTTATTGATATATGAGCGGAGCAAAGCCTTTCTTGACTTCAGGCTCGAGCGCTGGCTCGAGCGCGGTGAAGCCATGGATGCTGAGTACTGCATTGCCGAGGAGTACGAAAAAAGAGGCAAATACATCAAGGCGTATCAGATCTATAAGAAAATCATAACAATGGAGCTTGAAAAACCTTGGTTTCGTTATTATTTTGATGTGGTAGCATTGAAATTTAGATTCCTTATCCTGCAGAGACTTCCTGGAAGAATCGATGAAGAAGATTATCTCGACAGGCTGGACGAGGCGATAGGGTTGCAGATCTCTCCAAGAGAAACTGCCCAATATCTCCGTAAAAAGGTCGAACTATGCCTTCATCGGCAAGATGTTGAAGTGGCGCATGAGGCGCTCCGGCAAATCTCGCAGATCTATCCGAAGCTCGCAGGCCTTTCAGCGTTGCGTGCAAAGGTTGAGCATGCCCTTGATCAACGTGTCGAAGAAGACACCATGGTGGAGACAGGACCGTAGCCCGTAGAGGGTTATCCGAGAATATATTTTGTATTGAAAGTGAGAGCGAGACAGTATGAAGAGAATCATGACATGGCTGATGGTGCTCACATGTGCCGCGATGCCGATTTTTGCACAGACCAGTATCGATAAGCCTGCAGCAACCTTGAAGCTGACAAAGCAGGAAGTCATATCTGTGCGCCAGCTTCGCGCCGACATCGAGCGTCTGGAGAATGCTACGGGGGTTAAGCTAACTGTCGATCAGCGCAAGGATGTGCTCGATGCGAGAATCAACAGCATGTTGTTTCTTCAGTTCTGTGAGCGTGAAAAAATTTCCGTCTCCGATGCTCAAGTCAATGCGGCGCTTGCCCAGCTGAAGTCCCAGCTCGGCTCCGGTGCAACCGATGCCGATCTGGAGAGATCGCTTAGGGCGTCAGGAGTTTTCGTAGATCCTAGTGTCTATGTCCGTCAGCGCCTATTGTTCGAGACATATGTCAGGTTAAGAAAACAAGACGAAATGAAGAGCGCACTCAAGGCGCCGACCGCGGATGATATTCTTAAGGCCTACGATGTGGCAAAGTCCTCGCTCGTCCGGCCCGACACGATTCGGATAAGCGTGATTTATATCGATACGAAGGGTAAGACCGATGCCGAGATCGAGAAGGCAAAGGAGCTCATACAGGGCATATCCGTTGCACTCAAGACAAATCCTTCCAAGTTTGACGAATATGTGCTGCGGGCAGGTGATGCGGCCGGCTATAAGGCCATTCCATCTCTATACCTCGAAAAGACGCAGCAGAGTAAGTCCATATTCGGCGAAGCGTTTTTCAATGCAGCCTTCCAGGCAAAGACTGGAGAGATCACTCCCGTGATCCAGACACCCACGGGTTTCAGAATCGTCCGCGTGAATGAATTTATTGCTCAAAAACAACTTACCCTCTCGGACCCGGTCCCGGGGAATCAGAACCTCACTGTCCAGGAATTCCTTGCAATGCAACTTGCTATGGAAAAAGAGCAAACCTTCTTGAACAAAGTAGAAGCCGACTTGATCGAAAGTCTCCGTAAAGAGGCAACCATCAAAGTGTACACGGAAAATTTGAACTGGTAAGGAGAGGCCCTGTGGCATCGAGGAGGAAGGCGAGAATTCTTGCGGTTCAGGCGCTCTATGCGTGGGATATGTCGGGTCAGACCCTTAGCGACCTTCTGTCCTTCGGATGGCTCGATGAGGAAAAAAAAGAGCACTATGAGCCCGAGATCCTCGATTTTGCCAAATTGATGATCGCAGGGACCATTGAGAAGATCGATGTCGTCGACACCATGATACGGCGGCATCTGCAACATTGGTCGTTCGAGCGGCTGAGAAAGGTCGATTTGGCGATTCTGCGGGTCGGCGCATACAGCATCCTCTATCAGGATGACATTCCTCCTCAGATCAGCATCGATGAGGCCATAGAGATTGCCAAAGAGTACAGCGGCGAAGATTCATTCCGATTCATCAATGGTGTACTCGACGGCATACGAAAGGATAAGGCTGAGGTCTTCCATGATACGTCTAAAAAATGAGAGACAGATAGAAGGAATTCGGGCTTCGTGCAGAATGCTCTCTCTGCTGTATGAGGCGCTGAAACCCATGGTCAAGCCGGGCGTCACGCCGAAAGAGCTCGATACATTCGCGTATGATTTTATAAAAAGAAATGGTGGAAAACCGGCATTTCTCGGCTACGAAGGCTATCCAGCCACGCTCTGCGTTTCCGTGAATGAAGTAGTTATCCATGGTATACCGAACGACAGACCTCTCGTGGAAGGGGATATTGTGGGCATAGACAGCGGTATCGATCTCGACGGCTACTTTTCGGATGCCGCCATGACTCTACCTGTAGGCACAATAAAAAAAGAGGCGCAGAAATTGCTCGAGGTGACCAGAGAGTGCCTCAATCTCGCCATCGATCAGGTCAAGCCTCATGCGCGCGTCTCTGACATCTCCCGCGCGGTGTTCTCGCATGCGACGAAAAATGGGTTTAAGGTAGTGCGCCAATACTGCGGACATGGCGTCGGACTTGAAATTCATGAAGATCCGCAGATACCGAACTATGTGTCGTTGGGGCCGAACCCAAGGCTTATGCCGGGAATGGTTCTGGCAATCGAGCCCATGATCAACATCGGCACGAGCGACGTGCGGGTGCTCGACGACAACTGGACTGTCGTTACCATGGACGGCTCGCTTTCCGCACATTTCGAACACACTATATTGGTCACCGATGCAGGCTATGAGGTCCTAACTCAGTGGTGATTTGCCCTTTGTAACCTCCCGTAGCATGAGATTTTTATTATATTAAAATAGGTTGTGCATATTCTTTTCTCTTCATGGAGGATATATTTATGTCTATCAAAAAGAAATTGTATTCGCGCAATTTTTTCATCGCAAATCTGGTGATCCTCGGCATTGTGATTGGGTTTGCCCTAGCGTTTGTGTTTCGCGCGAATCCGCCCTCGAGTGGTGCATCGCTGCCCGTCGTACAAGCAGAGACACCATCCATGATCGCGGGCTCGGATATCGAGACCGATATCGCAGCGGCCGAATCGGTCCAGAATGCATTCCGCAATATCGCAAAGACCGTTCTGCCGGCAGTGGTGGAGCTGGACGTCATCGAAGGCGGACAAAAAACCCAGAAACAACAGACGCCTCAATTCCCTTTTAATTTCTTTTTTGGCCCCGATACCCCCTTCCCCGAGCAATTCCAGCCGCAAGAAGGGCTGGGATCTGGGATCATCGTGCGCAGGTCCGGCAAGACGGTCTATGTCCTTACGAACAACCACGTGGCGGGCAACGCTTCCAAAATCACCGTCAAACTGAGCGATGGTCGTGAATTCGAAGGCTCTCTCGTCGGAGCAGATGAACGAAAAGATGTGGCCCTCGTAAAATTCGAGACGGACGACACCGACATCGCCATCGCCAGGCTGGGAGACTCCTCGAAACTTCAGGTGGGAGACTGGGCAATTGCCTTGGGCAGCCCTTTCGGGTATGTCTCCTCTGTGACGACAGGCATCATCAGTGCGCTTGGCCGCACGGGCGGTCCAGACGGGAACATCAACGATTTTATCCAGACCGACGCCGCGATCAACAAGGGTAACTCTGGTGGGGCGCTCGTCAATATCCGCGGCGAAGTCATAGGACTCAATACATGGATCGCATCTCCTACCGGTGGATCGGTCGGTCTTGGTTTCGCGATTCCCATCAATAATATCAAGGGCGCTATCGACGACTTCATCATGAATGGATCGGTCAAATATGGCTGGCTCGGAGTGAGTCTGTCCGATATCGTGCAAGACAAGGCCAGCGCAAAGGAGCTCGATCTCGAAGGCAAGAAAGGTGCTTTTGTTGGGCATGTCTTCTTGGATGGCCCTGCGGATAAGGCCGGTATTTTACCTGGTGATTTCATCACGGCAGTCGACGGCAAGGCTGTGCAGAGCACCAACGATCTTGTGCGTGTCGTGGGCGACATAAAGCCAGGCACGACTGCTAAGTTCACTCTCATACGTCGCGGCAATACGATGACTGTCAGCGCAAAGATCGACTTGAGGGACGACACTGTCGCCTCGAACAATGCGAATGTGTTTCCCGGTGTCACGGTGATCTCTCTAAAATCTGATTCGGTGAACCAAGCGCAGATCCCCAGCGGGGTGCGCGGCGCCCTGGTCATCGATGTGTTGGCCCGGTCTCCTGCGGCGAGCATGGGGCTGCGCACAGGCGACATCATTACCAAGATCAACGGAAAGAGCCTGAAAGACATCAAGGATTTCTACGAGATTCTCGCAAAGGAAGCCGGAAAGAAGCTCGTATTCACCGTCAATAGAGACAACCAGACATTCGAGACCCTTGCGTATGTAGGAAAGTAAGTATATATTTCCTTCTTAAGAGCGGGTCATTCCGTAGCAGGAAGCCTCCACCTGGAGGCTTCTCTTCTTTTAAGAGGGGATACAATGCATAAAGAGTTTGTACCTTATGACATGATCCGAAACAATGCGATCAAGTTGGCGTATAGAATCTATAAAGATGGCTTTATCCCCGACGTCATCTATGTTTCTCTGCGCGGCGGTGCATACATGGGCAATGTCCTCAGCGAGTATTTTAAATTCGTCAAGGAGACAGGGCACCCCATATTCTATGCTGCGGTCGTGGCCCGTTCCTACAACGGCTTCGATCAACAGGAGATAATACGAGTCGACGGTTGGACCTATAATCCATACTTTTTGAGACATGGCGACAAAGTCCTGCTGGTGGACGATGTGTTCGATTCAGGCCGCACGATCAATTATCTTGCAAAAGTCATCATGAATCGTGGACTGCCCCGCAGCGACATAAAGATCGCGGTACACGACTACAAGGTGAGGGCGTATATCCCTCAACACCTTCCCATCACTCCCGACTATTGGTGCAGAAAGATTGAAGTTCAATCGCCCGAGGATGAGCTCTGGATCCACTATATGAGCCACGAACTCGAGGGCTTGACCGCCCAGGAAATTGCCGACCACTACCTGAAGAACGACGATCCGGAGCTCGCCGAGGCGATGCTCCTCGTCGCTCAGCGCTAGATAACGGTTCCGTCGGGCACTATTTGATTTTTGGGTATGATGACAATACCATCCACCACATAGTGCGTGCTGTATTCTCCTTCGGCTCTCGGTATGGGATCGATGCCGATCCGGCAGTTTGAACCGATGCGCGCATTTTTGTCGATGATCGCGCGGCGGATGATCGACCCGCCCCCGATGCCAATGTTGGGGATGTTTTTCCGACGATTTTCCGCCTTTTCCGCCTCGCTCTCGTAGTAGTCCGCACCCATGCACACCACGCCGTCGAGGCTCGCGCCGGTCTCTATCACCGTGCGAATTCCCACGATGGAGCGCGTAATCGAGGCGTTTGTGATGATACAGCCGTCGCTCGCAAGCGACTGATTCAGAATACAGTAGTTGAGCTTGGAGGCAGGTAGATTGCGAGCATGCGTATAGATAGGCTTGTGTTCGTCGTAGAAGTTGAATTTGGGATTGAGATCTGTGAGCGCGATGTTGGCCTCGTAGAAAGAGCTGATGGTTCCTATGTCCTCCCAATAGCCTCCGAAAACATAGGTGTTGACTTTTTCGGTTGCAACGACGGAAGGGATGATCTCCTTGCCGAAATCGTTTGCGTCCGTTGCGAGCGCTTCTTCGATGAGGGATGCGTCGAAGATGTAGATCCCCATGCTGGCGAGATAGGGTTTTTGTGGATCGGCATCGCCCGGCCTGAGCGCCTCAGGTACCATAAAATCATGGATATCCTTTGTGGGACCGGGTTTTTCAAGAAAACTGTCGATACTGCCGTCCGACTTGATTTTTATGATACCGAGAGCGCTTGCAGACTCTCGAGACACCAAGGTGCCTGCGACAGTCAGACGACAACCCGACTCCATATGTCTTTTGAACATGTCGGCGAGGTCCATACGGTAAAGCTGATCGCCAGAGACGATGAGATAGTGCGTCGGTTTATGGGGCCTAAAGTGGATGAGATTCTTCCTCACTGCGTCGGCGGTGCCTTCGTACCAACCCGAGTGGACCGGTGTCTGTTCCGCGGCGAGGACTTGCACAAATCCGTTCGAGAAATGGTCGAAATTGTAGGAGTGGGATATGTGCAGGTGCAGCGATGCGGAATTGAACTGGGTCAAAATGTAGATTCTTCGAAAGCCGGAGTTGATACAGTTCGAGATGGGGATGTCGACGATACGGTATTTCCCCCCGAAGGGAACAGCAGGCTTCGATCTCTCTTTCGTAAGGGGAAACAGACGGGTTCCTTTACCTCCTCCCAAAACGATGGAAAGAATTTCTGTCATATCTGCTCCTTTCCGGTTTCGTGCCGATTTACCTTTTTCGCGTTGATGACTACAGTATACCTTATGAATCCTGAAACGGCAAACACCATTTGCGACGAACTGGCCTCATGGCTCGCCGGAAAGGGCGAACTCGCGTGGTCGACGAGGCTCCCTGCACGGGCCCCCGACCTTGTGCCTCTTCCTGAAGATCTGTCGCCCATCCTTGTCCAGGCCCTCATGGAGCAAGGGATAGAGGCCCTGTACAGTCACCAGAAAAAAGCCTACGAGTTGGCAAGGGCCGGCAAGGACTTCGTGGTCGTGACGCCGACGGCTTCGGGTAAGAGCCTCTGCTACAATTTGCCGGTTCTCCAGACACTCATCGAAGAACCGGAAGGCAAGGCGCTCTACCTTTTCCCTACCAAGGCACTTTCACAAGACCAGCAGAGTGCTCTCAATGAGCTTGTCCTAAAGGGGAGGATAGAGCTTGCGATCAACACCTACGACGGGGATACGCCTGCAGATATTCGTACGAAGGCACGCACTTCTGGACGCATCATCATATCCAACCCCGACATGCTTCATACGGGCATTTTGCCGAACCACACGAAGTGGGTTAAATTCTTCTCGAACCTGAAGTACGTCGTCGTAGACGAGCTCCACGCGTACCGAGGAGTTTTTGGAAGCCACGTCGCCGCGGTCCTGCGGCGCCTTATCCGAATTGCGAAGTTCTATGGTTCTTCTCCTGTCTTCATCTTCTCCTCTGCCACGATCGCCAATCCACGCGAGCTCGCCGCGCGCTACATCGAGAGAGATGTGGCCCTCATCGAAGAGAGCGGCGCCGGCAGCGGAGACAAAATCGTGTTGTGCGTGAATCCGCCGCTTGTGGATGCGGTCCAGGGAATACGACGTTCGAGCTCTCTCGAGGCCGAATCGGTGATGCTGTGGCTTCTACGCAAGGGTGTCAGAACCATTCTGTTTTCGAGATCGCGCCTTCAGGTTGAGCTCCTTGCAAGGTATCTGAATCAGAAACTCGAGAATCCCTACAACCGGGACTTCGGTATTGTCGTGAAGCCTTATCGCTCAGGCCTTTTGCCTTCGGAAAGGCGTGCAATAGAGAAGGGATTGAGGGATGGAGAGATACACGGCGTCGTCTCGACAAACGCGCTCGAACTCGGCATCGATATAGGGGGCCTCGATGCGTCGGTCATCACAGGCTACCCAGGCAGCATTGCCTCGTTTTGGCAGCAAGTGGGGAGGGCGGGGCGGACTTCCGGCCTTTCGCTTGCTGTCTATGTGGCCTCTTCCGCACCTCTCGATCAGTATTTCGCAGCCCACCCCGAGTATTTCCTTTCGAGGTCGGCCGAGCATGCGCACATCGATGTCTATAACCCCTATATTTTTACCGACCATCTCAAGTGTGCCGCGTTTGAGCTGCCCTTTGCGGAGGGCGAGGCTTTTTCACCAGATCCATCGAACCAGAAGGCCGCCCAACTCACCCAAGAAGCGCTCGAATATCTTGAGGAGGAAGGGATCGTCCGGCATACTGCCGGGCGCTATTTCTGGTCTGCCGAGGGGTATCCCGGTGAAAAAATCTCGCTGCGCACCGCAACAACCGAGAATGTGGTCATCGTGGATGTGACGAAGGGGCGCCACGACGTCATCGGAGAAATGGACCGCCCTAGTGCAAAAGAACTGCTCTTCGAGAACGCAGTCTATATTCATTTAGGGACACAGTATCAGGTCAAGACGCTCGACATGGAAAAGCGTCTATGCCTTGTAGAAAAGAGTGACGCCGACTACTGGACGGATTCTATCGTAAAGCGGGATATCCAGGTGCTGTCGCAAGATTCAACCAAGTCGCTTGGCCAGCTCAACTTGATACTGGGCGATATTTTGGTGCGAGGACAAGTGGAGAAATACAAAAAACTTCGCTTCAACACCAACGAGAATGTCGGTTATGGCGAAATTTGGCTTCCTCCCGAGGAGATGCAGACACGTTCCCTGATGATCGTGCTCATGCCGGAGAGCCAGAGCGCGGAGCTCCTGCGCAGTCTTGCGCCTGAAAAGGCAGATGGGATACTGCGCGGCGTGACGAACCTTGTCCGACAGCTCGCACCGGCCCGTATTCTCTGCGACATTCACGATATCGGTTTTGCCTCGCGCGTTCGAGACCTGTTCTTCACAAGTTCCTCAATGTATTTCTACGATATGTATCCGGGAGGAGTAGGTATTGCGGAGGCGCTTCAAGCGAATCTGAAAGAGTGCATTGCTTCGGCCGTTGAGAGGCTTGCCGGCTGTCCCTGTGAAGGGGGCTGCCCATCGTGCATAGGAGTGGAGATGGCCAGCGCCGAGAACAAGGCTTTGGCCTTGCAATTTTTGAGGTTGTTGTACGGTGCACTGGAATCTTGAAATTGTGTTTTTCCCTAATTCAGCCTGTCGAGGGTCGTCACGGTGAACTTGAAAGACCGCCTAGCGCTGATAAAAAACAGCAACGATCACCATGTCTACTTGCCGCATAGAAAAAGGGACATGCCCGAAGGCTGGACCGAGACCGCGCCCTTTGTGTGGATGAGGGAGATCGACAGACCTTGTAGTGGGACTCCCATCGTTTTTTCCCCACACCTCATGAGGCCGATGCACGAAGATGGGCGTAGAGATCAAGAAGGCACCTATCCTCATGCCCCGACTCTGCCGGCGATTCCTGCGGAGCGAATTGTGTTTTTCGACCTCGAGACGACGGGGCTCTCCGGAGGCGCGGGCACTATCGCCTTTCTCTCGACAGTGGGGCATTTCGAGGGCGCAGATCTGGTGCTCAGGCAGACCTTTCTCTGTGATTATCCGGGGGAACGCGAGTTTCTCGCCTTGATCATCTCTCAGATTGCAAAGGCTGATTGGATCGTGAGCTATAATGGGGCCGCCTTCGATCTTCCGCTTTTGCAGACTCGCAGTGTGCTGAACAGAATTGCTATGCCCCTCATCCGCCACATCGACATACTCCACGATTGCAGGCGTTTCTGGGGCACAAAGGTTTCTTCTTGTTCTCTCGCCTCGATGGAAGCCTTGCTTTTGAAAAAAGAAAGGGACGAAGATATCCCAGCATACCTCGTGCCGAGAGTCTGGCTCGACTATGTGAAGACTGAAGTGCCGCGAGATGAGCAGAGAGCACTTTTGTCGCTCGTCTGGCAGCACAATGTGCAGGATGTGGTATCGCTCGCCCAGCTCTTTGTCCTTATAGAGTCCATATACCGCGCACCGGAAAGCCTGCTTTTTCAATACTCCATCGATCCTGTAGGATTGGCAAGCAGACTATCGAAGACAGGCAGAGTAGAAGAAGCCAAGCGCGTTCTGCTCATGGTTCGCGATAGTCCAAGGCTGTTCGAACTGACGGGTGTCGCGAGGATGAGGACTCTGCGACTTCTGGCCTCGATTGCATGGAAAGAGCGCAATAGGGAGCTCTACGTGAAAACTATTCTCGCCATGGATGGTGAGTCTCTCTTTGGTTGTGTGGCGAAGGCGAAGCTCTATGAACATTTCCTAAGAGATGAAGCGCAGGCGCTCGAATGGGCCAGAAGAGCACGCGACATTGCGCTCGCCGAAGGGGATGGTACACAGATACCTGCCTCCTCCCTTTCGGCGCTCAGCCTTGAAGCCATTGATCACCGCATTGCAAGACTCACCCGTAAGATCGCCGACACATACAGCGAGATGAACCGCGAGATGGACAGCCCCGGCACGCGTTAGTGTTCTCTTGTTGTTTTGAGCGTATCACCGAGCTGGCCGCAGGCTCCCATGACGCCGCGACCTCGGCTCATCCGCTGAACCGTGACGATGCCCTTGCGTTCGAGAACTTCAGAGAACAGCCTCACCTGCCGAGGTGTGGGCGTCTCGAAGGGCATGCCGGCTATGGGGTTCCACGCGATAAGGTTGACCTGCGCCTTCAGGGGATGTATCCAGTCGGCGAGTTCCAGCGCATCGTTTTCGTGGGTATTCACATTGCCGAGAAGCACTACTTCGAGCGTGATACGCTCATGAGTATTTTTCTGGTACTCCAGCAGGGCTGCCTTGAGATCAGCAAGGGGCCAGGTCTTGTTGACGGGCATAAGCTGCGTGCGGAGATTCGAATTCGCGGAAGCGATAGAGACTGCGAGCCGTACGAAAGGCCCTGCATTCGCAATGTCCAGAATGCCGGGAACGATGCCGCTCGTGGAGATGGTGATCTTCCGCATCGACATCCCTATGCCTTGGGGGTGCGAGAGAATAGCGATAGCCTTTCTGACGTTGTCGAGGTTCAAGAGGGGCTCGCCCATTCCCATGAACACCACATTCGAGATAAAGCCGCGCGCATCACGCAGATAATGGAATTGCTCGAGTATCTCGTCCGGGCCCAGATTCCGGAGGAAGCCGAGCGTGCCGGTTTTGCAGAATGTGCAGCCCATTGGGCAGCCCACCTGGCTCGAGAGGCATGCCGTCTTTCTGCCTTCGATGTCCTCCAGAAGCACACACTCGACTGCGGCGCCGTCGCGCAGTCTGATCTGCAGTTTCAACGATCCGTCTTCGTCGACGAGACTCTTCTCCACGGTCGAGGAGCGCGTGTGTCCGTCGAAATATTCGGAAAGGCGCGTGCGCAAACGCTGTGGCATATTGGTCATTGCATCGAATGAGTGTACGCCCTTGGCGAACCAGGCGAAGGCCTGGTTCGCACGGTAGGACGGTTCTTGCGACAGAAGCGCGGCTAATTCATCGAGAAACAAGCCGCTTGGATATACTGCATCGTGCTTATAGGCTAAATCTTGACTCATGCCTTTCCTGAAAGCTTGGACAAGGCTTCCTGAATGACGGGGTTCTTGATGCCCATCTGTTGAAATTCGGTCAACACTTCGATGGCTTGCTGGCGCTGGTTGTTCATGAGATACGTCTGCGCAAGCTCAATATAGATGCGATAGTTTTTTGGGTCGTTCTGCAGCAGCGAGCGTAGGCTGGCCACTGCTTCGTCGTATTTCCCCTGTTGGCGCGCGATCACTGCAAGACCAAGCACCGCATAGATGTCGAATTCGATATTGAGGGCATTTTGGTAGTATTCGGAAGCCTTCTCTAAATTTCCCATGTTGCGGTAGGCATCCCCGGCGCGCGTCAGGATGACCTTGTTTTTCGGGTCTTGTTCGAGGATCTTGTTCCAATAGACTAGCGACATGTTCTGTTTGCCGACGCCTCTGTAGCAATCGGCGATTCCGAAGAGTGCATAGAAATTTTGAGGCTCTTTTTCGAGCGCCTTTTCGAAGTATGGAATACCTTTGTCAAAGTGTTTGAGCTTGCGGTAGCAGTTGCCGATGGCGGTCAGAACGCGGATGTCGACTTTGTCCCCCTCGAGCTCCACCATCCGCTGCCAGTACGTGAGCGCTTCTTTATATTCCTTGAAATCATAGTGAAGGTGACCGAGCCCTATGAGAGCGTAGTGATTGTCGGGATTGAGCTCGAGGACACGCAGGTAGATCGACTTGGACTTTCTGAAATCGTGGACCTTGCGGTATGCGTCGGCGACGCGAGTCAGAACAGTGATATTCGTGTTGTCATGGAGAAGATACTGTTCCCATATCTCGATCGCTTTCTGAAATTGATTGAGCGCCTTGTAGCAGTCGGCAAGGCCGAAGAGTGCATAGCTGTTTCCCGGATGGAACACGAGACAGCGCCTGTAGTAATCGGCCGCTTCCTTGAAGCGCTCTTGCTTCCGTGCAGTATCTCCCATGCCCACAAGGGCGTAGTTGTTTTCCTTGTCTTTTTCCAGAATTTGTACAAAACACTCGATCGCCTCATCGAAACGATTCTCTTTGAGGAGCTGATAGCCTTTCTTGGAAATCTCGGCGAGCTCTGTATTCTCGGATTGGATTTCTTCGGGGACCTCGAAGAAATCATCGTTGTAAGGAAAAGATGGCAAATCACTCATGACTTTTACCTCTCGGCGGAAAGCATTTTTACATATGGCTCAAAAAAGCCGACCTATTTATTACTTACGTGTTTCTTTCCGTCTAATATTGATCAAATCATTATACCTTTTGTTTACTATAAACGCAAGATTTCGCCGAAAGTTTCAATCTAAGTGCTGATTTTTCCGATAGAAACGAACTATGGAGCGTCCAAAGCTGCGCATGTCGTACCCCTCAAGATCTCCAACAATCTCCGGCAGGTGGTCTTCGTAGGGGAAATGGATGAGGACAATGCTCCCCGTATGGATCGAGGCAGACAGATCCAGCCTTTTGAGGAGTTGCAGTTTGAATTTGTAATCGAAAGGTGGATCGAGGAACACGATATCGAAAGCGGCTTTGTTCCTCAAGATAAAGGTCTCCGCAGGCATCGCCCTGCAGAAGAGGGGAGGCTGCGAGATGCTTGCATTTTGCAGAAGAACCGGGAATTTTTTCTTGTCCTTCTCGACGCACACAACAGGGTATGCACCGCGCGATGCTGCCTCTAGCCCTAGAATGCCAGAACCTGCAAAGAGGTCGAGAAACGAAGAACCGGTTAAATCTCCCAATACGGCAAAGACGGACTCCCTCATCCTGTCCATTGCAGGCCTTATTTTCAAATCGCCCTCCGGCATTCTGACGATTCGTCCCACCAGGGCCCCACCTGTGATACGCATCGAATTACCAATCTTTGAGCCTGAATTCACGCCTGACCTCACGGTCGAGGTCGCGGGCTTTGATATCGGCGCGCTTGTCGTACTCTTTCTTGCCTCGACACAAGCCAAGTTCGAGCTTCACAAGGCCGTGTTTCAGATAGATGCGCAAGGGAACGAGGGTGTAGCCCTTTTCCCGCACTCGGCGCTCGATGCGCTTGATCTCTTGGTGGTGCAGCAGAAGCTTTTTGGGCCGGTCTGGATCGTGGTTGAGCATCGAGGCGTGGGGGTACTCTGCAATGTGGAGGTTGTTGAGCCACACCTCCTGCCCCTTGATCTCGGCGAAGGCATCCCCGAAGCTGACGCGCCCCTCCTTGATGGATTTCACCTCTGAGCCTTGCAGAGCAATTCCACACTCGAAGTTCTCTTCGACCGAATAGTCGAAGTACGCTCGGCGGTTCTGCGAGATTATTTTGATGGGTTCTTGTGATCTCATTTTTTTATCAAGGCGGGCCGGAAACCGAGAAAATCCGAAGCATGCGCTGCAGGCACGGGGCCGCGCGACGCGATTGAAATCTGGTCCGCACTGTTTGCCCACGAGCCTCCCTTCACCGTCTTCGAATCAATGGCGTTTATCAGTTCATCATAAGCAGCAGAATCATCTTCGATCCACGCATAGGGCCTAAAGCCGTCGCTAGTCCATTCCCATACATTTCCAAAGAGATCCGAAAACCCATAAGTATCGCGCCCGCTCGAACCGACAGGCAGTGGGCCGGTGTCGGATCGACTGCTGAAGACTCCGAGAGCTTCCACCTTCTGTGAGGCATTCGCCGCAGCAGTCTCCCAAATCGCCTCTGAGGGAAGCGCGACCTCGTATCCCGCGGGAGCCTGTCTACTGAGCCAGTCGCAATACGCGTTGGCCGCATACCAAGACACGCCGGTGACGGATCGGTCGTCGGCTTTTGAGGCATCGAAGTCCGCAAGGTATGAAGCATCGACAAATCCTTTCTCGATGAGCGCGGCACGGTTCGTAGGCTTCCATTCGGGGTTTTCCTCAAGAAAGAGGGCGAATTGGCGCCGTGTCACCTCTGTGGCCGCCAGGCCGAATTCTGGTACTTCGACCACAGAGGGGGTTAGGGTGCCTCCGGGTGTACTGTACACAGTCTTCACTGTTCCACCGGCAAACATGATGAATAAATGCGCACCAACAGCCTTGATGCCGGACGATGAAGCCTGGGGAAGTGTCTGTGCGGATGTCTCCTGCTTGAGCGCGGCGAGGGCATTTCGCGTGGTGTCGCTCGCCTTTTCGGGGATGATCTCCATTATTGCTGCGGCGTAGTTTTTGGAGCTGCCGATGAGGGAAACGGCGCTGCGCGTCAACGCGATAAGCCCGAGTGGGCTGCCGCCGGGAGCAGCGAGGGCGGCACTCGCATACACCAGATCCCTCGTCGAAGTGGCATTCTCCGAGACGCTCATGCCCGCAGCAAGAAGTGGCACGGCAAGCGCAGCGCGGTCTGTAAGGGGTGTCAATGCAGCGTCCGCTACTGCCTCGGACAACACCATGGGCAGCTGATAGATCGCGCTCGGTTTGCCTGAGAACGACCAGCTCGCAAATTCTCTGAATGAGGGCAAAAGAATAACATCGAGCGAATCGTTGGTGAGTTGATATTCTATTTTCTTAGTCGGCCGAAAAAGAAGCGTGGCGAAGATTCGTCGCGGCACTTCGACGTTCAGCATCTGGGACGAGAATCCCCGTTTGCGAATTTCGAGTCCATATGTACCGGGGTTCATGTAAAAACCATCCAGCGTGTTGCCGGCATACGAACCATCGAGGTATACTGCGGCGCTTTCCGGATTACCTTTAAACATAAGATAGGCGCCAGGCTTCCTAAGTCCCGGATTGACCAAAATGAAAAAAAGGATAACCAGTACCACAAGCGTATATAGAATAGGAATATAGACGCGTGGCGGCACACCGAGAACCGGCTTCAGCGTCACCCTGGCCTGCGCGATATCCTGCTCGTGTATCTTTTCATGCTCTTTCATTAGAGAAGAAGCCTAGCCGAAGGCCACCATCTTGTCAACGATATGCGCTCATGGTAGCTTGATGACAGCATGAAAAGAACGGATTTTTTCGATCGACTCGTCGTCTTTTCGGAGGATATGCTTACTCGAAGAAAACAAAGGTCGCTCCGGGCAAAGATGAAGCAGCAGAAGCGCAACCCTATCCTCGACTGGATATACGCCATTCTGTGGGCAGCTTGTGTTGTTCTTATTATAAATCAATATATATTCCAGAATTATCGCATACCATCGGGGTCGATGGAAAAGACACTTCTCGTCGGCGACATGCTCTTTGTCGATAAGCTGTCGTATGGTCCCGAACTGCTTCCCGGCGTGTTGAAAACGCCGGGGATATCCAAACCTCAGCGTGGCGATGTCATCATTTTTGAAAACCCGTCCTATATTTCGCGTGGGCCAATTTACACCATCTTTCAACAATTTCTCTATATGGTCACCTTTACACTTGTCGATATCGACAGGGAACCCTCAGGAGAACCTCGCGTTCACTATCTCATCAAGAGGGCCGTCGGCGTGGGAGGAGACACTCTTCGCGTGCGGAAGGGAGAAGTATTCATAAAGCCGCAGGGCGACTCTGCATTTTTCGATGAGCGGACGCTTATGACGGGCCTGGGGCTGCCGGTGAAGACTCAGCGCCTTGTAGAGGCCAGCGAATATCCCGAGATCGAAAAAGTAGGTGTAGCGTCTGCGTATTCCGAGCTTAATCTTCCTCTTCCCGCCAGCGTAGAGGCGATCTCTGTCCAAAGCGCAAACAAGGATGCCTTCCAGTACGACATGAGCCGCGTCACGACGCTGAGAGACGCAAATCCTTCCAACACGCGCATCTCTCAACTGGCGCAGCGCTACGAAAATGGATGGTTTATTGCCGATTCTCGACTCTTCCCCATGGGCGACAACAGAGATAATTCGCGCGACAGCCGTTATTTCGGCCCTGTAGCCGAAAAAAAAGTGCTAGGCCATGCGCTGTTTATCTATTTCCCGTTCAGCCGCATGGGCAGCATTCAGTAAGAGATAAGGACATGTTCAGTCGACGTCCTATTCGATACGCAGAAAAAGTCGAACGGAAGAAAAAGCGCAACAAGGCATTGTTTCATATAGGAATATTTGTGATTCTCTGTATTCTGATGAGGAGCTTTGTGCTGCAGACATGGCTGGTGAACGAAGACCTCATGCAGCCTGAGCTACGAAAGGCAGACATCGTAGTGGTCGTTCCCTACGTGTGTGTCGGGGGCAAGACCCTAATTGGCCTTGCAGGGCAGCCCCAAGAAAATACCCCTGTCCTCGTAAGCGACGGTTCAGAGCATATCGTTCCTTTTTGGCAGAGGACTGTGGATGCAATGCTGCGATTTGTCACCTTTCAGCGTCTTTCCCTTCTCGAGGGTGAGTTTGGGGAAAATTTCGCGGTACCTTCATTGATGAGAATCCAGCACATAGTGCAAGAGAAGAATGGGATAGAATCCGTGATCTTGTATGGTCATGCTCCCGATGATCGGCAGAATCTGGGAAGGTTGGCACCCATGCAGGAAGTACCGGCGCCTCGCATACTCGGTAGGGTGCTTTTCAGAATATGGCCCATTTCAAGAATAGGGCTTGTCGGATGAATGTGGAATCCTTGAAACATTGTCATGGATTTGCCAAGACAGCGCCATTTCCAATCAAGGCCTTGTATGTGCACATCCCCTTCTGTGCCGGGCGCTGTTCGTACTGTGATTTTTTTTCAGTCTCGGCGCAGGAGCACCCACAGTTTTTTTCGCACGACCGTCAGATGCTTTATATAGACGCAGTGCTCGAACAAGCCCGATGTTGGTCGTATGAGTTTAATGCTGGACCATTTTCGACGATCTATATCGGCGGAGGAACACCCTCGGTGCTCGGAGAGGACGCTTTGGAGAGATTGCTGAGAGGGCTTGCGCCTTATGCCATGGAAGGCTGCGAGTGGACTATCGAGGCAAACCCCGAAAGCGTGGACAGATCTCTGCTCGACATGCTTGCGGCTTCCAATGTCACGCGTATCTCTCTTGGTGTCCAGACTCTGTCGAGCGAAGCGTGGCCTGTGCTCCGGAGGGTTGGAGATGTGGAGAAATCGAAAGAGACTATCGAGCTTGTCAAAGAATATCCTTTCGAGCTTTCGGCTGATCTATTGCTTGGTATTCCTCTGCGCCAAGGACACACAGGGACCGAAAAGAATGCGTTCCTCGAATCACTTACCTATCTTGCGGAGAGGCTATCCCATATCTCGGTCTACGATTTGACCTTGGAGAAAGGTACACCTCTGCATCGCCAGGTCGCGTGCGGTGCGCTTGTCGCTCCGTCTGCGGATGAGCTGGCCCAGGCGCGCGATGAGGCGGAGGCCCTGCTCTCGAACTATGGATTCAGACGTTACGAGGTGTCGAACTACGCGAGGGATGGGCATGAGTGTAAGCACAACACAGCCTATTGGAACATGGAGCCGTATCTTGGCCTGGGAAGCGCCGCGGTCAGCACGATCCAATATCCCGAGGACGAGGAAAGCTCAAGGCTCGGATGCATGATCAGGACTACGGGCGGAAAGGATATCGAACAGTATATGGCTGCCCCAACGGAAATATCCGAGCCCACCGAATTCATAGACCGAAACACTGCGCTCTTCGAGTTTTTGATGATGGGATTCAGGACATCACGCGGTGTGGATACGCAGCGGATTGGGTCGCTCTTTGGTCTCGATGTGGCGCAGATTATACCAAATTCGCTTGCGCGGTGGAGACAGGAAATTATCCGCACCGATCGACAAATTGCCCTACGGCCGCGCAGCTTTGACATTCTGAACCGTTTTCTGGTTGAATGTCTTGAGGAATTGGAAGAAAGGAAGTAACATGGCGAATTTTCAGTATTCGGTCGTCGCATCGATCCTACACGACGAACGACAGAAGCGAACATTGTTGGACACCTTTGAGAGGGCGCTGGAACAGGCTGGTGGAGAGATGGTGAACCTCGGGGCAACGCTTGTTCACCCTAGAAACACCATGCTCCCACTTTTCATCTTTGTGCTCACGGGGGGCACCGAAGCCGAGGCCCTGGAGCTCATCGCCCGTGAAATGATGCTGGAGAGAGGAGAGCCCGTGGTGCTCCTGGCGCACCCTTCGCAGAATTCACTGCCGGCGGCCTTCGAGATTCTCGCAAAGACGAAGCAGAGCGGAGGCAGAGGTCTGATTGTCCAAGCCGACGCTACGGGCAGTTTTGGAAAGGCTATAGACGACATTGTTGCGGTCTCGCGGAGTAGAAGCGAGATGCGCACCTGCCGTATCGGTGTCGTGGGGGAGCCTTCGGATTGGCTCATCGCGTCTCGCCACGATGCGGAGACTGTACAAAAAGCGTGGGGAGTCGAACTCAAGGCCATTGCCTTCGAAGAGCTTCTCGAAGCCATACAAGAAATCCGCACCAGGCCTCAAGAGGATATTGGGCTTCCAGATATGAGAAAGGATGCCGCATTCTATATCGAAGCAAATGATGAGGATATGCGAAAGTCGATGGAAATTCTGTATGCCCTCAAAACCATCGTGGTCAGACATGCACTCCATGCCCTCACGTTGCGCTGCTTCGACTTGGTATTGCAAGATCATAGCACTGGATGCCTTGCACTCTCTGCGCTCGCGGACGAGGGGATGGATGCGGGCTGCGAAGGGGATATTCCATCAATTCTCGGACTGCACTGGATGCGGAAACTTACAGGAAAGGCAGCCTGGATGGCTAATCCCTCTTCGATCACGGTTCGAAACGAGTCTGACGGCGCTGAAATGCTCATTGCGCACTGCACTGCCCCCCGCTCACTGCTGTCGGAATATGGTCTTCGCAGTCACTTCGAATCAGGCCTCGGTGTTGCAGTTGCAGGAATCATCCCCGAAGGCGAGGTGACGCTCGTAAGAATAGGAGGCAAAAATCTCGAAAGAGTATGGTTCTCACCCGCCACTGTAATCGCGAGCCCCCGCAGAGAAGGCCTATGCAGGACGCAGGCCGTACTCAAACTTCCCGCCGAAAAGGCCAATGAACTACTCTCGGACCCGCTCGGCAACCACCTCGTGATGGTCAGAGGAGACTGGACACAGAGAATATCCTTGTATCTCCGGCTGTATAAGATGCCATAGAGAGGGAGGGACCTTTTCCTAGGCGTCGTATGAAAATACTTTCCGTGATCACACAAAAAAGTCGTACTTTGTCTGGAGATGTTCAACAAACCCTTTTTGGAAGGTGATGTTCGCTTTTTTTTCCGTAGCGATCGTAGTGGGAGGGCCGTGGCCGGGGAATATCACCGTATTGCCCGGCAGAGAAAAAAGCTTCTGTCGTATACGGGCAATGAGCGCATTTGTATTGAATGTGCTGTTTGTTTTTCCAATAAGACCTGCGTGGAGAACATCGCCTGTAAAAAGAAAGTTCTCTGCAAGGAGATAGACGATCGAATCCTGAGAATGCCCCGGGACCGCGATTGCCTTGATCTCGTAGCCTGCTTCCATGAAGATGTCTCCGTCCCTCACTTTTCTGCACTGGAAGCCGAGGAGCCTGGTATTGGATGCGTAGATGGTTGGACTGTAGATTTTCATGATTGTCGACAGGCCGTTGATATGGTGGATATGGTTGTGGGTGATGAGTATGCCGCTGAGATCGAAATGATGTTGTTCGATTTTTTCGATCATCGTGGGCGAAAGTTCGGCAGGGTCCACCATCAATGCCTTCCTTGAATCTTCATTACCGACGATATAGCTGTTTGCAAATCCAAACACGGAATAATGCTGATAGACTTTCATAGATACAGGTGCTCCCTGTCACGGACAGCTTCTTCGATATTCGATCCCGAAAACGTGACCTTGACCTCTTTCGAAGGAATATAGAATGCGCGTTTGAAGTCGCAGTCGTCGAAATTCACCGTGTTCAAATCGCACGACAGAAATCTTGAATTGTATAGGTTCGAACCTGAAAACGTACAGTCCACGAACTTCGATCCATTGAAGTTGGCCTGAATGAGCTCGGAATTTTCAAAGCTGCAGTCCACAAACGAGGATATCCCGAAGGAACAGAAATCGATGTCGGAACCAGAAAAGTCGCACGACATGAAGCTTGAATGATCGAGAAAACAGAGGTGAAAAGATGTCCCTGTAAACATCGACTGTCGGGTCCTCGAGTTTCTGAAGGAGCAACCCACAAATCGATACCGCGAGAAATCCATGCCGACAAACGATGCGCCATCGAAGACTCTGTTGAGAATAATGGTGTGAGTCTTCAATTCCTGCAGCGATTGTTGCATTCGTTCAGGATACTCTTTAAGGTGCCGACAACAGAGACTCTCGAGGGAAAATGCCGGCCTTTTGCAGCCCTCGACGGCGCATGGGGTGATCTTGAACATATATGTATAGCCTACATGATTCTGCCCATGGGCTCAAGATGGGAGAGCGCACAGTCGCTCCAAAAACACGCTTGCCAGTTTTCGACGAACCGTGTACTATTTTCGATATGTGTTATGCATGCGGTGGAGTTCTGGCATATGGGTATAAACCAGGATTCAACGATGTCTGCGATATATGTGGAAAGGACATACACGTGTGCCGTATGTGTCGCTTCTACGCACCCGGGGCACACTGGGACTGTGCCGAGAACGTGGAGGAACATGTCATAGACAAGGAAAAGAGAAACCACTGTGAATTTTTCGTGCTTGCGGAAAAGTATGTCGATGGTGGTCCCTCTCGAGGGAGCCAGTCAACTTCCGATGCGAAGCGAAAGTTTAGTGCCTTGTTTGAGGAATGAATGTCCACAGAAAAAAGTAATGTGCGCGTGTGTGTGTTCGATTCAGGGATAGGCGGCCTGCCTTTTTTCAAGGCGATTCTGGAAGAATTTCCTTATTTAGAAATATATTATGTTGCCGATGATGCAGGTTTTCCTTATGGGACCAAGTCTGTCGAAACGATTCGCGACATCCTGTTCGAGCGTATTCGGAGGGTTCGTGCGCGCCTCGATCCGGACATTCTCGTCATCTCTTGCATAACTGCTGTCTTGGTGGGGCTCAAGGACCTTCAAGAAGCGCATCAGGCAATGCATATCATTGGCGCCATACCGCCAATAGCGACTGCAGCCCAAGAGACGCGGACACGGCGGATAGCGCTGATGACGACGGCACTGGCTGCAGAAGATGTCTATCTCGACAATCTGATAGCTCGGCATGCGCCCGACATCGAGGTCATCCGTATTCCGGCCCAGGACCTGGTCGACTATGTAGAACAGCGTCTTCCCTTTGCTTCACCAGAGTCCGCCCAAGCCTCGGTCCAACCATACATCAAGTATGTGCGCGACGAGGGTATCGACAGAATTGTCCTTGCGAGCAGCCACTTTGTGTTGCTGGAAGAGGCTATTTACGCTTTACTTTCCAAGGACGGCATCGATCATGTTCGCCTTCTCGATTCTAGAAACAAGGTGCTGTCGGAGCTCCGTGTGCTTGTGCAAAACAACCGGTGGGAGAGGGCGGCATCTCTGGAAAAGCCAGCCCTAGAGAGAACGGGATTTTTTCTTACCAGCGACCGGTCTCCGGCGCCTTCCTATCTCACCTGGGCTCACCGATTCGGGCTCTCGTTGCCGCAGCTTTTATGAATGCGGTGTTCGATGTTGGCATCATGCAAGGGGTGGTCCTTTCATTCAGCAACCAACACGCTAAAGTCAAGTGCGAAGACGGCCTGACCCGGCTATGCACGATCAAAGGCAAAAGGATTCGCGCGCTGGATGGATGGTACAACGCGCTCGCCGCCGGAGACCGTGTATCCGTGCAGCCGATATCGGATACCACGGGACTGATCGAATCGCTTCTGCCGAGAAAAAATGTTTTTGGTCGTTACAACGAGAAAGGGAGGGCTGATCAGGCCTTGGCGGCGAACATCGATATGGTGGTCTGTGTGACGAGCACAAGGACACCGCCTTTCAGACCACGCTTTATCGACAGAGTGAGCGTGCTGGCAGAGCAGTGTGGGGCACCCCTCTCCATCGTGTGCAATAAGATCGATTTGGGATCGAGCGATATCATCGAAGAACGCCTGTCGGTGTTCGAGCGCTTAGGGTTCCGCACTTTCAAGAGCAGTGTCGTGCTCAGGCTTGGTATTGACGAGCTTCTGCATGCTTTGGTTGGGAAGACTTCTGTCTTTGTAGGGCAGTCCGGCGCAGGCAAATCGAGTCTCATAAACTGCCTTATTCCGGGAGCCTGCCAGCGAACCGGCGAAGTGTCCGAAAAATACGACAGAGGAAGGCACACGACGACACTCAGCACCATGCTCTTTTCCGAAGCTGAGGACCTGCGCATCATCGATACACCGGGCCTGCGCAGACTCGCCGTGCGGAATATCGATCCGGACGATGTGATTGCCTATTTCCCGGACATGGCTCCCTTTCTCGGGCACTGTGAGTTTGGTGCCTCGTGTACCCACACCAACGAATCCGGCTGTGCCGTGCGGAAGGCTGTGCACGAAGGACATATCTGGCATGATCGCTACGAGAGCTATCTCCGTATCCGCGCAGAGCTGGAAGAGGCGAAGAACAGGAAGAGAGCCGTAGGCGGGAAACTGCACAGAGAGGCCAGATATGACATCGAGGATGAAGAATGGTGACACACGAACACAGTCTCGATAGGCTCGATTTTTATCGACTCCGTGAGCGACTCGAGGGCTACTGTCTCTCCCATGAGGGGCAAGCCCTCATGCACTCGACCTTGCCATGCTCAAGGCTAGAATCAGTGCAGAGGTTGAAGCAGGATCTCGCCTTGCTTGTGGAGGGTTTGAACAACAAAGATATTCCTTCGCTCTCTTTCCCAAACATAGAAAGCCTTCTTCCGAAGGCTCAGAAAGAAGGGGTGTCGCTTGATGTCGACGAGCTTTTTGCCATAGGCCTATGGACAAAATCATACGAGCAGCTCTTTACCTTTTTGAGAGCCATGCTGCGTCCCTCTCATGAGAAAAATCAGACGAGAAACTCTTCCCCGGCGGACGGAGAGATTGACCTTGGCCTCTCGTTAGACGGTGGGCCAGCCCCTGAAGATGATGAGCGCTGGGCCCTGCCCGGCATTGATCGGATTGTGTTTTCTGCCCCCTCGCTCTCGAATGTCCAAAAAAAAATATTCACGGTGGTGACGGAAGAAGGAGAGCTGCGAGACCTACCGCGGACTCGTTCGCTTCGGATCGCCATCCAAAAGGCTCAAGCAGAGAATCTTCGTATCGTAAACCAATACCTCTCGGATCCAAACCTTCAAGCTGCACTTCAGTCCAATTCTCCAACTGAACGAGACAACAGGACGGTCATTGCGGTCAAGGCACATTTCAAGGGACGAATAAAGGGAATCGTGCACGAATTTTCTTCGACAGGGCAGACGGTCTTCATTGAGCCGATTGAACTCGTCGAACGCAACAATCATCTTCTCGAGCTCGAGACAAGACTCGCCGAAGAGATACGCGCGATACTCCGGGAGACTACCGACGAGTTGCGGCCACTATTCCCTCGACTTGCAGAAGGCAGGGCTTTCCTTGCAGCAGCAGATATTAGGATTGCGCGCGCGCTCCAGCTCAAGCGGGAAGATCTCGTGATTGCCCAGATGCTTGAATCCGGGGTGCATCTCTACCAGGCAAAACATCCTCTACTCGGCAAAAAGGCCATTCCCATCGATGTCGACATTCCAGACGACACAAAAGTGCTCATCATTACAGGCCCCAATACTGGCGGTAAAACGGTGTCGCTCAAGACCATCGGACTTCTCGCGCTCTTACATCAATATGGCGCAGGAATACCAGCCTCGCCTACTTCAGGATTTGTAGTTTTTGATACAGTTTTTGCCGACATCGGAGACGAGCAGTCCATAGATCAGTCGCTCTCGACTTTCTCCGGTCACATGCGCATCATTTCGGACATCACCGCCTCGGCGACAGAGCGCAGCCTCGTGTTGCTCGATGAGCTTGGCGCAGGGACCGATCCGGAAGAGGGATGCGCCATCGCCATGGCCCTGCTCGATTCTTTTCTCGATCGAGGATGTATGACTATAATCACTACTCACCATGGAGTTCTGAAAAACTATGGATATACAAAGCCCGGTTGCCTCAATGCTTCGATGGAATTCAACGCACGCAGTCTGAGTCCGACATACCGCATTATCATGGGAGTCCCCGGAGAAAGCCGAGCGTTGGAGATCGCCGGTCAAACAGGTATCCCCCGTAAGATTGTCGAGGCTGCGAGGGCTTACCTCGACGATGAGCGCTCGGATTATACTGCTTTGATGCGCTCCTTGGGCGAAAAACAGCGAGAACTCGATCTACTCGAGCGCGAACGCAGACAGCAGCTACAGAAAGCTCTTGAATCGCGACGCAATGCGGACTTGGAGCATTTGAGAATCCGACAGAAGGAACTCGAGCTCCGTCGGCAGGGAGTTGCGGAACTCAGCAGATTTCTTTCGGAGAGTCGAAAAACGTTCGAGAATCTCGTGAGAGAGCTGCGCGAATCCGGCAAAAAGGTCGAAGAAGCCTCCATTGGCCGTGAAATGCTACATAATGTATCTAATGAGATACAAAGACAGTCTGATGAGCTTGCCTGTTTCGAGGAAGAGACGGAAGACCTGGAGAGGATGATAAAGAGCGGGCAGACCGATTCGCGGCAGATCGAGGCTCGCGCGCTGCAAGCCGGCCAAAAAGTTCTTTTTCAGGGCCGGGAAGCAACGGTTCTTCGGGTTCTCGACGACAAAAAGGTGCTCGTGCAGGTTGGTGCCCTACGCCTTCCGGTTGCAGCCGATGCGCTCAGTCTTCCTCACAAAGAAAGAGGCAAGGCTTCTTTCGACAAGACGAACTACATAGTGGAGCTCTCAGACAATACTGAAGGGGCCCCAAGGGCTTCTCCAGAGCTCGATGTGCGCGGCATGAGACTGACAGAGGCCATCGAAGTCCTGAGCCGCCAGATCGACGCAGCCAGCCTCGCGGGGCTCGGCAGTTTTTCAGTGATACACGGCACAGGGGAGGGCATATTGGCCAAGGGCATTCATGACTGGTTGAAGACTCAAACTGCTGTCGCCGATTACTATTTTGCACGGCCTGAAGATGGTGGCTTCGGGAAAACTTGGATTTTTTTGAAGACCTAATCTGCCATTGAATTTAAAGAAGAGGATACGTGTTTTATCCATATTTCATCAATTGACACCAAAATAGGCCGCATGCTATCGTTATGCGGCAATTTTCAAGGCCAAAGGAGTTTTCATGTCCGGACATAGTAAATGGGCAACCATAAAGCACAAAAAGGGTGCCCTCGACGCAAAAAGAGGACAGCTTTTTACGAAGCTTATCAAGGAAATATCGATTGCGGCGCGGATGGGCGGTGGCGATATGGAGGGTAATCCGCGCCTTCGAACTGCGGTTCTCAAGGCGCGCGCCGCCAATATGCCGAAAGATAATATCGACCGTGCGATCAAAAAAGGTATCGGCGAGCTTGAGGGAGTGATCTACGAAGAACTCTTCTATGAAGCCTACACCCCAGGTGGTGGTGCGATGCTCATCGAAGTACTCACCGACAACAAAAACCGTGCAGCGGCGGAGATCCGCAACATTGTCACTCGATCGGGCGCGAATTTGGGAACCGTCGGCTCGGTGGCCTATCTCTTTAAAAGAAAAGGTGTACTCACCTATGATGGCGAAAAATACACCGAGGATCAGATCATGGAAGCAGCTCTCGATGCAGGTGCGGACGATGTCGTCAACGAGGACGGCTCGATTATTGTCTACACCGATTCGGCTTCATTCGAAAATGTATTGAACGCGATGAACGGCAAGGGCTTCGAAACGCTCGGCGCGGAAATTTCGATGGTTCCCGACACGTATATCAGCGTGGATCTCGAAACTGCTCAGAAAATCCAGAAGCTCATCGATAAGCTCGAGGAGAATGAAGACGTTCAGAACGTGTATCACAACATCGAAATGCCCGAACTCGAAGAGTGATTCCTGCAATGTCCGTCCGCTCTTCCGTCGTCGCGATCGGCGTTGATCCCGGCATCGCGGCGGTGGGATACGGGCTTGTCGGCATGGCAGACGGCAAGCTCAATCTAATCGCACACGGATGTATCCAGACCGAATCCTCGGAACCCATGGGGAAGAGACTTGGGTATATTTTTCACGAAATAGAGAAATTGCTGCGACAGTACGCTCCCGATGTCGGTGGCATCGAGGAGCTTTATTTTTTTAGAAACGTTTCATCCGCCCTTCCCGTCGCGGAAGCCCGTGGAGTCATCAGGCTCGCATTCGAGGAGGCGCAGATCGAGCTCATGGAACATACGCCCAATGCCATAAAAAAATCGGTGACCGGCTCGGCACGGGCCGATAAGAATCAGGTGCAGGAGATGGTCAAGATGCTGCTGGGCATGCCGCAGATACCCAAGCCCGACCATGCTGCCGACGCTCTCGCCGCAGCCATCTGTACGTTGCACTCTATAGGCCCTGCGGGCTATACTCTCTGACATGTTCAACCGGATTAGAGGGGTTTTTAGCGGCCATACGGAGGACGCACTCCATATATCGACTGGTGCCGTCGAGTGGGAGATCTTCGTTCCTGTCCGGGATCCAGCCTTTTTTACTCGCACCGGCGAAGAGACCGAGCTCTTCACCTGGCTCCACCACTACGAAGATGGGATGAAGCTCTACGGATTTTTCTCCGTGGCCGAACGGCAGCTCTTCCTCGATCTGCAGAAGGTCGAGGGGATAGGACCGCGACAGGCATTCAAGATACTCCAGGGTATTGCCCCGCGCACGCTTGCGACCATGTTGGACAATGGCGACCTCGCCTCACTGCAGAAAATTCCCGGCATCGGTCCCAAGACGGCGCAGAAAATGATGCTCGCGCTCAAGGGTAAATTGATCGGCCTTGAGGGCGAACCCGGGACCGGTGCGACGGGCAGCCAGGGGCGCTTCCGTGATGTCGTGCGCGCTCTCGTCGAAATGGGTTTCGATCGGAAAGAAGTGGAGAGGGTGGTTGCGAACCTTGGGACCGACCTGAAGGAGAATCCGGACGTTGAGAAAGAGCTGTTCAGAAAAGCGCTGCTTGAGTTGTCGACGGGGGCTGGATCATGAATATCGAAGCCACGGATGAGACATTGTCTCACAGCCCGATGAGTCCGATCTATAATCCGGCGGAAGATGAAAAAGAGGCCACGCTGCGGCCGCGCTTTCTTTCGGAATTTCAGGGGCAACAGAGGATCAAAGAGAATCTTCTCATTTTTATAAAGGCGGCGCGAGAACGAGGCGAGGCGCTCGATCACCTCTTTTTGATGGGGCCACCGGGGCTCGGCAAAACAACACTCGCCCTCGTCGTCGCATCGGAGATGGGTTCGGATTTCAAACCTACGAGCGCCCCTGCGATCGAGAAACCCAAGGATCTTGCGGGGATACTGACGAATCTGCGGCCGGGAGGAGTGCTTTTCATCGATGAAATTCATAGGCTCAAGCCGGCGATCGAAGAGATGCTCTATATTGCGATGGAAGATTTCGAACTCGACTGGATCATTGGACAGGGCCCGGCGGCGCGCACAGTGCGAATTCCGCTCCAACCTTTTACCCTCGTAGGGGCGACGACAAAGGTAGGCATGGTCTCCGCACCCCTCTCGAGCCGCTTCGGCATCTCTCTCCGACTGGACTACTATGCACCGGAGGAGCTGGCGAGCGTGATACGCCGTTCCTCACGACTTCTCGACATAAAAATAGAAGAGAACGCGATCGAACTCCTCGCCAAGACGAGTAGAGGGACGCCGCGCATCGCCAACAGACTTTTGCGGCGCATGCGCGATTTCGCACAAGTACATGGGGATGGTGTCATCAATAGTGACGTCGTCTCCAATGGGCTCGCAAGGCTGGAAGTGGATTCCCTCGGCCTCGAGCGTCTCGACCGCGAAATCCTCAAGGCGATCATCCTGCGGTTTGGCGGCGGTCCGGTGGGTGCCGAGACACTTGCGGTCTCGGTAAGTGAGAGCATCGAGAGCCTCGAAGACTACTATGAGCCGTATCTCATACAGATAGGCATGCTCGCACGAACGCCGCGAGGAAGGATCGCAACGCCCGCCGCATATCGTCACCTTGGAATGGAACAGCCGCATGAGAACGGACGACTTCTATTTTGATCTGCCTGAAACGCTGATCGCCCAGTATCCTCCACGAGAGCGCGGCGAGTCGCGCCTCATGGTGCTCGATCGGAGCAATGGAGAGACCATCGATGCCATGGTTTCCGACATCACATCCTTCGTCGAGCTAGGTACCTTGATGGTGTTCAACGACTCTAAGGTGCGCAAGGCCCGCCTATACGGCATCTGTGCGCAGACCGGGGCCCGCGTCGAATTCATTTTTCTTACGCCTGTCGATGCGCCCGCCGCCAAACAGGTCGTGCAGAAAGGGGGCGATGACCGGGTTCTGGTTGCGCCGGCGCAGCAGATTCCATCCACCTCTCGCCTATGGCGCGCAGTGTGCAGCAAAGCAAAGCGTCAAAAGGTAGGACGATCCTACGCATTTCCCGGCGATATAAAGGGAATCATCGTTGAGGATGCCCATGACGAGAAGATCATTGAGTTTTCCTCTTCTCTTGGTGACGAGTATTTCGATCGGTACGGCCATGTTCCTCTTCCTCCTTACATCAAGCGCGAGGACACTGCAGCCGACGAGCATCGCTATCAGACCATCTATGCCAGGCGCACCGGATCGGCGGCAAGCCCTACTGCCGGTCTGCACTTCACGCCCGAGATTCTGTCGCACCTGCGGAGCCGAGGGATCGATATCGAATATATCACCCTCCATGTAGGGCTGGGCACTTTTCTGCCGGTTAGAACCGAGAATGTCGAAGACCACCGCATGCATGAGGAGTGGTTCGAAATAGGAACCGATGTCGCAGAAAAAATAAACGCAGCCAAGAGGGAAGGCCGAAAGGTAATCGCGGTCGGAACCACCTCACTTCGGGCATTGGAGTCGGCATGGTCCGATGGAAAACTTTATCCGGGCGATTTTTCTACCCGAATCTTCATTTTTCCTGGTTTCGAATTTCATGTAGTCGATAGTCTTTTCACCAACTTTCATACGCCGAAATCGACACTGCTTATGCTGGTGTCGGCGTTCGCAGGTAGAGAGACGATATTGAAGGCCTATCGTACTGCAATAGAGAAGAATTACCGATTTTTCAGTTACGGCGATGCGATGCTGATTTTGTAGATCAGAATATGGGCAATGACTTCGACCTTCTTTCTCAGGTTGAGAGACCTAAAAAAGCAAAGACATGGGATTCGACGTCTCTGTGCACCGACTCGATATCTTTTTCCGCATCGATGCGCTCTATGCGCCAACCGCGACGCTGCAGACGGACGGCCATTTTCTCGTACATCGCATGCACGCGTTTCTGAAATTCCAGCGTTTCGTAAATTTCCTTTACGGGACGAGAATGGATGCGCTCAATCGCGGTCTCCGGCTTCACTTCAAATAGGAGCGTCAACCCCGGCGGAGGAAAATCACGGTTCAAACGCCAGGGTAACGCTGATCCGCAGGTAACGCCCTGATATGCAAGGCTAGAAAGCGCGTATCGGTCTGAAATCACCACAGAGCCAGCATTGATATTATCGAGAATTCCTTGTGTTCCATAAAGGTGTTCATTCCTGTCCGTGGCGTAGAGATAGGCGACGGTCGTTGGGGCAGCCTGGATTTCATTGGATAGAATAGCTCGGATTATTTTGCCCACGGGGCTCCTTGTGGGTTCTGCAGTGGTCACACAGGGGATTTTTTTAGCATCGAGGCTTTCGGCCAGAAGCTGCAGCTGTGTAGTCGTCCCCGCACCGTCGATACCTTCGATTACTATGAAACGTTTTTTGAGCTCATCTGTGTTATAAATAGACATAATATGCTAGTATATAGATGACTTCCAATTTTGTCATGATGCAGGAATCGGATGAGGACGAAGAAGCTGGGGATTGTCGTTGCACTCTTTTCTCTTGCCTTGGCGGTCTTGGCGACCAACGCCATCCTCGACCTCGTCCGGCGAGAGGTACAGCTCGTCACAACCCGCACATTCGATGCAGTACAGTCTTTCGTCGAGAATACCACAGGTCTGCGGCTACAATATGATTACCTCAGCATAGATGCGTTGAACCAATTCTCCATGCACGGCATAGAGCTTCTTCGCATAGATTCTGTCGCCTACGCCGATCCGGAATCTCCATCGAATACCGAGAGCGCCCATGCACCGATACAGCTCAAGAAACTTTCGGTGAGGGTGAGTTTCTGGGCTCTGCTCACAAGCCACACCAGCGAAGTGCTCAGAGACATCGTCGCCGATGATCTGCGCATCTCCCTTCTGATGCCCGAAGATGAGTTCATCGTCAATAAAATCCTTGAAAATTTCTCCGGCAGCGTTACCGCAAGCCTCCCCCATTTTATGCTGACCGCCGGCCCAATCGAGCTACGCGTACAGGAACAGTCGCCGACCTCGGGCGACGCGCTTGAGAGCGGCTCACCTCAGGGCAGTTCGCTTGAGGGCGACGCGCTTGAGAGCGGTTCACCTCAGGGCAGTTCGCTTGCGGGCGGCGCGCCTCAGGACGGCGCGCATGAGAGCAGCCAGCTTCAGGGCGGCGCGCCTCAGGACGGCGCGCATGAGAGCAGCCAGCTTCAGGGCGGCGGCCTGAAAAATGGGGTTTTTAAAATAGACAGCCTTCAGTTTTCAAGCCTCTCCGGCTCTCCGGAACTCATTGTCCCTTCCTTCTCCGCAGAGATCGGTGGTCTCTTCGGATTGCCCAGAGACCTAAACATTCAAGCAGGTCTGCAGGGCTCGGGTACCCCCGATTTTTCTACCTTTGAGGCCTCGATGAGTCTTTCGGCGCGTACGCCGGAATGGCTTCTTATGCCCCAGAGCCTTGCAGTGAAGCTTACGGGTGGGCGGATCGAGGTCGCGAAGGTGGGGTCTTTGGCTCTGGTGGGGTGGTATGAAGGGGGGCTTTGGGGTGTGGAAGGGGATCTCGTGGGGTATCGGCCGAGTGAGGATGTGGAGGTGGAAGGGGTATGGGGAGAGGTGGTGC